>Ga0316190_10000478_pt1 | contig 27650 bp, 32 predicted proteins | sample Eddworburrow2_MG_FD_204929 | JGI IMG/M metagenome (GOLD analysis project Ga0316190, IMG submission 204929) | Coastal sediment microbial communities from Maine, United States - Eddy worm burrow 2 | ecosystem: Environmental > Aquatic > Marine > Coastal > Sediment | place: USA: Maine | collected... | reverse complement strand
ATCAGGTGTTGGCCTCGGTCGTTGTCGACTGCGCCAGCGTCGAGTAGGTCACGAACAGGGTCAGATCATGACCTACAGCCAGCCTGCTAGCCGGAGGCCGAGCCAGGCGGCGACCACACCCGTAGTTGTGGTGGCGGCCACGTAGAGCAGGGCCAGCGCTCCTTGGCGTTCGCGTGCCATCTCGGCTGCCTCGTTGGCCACTGTCGACCACGTCGACAGTGCACCCAGGGCGCCGATCCCGATCACGACCTGCCAGTCGGAACCAAGTTGGGAGAGCACCCCGATAGCGAACGAGGCCACGATGTTCACCAACAGGGTTCCGGTGGGGAAGGTGTGATTGAGGTTCTCACTCACCAGGTAACGCAGTGAGGATCCGGTGGCGGCGGCGACAACAAACAGGGCGATGATCATGGTCGGCTGCCGAGTCGATAGCCGATTCCGGCCAGGACCATGGCCACCATCGGCGTGGCGAAACCGGTCGACAGCGCCGGCCCAACGGCACCGTCGTCGAGATGGTTGGCCACCTGCAGGGCAAAGGTCGAGAACGTGGTCAACGCACCGCAGAAACCCGTCCCCGCCAGCAGGAACTGGTTCCGGGTCAGACGATGACCGCCGGCTCGGGTGACGCGCAGGCCGACGAACACACCCAACAACAATGACCCGACCACATTGAGGACAAAAATGATCAGCGGGGCGGCACCGTCGTCGAACGATGCCAGGGCGAGCCAGCGCAAAAGGGCACCGATGACGCCACCGGTCGCCACGAATCGCATGGACGAAAGCTGTTCCATGCCTACATTCTGGCCGCTGCGGCCCACGGCGGGAGGGAAGGCGTTCGTTAACATGTCCCGATGGCCGATCTCATCGTTGAATCCGAGTTGACCGGGACGAGAGATGGCCTCACGCAGCTGCAACGCCGTTGGCGGTCAGCCGAAGGCGATCCGCAGCCCCGACCAACCGCCGATGGCCGACCTTCCCCGCCGACCGAACCTGGTCGCCCCCGATCAGCGGTGCTTTTGGTGCACGGCATTGGCGAGCACTCCGGTCGCTATGACCACGTAGGCCGCCACCTGGCAGAGCATGGCCACGATGTGCTGGCTTTCGACAGCCGGGGCCATGGTCAGAGCGGTGGACGTCGCGGCCACGTTGAGAGCTTCCACCAGGTGCTCGACGATGTCGAGGACCTGGTGGTCGAACGCCGCCAGGTGCAGGCCCCGGTTGTACTGTTCGGGCACAGTCTCGGCGGCCTGGTGGCGGCGGCCTACGCGGCGTCGGATCGACCGCAACCCGAGTTGCTGGTGCTGAGTGCCCCGGCCCTGTCGGCCGTTGTTCCCCGCTGGCAGTTGCTGGCGGCACCGCTGCTGTCCCGTGTCGCCCCCAAGATGTTCATCAAGCGTGACCTTAAGGGGGCGCTGTTGTCGGTGGATCCTGAGGTACAGCGCCTCTACGACGACGACCCTCTTCGAGTGCCGGGGGCCACTGCCCGATTCGGGCAGGAGATCCTACTGGCCATGGCCGACACCACGGCCAGCTTGGGACGCATCAAGGTGCCGACCTACGTGCTCCATGGCGGCGCCGACGAGCTGGTGCCGCCCGAAGTCAGCCAGCCCCTGGCCGATCTGCCCCTGGTGACCCGTCGGGTATGGCCTGGTTTGCGTCACGAGGCGCTGAACGAACCATCCTGGCTCGATGTTCTCGACGACGTCGAGGTCTGGTTGGATTCCGCCCTCGACACCCTCCCCGCAGTTGAAGAGAGGAGATCGGGTCAGGGTCGGCCGTAGCACCCGGGCCTGTTGCTACGGCCGGTTCCACGGGTCGGGGCCGTCGTCTTCGACATAGCCGACACCCTCCACCCAGCGCCCGTCGGGCTGATCAGGCCGGCCGGCTGCCGGCTCCTGTATGCCCAGGATGCGGGTCTCACCCTGGTCGAGGTCCTCGGCCCGTGACCAGGTGCGGGCTTCGGCCACAAAATCGGGGTGATCGCCACGGTGGTGAGGGTTGGCATCGCTGAAGGAGTCCTGGCCGGGCCACATCCGGGTCGTCGACGGGTCCTGTGGCCAATCGTGCACGTTTTCCACCGGCGGCGAGACGGCCTGGGCCGGGGGATGGTGGTTGGCCAGTGGCACGGCGTAGGCGTTCGATCCGGTCGCCGTTGGCCAACTGGGCGATGAACTCTCGGTCTGTGGGGGATAGCCCGCGGCGGCGGGGGCCACACCGGCGCCAGAGGAGTAGCTCAAACCGGTTGCGGGTTGTTGGCGCTGAACCGGACGTGGCCCTGGGCCGCTGTTGACCATGGCCGCTGGTCGTCGCCGGGCCACCGCGGGCCAGGCCAGGCTGATCCCGAGCAAGACAGCGCCCACCACGGCCAGGGTGATCGCGGGGCGAATCATGGCGCCGAAGAACACGTCGATGACGGCGGTGGCAATCGCCACCGATGATGGTGCCACCCGAGACAGGATGGCAGGAACGGCATAGGCGGCAATGATCCAGAACGCAGCCGCTCCGAAGGACCAGAACGCGACCCGACGCAGGGCGGCGGGACGGTTCTTGGTCACGATGAACGACGAGACCATGCCAGCCAGGGCGATCAAGGCTCCGATGCGGGTGAGGCGGTTGACGGCGTTCTTCACCGATCCGATCCAGGACAGGCCGGTGGTCGGTAGCTCGACCTGGAAGTTCGGAGCTTGGGGCAGCACGGTGTTGAGTTCTGGTCGGGCGGCCACGGCCTGCTCCCGAGCAACCTGACCGAGGGCCGAGGCGTCGAGCATGACCGGCTCGTCGACGCCGTTGAGAGCATTCTGGTGGGTTTTGACGATGCCGTCACGGACCACGGCTTCGACCCGCGGATCCTCCAGTGCGAGCTCGGCCGCCCCTTCGATCACCTCACGGCCAACCGGGGTTTCGGTGGGGATTCTGTCTTCGACGGCGTCAGCCAGTTTGTCGACGATGGTGGCCCGTACCTCCTCATTGTCGAGCAGATTGTCGGCCAGTCGTTCGGAGCGACCAGGGTCGAGCACGGTTCGGGACAGCACAAATCCGGCCCAGCTGGCCGTAGCCACCACGAGGGAAAGTGCCATTATCAGAGAGGCCAAGCCTCGGCGCATCGGCGCTCCTGTCTGTCAAGGTTGGACCACGCGCCGGTGGTCAACGAGTATAAGCATCGCGCTTGGGTCCGACCATGGGTGGTCAGTCCGATACGGTATGCGGCCATGTCCGGCCTCGAAGCACTTCTCATACTGGTCGGCGGTTTTGTCGCTGGTGTGATCAACGCCATGGCCGGAGGGGGTTCATTGCTCACCGTTCCGCTGTTGGCACTGGCGGGTTTACCGGGAACGGTGGCCAACGGTACGAACCGGGTTGCGGTCCTGATCCAGAACGGCAGCTCGGCGTGGGGCTATGCCCGTAAAGGCGTTGGCGACCGCGAACGGACCGTGGCTGTGCTCATTCCCGCCGCCGCCGGCGCCCTAGTGGGTTCGATCGGTGCCTCTCAGATCGATGATGAGCTGTTCACCCGGATCTTCGGGTTCTTGATGCTGCCCTTGCTGGTGTTGTCGTTGCTGCCGTCGAGGCAGTCGATCCCGACGCCCACCCCTGGTGCGATCGAGGTCGAACCGCCTCCATTGAAGTCCAGGCAGGCCTCCGTGGCTGGAGCATGGCCTCCGTGGCTCACGGCCCTCACCTTCTTCGGGGTCGGTCTCTACGGGGGAGCGGTACAGGCCGGGGTCGGCCTGATCCTGTTGCTGGTTCTGTCGAGGTCGGGATTTGATCTGGTCACCGCCAACGGGGTCAAGACCCTGGTCATTCTGGTCATCACCCTGATCGCGGTACCGGTCTTTGTGGTCAACGGCCAGGTCCGCTGGTTGTTTGCCGCGGTTTTGTCGGTGGGAACCGGCGTCGGCGGCTTCGTCGGGGCCAACGTTGCCATCGCCGGAGGCGAACGCCTGATCCGCCCGGTTCTGGTGATCGTGGTGCTGGTACTGGCCAGCCGCATGATCGGCCTCTGGGAGCTGTTCTAGGCCGCTCTGAAGGGATTTGAGCCCCGGAGAGGGCCCAGACCATGGAGGGCCGGAGCTCAGAGTGCCCAGTAGGGATGCGTCGAGGTATCGGTTGGCACGGTGAGGATTTCCGGGCCGTCATCGGTGATCAGGATGGTGTGCTCGAACTGAGCCGTGCGGCCTCCATCGACCGTGGCTGCGGTCCAGCTGTCCGGCCACAGCCTGGCACGCCAGGCCCCGGCGGTGATCATCGGCTCAATGGTGAAGGTCATGCCGGGCTCGATGATGTCAACCAGGTCGGGGTGGTAGTAGTGGCAGATCTGGAGATCGGTGTGGAACTGCTCGCCGATGCCGTGACCGACGAAGTCGCGGACGACGCCGAAACCCTGGCCCTCGGCGTGCTCCTGGATGGCGCGGCCAATCTCGTTGATGGGTCGACCCGGTTGAGCGGCGTCGATCCCTCGCAGCAGGCTGTCCCTGGTGGCGACGACAAGGCGCTTGGACAGATCGTCGACCTGGCCAACGTAGAACGTGGCGTTGGTGTCTCCGTGCACACCCTCTTTGAACAGGGTGACATCAAGGTTGATGATGTCACCGTCGGCCAAGGGGCGATCGTCGGGAATCCCGTGACAGATCACCTCGTTGACCGAAGTGCACAGCGACTTCGGGTAGGGCGACGATCCGCTGCCCCCGGGGTACTCCAACGGGCTGGGGTAGGAGTTGCGCCGGATCGACTCCTCATGGCAGGCGATGTCGATCTCGTCGGTGGTGACCCCCGGCCGGCAGAGTTCCCCCAGCATGGCCAGGGTGTCGGCGGCTTCGTGTCCGGTTCGCCGCATACGTTCGATGATCTCCGGCGACTTGACCCGGGGCTCATCCCAGCGTTCCAGGGTTCCACCATCAGCCCAGCTGGGCTTGGCGATGGTGTCGGGAACCGGGCGTAACGGTGTGATCCGACCGGCCTGGACCGGGGTTGTTGCCTCTTTGTGGCAACGCTTGAATTTCTTTCCACTGCCGCACCAGCACTGCTCGTTGGCCTTCGGGAGTACTCGCATCTTCACCACTTCAACCGTACTGGATTACGCACTCGATGACGGATTCGCTGACCTCGGAGGGAGACATTTTGCTACCCAGTCGACTAACGTTTGGGTGGTCTTGGCCGAAGTAGGTAGTGGAAACGGTGCGGACTGTAGGGTCCTGCCCCACCTGGCAACGAACCGCAGGTGACCAACACTATTGTCGAAGGATATGTTGAGGTACCGCCACGTGAACGAAGCAGAGATACCCTTTGTGCACATGGCGCCTTCGCTCTCGGGCAGAATTCTGATCGCGAAGCCCGAACTGCACGATCTGAACTTTGATGCAACGCTTACTCTGATACTTGAGCACAGTGATGAAGGGGCGCTTGGCCTGGTGCTGAATCGCCCGTCGGAGCTCACGATGGCCGATGCTTTCCCCGAATGGGATGAGCTGTCGGCCAATCCCGGCGTGGTCTTCGCCGGCGGTCCGGTCGACCGTGATGCCCTAATCGCCCTCGGGCGTTCGGACGACGGTGACGGCCTGTTGGCGTTGGGTGCGCATTCGGTCGACCTTGACGCCCAGCCCGCTCTGGTGGCCGCCGATGGGGTTTCCGGGGTTCGGGTTTTTGCCGGCTACGCCGGCTGGGCCGCAGGTCAGCTCGAGGGCGAGATCGCCAACCACAGCTGGTGGGTGGTGGATGCCTTCATCGACGACCTGTTCACCACCGACCCCGATCGGTTGTGGGCCAAGGTCCTTCACCGTCAGGGGGGCGAACTCCAGTGGTACGCCCATTTCCCTCCTGACCCAAGCCTCAACTGAGAGGGCCGGGCGGCGTGTTACGGCGTAACTCGGCGTAGCCCGGCTTGATCACCTCGTTGATGATTCGCAGGCGTTGCTCAAAGGGCCAGAAGGCACTCTTCATGGCGTTCAGGGTCAGCCATTCCATGTCATCGAGCGTGTAGCCGAACGCCTGCTGGAGCTTGATGAGCTCATCGGACAGCCGGACATTACTCATCAGCCGGTTGTCGGTGTTCACCGTTACCCGGAACCGCAGGTCCTTGAGTAGGCCGATGGGGTGCTCGGCAATAGAGGGTGCGGCGCCGGTGTTGACGTTCGACGTCGGGCACATCTCCAGGGGAACGCGCCGATCCCGAACGTATGACGCCAGTCGCCCAAGCGTGGCGTGACCATCGTCGTCGACCTTGATGTCATCGACGATGCGTACGCCATGGCCCAGCCTTTCGGCCCCGCAGTAGTTAAGTGCCTCGGCGATGGAGGGCAGCCCAAAGGCCTCTCCGGCATGGATGGTGATGTGGAACGACTCCCGCATGACCAACTGAAACGCATCGAGGTGGCGACTGGGCGGGTAGCCGGCCTCGGCGCCGGCAATGTCGAACCCGACGACCCCTTCATCCCGGTGGCGCAGGGCCAACTCGGCAATCTCAAACGAACGGGCGGCGGTTCGCATGGCGGTGCAGATGGTGCCAACCGTCAGGTTATTGGTCGCGGTGCCGATGCGGAAACCCTCCAGCACCGACTCCACCACCTCGTCGAGGGTGAGGCCCTGGTCGGTGTGGAGTTCGGGGGCGAAACGAACCTCGGCGTAGACGATGCCGTCGGCCGCGAGATCCTCGGCTGCTTCGGCCGCGGCCCGGGTGAGCCCGTCGCGGGTCTGGGTCACGCCGACGGTGTGGGCGAAGGTCTCCAGGTACAGCTCAAGGTTGTGGCGATCGGCACCGCGGGTGAACCAGCGGGCGAGCTCGTTCCGATCGTAGGTGGGCAGGGCCGAGTAGTTCTGTTCGCGGGCCAACTCGATCACGGTGGCGGGCCGCATACCTCCGTCGAGGTGGTCATGGAGGAGAACCTTGGGGGCGGCCACTATCGGATGGACGGTGTCGGGCATGGTCCATGCTACCTGCCCCGGGGTCGAGGGTCAGGGGGTCGTCTTCCCGTCCTGACGGGACGGGCCGACTAGGGTGGAGCGCCGATGACCGTCTCCGTTGTAGGGCTCGACGCCGACGACACGCTGTGGCACTCCGAAAGCTACTTTGTCGTGACCGAGGAGCGTTTCCGCGCCCTGCTCGCACCGTGGGTGGCGGCCGAGGACGCCAACGGCCGCTTGCTTGAGCGGGAGCGGGCCAATCTCCGGATCTTCGGTTATGGGGCCAAGGGTTTCACCCTCTCCATGATCGAGACGGCGCTGGAGGTGAGCGATGGGGCACTGCCCACATCGGCGGTGCAACAGCTGATCGACTGGGGCAAGGAACTACTCAGCCACCCGGTGGAGTTGTTGGATGGCGTGCGGGAGACCCTTGACACCCTCCGTGGCGACTACCGTCTGGCCCTCATCACCAAGGGTGATCTCTTCCACCAGGAGTCCAAGGTGGCCGAATCGGGCCTGGCCGACTATTTCGAACGGGTCGAGATCGTCAGCGAGAAGTCCCCGGCCACCTACCGGCGGGTGTTGTGTGAACTGGGCGTCGCTCCGGGGGAGTTCGTAATGGTAGGCAACTCGTTGCGATCCGACATCCTGCCGGCTGTCGAGATCGGGGCCGACGCCGTGTACATCCCCTACGGGTTCACCTGGGGGCATGAAAATGTCGAGACCACCGACCACCAGGTCACCTGGCAGCAGATCACGACACTGTCCGAACTGCCGGCCGTACTGCGCCGTTGGCGTTGACCCCCGGCCCCATCCCGGCCAGGAGGGCCCCAGTCCCGACGATCCAGATCCGGGAGTCCTAGCCCTGGGCCAGGCGATCGCCGTCAAAGCCACCGGGCAGGAGTGCGCCTAGTGGCTGAGGCCTACCGTCGCCATCCACGAGGCATTTCGGGCCCCCGTGTTCGTGCAGGAGTTGTCGGCATCGTCCACAAGGGGTGCACGGTGCCCCCGACCCGGAGACGACGGCGACCGCCCGCAGTGTGCCACCTCCGGTACGGAACAGATCGGACACCAGGCCGCACTCAGCACACAGGGAGAGGCCGTAGGAGACGTTCTCGACGTTGCAGCCGGTGACGATGCGGCCGTCGTCGACCAGGCCCGCGGCCCCGACGGAGAACTCCGAGTAGGGGGCGTACGCCGTTCGTGCCGCTTCTTGCGCCGCTGCCCGAAGCCGAACCCAGTCAATGGCCTCGTCGCTTCCGCCCTGCTCGCCCTGCTCGCCCTGCTCGCTCGCTCCACCGGGGGAACCGGAAGTCATTGGGTGCCGTAGATCCGGTCGCCGGCGTCGCCAAGACCGGGAACGATGTAGGCGTGATCATTGAGCCGCTCGTCGATGGCGGCCAACGTGATGGGCACCTCGGGATGGGCGGCATGTACCGCCGCCACCCCTTCGGGGCAGCCGATGATCGACAGCAGATGGACCTGATCACAGCCGACCTCGGTCAGCACGTCGAGGGCGTGGATCACACTGCCTCCGGTGGCCAGCATCGGATCGACCAGCAGCACTTCACGCTTTTCGATTTCCGGTGGCAGCTTGCGGTAGTACTCCACGGGGAGGTGGGATTCTGGATCCCGGTACAGGCCGAGGTGTCCTACCCTGGCGTGGGGGATGAGGGTCAGCACAGCCTCAACCATGACCAGGCCGGCCCGTAGGATGCCGACCAGGGCGGGGGCCGGTCCGGCCAACATCGGTGATTTGGTGCTGGTGATCGGGGTCTCCACTGTGACGGGAGCCACCGGTAGATGACGAAGGGCCTCATAGGCGGTGAGTAGCGTCACCTCCTGACACAGTGACCGGAAGGCGTTGGAGTCGGTCTCGACGTTGCGCAGCATGGTGATCTTGTGGGCCACCAGCGGATGGTCGACGACGGTCAGTTTGCCGTCGGTGCCGATTGCCGCTGATGTCGTCGTTGTTGCGTTGGTTGCGGCTGAATCAGTGCTCATGGTCGTTGTCCGTGGAGGGCGGCTTCGGCCCGGCGGGCCAGTTCGCGGGCCTGCGCGATGTCATCGCCGAGGGCGGTGACGTGGCCCAACTTGCGACCTGGGCGTGGCCGTTTGCCGTACAGGTGGACCTGGGCTCCTTCGACGGCCAAGGCCTCTGGTAGGTGGTTGGCAGGGTCGAAACCGTCGATTCCGCCGATCACGTTGATGGTTACGGCGGCGGGAGCGGTGGCCCAGGTTGGGCCGAGGGGCAGATCGAGCACTGCCCGAACATGGTTCTCGAATTGTGAGGTGGGGCTGCCCTCAATGGTGACGTGGCCTGCGTTGTGGGGCCGGGCGGCCAGCTCGTTGACGATGAGTCCGTTGGTGGTCAGGAACAGCTCGACGGCCAGAATGCCGACGGCGTCGAGTTCGTTGGCCAGGCGGCCCGCAAGGTCACGGGCCTCGTTGGCGACGCGTGATCCGATCGCGGCCGGTGTCCTGATCTCCAGACACGCCCCATCCTGGTTGATCACCTCGGCCACTGGGTAGGTTCTGGTATTGCCCCCGGGCCGGCGAGCCACGAGAACCACCAGTTCCTTGACGATGGGCTGGTAGCTTTCGGCCATCAGATCACGGTCACCGTGTTCGGCCAACACCCGCAACGCCTCGCTGGGGTTCTCGACGATCCACACCGAGCGTTGGTCGGGAAGGCCGGCCCGCACCGATTTGAGGACAACAGGAAAACCGTGGGCCGTTGCGAAGTCGAACAGGTCGTCGGGGCCGCGTACCTCGGCGAAGGCAGGCACGGGGAAACCGCGGTTGGACAGCACCCGCCGTTGATGGAGCTTGTCGAACGCTGCCCGGATGGTCTTGGCCCCGGGTCGCACCACCACCCCGTTGTTCTCCATCAGCTGAACCAGACCGAGGTCGAGACGTTCATGCTCGAAGGTCAGGACTTCGCAGTACTCGGCGAACGCGGCCAGGGTGTCGGGGTGGCCGAAGATGGCCTCCGGCGCAGCCTGGGCCGCGGAGTCGTCGAGGTGTTCCGCCAGTAGGCGAGGGGTAATGCCCAGTTTCAGCGCAGCTTGGTGCGTCATGCGGGCGATTTGGCCTGCACCGACGATGCCGAGACGGTACAGGGCGGGGAGGTCACCAGCCATCGCGCCAACAGTAGCGGGCTCCGACGATGACGAGCCGCACGCTTCGCGCATTCGTTGGCTGTAGGGGCTTTGCCGCGATGCCGGCCCTGCTATCTGACAGAATTGGGGGATGCCCCAAGGCAAGCGAAGCCGGTAACCGTCGGTCATGACTTCTGACGACGAACCGCGGGTTTCGTCACGGGCGCGACGGCGGCTGCTGGTGGCGATGGGTTACGGGACGGCAACGGTGGCCATGGCCTCCTTTGTCGGCTGGAAGGGATCGACCAGACGGGAGGCTCCGGCCGGGCCCTCGACCCAGCGGACGGTCACCATCAACGATCTGAGCGCCACGCTGGCCTCGGCCAACGCCCCGGCCATGGTCGACGCCGCACCCCAACCGCCACCAGGTCATCGTTACGAACGGGTCATCGTCGGGGGTCGGGTCATCGATCCGGCAACGGGCTATGACGCCATTGCCAATGTCGGGGTCGACGATGGGGTCATTACCGCCATCAGCACCGATTCGCTGGAGGGAACCGAGGCCATTGACGCCTCCGGGCTCGTGGTCGCTCCGGGTTTTGTCGATCTGTTGTCCTACGAGCCGAACCCGTTCGGGATCTGGTACAAGCTGGCCGACGGGGTCACCACGAACCTGGCCATGCACGGGGTCAACAACTACGCCGGTCCCTTCTTCCGCCGCTACGAGGGGACCTCGCCCATCCACTTCGGTGGGGCTTTCCATCAACATTTCATGCGGGCCACCGACCTGGGGGTCGGTGTCGAGGATGAGCTGTCCCCGTCCGAACTGGTGGCGTTCGACAAATTGGTCCGCAGCAGCCTGGCCGAGGGTTTTGCCGGGGTGTCGTTCTCGCCGGAGTACTCGCCTGGGACCTCAACCGCTGAACTGATGCGACTGTCCGAAACGGCGGCCGAGTTGGGTCATGTCGTGTTCTTCCACGTCCGCTACAGCGACCCCGACCCTCCCGGCACCAGCGACGAGGCGGTCGACGAGGTGCTCGAGGTAGCTGAGCGGACGGGTGCGTCGGTCCACATTGAGCATCTGTCGAGCACCGGCGCCACGTTCAGAATGGCGAAGATCCTCGATCGTCTCGACGAAGCCAGGGCGGCAGGGGTGGATGTGACGGCCTGCCTCTATCCCTATGACTTCTGGGGCACGTTCCTGGCCAGCTCACGTTTTGCCGCCGGGTGGCAGGATCGGTTCCGGTTGTCCTATGAAGACCTCCAGATCGCAGGCACCGAGGAACGCCTCACCAAGGCCACCTTCGACGATGCGCTACGTGACAACAAGTTGGTCGCCGCCATTGGCTCGATCCCCGAGGACGAGGTACGCCTGGCTCTGCAGCGACCGTGGACGTTGGTAGCCAGCGATGCCATCTTGAGCCCCGAGCTCAACAACCATCCCCGCGCCGCGGGGACCTTCGCCCGCACCCTGGGTCGCTATGTTCGCGAGTTGGAGGTCCTCGATCTCACCTCGGCCCTGGCCAAGATGACGATCCTGCCCGCCCAACGGGTCGAGGCCATGATCCCGGCCATGGTCCGTAAGGGCCGCCTACAGCGCGGCGCCGATGCCGACATCGTGGTGTTCGACCCGGCAACCATTGCCGATCGGGCCACGGTCGCCAGTCCCAAGGCGCCGTCGATCGGGATCCAGTGGGTTCTGGTCGACGGGCAGGTGGCGCTAAGGGACGGAGCTCCGGACCGCAGCGTGCGGGCGGGGCGGGCCCTCAGGAGCTCAACCTAGGGCGTCGAGGTGGCCGAGGTCACCGACCGAAGCCAGGAGTTGGTCGCCGTACTGCTCATGGGCTTCACCATCGGCGCTCAGGCCGTCGACGAAAGCCCGCACGATGTGCATGGTGAACGGCAGGTGGGTCGCCGCCTCGGCGCTCGTCACCCGGGTCTGGAGTCCCGTGGAGTGCAGGCACCGATCGAGGCCGTGGATCAGGAACTCAGCCCGTTCGGGTTCGATCCGCTGCGACCAGCGGAACTGGAGCTGTTTCGCCCCGACCAGGGCCCATTCATCGATCAGGGTGGCCCATTGTGAGAGCAGGTCGTCGGTGGCGATGCCCGCCAGGTCGTCGGGATCGGTGCGCAGCTCGGTGATCATCCGACGGGCGAACCGCGTCCAGCACTGCACATCGTCGGCCTCGACCGGACCCAGCTCGAGCAACATTGAGCCAGATGTTACCAGCGGGTCGTCTGCGATCTGACGACTGGTGGTTTGGGTCTCTTCTCAGTCCAGCTTGACCCGGTACCGGGTTTGGCCGATTCGCTCCAGCACCGAATTCACCACGCGGGCGTCGTCATCGAGGCCGAGGGCGTCGTCGAGGTCGCCCGAGGCGTCGTCGGCCAGGAGGAAGTACTCCACCGCACCCCGGATGAGTGAGCGCTCCTCGGCGTCGAAGCTGACCCCGCTCGACAGCAGGCCCTGGAGCGAACCGCAGATGGCCTCGGCGGTCTCCACATCGGCGTTCGGGCCGCCAAAGTCGCGGATCTGGTTCATGTGCAGCTCGACCACCGAGTTTAGTTGCTCGAGCTCCTCGGCCGAGGTGTCCATGCAGAGGCGGCGAAACTGCTGCTGCTCCTCAGGGTTGAGCAGGGCTTCGACGTTGATGATCTGGTCGTCTTCGGACACAGGTCGAGTATGTCCTCTCCGGCCGCCGAAGGGCGACCCCAACGGTCAGGGGGTGGGGTCGTCGAGTTGGCGGGCCAACGTCTTGGGGGCGATCGTCCGGTAGCTGTCGATGACCAGTTCCTCGATCTCGGACCAGTCGGTGTCGTCGTCGATGATCACCCCGATCCAGCCCCGGTGGCCGACGTACCTGGGTCGGAAGAACGGGTGTCCGGATGCCAGCAGCGACTCCTGCTCTCCGGGGGTGGCCTTCATCGACATGGTGGTGACCGGGTTGGTGCCATTGGATCGGCGATCGGTGACATCTTCGTCAATACCGGTGCCGGCGAAGATGTCGTCAACACCGATGCCGGCGAAGATCTTGTCCCTGACCCGGAAGGTCGGGTGGTCCCAGGTCTGCTTCTCGGTCGCCTCGGGAAGGTCGAGGGCGATCCGGCGCACCTGGCTCAGCCATGATGGACGAATATCTGCCGTGGCCATGGCTTTCAAGCTAGCGCTGGGCCGGTCGGCGTGGCGCAATAGTGGCGTGAGCGGGCCGCCGGCTGCGGTAGTCTTGCCAGGCCCGAATTCTGCTGTACGGAGAACCCATATGACCATGCGCACGGTGTACTGCGGTGAGCTGCGCCCCTCTGATATTGGACGTACGGTTACCGTCTGCGGCTGGGTCGATGCCCGCCGGGTTCACAGCGAGCACCTGGCCTTTGTCGACCTACGTGACTACACCGGGATCGTCCAGTGTGTCGTCGACGAGAAGCTGGAGCTTCGATCGGAGTACGTGGCCGCCATTACCGGTGTTGTCCGTGAACGGTTCGAGGACAAGAGCAACGAGAACCTGGCCACCGGTGAGATCGAGATCGGCGACGCCACGGTCGAGATCCTGGCCGCCGCCGAGTCGCCACCGTTCCCCCTGCACGAACGGTCCGAGGTCGACGAGAACATCCGCCTACGCCATCGCTACGTGGATCTGCGCAAGCCCCGCATGCAGCGCAACCTGCGGGCCCGCGCCGTGCTCAACTCAGCCCTGCGCCAATCGATGGAGAGTCAGCGCTTCGTCGAGGTCGAGACCCCGATGTTGATCGCCTCGACCCCGGAGGGGGCCCGCGACTTCGTCGTGCCCTCGCGGCTGCATGCCGGTTCGTTCTACGCCCTGCCCCAGAGCCCACAGCTGTTCAAGCAGTTGTGCATGGTCGGGGGCATCGACCGCTACTACCAGATCGCCCGGTGCCTGCGTGACGAGGACCTCCGGGCCGACCGCCAGTTCGAGTTCATGCAACTCGACATGGAAGCCAGCTTCGTTGACCAGGAAGACATCCTGGGCTTCGTGACTGAGGCCGTTGCGACCGCAACCGAGGCGGTGACGGGGGAGCGGCCGGGCGAATTCGCCCGCATGACCTGGCACGAGGCCCAGGAACGTTACGGTTCCGACAAGCCCGACACCCGCTTCGGTATGGAGCTCGTCGAGCTGACCAACATCTTCGAAGGCACCGAGGCCAAGGTCTTCAAGACCGAGGCGGTGAAGGGCATCCGCTACGAGGGTGGGGCCCAGGCGCTGGGCCGCAACGCCATCGATGCCCTGACCGACAAGTGCAAGAGCTGGGGGGCCAAGGGGCTGGCCTGGTTCCGGGTCGGCGAAGGTGGCGCCCTTGACGGTGCCCTCACCAAGTTCATGTCGGACGACGAAACAGCTGCCGTTCCCCAGCGGTTGGAAGCCGCCGAGGGCGACCTGCTGTTGATCATCGCCGCCGACCGGCGCACCGTGAACCACGTGTTGGGGCTGCTGCGCCTGGAGTTGGGCAAACCCCCGGTCACCGAGGGGGAGCGTCACTTCCTGTGGATCACCGATTTTCCCCTCTTCGAGCGGGTTTCGGAGGCCGGGGTGCCGGTTCCGGCCCACCACCCGTTCACCATGCCCCATGCCGAGGACATCGAGAAGTTGCAGACGGCGTCAGGCGACGAGTACCTCGACATCCGCTCTCAGGCCTATGACCTGGTGCTCAACGGTTGGGAGTTGGGGTCGGGCAGTGTTCGAATCCACCGCCCCGACGTTCAGACCCAGATCTTCGAGTTGCTCGGCATAGGTGAGGAGGAGGCCAGGGCCAAGTTCGGATTCCTCCTCGACGCCTTCCGTTTCGGTGCTCCCCCCCACGCCGGTTTCGCCTTCGGCATCGACCGTCTGGCCGCGCTGTTGGTCGGGGAGGAGAACATCCGTGAGGTCATTGCCTTCCCCAAGACCCAGTCGGGTTCGGATCCCCTCACCAGCGCCCCGACCCCCATCGATCCCGCCCACCTCGATGAGCTGGGTCTGCGACTCCAGACTCCGGCTACCTGACCGTGGGCGGCGAAGCCGGTGGTCTCCTGATCTTCGCCCCGGCCAAGGCCCTGGCCTGGTCCGATTTCCCGACCGACATGACCCACTTTCGCTTCGGCGGCTGAGGCCGCTCCTGGCTCACGCCACGAGGGCGGCCCGGACAGCGCTCGAAAGGCCGGCGATGCTGAAGGGTTTGGCCAGGAAGATCGAGTCGGGGCTGATCATGCCGCGGTCCTGGGTCGCCTCGAAGGAGTGCCCGGACATGCAAACAAAGCCCAGGTTCGGATAATCAGCTTCGACCTCCCGTTTGAAGTCGGCCCCGCTGACACCTCCCGGGAGCATGACGTCGGACAGGATGAGGTCGACATCGTTTCGCTCGTTGAGCACGGTGCGGGCCGGATAGTGAACCGGGCCGGGAAACAGATACTGCGGTTGCCGTCTCAATGGCCCTGGGCTGAGGTATTCAACACCATCCTCACTGCGTTGCGCGGCCTCGACCCGATCCCCATCTGAACCACCCCCAGCGGTCGAGGCACGCCGCAGCACAGCCCAAGTGTCACCAACCAACACCAGCCCACCCCTACCTCAACGCGGCCCGGACACGCCCCCAGCCACCGGCCACCCTTCGCCCAACACCAACAAACCCCAGCCACCACCTCCCGACTACCCGACGGTGCATCCAGGTTTAGAGATCATCGATCAACTTGAACACCTCGGCGACCTGGACCCCTCCGGCCCGACCGGCGGCCTCCAGTTTGGCCTCGACCCGGCGTCGGAAGCCGGTGAGTTCGGGGTCGTTGTCCTGGCCCATGGTCGATTCGAACTGGCTCTCGTGGGAGAGCAGGGCCTGCACCTTGTGGTTGATGAAGCCCTGCACATCCTCGACGTGGTCGGGTTCGTCGGCCTCCCACAGCAATAGCAGTTCTGGGCGGTGATGGGCCAGGCTCTGATCGGGAAAGAACTTGGGGTCGCGGGCGGCCACGACACCTTCGGTGGTCAACAGTCCGGCGTGACGGTGATCGGGATGCAGCCGGTATCGCTTCCACGGGTCATGTCCGAGGATCACCGCAGGCGTGGTTTCCCGGATGAAGCGGGCCACATGGGCCCTGGCCGTCAGGTCGGAGTCGAGTTCGCCATCGGTATAGCCGAGGAAGCCGATCCGCCCGGTTGCCCCCAGAGCCTCGGCTGCCCGTCGTTGTTCATGTTGCCGGGTGGTGACCAGGGCCGCCTCGTCGGCCGCTGGGTCCCAGGTGCCCTTGGAACCGTCGGTGCAGACCAGAACATTGACCACGCAGCCCTCGGCCGCCCACTTGGCCAGGGTGGCCCCGCAGCCGAAGTCGACGTCGTCGGGGTGGGCTCCGATGGCCAGGGCGCTGGTCGGGGTCGGGAGGTTCGCCGTCCGCACGGAGATGGTGACGGGTGCAGGGGTCAGCGGGTTCTGGGCTTCGGTCATCAGGTCCCTTGGTGGTCGAATACGGTCAGGTCGTCCGGGGTGTCGACATCCCAGCCGAGGGCCTCGTCCTCAACCACCCGTAGGGCGAGGTCGAGGCGTGTGGCCTCGGCCCGGTGCCGGGGGGCGGAGCAGGCCCCATAGCTGAACTGGAAGCCGGTGCCGGTGGGCACGGCCAGCACGTTGGTGCCCAGGCCCCGCCGGTCGGGAACCACGGTGACACCGTCGAAGTCACCAACCCAGCCGAGGTCGGTGGCCAGGGGGAGGTCGCCGTGGGCGATGATGACGCGCCCGAAACCGATGGTGCCGAGAAAATCCACGGCGGCAGAGACGGCCGGGTTGAGGCCCGGTGTCGATCGCCAGAGTACTGAGGCTCCAACACCCATGGCCCAGCGGGCGATGCCGTGATCATGGCAGACCACCCAGGTCGGTAGGGGTTGGGCGGCGGCCACCACGCCGGTCGCCATACCGTGGGCCAGACGGCGGCGATCACCGTTGGACAACGACGGGGCCAGGCGGCCTTTGGCCTGATCGAACGACTTGACCGGGATGACCACGGCCACCGTTGTCTTCGGCGCCGTTGGCACCGTGCTTGTTGAAGCCTCTCTGCCCACCGCCGGTGAGCCTAGATCGCCGGGGCACCGGCCGTCACGCTGGTTTGCGGTTGGTTCACCTTGGTCGTGGTTCGTGGTTGGTGTCACTGCCTGCCCGAACGGGTCAGGATCGTGGGCCACGGCCGGTGCTTGGCGGCCAAGGGCACGAGTCGTATTGGCCTCGCCTCTTTGAGCCCGGGGCCGGACACGGTCGACGGGGTCGGTGTCATGGCGCAATAGTAGAGCGCGGGCGCATAAAGGTAGAGCATTGACCTGCCTGCAGGTATTGGCGAATGTGGGGATCTCCCCGTTGCAGGCGGCCCCGGTATGGTCGGGAGATGTCGGACTTGCGGGTGCTGGTACTGGGTGGTGGGTCGTGGGGTACGACGGTGGCTCACCTGGCGGCCCACAACACACCCACCGTGGTGTGGGCGCGTGACGAGGCCACGGTCGAGTCCGTCAATACCTCCCACCTCAACCCTCGTTACCTTCCCGGACACGCCCTCCACCCGTCGCTCTCGGCCACCTCGGATCTCGAAGCGGCCGTGGCCGTCACCGACGTCGTGGTCATGGGGGTGCCGACGGGGGCGTTCCGGGCCACCTGCGAGCGGATTGCTCCCCACCTGCGGCCCTGGGTTCCCGTGATCAGTCTGGCCAAGGGCTTCGAACCGGAGACCATGCTCCGCATGACCCAGATCGCCGAGCAACTGCTTCCTGGCCGTCCGGTCGGGGTGTTGACGGGGCCCAACCTGGCCAAGGAGATCCTGGCCGGGCAACCGGCGGCGGCGGTGGTGGCCCTCAGCGAACACCACATCGCCCAGCGTCTCCAGGATGTGTTCGCCACCCCGACCTTCCGGGTCTTCACCCACCACGATGTTGTCGGTTGCGAGCTGGGTGGGGCGCTCAAGAACGTCTACGCCATTGCCGCTGGGGCGGTTGAGGGCCGCAAACTTGGTGACAATGCCCGGGCTGCCATCATCACCCGGTCGTTGGCCGAACTCATCGACCTTGGCTCGGCCATGGGGGGTGAGCCCCTGACGTTGGCCGGGTTGGCCGGGATGGGTGATCTGCTGGCCACCAGTATCAGTCCACAGAGTCGCAACTTTCGGGTGGGCCGTGAACTGGGGGAGGGGCGCCCCATTGCCGACATCCTGGCCGACATGGACCAGGTGGCCGAAGGAGTGAAGGCGGCCCAGGTTGTGCACGACCTGAGCGCCCGCCACCAGGTCCGCATGCCCATCGCCTCGCAGGTCTACGCCGTGTGTTGGGAAGGTAAGGACCCCGATTTTGCCCAGGACGCCCTGCTGCGGGGTCGGGTCGGACACGAGCGTCCGGGCCACGAAGCCCCAAACCCAGTTTCAGTCCCGGTCCGGGCGGTGTCGGGCCGGGGCTTGGAATGGACCGGACAGTGAGCCCCGGCAAGGTTACGCCCGCGGGCGGCAACGGCAGCGCCCAGCCCCTGATGGGGTCGCGAATGGTGGAGCGGCCCAACGATGTCGGTTCAACGCTGCTGGCCACGCTGGATGGAACTCGGCGGGCCCAACTTGACCATGGTGGTCTGATCGGCCTCGACGGCGCCCCGTGGTCGCTCGACTGGTGGATCGGGGCCGACGATCGTTGGTACCTACCGGCCCGGGAGCCGAGCGTTCGCCAGAACCGAATCGGAGCCGGGCCCGTGGTGGAGACGGCCTTGCGGATCCCCGGAGGTGACGCCCGTCAGGTGAGCTACGGGGCCCTGGTCGACGGCTACGAGATCACCGTGGTCGAGATCACCAACGATTCACCGGTGCCCGTTGCCCTGGCCCTGGCTCTGCGGCCGTTCACCCTGGCCGGGGAGGGGGGTGGATCGTTGGCCATCACCCTGCGGGGTCACGTGGTCGAGATCGGCGCCGACGCGGCGTCGATGGAGCCGGCGTTGGTGTTGCCCCGCCCACCGAACGAGTCGGCGGGAACCACCGGCGGTGACCTGTTGGCCGTGCTCCAGGCCGGGCAGCCGTTGGTCTGGGATGGCCCCGGGCACTCAACCGAAGGGCCTGGGGCCAACGCCGTCCTGCTGTATCCGGTGCCGCACCGCACCTCGGTACGTTTTGTTGTGGTCAACCAGTGGGCGGGTGATCCGTCGGCCCCCCGGTCAACCGCAGCGCCCGGTCCGGGGCGTACGCCCGACGCCGAGGCGACGGCCCGGGGCTGGACCGCAATTGTCGACAACGGCACCCGCCTGGTGTTCCCCGACTCGGGGCTGACCGAAATGGCCCGGGCGGCCCAGGCCCGCCTGCTGCTGGCGGCCCCCGACCTGGAGGCCAGGGTTGAGGGGCTTGAACCAGGCGGTGGAGCGTTGTTGCACGGCCTGGCGGTGGCGGGCCGTCGGCGTGAGATTGTTGCTTCGGTCGAGGCCCTGGCCCGGATGTTCCCCACCAGGTTGGGTCATGGCCCCCTGGCCGCAGCCGAGGTGGTGGGGGGCGCGGCCTCGGCCCTGGTGACCATGGGCCAACGGCCAACGACCGAACTGCTGGAGACAGCGGCCCAGATCACGTACCTGGTCGATCGTCAGAACGACGTCGAGGCTTCGACCACGGCGCAGCGGGGTCTGGCCCGACTGGCCAGGATCAACGCCGACCACGCCGGGGCGGACCATCTCGAACGCTCCCTGACGCCGGAACCGACCGTGGCCACGACCGAGCTCACGGCCATGGCCGAGCGGGCGTCCGCCGCCGGCTCCTGGCCCATGGCCGGACCCGAAGGCGACGACCCGGTGGCGGCGGCGCGTTTCCTGGCCCTGGCCCGGAGCGTCATGATCGACGACACTGGAGCCGAACTGGTGCTGTTGCCCGGGTTCCCCACGGCCTGGCGGGGAGGCAACGTCGAGGTCCACGAGCTGGCAACCCGTCACGGTCTGGTGTCGTTCGGTGTCCGCTGGCACGGACCCCGCCCGGCGCTGCTGTGGCACCTGGACTCCGGGTCCGGGTCGGTGTCGATCCGTTGCCCGGCGCTGGATCCGGAATGGGTTGCGACCGAGGCCCGAGGGGAAACGCTGCTGGCGGGTACGGCCGAAGCGTTGCCCGATGCCCCCGCCCCGGGCCAGAGCTTCACCTGAGCGGCACCGCCACCGGCTAGCGTCGAGCGTCATGGCCGCTGCCACCGTCCCCAAGTTGCGAAAGGCCCTGAAGGTCAAGGCGCCTGGTCTGAGCGAGGAACGAACGTTGTGGGCCGCCGGCCATCGGGTGGTGGCCGGGGTCGACGAGGTGGGCCGGGGTTCCTGGGCCGGGCCGCTCACCATCGGTGCCGCCGTGGTGCCCCAGGATCGTCGCATCTACAAGTTGCGCGACTCCAAACAATTGACCGAGATCGAACGTGAAGCGCTGTTCGATCGCATCGCTGCGTGGTGTGAATCGTGGGCGGTTGGACATGTCAGCCCGGCCGAATGCGACGAGTTGGGCATGTCGGCCGCTCAGAAGCTGGCCGCCCGCCGGGCCTTGGCCGGGCTCGACATGGAGCCCGATGCGGTCATCCTCGACGGCAACTGGGACTTCGTCGGTCATCCGGTGACCCGCAAGGTGGTCAAGGGCGATGCCACGTGTTTGTCCATCGCCGCCGCCTCGATCCTGGCCAAGGTGACCCGGGACCGGATCATGAGAGACCAGGCCGAGTGCTATCCCGGTTTCGACTTCGATCTCAACAAGGGGTATCCGTGCCCCCGTCACCAGGTCGCACTCCGGGGTTACGGGCCGACCGCCATCCACCGCCAGTCGTGGGCGTTCATGGAGTCGATGCCGTGGTCACAGCCCAAAAGGCGTCGGCCGGAGGAGCAAACCCGGCTTCTTTGAGTTGTAGGGAACGGTGCCATCTCCGCAGGTCACACTGGGGATGATGAATTGGTGACGAATGAATTCTTTCGTCATAGGTTCTCAACATTGTTTGGAAGTGTCTAGGATCACCGCTGGTAGGGGCATTGACTTGGCGGGAATCATGCGAACCTTTGACAACAACTCACGGGCGGCGAAGTCCAGGGACAGGCCGGAGCCAGATCCGGCGGCTCTTCGGGGATCTGTTGTCGTCTTCGGCTCTGAGCCTGGCCCTGAGGTTGAGAATGGGACTGACGGTCCGTCTCGGCCTGCACCTGCACCTGTCGTTCGACCGAAGCCGGAGGTCCGATCGGAGAGCGAGGCTACCGCTGAGCTGCGAGCCGACCTGCAGGCCGATCCGGATCTCCTCCTGGGCCCGGATCTTCTGCTCGACTCCCGTTTGGGGGTGAGCGTGGGGTCCGACGGAATCGCCGTACTCGGCATCGATCCGGTGTACTCCACCGGCCAGTCCGCCAAGCCTGCTGGGTTCCGGCGCCGCGGTTTGGGGTCTGAGGGCGGAGAACGAGCCGTGCTTCCCCGTCAGATTGGTTTGGCCGCGGTCGGTTTCGCTCTGGCCGTCGTGGCCGTGGTGGTTGCGGTGCAGGGAGAGAAGCAGGTGGTGCCGGTCAGTGGCTCCAACGCGGCTGAAGTCGTTGCGCCCCAAGGGCCGGTCGGCACGGTCGATCCCTCGTCGTTGCGGGCATCGACGGGTGGAGTCACCACATCCTCCCGGAACCTGGTCACGAGCCTGGTTTCCACCGTTCCCGACCCGGTTCCTGACACCGGCGAGCCTGCGCTCACGGCCACTACCGCCCCCACGACCTCGGTGAGTTCGACAACCACGACCAGTCGCCCGGTGACAACCACCGCCGCCCCCACCACCCAGACAACGGCCGTAGTGGGCCATAATGGTTACTGCCGGTGGGCTTAGCTTCGACCACGGCGCCGCCAACGACCGACCCTTCCACCTCAACAACGTCATCGACGGTGACCACCACCACGAGCACGACGACAACCCCGCCCTCGACCTAGCGCCACGGCGCTGATCAGTCGTAGGTGGCCTCGATGCTCCACTGTTGGTGTTCCAGGGCCAGCAGGTGGGCCGAGTTGTCATCGAGAACAACCTGGAGTCTGGCCCGGCGGCGATGGGTGAGGGGGTCCCACCATCGTTGATCGGCGGGCCACGGTCCGGCCCAGGCCACCACGGCCCGGGGCTTGCGGCCAAGTACCGGATTGGGGCCCAGCGGGCGGACCACGGCCGGGAGGCCGGTGGTGTGGCCCCGACCGTCGACCCCGAGTAGCTCACCCCAATCGTCGAGGACCTCGACCGGTATCGGGTCGGGAGCAACCCGGGCCGGGGCCGGTGTCGGGATCTGACCCGGCCACGGTTCACGAACCGAGCAGGCTGCGGTGGCGGAACGCTCCTCGCCCAGATCGACAGCAGCCGCTGGTATGAGTGTGATTCGTTCGCCCGGGCCGAGGCCACCCCGCCACTCGGGCACCGAGACGGCGTCAGGACCGAGCATGGCCTGAAGGCGGGCCACCACCCGGGTCACATCATCGACCTGTTCATTGCGGCCACCCCAAAGCCCCAGCTGCCGGCCAGTGGCCGGGATCACCTCGTCGGGGATCAGGGTCAGGCGGGTAATGCCCGAACCAATGCCGGCACCGGCACCCGGATCGACGCCGGAATCGATGCCAGAGTTGATGTCCGAATCGGAGTGCGGGGTGGATCCGGGAGCGGAGCTGATCCGGGCCTGGCGGAGCCAGCCGTCGAGTTGCCAGCGGGCCCGCTCGGCAATGGCGGCCGCCGATAGCGCTCCCTCGTGGCGCCACAGGCGAAGTTGGGTGATGCCTTGTTCAGTTTCGGCTTCGATGGCCACCCGTATGCAGGCCAGCCCCTCGCCAGCCAGAGTGGCGTGAAGATCATCGGCCAGCATTTTGGCAACGAAGGCACAGCTCTCGATCCGCTCGGCCGGTGGTTCGAACTGCCAGGTGACGGCCAAGTCGAGGGCGGGGCGGCGCAGGTCTGGTGGGTAGTCATCTTCTCCCCGGGCCAGACGATGGGCCAGTTGGCCCCCCTGACCGAATCGGCCGGTTACATCGGCCACCGGGAGGGCGGCAAAGGCCCCCAGGGTGTTGATGCCAAGGCGCCGCAGCACACCGGTCAGGGCCGGTAGCTCAAGAGCATCAATGGTGATATCGGCCAGAAAGGTGGCGGTCTGCCCGGGGTCGATCACGACCGGACCCGATCGGGCCTCGATCGATCCTGCGGCCAGTCGGGCGGTAAAAACTCCGTCGGCGATACCAACCCGGGTTTCCCCCCGCCGGGCCAGAACCGGTTCGACCTCGGCCAGAACCCGCTGGGCCAGGGCCTGGTCGCCACCGAAGAACCGTGATGGCCCCCTGGTGGGGAATCCGACAAGGCCCGACCCGCCCACCTCAATTCGGGGGGTGAGCGTTTCGAGGGCGGCAGCCACCGGTTCAAATAGGCGGGCCTCCCGGTCGGGATCCCGTTCCAGCACCGCCACCTGGGGGCAACGGCTCTGGGCGTCACGACGTCGCTGGCCCAGGGCAACCCCCTCCGCCCGAGCGGCGGGGGAGCAGGCGACCACCCGGTTGGCCACGGTGACGACGGCCGGTTCGTCAAGGGGGACACCCCAGGCAATGATGGGCCAGTCGGGGCACCACACCACGGTCATGCGAACACCGGCCATGATCAACCAACCAGCAGGGGTCGGACAGGCCCACCCACAGCTGCCCCTTCGGGTGAGGGAAGGCCGAGCCCTCCGTCGGGGTCGGGAAGTACGACCGAGACCTGTCGCTGCCGAGCCGAGGAACGACGACCGGTCACCCCGACGCTCAGCCGCCGATGCTGCAGGTGGCCATGGCCCTGCCCGATACCCTCCCACCGCTCGGGTTCGGCCTGGATCATGACATCGAGAGCATGAGGCCAGTGGCGCCCGCCGTTGAGATGGAGCAGGGTGGTCTCCCTCTCACGGGCTCTGGCGGCGAGCCGACGGGCATCTCGATGGTGGATTTCACGAGCGGGGGCGATGGCGATCACCTTCACCGCTCCCACCAGGGCGGCGACGACCTCCCCCAGCTGTGCCGAGGGAACCGTCTCGATCAGCAGGAGCCGATCGAGCCCGACCCCGAGATCCGCCGCTGCCACCAGCCCCAATTCTTCGATCCCGATCACCGCCATCCACCCCTCGTGGCCGGTGATGGCGGCGGCCATGGCCAGAGCCACCGACCAACTACCCGGCCCGTCGAAGCCGATCGATTGGCCTGGGGGAAGCCCACCGAAGGGAAACAACGGCAACAGGGGTGCAGGAACAGCCAGAAGGCGATCGTGAGCCAGCGTGAAGGGGGCGAGCCGATCGTGCAGCTCGCGTAGGGTCTGCGTTCGAGCCATTCCCCATGGTCGAACACGTGTTCGGTTCTGTCAAGTGGTGGGCTGGGCAATTGGGCTCAGCAGATGCCCGGCTGGTCAGTGGTGGCGGCGTTCCAGGGTGACCACGTTGCCCTGGGTGATCCGATCATCGGAAGGTGTGTTGCCCTCGGGGCAGGCCAGGCCTTCCACTCGAACCACGTCAACGCCGATGTCGGCGTAGGCGTCGCTCAGTAGCTCGAAGTGGCGATCATCCTCAAAGGCGCCGACAACGGCACACCCCGATCCGGCGCAGGTGACGTTGGCGCCCACCGACCGGGCGGTGTCGACCAGTTCCAGATCGGCCGAGGGGACCGGCCCGAGTGATTGTCGCAGCTGCATGTTCTTGCCAATCAGGGCGGAGAACCGACGGCGGTCACGCCAACGCAGCGCCGCCCGACCCTCAACCACGAGGGCGGCCAGTTCCCGTAAGGTCTCACGAACGTGGGTATCGCCGGTCTCGTAGCGGATGCGCAGCTGTTGGCGGTAGGTGTCGGTTGGTTCAGCCGTTCCCGCCCGGAAGGCCAGAAACAGTGGTGGTAGGCACGACGGGTCCTCTGATTCGTAGGCGCCGTAGCTGACCCCGAACTGGGTGTTGATCTGCAGGTTGCTGAAATCCATGGCCATCAGGCCGCCATAGGTCTGCACCACCCGGCCCTGAAGTCCACCGCCAAGCCCCAGTTGTGTGGTTTCGGTTTGCAGGGCCAGAGATGGCAGGATCTCGTCGGCCAGTTCGAGGTGGTAGTGCTCGGCGAGGCAACGCAGGGTGGCGATGACCAGGGCCGAGGAGCCGCCGAGGCCGACCTGGCGGGGGATCGTCGTTTCGTAGCTGAGGCGAAAGCCGGACTCCAACCGGTGGTCCAGTGATTCGGCAACGCCGACGAAGGTGCGGGCCGTGGCCGCCAGGAGCTGGGGGCCGGTTCCGTAGCCGTACCGGTCGAGGTGATCGGTCATGGCGCCGAAGGATGGCCATTGGGTCTCGTCGGCGTTGAGGCCGACGAACTCCACCCTCTCGGCGGGCTCAAGAGTGACCGTGGCCTGGTACTGGGGGAGGGCCAGGGCCAGGGTGCGGCCCCCAAAGCCGTCCGAGGGGTTACCCAGAATGCCGACCCGGGAAGGGGCGGCATGGGTGGTCATGACTCAGAAGCGAGCGACTCGGCGGTCGGAACTTCGACGCCGGGTCGGTAATGCACGTAGAGATCCTCCACCAGATCCTTGAGGCCGTCGGTGGTTGCATCAGTGAAGAGCTTCACCGTGATGGCTTGCCCAAAGACATGTACCTCGTCGACCTGGCCGGTGGCGAAGAATGCCCTGGCCAGTTCGTCCGGTGGGCGGTGGCCAACGATGTCCTGGTCGGCCAGGTAGCGCTCGTGGCCCATGCCGGTGAAGGAGCGGTTGGTCTCGAACCGGACAAAACCCGGCCGGTTCGACGGTTTCTCCGTGACGGTTACTGGTTCACCCATGACCGATAAAGGGTATCCGTCAGCCCCGTTCGATACTTACCTCTCGCCAGAAGGCAATGCGATCGGTGACCAGGGGTCGGGCCAGGGGCCACGGCTTGGGGTAGGCAAAGGCGGCATCGAGGGCCAGGTCGTCGCCCGCCTCCACGTGCCAGTAGCGGGCCTTACCCTTCCAGAAGCAGCGGCTCGACGTTGGGCTCTCGCTCAGGCGGCTCATGTCGACGGAGTCCATGGGGAAGTAGGCCATACCCTCGACCATCTTCACCTGATCGCTCTCGGCGATCACCACGCCGTCGAGTACGGCCCTGACCGTTTTCGACTTTGAGCGTTTGGACGGAACGGCGGTACCCATGTAAGTGGGAACCGCCGGGCCGTGGCGGTATTCCCCCGGGGTCACCCGGTGTTGCCCACGAGCAACGGTGTTCACCATCCTCGGGGAAACCGAGCACTATTGGTTGGTCTGTCGATTCTTGGGAGCCTCACGCGTCATGTTGCTGTTGGCGACGGTCGCCGACCACAACAGATGGAGAATAACGATGAAGTACTTCGTGCTACTCGCGGGCGACGGTGAACTCGGGCCGTGGGATCAGCTGACCCCCGACGAACAGCAGACGGTCCTGGAGCAGTTCGGGGGGTTCGATGCCGCCTGTGAGGAGAAGGCGGGTGTTGGGCTGCTCGGCGGTGAGGCACTCGAAGGTGGCGCCATGGCAACAACCCTGCGCACCCGTGGCGGCGAGTTGACCATCACCGATGGGCCCTTTGCCGAGGCGACCGAACAGATCGGGGGCTACTACCTGATCGAGGCGCCGGATCTCGATACGATCACTGGACTCTGCCGAAGCCTCCCTGCCTATGACATCGAAATCCGACCCGTCGTCGACATGGGCTGATCAGGCCATTGCCGAGACCTACCGGGCTGACTGGGGTCGTCTGCTGTCGTTACTCGTGGCCCGCACCCGTCGGCTTGATCTGGCTGAGGATGCCCTCGGCGAGGCCTTCGCCCGGGCCAGTGCCCAGTGGAGCACGGCTGGGGTGCCTGCCAACCCTGGAGGATGGCTCTACACCACGGCGTTCCGGCTGGTTCTCGGCGGGTTGCGAGCCGAGGCCATCGGTGGACGGAAGGCTCCGCTGCTTGCTATTGGTAGTGGTTGGGCGCAACCGCCAAGCGTCGATCACCTCGATGATCTTGATGATGAGCGATTGGCGCTGGTTCTGCTCTGTTGCCATCCGGCGTTGGCCCCCGAGGCGAGGTCGGCGCTGGCGCTCCGGCTGGTGATCGGCACCACAACCGAGGAGATTGCCCGTCTGTTCCTGGTGTCCCGGGCCACGATGGCGGCCCGGATCACCCGGGCCAAGAAGAAGATCGTGACGGCGGGGATCCCGCTGTCGTCGCCGGTCGACGACGAGTTGCGGGCGCGACTCGTCGATGTCTGTCGCACGATCTATCTTGCCTTCACCGCCGGGTACGCCCCTGGCCAGGGGCCGGACCTGTTGCGGGCCGACCTGGCAGGGGAAGCGGTCGAGTTGGTTGCGGTGCTGCACCGGTTGGCTCCCGAAGCCCCCGAGGTTCGTGCGTTGTACGGCCTGCTGGTGCTGCAACACGCCCGTCGTGACGCCCGCGTGCGCCATGGCCAGTTGGTCACCCTCGCCGAGCAGGATCGTTCGCTCTGGCATCGCGAGGAGCAACGAGTGGGTATGGAACTGGTCGCCACCGTGCCATCCGGCCAGGGGTACCTCGAAGAGCTTCGTCTGCAAGGTCTGATTGCCATTGAGCATGTAAGAGCGTTGACGGCGGACGACACCGACTGGGGGGAGATCTCGGCCCTCTACGCCCAGCTCGAAACCCTGACCGGATCAGCCGTCGTCAGACTCAACCGCGCCGTTGCCGTTGCCGA
>Ga0316190_10000477_pt1 | contig 27768 bp, 25 predicted proteins | sample Eddworburrow2_MG_FD_204929 | JGI IMG/M metagenome (GOLD analysis project Ga0316190, IMG submission 204929) | Coastal sediment microbial communities from Maine, United States - Eddy worm burrow 2 | ecosystem: Environmental > Aquatic > Marine > Coastal > Sediment | place: USA: Maine | collected... | reverse complement strand
CATCGCTCGATGGTGACTACGACATCGAAGTCTTCGACTTTGAGCTCAACGCACGCTACGCCATCACCGCCACAGCACGCACCGACGAACGTTATCCGACCACTGCCGGCGACTGGATTGCCTGGCAGGCACGCGATTTGGATTCACCGAACGGTCGCATCGAAGCCTACAACGGTCGCACCGGCGAGTTGCGCATCATTGCTGACGACGGCTCACAAAATCGCCTGCCGAGCATCGACGGCGAGCTAATCGCTTGGGAGAATAACTCCGCCGGAAATTTCGATGTCTACGTGCATCGATTCGATACCTTCGAGACCTTCCAGGTCACATCGGACTCGGGGGATCAATACCTCAACGACATGTACGGCGGACTCGTAGCGTACGTCGATCAGCGAGCTGGAAACGAAGACATCTACGTTTCAACGATGACTTTCGAGTTCCCAGATCCCTGCGCTGATCTAGGCGGCGATACCGACGGCGATGGCATCTGCGATGCGGATGACAATTGTCCCAACGATGCCAACGAGAGCCAGACTGACAGTGATGGCGACGGGGTGGGCGATGTATGTGACGTGGCGGCGCCCAATTTGAGCGTTTCGCTGAGCCACTCGCCATTAAGCCCCACCGCCGCCGACCTGATTTCGTTCGACGCTGTTGTTTCGAACAGCGGTGATGCGCCCGCCGCTCCTTCGGTCCTGTCTTTCCGAATTGGTGGTGAAACAGTTGCCGCTACGTTTGATACACCGGCATTGGCAGCCGGCGCAAGCTATACGGCAACACGAAGAGTAGTACTTACTGAGCAAAACTACGGCAACACGGCGATTGCCGATGCAACCAATGTCGTTGCAGAGAGTGATGAGCTGGATAATAGCGCGACCGACTACTTCAGTGTCAGCGCCGCGCCTTTGGCAGAGATCGACGTATTCCCATTGGCCATCGATTTTGGTCAGGTCGATATTGATGACACGGCCACGGCTGTCGTTACTGTCTCAAATCTTGGAGAGGGGATACTGACCGTGCATGAATTGACGCTGGCAGGCGCTGCAGAAATAACGATCGATCCAATCGCCCTGCCAATCGATATCCTCGTCAATGAGACTGTGGACTTGTTTCTCACATTTTCACCGACAGCCGAAATCGCCTCTTTTGCCGAGCTGACGTTGTTGAGCAATGACGGGGATGAGACTTGGCTGATGTTGCCAATAGAAGGCCAGGGAGTAACCATGTCCGTTCCTCCGGCCGACCAGGTTGAAGCAATTTTGGCATTCGTAGAGGCGGCGGTTATTGACGGTTCACTAGAGGGGTCTGGCCCCGGACGATCCGCAGCCGGTCGGCTCGGCTCGCTGATCAACAGGATCGAGGCAGCGGGTGAGGACATTCGCCTCGGCGATATTGTTGGTGCGTGCGCGACGCTCGAGAGTGCGTTGAAGCGTTGTGACGGACTGTCACCTCCGCCCGATTTCGTGAGCGGAACTGCGGCCACGGAACTCGCCCAACGAATCACGCTGCTTCAAGACGCGCTCGACTGCGAGTAGCAGCACTATCGCAGTGTCAGCAGGACCCCGCTCTCGCAGCGGGGTTCTCTTGCGTTCGGTGTATGAAAGCTATTGGTGACAGTAGATGTTTGGCGTGAGTGGCAAGTAAGGGTCAGGACTAGCCACTCGCCCTCCTCTTCGACCTTACCTTTTCCGTAAATCTTGGCACCCTCCTCCACCCAGGAGGAAAGAACCGGCCAAAACTTACCGCTCGAGATCCCAGTGCGGGACATGTAGGCTAGCAGGAGCTTCGGTATCCCTCGACAGCTTGAACCGTCGGAGCCACTTCGTAGTCATCGGCATCCATAAAGCGGACTACCGATAGGCCACTCGGTAGCATCAAGACATGGTTTCCGCCGTATCCCGACATCATCGGCACGTCAACTGTGCAGTTGCCCGTGTTGGTTCTAACTGTCCAAACAGAGTGAAGATACTGCTCAAGTGGGTGCCCGGTTGGATAAGGTTGTGCCGATGTCCTTCGCATTGCCTCGCGAGTCTTCGTGTGGCTCAACAACTGTTCGCCATTGAACATTCCATCGTCCTGCAGCAGTTGTGCGACCTTCGCTGCGGCGTCGACATCCGGGTAGCTTCCCCATCCCATGATTGGTGATCCCGGATCACCGCCTGACTCAATCGATCGGGATATTGGCAGGTATGCAACTCCAATAGGCTCGAGTACATCTCTCCGTACCAACTCCCAGTAGTGCGTGCCCGCACCTTCGCGCGCTGCCACAAGCTTATCCATCGCGTATGACAATACGAATGAATGCGTCGAATAGTAGGCAAACTGGGCACCGGGTGCCGGTGGCGCATCAGGGAGGTCTTCGATTGCATCGATCTTCTCAGCTGCCGAGCGTGCCATGACGTACGAGTGAATGGCAGCACCGCTTTCAGCACCCACGGTTCCTGTCACCATATTCAGGGTGTGATGGAATGTAACGCCCTGCCAACCAGGATGTGCCGCAAGTTCCGGGACGTGGTCAGTGATCAGCTCGTCGAACACGCCATCCCCATATCTTTGCGCCAGGTACAACATCGAGACGCCGAGGCTCATTGTTTTAGTGACCGAGTAGACACCATGACGCATCCACTCCGGGAAGGGATGCGGCCCTGATCGGGTCGCGACCGGGTTGACGAATAATTCTCCGTCCATCAACAGCGCGAGCATGCTGAAATCGGTATCGGCGTACCCGTCATGGGCTGTCGCTTTCGCGGACGCCGCGTTGGGCAAATCTGACCACGGCCGAATCGGCAATCGACGTGTCCTTTCAGTGGCGAATGCCGCGATCTTCGCGTCCGCATCCAGAGGGCAAATCGGGTCCCATGTGACCGGGACCAGCACGGAAAAGTCGGTCCGATCGTGCTCTGCGACCGGCGCCGTTTCTTGCGTAATTTGCACCGCCACCGACGATACTCCGGCGCCATCGAATACGAATGTAACGAGTGCATTGCGCGCGTGGCCGACATAGTTGTCCGTAAGTGTTATCGGGAACGCTGCCCTCGAATACCCGGCATCGCCAGCCTCCTGCCATACCCGCCCAGGGTTCGCGATGACGTTCCAGACAGATCGCCCCGTGCCGGCACCACGACCGGACAATATGATGTTTCTTTCCAGCGGCACCAACCAGTCGCCGCTAACGGTGACGGGCAACTCAAACGTCGGGAAAAGCGTAAATCCGCTACCCCGCCAGTCGGCATCGAAGTGCGTGGTATCCATGCGTGCTTCGGCGAAGTGAATCGTTCCGCACAGGCTGTTCGAAATTGCCACCAGGTCGCCAATCGGCTGAAAGTAGTCGTTGTGAACGACACCGGGCCCGGCAACGCCAAGCAATTGATCGACGGTCAGCAGGGTGCGTGCGCCAACCGGAGGTGGCGGAATGGCTGTGCCAGAAGAGCTGTTGCTGCCGCCACACGAAACCGCAAGCGGGCAGAAAGCCAGGACCATAATCAGGTTACGGAGTAGCTTGCCTTCAACGTCGAGGTTCATTGCTTGTGCCCCTCGGGAAAAGTAGTCCCTGCGTTGAACCGACTACTTCGTCGTCACATCGTTCCCAGGCTAGGTACAACTACCTATCTTTAAGCCGCCCCATTGAAACCGCAGGGAAAAGCAGCCGCTCGATATGGGCGAAAAGAAAGGGTCAGAGGTTGGCACTCGCGCTCCTCTACATTCTTGACTGTTGCCACTAAATTGGCCAACCATCAACGCTAGATTGACTCTTTAATAGTGGACATCTGCAGGCGCTTATTTCTGAGTCTTATGCAGAACGCGCTCGCAGTCGGAAGCATCAATACGAGTTGCGCTACTGCTTGTTAGCCTCCTCTTTCGCAGCGTAAGATTCCGGCATGCCTGACCACAACCTCGCCGACACACTGAATCGAAGCTGTCAGTGCATTGCCATCGATCAGCGGAAGCTCGAACAGTCACTGGCAACCGCTTTCGGGGAAACGGGCTATTACGCCCGGCTGCGTGAGTCGCACCCCAACCTGCTGGCTGAATTCCCGATATTCGTCGCTCGCGAGCACATCGCGGCAATGCAGGCTGTCATCAGTGCCATCGAGCACGTCGTCTCGCTCGCCCCCTACCGGGACACGGTCCTCGCGTGGGCGCCGGATATTGCCCGTTACACCGACGCCTCCCACGGCGTGTTCTTCGGTTACGACTTCCACCTGACAACTGACGGCCCGCGGCTGATCGAGGTCAACACGAACGCAGGCGGCGCCTTGCTCTTGCAACATGTTGCATCGGCACAGCAGGCCTGTTGCCGTGAAGTCGGCGATTTCTTTCCCGGCCCGAAAGAAGTCGACGACATGGAGCGGGTGTTCGTCGACATGTTTCGCGAAGAATTCCGCGCGCACCGGCCGGACGACGAACTCGCGTGCGTTGCGATCGTCGACGAGGATCCGCAGGCCCAGTACCTGAGCCCGGAATTCGACCTGTTCCGGGAGATGTTCGCCGGCCACGGGATCGAGGCGCTCATCCTGGATCCCCGCGAACTCGCGTTGCGCGACAACAAGCTGATCGCCAACGGCAGGACCGTCGATCTCGTCTACAATCGCCTCACGGATTTCTATCTGCAGTCGCAGGCGTCTGCAACGCTTCGCGAAGCTCTCGAAGCCGGTGCCGCCGTCTTCACCCCGGCCCCGCGGGCACATGCGCTGTATGCCAACAAGCGCAACCTGACCGTGCTGAGTGATGAGGGTGCGCTGCGTGCAATGGGAGTACCCGACGACGTGGTCGAAATCCTGTCGGCGGTAGTCCCGCGGACTGTTCTGGTAGGTGCAGACAACGCCGCCGAACTCTGGACCGACCGACGCCACCTGTTTTTCAAACCGGCCTCGGGTTATGGCAGCCGCGGAACGTACAAGGGCGCCAAGCTAACGAAGAAGACCTGGTCATCGATACTGCAATCGGATTACGTCGCCCAGGCGCTCGTTCCACCGGGCGAGCGCCTGCTGGTCACGGACGGCGCCATGCAATCGTTCAAAGTCGATATCCGCTGTTACGTGTACCGCGGCGAAATCCAGTTGCTCGGCGCACGAATGTACCGCGGTCAAACGACAAACTTCCGCACGACCGGCGGGGGCCTGGCCGCGGTGTTTACGACACCGTGGGTGGGCCATTCACAGCCCTGACGAACCTCCCGCCTATTCGTCCTCGACGACGACCGCAGTACCTATCGCCAGCAGCTCGGCAGCACCGCCCATCAATACGGATGTTGTGAATCGCGTCGCGATCACGGCGTTTGCACCCAGCTCTTCTGCCTCGGCCATCATCCGGTCGAGACTCTGTTCCCGGCTTTCGGCGACCAGCTTTGCGTACTCGTGAATTTCGCCGCCGACAAGGTTTCGCAGGCCCGCCATGATGTCGCGGCCGATATGCCGGGCGCGCACCGTATTGCCGCGCACGAGGCCCAGGGTCCTTACGATGCGCTTCCCTGCAATGTTCTCGCTGGTTACGATGATCATGGTCAGATCTCCACGTCTTTGTACTTGTCCGTTTTCCGCTCGATCAGACGCTGCCGCAAAACGGAAACCAGCAGAATGCCGAGCCCGATCCACACCAGACCAGTCAGGACCTTGATGTGTGTCGGCATGGACGTGTCGATGACGAATTCGTAAATGGCGATGCCGCTGATGCCGAGTACGCCGGCGATGAACAGTATCCACCCCAGTCCACGACCGGCTCCTGATGTGTGCTCCTTCATGTGATCTCTCCAGGTATCCTGTTTATGGCCGGCGACTCTAACGGGACGTCGCGGACACGACCAGCGTCAGGCCGTCACGCGCAATGACGTGCACATCCATCCCTGTCGTTAATCGAATGGCGTCGTCCGGGACGCGAGTCGCTCGCCAGGTCTCCCCGCGCACAGAGACCTGCCCGTCGGGGGACGATTCGAACCCGCCAATGACTCTTGCCGTCTCAGACAGCAAATCCGAATCCAGCGCCCTGTCGCCGGGACCAATTTTCACTTTCGTCGGTGCCAGCACCTGAACCAGTGAAGCGATGGCGAGGTCTGCCGCCAGAGCCAGGACGAGTGCCGCAACAATGCGCTCCAGGCTACCCCAGTCTGTGAAGTGCCCGGCCAGCAGAAAGGTCGTACCTCCGACGATCATCGAGGTCGGCAGAACGACCAGCCACCAGGTGGGCGAGTAGCGTTTCATAGTCGTCGTTGAACCGTCAGATGCCGCCTGCTATGTAGCTCCGCATCGCGTCAGCCTCCGAGCGCACCTCGTCAAGGCGCAGTTGCAGCAAGTCACGAATGCTGACCATGCTAACAAACCGGTCATCCTTCAACACCGGCACATGGCGCACATGCCTCGACACCATGACGGCCATTATGCCGGCAGCACGATCTTCCGGCACGCAGGTAACCACGTCTTTCGTCATCAGGTCCCGAACGCGCTTCTTTAGCAGATCCGGCCCAACCGACTGCAGGCCGCGCACAATATCCCGCTCGGAAACAATACCGTCCACCTTGATGCCGTCAGCGCTGACAATCAAGGCACCGACGTCTTTGAACGCAAGTGAGTTCAGTACCTCCGCGATCTCGGCATCGGGCGATATATGTGCGGGTTCAACACCCTGCTGGGAATCGAGAATACGTTGGACGGTCAATATGACTCTCCTGGATTCATACCACACTAAGAGCAATCAACACTCTTGTAAAATCGTATTAATCATAGGCGTTCATCGAAGAAGCCGAAGTATCGAACTTGTGGACACTCGCTGACCTGCATGGCAAACGACCGCCAGGCTCCATATACTGGGTACGATGAAGAACAAAGACAAGAAGCTCGGTATGGACCGGGACATCACGCGGCGCGACTTCATCCACGATCTGTCGCTGGCATCACTTGGCCTCGCACTGCCTGCCAGCATGGCAGTTCATGCCGCCACCGGCACATCGACACCGGCAGGCGCAAACTACCCGCCGGTACGCACCGGGATGCGCGGCTCTCACCCCGGCGCTTTCGAAGTGGCACATGCACTGGCGCGCGAGGGACAGGGCTTCCCTGCCCCGCTCGACCTCGACCAGGCCTACGACCTCGTGGTTGTGGGCGGCGGCATCAGCGGTCTTGCGGCCGCGTACTATTACCGCAAGCGCTTCGGCCCGGACGCCCGCATCCTGATCCTCGAAAACCACGACGACTTCGGCGGACACGCCAAGCGCAACGAGTTCCACCAGGGCGGCCGGATGCGGCTATCCTGGGGCGGCACCATGAACCTCGAATACCCGCTGTTCAGCGACTCGGTCAACGAGCTGTTCCGCGAACTCGGGGTGGACATCGACACCCTGCTCGAGGGTTACCAGTTCCGTTACGGCAGCGGCCCGAAAGGCAAGCACGCTATGTTCTTCGACGCCGAGACCTTCGGTCGTGACGAACTCGTGCAGGATTTCAGTTTCCGTGCCGGGCGAGAGACCGGCCTCGACGCCGCGATCGACCGCTTCCCGATTAGCGAGGAATCGCGGGAGTCGCTCAAATCGTTTTATGCGCGGCGCGAAAACGTGTTCGCCGGCAAGTCGGAGCAAGAAGTCCAGACGCTGTTGCGCGGCATCAGCTACACGGACTTCCTGAAGAAATACGGCGGCCTGACGGACGAAGCGGCGGATTTGTTCATCAGGGTCACGCACGGGTACGCAGGCGTCGGCGCCGACAGCCTGTCGGCCGCCGAGTGCATCGGTGCAAGCGTGCCGATTACGCACCTGCTCGGCTCCCCGCACCTGAGCGGTTCCGGTGCCACCGATGCAGGCGGTGACGTCGCCATGTTCCCTGACGGCAACGCCTCGATCGCGCGGCTGCTGGTTCGCGCCCTGATTCCTGCCGTCGCGCCGGACGCGGACGCCTCAAACCTCGCTCTGCAACGCTTCGACTATTCGAAACTCGATGCCGCCGGCGCTCCGGTCCGCCTGCGCCTCGAATCGACGGTAATCAACGTCGCCAACCACGAAGACGGCACGAGTGTCACCTACGTCAACGACGGCCGCGTGCTGCGCGTAAAATCCAGGCACGCAGTGCTCGCGTGCTGGCACGCCGTCATCCCGCACCTCTGCCCTGAGCTGCCTGAAGCGCAGAAAGAGGCGCAGAAATACCAGGTCAAACGGCCGCTCCTCGTGACCAACGTCCTGTTGCGCAACAGCAAGGCCATCGACAAGCTGAACCTGTCCGGCGCCTACTGTCCCGGGCGTCTGCACGGCGCGGTCTGGGTCGTAAAGGGTGTGAACACGGCGGGTTACAGCCACGAATGGGACGATGCCGGCACGGTGCCGGTGATGTTCTGGGGCTCGATTGCGCCGCCCGATTCGAGCGTACCGGTAAAGGAGCAGCACCGCGCCTCCCGGGCATTATTACTCGCAATGACCTTCGACGACTTCGAACGCGAAGTGCGTACCGTCCTCGACGGCATGCTCGGCCCGGCGGGATTCGACGTGCAGGACGACATCCTTGCGATCACGGTCAACCGCTGGCCGCACGGCTACGCGTATGGCTACCTCGATCTATGGGACCCCGAATGGTCCGACGGTGAAGCACCGCACGAGATCGCGCGCCGCCCGTTCGGCAATATCGCGATCGCCAATGCCGATGCGGGTGCGGATGCCTACACGCAGGTCGCGATCGACGAGGCATTGCGGGCCGTCGGGGAGCTGAAGAACTAGTTCATCGCGAATCGTGTTGCGCCGCTGATCCGGGCTCGAAGCTGATCGAGTCGACCTGCCAGCTGTAGACGTCAGGGTGATCTGTAATCAGCCTGGTGTTGACGATCTCGCTGTAGTCGCCCCGAATACGCACTTCGAGGATCGTTCGCCGCGTATGACCGTCAGCGTTCTGACCGACAAGCCGGATCTTCAGCAGACCCGGCCCCTTCGCTCTTTGCACCCGGCTCCGGAGCTCGAGCAAGCGGGGATTCGCATGGTAAGTGAGCGTACCGCGGAGGCAGACGCGCTCGCTCTCGTCGCAGAACAGCTCGTTCTTGCCGATCAGGGTCTCACTCGGGCCGGCAACCGTTGTGGACGCCGCAAAAATACACACGAGGGCGGCGAGAGGAATCAGGCGCATTCCATCATTGTGGTGTCCGGGCAGGCGCGTCGCAAGGCCGAATGGCAGGCGCGAAGGAATCCGGGGATTCCGGCATCTAACTGCAATGAGCAAACCGGAATCTCCTCATTTGCCGCCCGTGTCCGCGCGCGTGGCACAGGCGTCGTGGCTGCGCCCGTTCCTCTACACCGCCGGGATCGTGATCCTCGTCTCCGCAATCGCCCGGCTGGGGTACGTACTCTGGTTCCATGAGCGCGTCGCTGCGGCGGACGGATTTGCGTTCATCCTTTACCAGGGCCTGCGATTCGATCTCGTCGCGCTCGGTTACCTGCTGGCCATTCCGGCTGCCCTGGCACCGTTCCTGAACGCACTACCGCGAACGGCGAGGTACTGGACGCCGGTTCTCACGGCCTATCTGCTCACCGTTATCACCGCATTCGTTTTCATGGAAGTCGTTACGCCACCGTTCGTTCTCGAGTACGACATTCGCCCAAATTACCTCTTCGTCGAGTACCTCAGGTATCCGAAAGAGGTGTTCACGATGCTCCTGGTCGGCTACAAGATCGAACTGCTTGTCTGCATCCTGCTGGTACCCGCGCTCGCGTGGCCGATCAGCCGCGGCCTGCAAAGCCAGGTCGCCCGCATCGGCCGTAACCGGTTACTTTTCGCTCCGGTATTCTCCATTGCCGTATTGCTGGCCTGCTTTGCCGCCGCCCGTTCGACCCTGGACCACCGGCCGGTCAATCCCAGCACGGTCGCATTTTCGTCCGACACGCTCGTGAATTCATTGCCGCTGGGTTCACTTTACTCCGTCGCCAATGCGATCTACGAAATGCGCCACGAAGACAGCGGGTTTCCTTACGGGGAAGTGGCGCCGGCCGAAGCCACCGAGGCTGTACGAAGCGACATGCACCTGCCACCCGGCAGTTTCCCCAGCGACGCGATACCGACCGCCCACGTCCAGGCCACGGTCCGCCAATCGACAACGCCCAAAAACCTTGTGATCATCGTCGAGGAGAGTCTCGGTGCTGAATTCGTCGGCGCTCTCGGTGGCTTGCCTCTGACGCCGAATCTCGACAAGCTGGCCAAGGACGGGATCTGGTTCGAAAATCTCTACGCAACCGGTACCCGTTCCGCGCGCGGACTGGAAGCGATCGTCGCAGGCTTTCCTCCCACGACCTCGCAGAGTGTCCTGAAACTCAGCCGCGCGCAGCAAGGCTTCTTCACGATCGGCGCCTATCTGAAACAGCACGGCTATGCGACGTCCTTCATTTACGGCGGCGAGGCACAGTTCGACAACATGCGGCGCTTCTTTGCCGGTAACGGATTCGAGACCGTCGTCGACAAACATGATTTCCAACATCCGGCTTTTGTCGGCTCGTGGGGCGTGGCAGACGAAGTGGTGTTCGATTACGCCCATGACTACTTCGAATCCCTGCCGGCCGATATCCCGTTTGCCAGTGTGCTCTTCACAACCTCGAATCACTCCCCATGGGAATTTCCCGATGACCGGATCGAGTTGTACGAAGAGCCCAGGGCGACGGTGAACAACGCGGTCAAGTATGCCGACTTCGCGATCGGTCAGTTCTTCGACAAGGCCAGAAAATCCGGCTACTGGGACAACACGGTCTTCCTGATCGTGTCCGACCACAATTCGAGGGTCTACGGCCGTGACTGGGTTCCGATAGAGCGCTTCCACGTGCCGGGCCTGATACTGGGCGGCGGCATCCCGGTCGAGAGCTGGGACCGGGTCGCAAGCCAGATCGACCTGTTGCCAACGCTCCTGTCGCTCGCCGGTGTTGGCGGCATTCACCCCGCGCCGGGCATCGACCTGACCCGCCCCGACATCGCGTCGATTCCCGGCCGGGCGATAATGCAATACGGGGATACGCAAGCCTACCGGCAGGACGAGAAGGTGGTCATACTGCGCAAGGACAAGCCGGCTGCAACATTCGATTACGTTGACCAGCAACTGGTGAAGAGCGAGCCCGACCGCCTTATGCTCGAACACGCTCGGGCATTCGCGGCATGGCCATCAATTGCGTATCGGAACCAGTTGTACAGACTGCCACCGGCAATCGCCGCGAACTGAGCCGCCCTGTCTTACGCGCGCAAACCCGTATACGATCGGTTTCTTTCGGTACGCGTCATGAATCTGCAGCGCTATCTCGCACGCATCGGCTACTCCGCCGAGCCCCGTCCGGACATCGATACCCTGCGCGGACTCCTTCGGGCGCACGTCTGTTCCGTGCCGTTCGAGAATCTCGACGTTCAACTCGGCCGCCCACTGACGACGTCTGTGGGAGACGCCTACGACAAGATCGTGGGCCGCCGCCGCGGCGGCTGGTGCTACGAGCAAAACGGGCTGTTCGGCTGGGCGCTATCGGAGATCGGTTTCGAGGTAACCCGGGTCGCCGCAGCCGTAATGCGGGACGACCTGGGCGATGCGGCGCATGCCAATCACCTCGCGCTGCTGGTCCGCAAACCGCAGGGCGCCGGCACCTTTCTCGTAGATGTCGGCTTCGGCGGGGCGCTTTTCGAGCCGCTCCCCCTCGCCGAGCACGACGCCTGGCATGCCCCTTTCAATGTAGGCCTTCGGCGCCTCGACGACGGCCACTGGCAGTTCTGGGAAGACGGCGGCGACGGCGAATTCAGCTACGACTTTCGCCCCGAGGCCGCGAGCGAAGACGCACTCGCCGGAAAATGCGACTTTCTGCAGACCGACCCGGACTCGAGTTTCGTGCTCAACCTGGTGGTCCAGGTCCGCGCTCCCGGGCGCCACACGACACTGCGTGGCCGCGTGCTGACGCGGCGCAGTGCATCTGGCGAAGTGGTCACGACACTCGATTCACCCGACCAGCTCGTGCAGAAACTGGCCAGCGAGTTCGGCCTCGACCTGCCGGAAATCGCTGCCTGCTGGCCAAAGATACTCGAGCGCCACGAGCAGCTTTTTGGAGCCCAGCGAAGTGCATGATTTATTGTTGAATTACAGCTGCTTGAAGTCACTTTATGAGGTTATTTGTCATATTCTGGCGTGTTGAATTTGCGGCAGTTCTCAGTTTCCCGATTTTGGCGCCTGCGACGTGCTCGATTTGTGACATTCAGCCAGCCGCCTGAGATCGGCTACGGGCATTATCGGGTGCTACTTGATCCACGGACGGGATATTCTCATGTGGCTGCCGACACCGATTTACGAGAAAACACCGCAGCTGTGGCTGCTCATGGCGCTGTTGTTCGTCGTGCTCGGCCTTTATATCGGCTTCGGGTACAAACTCACCTATTTCTACGTGTTACTCGGGCTCGTCTGCGGCGTGCGCGGCATTCAGGTCTGGCGTATGCGGCTGAGTCACCGGCGAGAAGCGCCAGACGCCGCCCAAATGGAAGGCGCTCCGATCGCCGAACCGGCAGGCCACTAGGGGCAGGCCCGGAACGCCGTTATGTGGATTCCCAAGCCGATCTATGAACACGCACCGTCATTCTGGCTCCTGCTCGGCCTGCTGTTTTTTGCCGGGGGCGTTTATCTCAAGTTTCCCGACGCCCTGAAAGTCGCCTATTTCGTGTTTGCTCTGTTCTGTTGCGGACACGCCGTCTGGACGTTTGTGGCGCGGCGGCGTTTCCGCCGGCAGGCGGAGCAGAACCCCGAAAACACGCCATCCGAGGCCCTCGAAAGCACTGAATCTTAGGCGCCCCGGCGGAATTGCGTTACCCTATTGGGTTATGCACAAGAACCAATCCGAATATTCGATCGCCGAAGAGGTGTTTCACGCCATAAGCCACGGCGCCGGCGTGATCCTCAGTATTGCCGGGCTGTCGTGGATGTTGTACGTCTCGATCGAGGCCGCCGATCCGTGGCGTATTTCCGCCAGCATCGTCTACGGCGTCAGCCTGATCGCCCTCTTCCTTGCCTCGACGGTATATCACGCGATGCATACGTCGCGGCACCGGCACCTGTTCAAGCTGCTCGACCACTGTGCGATCTATATCCTGATCGCCGGGACGTACACGCCCTTCCTGCTCGTTGCCATGCGAACGACGACGGGCTGGTGGCTGTTCGGCGCCATCTGGACGCTGGCGACGGCGGGCATCCTTACCAAGCTCTGGTTTCGGGACCGCTTTCCCCGCCTGGCACTCGCCGGCTATCTCATCATGGGCTGGCTGGTGGTCATCGCATTGCCGCAGGTGGTCGACGCGATCGGCCCCGGCGGCATGCTCTGGATGGTCGCTGGCGGGCTGAGCTACACGATCGGCGCCGCATTCTACGCCTCCAAGCGGATCGCGTTCGGGCACGCGATCTGGCACGTTTTCGTCCTGCTCGGCGGTATCTGCCACTTCCTCGCCGTCATCTGGCATGTGCTCCCCGTGTCGCCCGTACTGCCCGTTACGGGCTGACCCAAAGGCCATAGCGGTCTTCCACGACGAGCCGCGAACCGCGGCCGTATATCATTGGCGCATGCGACCGAGCTTGCCGCCATTATCATTGCTACTCGTCCTGGCGCTATCGTCCGCGCCGGTACAAGGCAACGAACCCGACCCGCTATTCCGGGGCCACGAGACGCTGGACGTCACGATTTCCGCGCCGCTAACGACCCTGGTGCGCGAGCGGCCGACCGAAGACGAGCTGCAGGCCAAACTGACCTATTCGGCTGGCGACGGCACAAGCCGGACGTTCGATATCAAGGTCCGTGCGCGCGGGCATTCCCGCAACGATATCTGCGACCTCCCTCCCCTGTGGCTGAACTTCAGGAAATCGCAGGTTAAGGACACCCTGTTCGACAAGCAGGACAAGTTGAAGCTCGCAGTGCACTGCAAGGACGCCGAGCGTTTTGAACAAACCCTGCTGCGCGAGTACATAGCTTACCGGATACTGAATCTCGCAACGCCGAAGAGCTTCCAGGTGCGGCTGTTGCGTGTAACCTGGGTGGATAACGAAGGGAAGCGCGACCGCCAGGTGCGCTACGCGTTCCTGCTGGAACACAAGAAGCGTCTCGGCAAGCGCATCGACCGGAAAGACCTGAAGATCGACGAAACCTCGGTCGCCGCGCTCGACCCGAAACATCTCAACCTGACGTCGGTCTTCCAGTTCCTGATAGGCAACACGGATTTTTCGCCAATCGCGAAGCCGGAATACAACGAGTGTTGCCATAACTACGTGCTGTTCTCCAACGACAAGAACCTGCTTGTAGCCATCCCCTACGACTTCGACCAGGCGGGACTGGTCAACGCGCCCTACGCGCTGCCGGGCAGCCAATTCGGCATCCACTCGGTGCTGCAGCGCATCTACAGGGGTCGCTGCGAGAACAACGACTACGTCGAGGATTCGATCGATCGGTTCAAGCTCGTGCGTAACAATATTTTCGCGCTGATTGAGACTCAGGACGGACTGACACGCAAGGTCCGGGACAGGCTCGCCGACTACGTGCAGCAGTTCTACGACATCGCCGACGATCCCCGCAGGGTGACGCGCCTGATGATCAAGCGCTGCATCTAGTGGGCGTAGACCGGCTCCGCCGGCCCTTCCCGATCCACGACGCGAATTTCTGCCATCCGGCTGTAAGCGGACCATCGCCTCCATACACGCCCGGGCGGGATCTCCAGGTCGCGCAGCGCCGCACGATGATCGATGGCGACGACGACCGCTGCAGCCAGCATCAGTGCACGCCACGCGATGATGAAGAGCCGCCGGTGGGCGTTCGTGCGCACCTGTGCACGCAGAAAGTCGCAGTGAAATGCGAGATGCGCTTTTTCGTCGGCCACGATTCCGCGCAACACGGTTTTCAATTCGCTGTCCGGAAGGCTTGCAGCCAGTAGCTGGTAATAACAAATACCGACCACTTCAGCCGCCAGCAGCACCATGATCTTGAGCCGCAACCCGATGAGGCGCCTGCCGAAGACGAACAGCCTGGCCGTCCAGTTCTTCTCGATCAGTTTGCCCCGCAGCGCACGGACGCAGCACGCCAGGAGTTCTGCGTGCCGATGTTCCTCGGCCACGAACAACGCGACGGCTTCGACATAGTCCGCGTCGAGCGACGGCAGGCGGCTGTGCCCAGCCTGTTCAATGACGGTGCCGCCGCCCGATTCGCCGAGCTGGAAAATGGCCAGCGAACGCGCAACCGAGGCCGGCACCGCAGCCAGTTCCCCGTCGTCGGCAAGAAGTTGGGCGCCCGGACGGTGCTGCCTGGCGGCGAAAAACGCTTTCCATTGGGCCCAGCCTGGGTTGTGTTCTGTCATTCGACCGCTCCATTTCAATGCCACGAAATGGTTGTATCCCCTGAACCTGACGGACCAGGGGACACAATGTGTCGAATTGTGGCGGGGCTTAGTCGCCCTCTTTGAGGATCTCCGGGTATTCCGGCTTCCAGCGGTACTCGTCGACACGCTGTTCCAGCGCGTCGACGTCGGTGAACGTCGCAACGCCATCGGCAATTGCCTGCTTCGCGACGGCCAGGCCGACCGCGCCGCAGATATCCCACAGCCGGTTCACTTTTGGCATCAGGCAACGTTCGCCGATGGAGTCGTCCTCGAGTGCATGCGCGAGTGCCGTCGAGGATGCGCCGATCATCGAGCCGGTAATCTCAGTAGCGCCGCTCACGATCGTGCCGAGACCGATGCCGGGAAAGACGAACACGTTGTTCGCCTGGCCGATCCTGCGCTTCTCGCCGCCGACTTCGACGGGATCGAACGGGCTTCCCGTCGCCACCAGGGCCCTGCCATCGGTCCACTTCATGATGTCGACAGGCGTCGCCTCGCTGATATCGGTCGGATTGGACATCGGCAATATCACAGGATGCCTGCTGTGCTGTGCCGCAGTGCGAACGACCTCCTCCGTGAAGCTGCCGGCCTGGCCCGATGTGCCGATCAGCACGTTGCCCTTGAAAGCGTCGACGACTTTCGCGAGATTCCTGCGGTCGTCCCTGGCCAGCCCGATCTCATCCAGCCATTCGGCCGGCCACGCGAACTCGCGCTTGTTATCGTCCAGGTCGTCGCGGTCCTCGCTGAGGACGCCACGACTGTCCAGGGCGATGATTGCACGCTTGAGTTCGTCACCATCGACGCCTTCCTGGTGCAGCTGGCGGCGGATCTGCCGGGCAATTCCGACGCCGGCAGCGCCGGCGCCGTGAATGAGTGTGCGGCTTTCTCTGAACGGCTTGCCGCTGATGCGCGACGCAGCGTGCATCGCAGCCGCCGCAACGGCACCGGTGCCCTGGATGTCGTCATTGAAGGACGGCAGGTTGTTACGGTGCCGATCGAGAACCTGGAAAGCGATGTCCTTGTGGAAGTCCTCCCACTGGATAACGGCTTTGGGGAAGACCTTGCGGACCGCTTCCACGAACTCGTCGATGATCGCGAGATAGGCGTCGCCGCGCAGCCGGTGCTGCCGCCACCCGAGGTACACGGGATCGTCGAGTAATCCCTGGTTGTCGGTTCCCACGTCCAGGCTGATCGGCAGGGTGCGCGCGGGATGGATGCCAGCGCCCACGCAATACAGCGACAGTTTGCCGATGCTGATCGCCATGCCGCCGATGCCCTGGTCGCCGATACCGAGAACCGCTTCATTGTCCGTTACGACCATAAGCTCGACGTCGCTGAACGGCGCCGAGTCGTGCAGGACCTGCTCGATGCGGCCCGCATGCTCGGGCGTGATGAAGATGCCCCGTGCCCGCCGGTAGACGTGCGAAAAGAAATGCGAGGCCGCGCCGACGGTCGGCGTATAGACGACCGGCATCAGCTCTTCGAGATGCGTCCTCAATAACTTGTAGAACAGCACCTCGTTGCGGTTCTGCAGGAGACCGAGGTCGATGTTCCTGCCGATCGGGTCCTTGTTGAAGCAGATCGTGTGATAGGTGCGGTCGACCTGCGTTTCGATATCGTTGTGCTGCGGCGGCAGCATGCCTTCGATGCCGAAACGCCGGCGCTCCTCCGGCGTGAAGCCGACGCCCTTGTTGTAGATGGGCGCACGCAGTAATTCCGTGCCGCTCAGGTTGATTTTTACCTTGTCGCCGTCAGGCGTCCTGATCAGGTTGAACTTTTCCATTGCTGCGTCCGACGTCCGTCTGGATGACGGGCACTAGACGCCCTCTCACTGCCGGTGTCAACCGTGGTCTACCCCTATTCCATGTCCATCGCGCGGGTCGTTGCCGGCAGTGCGCCGGCCGGGATGTGTGGCTTTTTACGCGTTCGGTATGCTTTGGTATTCAGGACGAATACGTTGCCGGCGAGTACCAGCAGCGTTCCGGCGATGACTGTTGCATCGATTTCGAGGCCCTCGAAAATCGCCGACAGGATCAGCGCGACGACAGGGAACATCACCATCGCATAACCCGCCTTGTGTGCGCCGATTCGGCCGAGCAGGGTCAGGTAGGCGCCGAACGCGATAATCGACCCGAACACCGTGAGGTACAGCAATGAACCGAGGTATCCCGGCGACCAGTCGAAGACGAACTCGTGTCCCTCGATCAGCGCTATCGATGCCGTGATCACGGCGCCGTAAAGCATGCCCCAGGCGTTCGACTGGATGACCGGCAGGCTGGTCTTTTGCGCTGCCTGCGAGACCATGTTGCCGAACGAGGCGATCAGCGCCCCGAGAAAGGCCAGCATCGAGCCATAGAACACCGAATCGGAAATGGTCAGTTCGCCGATCTGCGGCGCGAACAGCGTAACGATGCCCGCCACGCCCAGGAGCGCCCCGAACAGCACCCGGGGGCCTGCCCGCACGCCGAAAAACAACCGCGCATTGACGATGTTCATCCATACGAGCGTCGAGAATGCGATGGCCGTGAGCGCAGACGAAATATAGATCTGTGCCCGGTAGGCGAGGATGTAATTGAGACTGAACAGCAGCATGCCCAGCAGGAAGAAGCGGCCGTGCTGAGGAAGGCTGAACGCGAGCGGCAGGCGCCGGATGCGGCTCCATGCGAACAGCAGCAGGGAGGCGCCGGCGTACCGATACACGATCGATACCTCCGGCGCGACGGTGCCCAGCTGGAATTCGATGGCGAGCCAGGTCGAGCCCCAGACCAGCACCGTGATGACATACAGCAGCGCGTTACTCATGACCGGAGTCTCGCCGGCTCGGGTCGCAATCGAATGCGCGCAGTGCGTCGTCGATGACCTCGGCGTGGAGATGCCGGTAGCGGTGCAGCCGGACCGGCGCGCCGATCAGCGTATCGAGCGCGGAACGCCAGCGGGTCACGGCTCGCTTTGCGGGGCGATCCCTGTACGAAAATGACTGTTTCATGGCATACCCCTCCGGTTGGTCTGAACGTGGGGTTGACTATACGGTCATTTTGTAGATATAACAGAAACAGTTTTTCATAAATACGACCTAAACAGTTATGCTCCAGGTAACCAGAAACGACGGCACGTTCCTGTATCGGCAGGTCATCGACCTGATCAACGAGAACATCGACTCGGGCACGCTTCGACCGGGCGACCGGCTGCCGTCGCTGCGCAAAATGAGCCGCAAAGCCGGCGTGAGCGTACCGACCGTCCGCCAGGCCTACATAGAACTCGAGCGGCAGCGGCGGGTGGAATCCCGGCCGCAGTCGGGCTTCTATGTGCGCCATATTCCGGCGAACGACATCGTCCGCCCCACGCCGTCCTTCGCGGGCGACCCGGCGCCGCTGGCCTGCCGCACCCTTATGGAACGGGTCTACAACGGCATCAACGATCCCGACCTCGTACCGCTCGGCATTGCCAATCCGACAATGGCGAAACCGGCCGCCAAAGGCCTGCACCGGGCGATGAAACGGGTCATGGCGCGAGCCGAGGATCGCAGCATCGGTTATGCCGCGACGCTCGGCGAGCCGGCGCTGAGACGCCAGATCGCGTATCACTATCTCGACACCACCGGCGTGCAGGTCGATCCGGAACACATCGGCATCACCAACGGCGGCCAGGAAGCCCTGCTGCTCGCGCTGAAAGCGGTTGCGTCCCAGGGCGACGTCATTGCCGTCGAAACGCCGACGTATCACGGACTGCTCGAATTGATCGACAGCCTCGGCATGCTGGCCATCGAGATCGAAACCTGCCCCGAGGAAGGGGTGACGATATCCGAGCTCGAACGCACCTTGCAGAATCATGACGTGACCGCCTGCATGTTCTCGACGACGCTGTCGAACCCCCTTGGCGTGACGATGCCGGAGCACGAGCGCCGGCGCCTCGTCGATTTGCTGGAGCAATACGACACCGTGCTGATAGAGGACGACGTCTACGGCGACCTGCGCTTTGACGGTGTGCGGCCGGTTCCCGCCCAGTTTCTCAGCGGCAGCCCGCGCATCATCACCTGCGGGTCGTTCTCCAAGACCGCTGCGCCGGGCTACCGCATCGGCTGGGTGGTAACCGACACCTATATCGACAGGATTACCCGACTGAAACGGGCATTCTCGTGCACGTCCGGCCTGCTGCAGCAGCTCACGCTCGCGGACTTCCTGGCCACCGGCGACTACAACCGGCACCTCAAGGCCCTGCGCCCCGTGCTCAAGCAGAACGCCGAGCGCATGGCCGCGCTGGTCGCCGAACATTTCCCCGCGGACACCCGCACGTCGAAACCGGTCGGGGGCGCGGTGTTATGGCTGGAGCTGCCCGGCGACCTGGACGCGGAAGCGCTGTTCGACGAGGCCATCGAAGCGGGCATCAGCATCACGCCCGGCCACATCTTCTCGCCCTGCAGCTGTTACACGAATTTCCTGCGGCTCAGCTACGGGCACCCGTGGACCGAACGTACGGAAGACGCGATGCGCTGGCTGGGCAATCGCGTCTCCGAACTCGCAGCCCGCGCCGCCTAAACGACGCCGGCCTTCTTCAGCGGCAATTCACGCACCCGCTTGCCCGTCGCGGCAAAATACGCGTTGACGATGGCCGGCGCGACCGGCGGCACGCCGGGCTCGCCGACGCCGCCCGGAGGCGCGTCGACCTCCATGATGTGCACGTTGATCGCTTTCGGCGTTTCACCCATGCGGATCACCGGGTAGCTGTCGTAATTGCCCTGCTCGATCATGCCGTCTTTGGCCGTGATCTCGCCGTGCAGCGCAAGGCTCATGCCGAAAATCCCGGCGCCTTCCATCTGCGCGATGACCCGGTCCGGGTTAACGACCAGCCCCGCATCGATCACGAGCCAGAGCTCCTCGACGTGCAGCTTGCCCTTGTCGTCGACGCGCACCTCGGCGACCGTGCCGACCGTGCTCAGGAACGAGCGGTGCACCGCAATACCGAGGGCGTGGCCGTCCGGCAGGTCCCTGCCCCAACCGGCCATCGCCGATACCTTCTCGACGACCGCCTTGAAGCGACCGGTATCGATCGGGTGAACGTCGAGCGACTGCCCGTAGTTGGGATACTTCGCGCCGTCGTCGGCAGGATCTACTTCTCGCGACGGACCGGCGAGGCGCAGCAGGTAATCGCGCGGGTCGGCGCCCGCCTCGTGCGCAAGCTCGTCGGCAAAACTGCAGATGGCGAAAGCATGGTAGATGTTGCAAACCGAGCGTAACCAGCCGATACGCACGTGCGCTTTCGCGTCGCCCGATTCCAGCCGCATGTTGGGTATCGCGAAAGGATTGTCGACCATCCCGAGCCCCAGCTCGCCCGAGTCCGGGCCGGTAGCTTCGGCGCTGAAGGTCGAGCCGATGGGCGGGAACACGGTGCGATGCAGCCAGGCGATCGCATTGCCTTCGTCGTCGAGCGCACCTTTCAGGTACTGGGCGCTGACCGAATGATAGTAGCTATGCCGGATATCGTCCTCGCGTGACCACGACACTTTCACCGGCTTGCCGGTCTGCTTGGCGAGCCAGGCGGCTTCTGCCGAGAAATCGGCCTTGGACTTGCGACCGAATGCCCCGCCAAGCAGCGTTACGTTGACTTTCACCTGCGATTTGTCGATCCCGAGCAGGTTCGCAACCGTGCCCTGGACGGACTGCGGGTCCTGCGTCGCGGCCCAGATTTCCACGCTGCCGTCTTCGTGCATGTTCGCCGCGGCTGCCGGCGGCTCCATCGGCGCATGCGCCAGGTGCGGCGCATAGTAGTCGGCCTCGATCACGCTGGCTGCGCTCTCGAACGCGGCATTCACGTCACCGCGGTTCAGCGCCGTCTTGCCGTCCTTGTGCGACGTCTCGACGAGCTGCTTGCGATAGCTTTCCGAGTCGTACTCGGCGTTCAGGCCGGTATCCCATTCGATCTCGAGCGCCTTGCGCCCCTGCTCCGCGGACCAGGAATTGCTTGCCAGCACGGCGACCCCGCCGAGCGGGTTGTAGGCGGGCGGCGACGTAACTTCCGGCATCCTGACGACCTGCTTCACGCCCTGCACTTTCAGGGCCTTGGCGTCATCAACCGATTTCGCGGTGCCGCCGAACACGGGACAGCGCTCGATGGAGGCATACAGCATGCCCGGCAGCACCGTGTCGGTACCGTACATAGCGGTACCCGTCGTCATCTCGAAGCCGTCGATCAGGTCCATGGACTTGCCGATGTAGCGGTAATCGGCCGGATCCTTGAAAGTCACGTCCTCGGGGACCTCGAGTTCGGCGGCCGATGCGACGAGATCGCCGTAGGCGGCCGAACGGCCGCTCGCTTCGTGGTGCACGGCATGGTTGCGCGCCACGAGTTCCGACGCAGGCACACCCCACTCCATCGCCGCTGCCGCGATCAGCATCTCGCGCGCCGATGCGCCCGCGGTTCGGAGTACGTCGAACTGCTTGCGAATGCTCGTCGAACCGTCGGTATTCTGGTCGCCGTATTTCGGATCACCAAGCGCCTGCAGCAGCTCAACGCGGTCCCAGTCGGCTTCCAGTTCGTCCGCGATCACCTGCAGCAGCGACGTGCGGATGCCCTGCCCCATTTCGGAACGGTGGCAGTAGATCTCGACGACGTCGTCGTCACGGACGTTTACGTATACATTCGGCGCAACACTGCCGGCGTCGGCGCCCAGGGCGCCGCGCGGGGTCCCGAGCGTCATTGCGAACACCAGGCCGCCGCTCGCAACACCGGTCTTCTGCAGGAACTCGCGCCTGCTCAGTTTCTCGAGGCGGCTCATGACTCACCTCCAGCAGCGCGATGAATGGCCTTGCGGATACGGGTGTACGTGCCGCAGCGACAGATGTTGCCGCTCATCGCGTCCGCGATTTCCTGGTCGCTGGGTTTCGGATTGCGCTCCAGCAGCGCGACGGCACTCATGATCTGTCCCGACTGGCAATAGCCGCACTGCGGCACGTTGAGTTCACGCCAGGCCTTCTGGACAGGGTGGTTTCCATCGGGGGACAGTCCCTCGATCGTGGTCACCGACTTACCGGCTGCCGCTGAAACCGAGACTGAACAGGACCGCATCGGGTTGCCATCGACGTGCACCGTGCAGGAACCGCACAATGCCTTGCCGCAGCCGTACTTGGTGCCGGTCAAACCGGCGATATCGCGTATCGCCCACAACAGTGGCATGTCCGGGTCGACGTCGAGCGACTGCGCTTTGCCGTTAAGCGTGAATTCGATAGCCATGGGAGAGTCCTCGGGTAGCTGCCAGCGAGATACCGTTAATCATAACAGCAGCTCATTGCGGCGACATAACGGGGCCAATATGTGAACGCCATGACGGAAATGCGCGCCGCCGCATCCGATAATGGCCGCATGTCCTACAGTCTGCAGCTCTTGCCGGTGCTTTTGCCCATCGTATTCTGGGGCATCTACCACTATCACAAGGACCGGCATTTGCCGGAACCCGTCAGCAGCCTGCTGCTGGCGTTCACTCTCGGATTGGTGTCCGCCGCCCTGTCCCGGGTGCTCTATGCCGCACTCGGCTGGGCGTCGCTGCGCTACGACGCCATCGCCCTGGCCGACGGCAACACGCTCGGACTGCTGGCCTATTCGATGCTCGGCATCGGCCCCGTCGAGGAACTCGCGAAACTGCTGCCGTTCCTGCTGATCGTGCTGTGGCACTCGGAGATGGACGAGCCGATTGACGGCATCATTTACGCGTCTTTCGTAGCCCTGGGTTACGCGGCGGTCGAGAACGTGATGTATCTCGCGTACCTGACGCCCTGGGAGTCAGCCGCGCGCGGCTTCGCCGGGCCGGTCGTGCATATGCTGTTTGCGTCTGTCTGGGGGTATACGATCGGCTGCGCGCGTATCCAGGGCGATTCGATCCCGCATGCGATCGCCACTGGCTTCGTGATCGCTTCCGGCCTGCACGGCCTTTACGATTTCATCGTGCTGCAACGGACATTCAACGCGCTGCCGATAGCCGCTCTGCTGATACTGGGCTTGTGGATCTGGCGGCTGCGGTTGCTCGAGGCCATGCATGGGAGGGCTGCACGGACGGCGTCAAAACCTAGCCGTGGTTGTACGGATTGAAGCCGCCCGCGTCTCCTGGCGCAGTCTCTTCGCCTTCGAGTTGCAGCTCGTCCAACCCCTCAGGCTCGGTCAGCAGGTCGCTGCAACGCTTCTGAATCTCCGCGAGGCGCAGGGAAACATTCGATGCGGATATCGGCTCGTCTTTGAAATCCCAGTCCATTTCAGTCTTCCGGTCTTTGCTGTCGGCAAAAAGCGACAGTCCCTGGGAACGAGTATAGATACCGCCCGGTGGTCGAAGTGTGAACCGGATCACACAAATTTTTCGCCGAAAACCTTTTTTCAGGCCTTATGTCCAATTCCTGAATCTGGCAGGCAGGACGCTCATTACGGCGGTGCCTGGCTGAGCACCGCCATGAGCATGACAATGCCCTCGACGAAGTTCCCCAGCCGCAGATTCTCGTTCGGGCTGTGCTGGTTATTGTCGATGTTCACGGTCGGGACGATCGCAGCGGGCACTCCCAGCGCGTCGATGATCGGTGCAATCGGTATCGACCCGCCCATCGTGCGGATGAGGATAGGCTCTTCCCCGTACAGAGCCGTCAGGCCCTTCCGCGCCATCATCCCGGCCGCAGAGTCCATGTCCGAGCGGAATGCGCCGTAGCTGACGTCGTGGTCCAGGCTCACGATACGGTCGAACCGGCGGCGTTCCTCGCCGCTCGGCGCATGATCGAGGACGGTATAGCCCAGCGACTCGACATGAGCCCGCAGCAAGCCCATCAGCCGTTCCGGATCCGATTCCGTGACCAGGCGGATGTCGATCTCCGCCGTCGCCGTGGGCGGAATGATCGTCCTGGCCTGCTCGCCGACCCAGCCGGCGGACATGCCGCGCACGTTAAGCGACGGATACTGGATGGCCTCCTGCAGGGTCGGCGCCACGGATTCGGCGCGGGCGACGCCCATGTCCCCGAGAATTTGCTCCTCGTCGTCCGGCACCCTCGACAGGATCGCTTTGTCCTCTTCCGACAGCGTTACCCCGTCGTAGAAACCGGGGATCGTGACGACGCCCCCGGGCGATTTCAGCGACGCAAGGATTCGCGCGAGATCGAACGCCGGGTTGGGTACGAAATTGCCGTAGTGGCCGCTGTGCTGGGCGACGTGCGGACCGTAAGCGACGAGCGTCGCGGTCATGATGCCGCGCGCACCGAACGTCACGGTAGGCCGGTTCGACGCATGCGGCGGCCCGTCGAAGATCAACAACAGGTCGGCGGCGAGCAAGTCGCGATGCGCCCTGATGGCCGCCGCCAGGTTCGGCGAGCCGAGTTCTTCCTCGGTGTCGATGATGACCTTGAGGTTATACGGAGGCGCTGCATCGAGTTCGTCCAGCAACTCGACCGCCATCATGAACTGCGTCATCGGCCCCTTGGAATCGGATGCCGAGCGCGCGAACACGCGCCACTCGGGATCGACGCCTTCCTCGACGGAGTCCCACGGGATCTCTTGCCAGTTACCCTGCTCGTCCCGGGCTTTCAGCACCGGCACAAAAGGATCTGCCTGTGCCCAGGCCGAGGGATCGACCGGCTGCCCGTCGGCCTGCAGGTAGACGAGGACCGTCGCGCTCGCTGCATCGTGGCGACGCTCCGCGAACAGCGCCGGGTTGCCACTCGTCGGTATACGCTGCGTGCGGAAGCCGCGCTCGCCGAATGCACCCTCCATCCACGTGACGAGTGCGTCGATATCGTCCGGATTCAGCGCGTCGTTCGGCTGGGCGAGGAACTCGCGATACAACGCGACGGCGGCGTCGACGTTGTCCTCCACCGCGCGCCGCATATCGTCGGTCGCTGGCGGCTCGGCGTGCACCGTAAACGATGCGAGCAGTGTGACTGCAATACCGGCGAAGGCGAGTCTCGACATACAGGTATCCCGTCCGATCAGAATCGCAACAGCGCGGAGCCCCAGGTGAAGCCGGCGCCGAAGGCCTCGAACAGCAACAGTTCGCCGCGCTTGATGCGCCCGTCACGCACGGCCACGTCGAGTGCGAGCGGTATCGATGCCGCCGACGTATTTGCGTGTTCGGCCACCGTGACGATGACCCGCTCCATCGGCATATCGAGCTTTTTTGCGGCCGCCGTGATGATGCGCATATTCGCCTGGTGCGGAACGAACCAGTCGAGGTCGTGCTTGTCGATACCGTTCCTGTCCAGCGTTTCCCTCGCGATCGAATCGAGCGTCGCCACCGCGCGGCGGAATACGGCGTTGCCGTTCATCTGGATGAACGCCTCTCCGGCACGCGTAATGTCGTAGCCTTGCGAGATGCCCTGCGGCACCTGCAGCAGGTCCTCGTACTGTCCGTCTGCATGAATGTGGGTGGATATGATGCCGGGCTCGTCGGCTTCCTGCAGCACGACGGCACCCGCGCCATCGCCGAACAATACCGCGGTCGTGCGGTCCTCCCAGTTCGTCAGCCGCGACAGCGTCTCCGCGCCGATGACGAGGACGTTCTTCGCGGCACCGGTGCGAATGTACCGGTCCGCGAGATCGAGGCCGTACACGAAGCCGCTGCAGGCCGCCTGGATATCGAACGCGGCGCAGCCACGGATGCCGAGGCGGCGCTGCACGATGCAGGCAGTAGCGGGAAACACCTTGTCCGGTGTCGTCGTCGCGATGATGATCAGGTTGACGTCTTCCGCCCCGATGCCCGCCATCTCCAGCGCCTGGTTGGCAGCGGCAAGCGCGAGATCCGACGTCGCTTCGCCGTCGGCGGCAATGTGCCGACGCTTGATGCCGGTGCGTTCCTGGATCCACGCGTCCGAGGTATCCATCGTCTTCTCGAGATCGTGATTCGTCACGACTTTTTCGGGCAAATAGCTGCCCGTGCCGGCGATACGTGAGTAGGTCATAGTCTGGATCCCCGTGCGGGCGGCCTTTCAGCGCCTCATGAACTCGGCAATGTCACGCAAGGTCGGATAATCGAACAAATCGCTGATGTCGAGCTTGCCCGGGTATTTCTCATCGATAGCGAGAACGATTTCCGTCAGAGTGAGGGAGCTTACACCGACTTCGAAAAGATTGTCGTCCGGGCCAATCTTGCGGTCCTTGGAAAACTCGCGGCAAATCGCCTCGAGTTCCGCGACCAGCGGGTCATCGTCGAGGTCTTCGGCCGCATCGCTCTGCGGCGTAAGCTGCGCAATGACGTTTTCGTATTCGCCATCCAGATAAGCATTGAGCAGATGGACGCGCTGCACCTTGCCGCTGGTCGTCTTCGGGATTTTCGGCACAGGCACCACGTGGTCGACTTCCAGTCCCGCATGTTCGCCAATGACGGCCCTGACCTGTTCTGCGAGCGGCTTGAAGGACTCGAGGTCCTGGCGATAGAGCACGAACACCAGCAGTTCTTCCGTCTGGCCTCGCGACGGCGTCGCACCGGCCACGACGACTTTACCGAGATCGAGACCGTCGACCTGCGCCACGATTTCCTCGATATCGTGCGGATAGTAGTTCTGGCCGTTGACGATGATGATGTCCTTCTGGCGCCCGGTGATCACGAGCTGGCCGTCCACGCACACGCCGCAATCGCCGGTTCGCAGCCAGCCGTCGTTCGTGAACAGCGCGGCGGTCGCAGCATCGTCGCCGTAGACGCGCTCGGTGACGCTTGCGCCGCGCAGCTGGATGTTGCCGACGCGGCCCGGCTCGAGCACGTTATCGGCGTCATCCGTCAGGCGCATTTCGCAGTCGCGGATCGGCTCGCCGACTTTGACGAAACTCACGGCATCGGCATCGCCGGGTTCGGCGACTTCGTAAGGCTCTCCGATGCGCAGGCTGTGGCGATGCATCACGACCCGTGAATACAAATCGCCGGGCGTACCGAAGGTGACACCGACGGTTGCCTCCGCGAGACCGTACACGGGAAACATCGCGGTACGCGCGAGCCCGAAGGGTTCGAGCGCGTCGAGAAAATCCTCGCAAAGATCGTACGAAATCGGCTCCGCGCCGTTCAGGACGAGCTTGACGTGCGACAGGTCGGTACCGTCGGGCAGCCCCTTGCGTTCGAACAGCTTCAGGAAATGCTTGTAGCCGAAATTCGGCGAACACAGCTGCGTGGCCTGCAGCTCGGAGGCCTTCTGCATCCAGAGCAGCGGCCGCCGGACGAACACGTTCGTATCCATGACGGCATGGTTCATGCCGGCAGCCAGGACGCTCAGGTGATAGCCGATGAGGCCCATGTCGTGCGTGAGTGGCATCCAGCTGAGACTCGTGTCGTCCTCGTTCCAGTGCGTACCCTCGACGATGGCGCGGATGTTCACACACAGGTTGGCATGCGTCAGGCACACGCCTTTCGGGTCGCTCGTGGAACCGGAGGAATACTGGATGAAGGCAACGTCGTCCGGTGACGCGTTGTGAACGGCACCGCTTTCGCCGGGCGTGACGTCGA
>Ga0316190_10000476_pt1 | contig 27783 bp, 21 predicted proteins | sample Eddworburrow2_MG_FD_204929 | JGI IMG/M metagenome (GOLD analysis project Ga0316190, IMG submission 204929) | Coastal sediment microbial communities from Maine, United States - Eddy worm burrow 2 | ecosystem: Environmental > Aquatic > Marine > Coastal > Sediment | place: USA: Maine | collected... | reverse complement strand
GCGCTCCCTTATTCCCTCCCGGGAGGAATGCAGCAACCTGCTGGTGCCTGTCTGTCTTTCCTGTTCTCACATTGCCTTTGGATCCATACGCATGGAACCCGTTTTTATGATCCTGGGGCAAAGTGCTGCCACCCTGGCTGTGATGGCCATAGATCAGGAGAAAGGAGTACAGGACGTGGCCTATGGCGATTTACGTCTGAAACTACTGAACGATGGCCAGGTACTTGAAAACCAATCCATAGCAGATTGATTATGAAGAGATCTGAGATCAATAAGTTGATTGCTGATGCCATAAGCTTCTTCGAATACATGAAGTTCAACCTGCCTCCCTGGGCTAACTGGTCATCTGCAGACTGGAAAGAACAGAAAGAGCACTGTGCTGAGATATTTTCTAATCAGCTGGGTTGGGACCTGACCGATTTTGGATCGGGTAAATTTTCTTCAACCGGTCTCCTTCTTTTTACCCTCCGCAACGGGAATCCCAATGAGGGAATGAAATCTTATGCGGAAAAGATCATGGTGGTGGAGGAAAATCAGCTTACCCCCATGCACTTCCACTGGTCCAAGATGGAGGACATCATCAACAGGGGAGGTGGGAACCTTATGATCCAGTTGTATGCTTCCACCAAAGAGGAAGAGCTTTCCAAAGAGGATTTTGAGGTGAATATGGACGGCATCATACATACTTGTGCCCCCGGAGAAATTGTGGTCCTGAATCCGGGAGAAAGCATAAGCCTTACTCCCGGCCTTTATCACTCCTTTCGTGGAGAGCCAGGAAAGGGCAAAGTGCTGGTGGGCGAAGTTAGTGCGGTAAATGATGACCATACTGATAACAGATTCTTTGAAAAGATGGGCAGGTTCCCTGAAATAGAGGAGGATGAAGCCATGAACTACTTTCTGGTAAGTGATTATGCCAAGCTAAACTAAAACATTATATAATTTATTCTAATATGCTGATATTAAAACTATTAAAATCAATATTTCATAAGGCATTCAAAGCTATTGCACTCCTGTTTATCTTATTGCTTTGTATGGGCTGTCAGAAGGAATTGTTTGTGGAAGCGGAAAGCTTTGAAAATAAAGGAGGCTGGGTGGTGGATCCCCAGTTCGTGGAGCAGGTGGGATCGCCCTACCTGATGGCTCATGGCATGGGTATTCCGGTGGAAAACGCTTCTACCACCCTTGAGTTTCCTTCCGGGGGCATCTATCATGTTTGGGCCCGTACCAAAGACTGGGCACCGGGTCCCTGGGATCCGCCCGGACAGTTCAATATTATTGTGGGGGAAGAGAAACTGCCCAAAACCATGGGTCACTACGATGGATGGGGGTGGAACTATGCCGGGAAGGTCAAGGTGAAAGGCGGGCCGACACTGATTGAACTTGAGGACCTTTCAGGTTTCAATGGCAGATGCGATGCCATATATTTCAGCAACAAGTTCAGGGCCCCAACCAACCAGGAAGATTATCTGCCGGATATGAGGCGGCGCTTCAGCGGGCAAGCCTTGGTTCCTGAGCAGGAAGAGGAATTTGATCTGGTGGTAGTGGGAGGGGGCATAGCCGGATGTGCTGCCTCCATTGCAGCTGCCGAACAGGGGCTGAAAGTAGCCCTGATTCATGACAGGCCCGTGCTGGGAGGAAATGCCAGTAGCGAAATCAGGGTACATACCCTGGGCATCTATGGTCACTTTGAACGAATACTACATATGTTGGATACGGAACATTATCCCAACGGTTCTCCAATGGCCTTTGCCGATGAAGAGAAGAGGCATATGCACATGGAAAGCTACGCGAATATTCACATCTACCTGAATTACAGAGCTTTTAGCGCAAATACCAGTTCGGAGAGGATTGAGTCGGTGGATGCACGGCATACAGCCAGCGGGGATCAAATCCGCTTTGTTGCTCCCTATTATATCGATTGTACCGGCGATGGCTGGATCGGATACTGGGCCGGTGCAGAATATTCTTATGGCCGTGAGCCAGCTTCGGAGTATGGAGAATCATGGGAAGAGTATGGGGAGCTATGGAGTCCGGAAAAGGAAGACCGGCAAGTGTTAGGATCCTCTGTACTCTGGAGGACTTATTACTCCGATTCGGTGTACGAATTTCCGGAAGTACCCTGGGCCATGCCGGTAGTGGAGGATTTCTCTGCAAGCTGGGGCACCTGGCACTGGGAAATGATCAGTGATAAATGGCACCAGGTGGATCACGGGGAGCAGATTCGTGACCACATGCTAAGGGCCATATACGGCTCATTTTACAACGAAAAGAAGAAAGTTGGCATGGAATCCTTAAAACTGGAATGGGTCTCATATTTGCTTGGAAAACGAGAATCCAGAAGGCTGGTGGGGGATTATATCTACACTTTCAACGACATGCGGGAATCCAGGAGCTTTCCGGATGCTGTGGTCCAGGAAATCAGAGAAGTGGATGTGCACTATCCGCAAAATCTGAGAGATGAGTCCAAACCCGATTTCCTCTCCGAAGCCATGTTCCACCCGGTGGAGCGCTACTATATCCCTTACAGATCGCTCTACTCAAAGAACATCAGCAACCTGTTTATGGCGGGAAGATGTTTTTCCTGCAGTCATATAGGTCTGGGAGGACCACGCGTGATGCGCACTACGGGTCAGATGGGAGCTGCAGTGGGATATGCTGCCTCATTATGCTTAGACCAAGGCTGCACCCCGCGTCAGCTCTATGAGAGCCACCTTGACCAGTACATGGAGCTAATTCGTTCCTCCAGTCAGGAATAAGTGACCCGGTGTCAATAAAACATCAGATTTCTACCACAGAAAGGGGATTAACCTGTACCTGGTTTTTTGGCAGTACTCTTTGTATCCATTCAGGTTAGCAGAGAGGACCTTTTCCTCGTTCAGAATTCTTAATCCAAGCGAAAGTGGAAGCAGGGCAAAGGGGATCAGACCCCAGTAAGACCCCAGAGCAAGGGGTGTGGGAATGTACATGATAAGTACACCAACATACATGGGGTGACGAACTATCCCATAGAGGCCGGTAGATATCACCTTCTGCTCTTCATCCACCTCAATTATCCTTGATGCATAACTGTTCTGCTTGAACACAAAGAATATAATCAGATAGCCCAGTAAGATGACTATGTCTGCGGAGATGCTTATGTATGCAGGCACCTGGGACCAGGAGAAACGATGATCCAGACCGGGAATGATAAATCCGGCAAGAAAGATAAAAGTAGAAAGTATGGCAATCAATACCTGTTGCTTTTCCTTTTCTTTTGCCCGGGTTCGGCGTTCCAGAAATCTGGGATCAATACGAAGAAAATAGAACAAGACAATAATCATTGGAAACACCAGAATCCCCACATATACATAAACCTGCCAGTAGTTAAGGGTTCCGGCAGGCAAGAGAACAAGAAGGCCCAGAACAATAGGAAGAAACGAAAACCTGACAATGATTTTTTTTAGCAGAGATTTCATTTCCTGCGGCGTCATTTCGCTTTTCTTTTCCATGTAAGTACTTCTTACAGAACTATTTCAAATGCAATAAGCTATAAAATCCAGAGGTCCACTTTCAAGAGATCAAAGAAGAAAATTCCCTGGAGAACAAACCTTACCAGGCGGGCAAGGGCAAAGAGAAGGAAGAGTCGGAAAGGATACTTGAAAAGGGTAACAGCGATCACCACCAGGGAAAAAGGGGTAAATGGCAAAAGGGCAGCAATTACTATAAATGAGCCTCCCCATTTCCGGACAAAATCCATGTAGTTTACAAGCTTCCGTTCCGAGAATGATTTAATTCTGGGCCTGGTGGAAATCCATTTTCCAATTCCATAGGAAATGACCCCTCCGGCATACGACAATATTCCCAGCAAGGCAAGCCAGGGCATGGGAGAGGCAAATTTCTGCGTCCAGATTACGAAAAGATCCACAGGGATCATTCCTGTAAAAGATTCAGAGACAAAAAAGAGCAGGATGACGAATTTGTTGGAAAGTCCCTCTATGATCCCGCTAAAAAGGGAGTTGAAATCGACCAGGTACTTTCCAATCAGCCATACAAGGAAGATCACCAGGGCATAAACTGATAGAATCAATAGCAGATTCTTACCAATATACTTGAAAAATCCCCTTTCCCTCAGGCTGTTAAAGGTGGTTCTTCCTGGTGGCACGGAAGCTTTAGGTATGTTCTTGGTCCCCATAACGAATCTGCTATAAATTACAATTAATGATAGGGAAATCAAATAATTGATCTGACTATCGCGCGATTAAATAAAAGATTCGCAAATTGAAGGGGATTTTAAAAGTTGCGACCATGAAATATAATCATTTTTTATCTGTCCTGGTGCTGACCCTGGCTGTCCTCAAACTTTCGGGCCAGATGGAAAGCGGTGAAAGCGAATCCCCTGATACCCCCAATATTTTATGCATCATGGTGGATGACCTGGGATTTGGCGATCTGTCCTGCCAGGGGGCAAAGGATCTGCGTACGCCCAACATTGACCAGCTGGCAGCTCAGGGCATGAGGATGACGCAGTTCTATGCCAATTGCACCGTTTGTTCCCCCAGCAGGGCAGCTTTGCTGACAGGCAGGTATCCCGATATGGTGGGCGTTCCGGGAGTGATCCGGCAGATTGAGGACAACAGCTGGGGTTACCTTGATCCGGCATCCATATTGATTCCTGCACCCTTGAATCAGCGAGGCTACCATACAGCCATCATCGGGAAGTGGCACCTGGGTTTCGAAGCTCCCAATACCCCCAACGACCGGGGATTTGACTATTTCAAAGGTTTTCTTGGTGATATGATGGACGACTACCGGACCCACCTGAGGGGAGGGGTAAACTGGATGAGGCTCAACAGGGAGCTCATTGATCCCGAGGGACATGCCACCAATCTGTTCACCGACTGGACCCTGGAGTACCTGGAGGAGCGGAACACCGACAAGCAGCCCTTCTTCCTTTATCTGGCCTACAATGCACCCCATTTCCCCATTCAGCCTCCCGATGACTTCCTTGCCAGGGTGAAGAAGCGTGAGCCTGGGCTCAGTGAGAAAAGAGCGAAAAATGTAGCCTTTATAGAACATCTCGATCACCATGTGGGCAGGGTCCTGGACTACCTTGATGCCTCAGGATTGATGGATAATACCCTGGTGGTGTTTACCTCTGACAATGGAGGTGCCCTCTGGTATGAGCAAAGTAACGGACCTTTGCGTGGAGGAAAGCAGGATATGTATGAGGGAGGAATCAGGGTTCCTGCCTTTGTGGTCTGGAAAGGAAAGATTGCTCCGGGAAGCAGCAGCAACAGGCTCAGCCTTCTGATGGACCTTTATCCCACCTTTGCAGAAGTGGCCGGCGCTGAATACAGCACAAACATTGATGGAGAAAGTTTTTTATCGGAGTTGACAGGGGAAGTCAGACCTCCTTCTGAAAGAACGGTTTTCTGGGTCAGGCGCGAAGGTCATGTATTCGGCGGTCAGGCTTATTATGCCGCACGCAGTGGCGATTATAAAATCCTTCAGAACACCCCCTATGAAGGCATACAGTTTTTTAATGTGGGGGAGGATCCTTATGAAGAGATCCCGCTCGAAACCACTGAATCAGATATTTACAAGTCGCTTCGTTCGGCCCTGCAGGAACACATTCAGGAAACGGGCCGCATTCCCTGGCAAAAACAACTTAAGGAGTAGCTTCACGTATCTTATAAGCCATCAGGGCATCTCCGCGCCTCTGATACAACACTCCCCGGTTAATAACGGGATGGGAAAAGTGATGTCTGGTGCCTTTGGTGATCTTAAAAGTGCTTACCTCCTTCATAAGGCCTTCTGAGAAGCTGATCAATCTCATCTCACCACGCTGATTGTAGTAATACAACATCTCATCGGCAGCAATCAGGGCACCCTGACCCACTTTGAGTGAATCGGTCAATATTCCGCTTGAGGCATCAATTGACAACAAAAACTGACTGGAGGTTCCGCTGGTATACAGATGCTTGCCAATCATGACCACTCCACCCATAAAGCTGTCAAAACGCTTATTTCTCCAGACTTCTGTAATCTGTGATCCATCCTCTGACAGATCAAGACGTACACCCCTGTTCCCATCACCGGCAGCAAAAAATACGGATCCATCGCTGTAAATAACTGAATTGGCATGTGTATCTCCCATTCCCAGCTTCCGCTCTTCCGGACTCACCCCAAACTGCTCCTGCGACCAGAGCAAAGCACCGGTCTCCGCATCAAATCCCATAAGATGGTAAGCAGAGAAGGTTACAAAAATATCACGGCCATTGTGGGAAAGCAAGGTTCCGGGATTATACCCGGAATACTCACCAAATCCCGGATTGGACCAGATTAGCTCTCCCGTAAAACGATCAAGCGCCACCACATTATAAGTTCTTCCTCCTGGGGCCCAGAATACCCTGTCCTCCAGAACCGCAGCAGCTTCAGAGTGACCGTGTAGAGGATATTGTCCCTGGAAATCATCAGCAAAGTCGCGGGACCAGGCAATGCTCCCATCCTCCAGGTTCACGCAAAACAGATTGCCCATGCCTGTTCCAATATAAATCAAATTGTCCACTATGGTGGGAGCAGAACGCGAACCAGGGAAGCTGGTCATCCATTCCTTCCCCAGGGAAGTTTGCCATATCTCATTTCCATCCAGGTCAAAGCAGTAAAGCCGGGACAAGCTGTCCACCGCTCCCGTGATGTAAAAGCGCTCATCCGCAAAGGTGGGTGATCCGTAGCCCCACCCCAGGTTCTCAATGGTCCATATCTCTTCGGGACCCTCTGCAGGCCACTCTTTCATCAGTTCCTTGTCAGGATAAATCCCTGAACGATCTGAGCTCCTGAATTCATAAACTTCCGGTTGAGAAGTGGAGCAGGAGAGAAGCAGGAACAGCAGGAAAGCAGGTAAGGTGTATTTAATCATGGCTTGTAGTTTTTACCATTTTAAAAGCTCCAAAGTTACTATATTGTGCAAATGTTTAGCAAAGAAACTTACACAGAGCGCAGGAAAAAGCTGGCAACTTCCCTATCCGGAGGCCTTATCCTGCTTCCGGGGAACGAGGAGTCCCCCATGAATTATACCGACAATACCTACCATTTCAGGCAGGACAGCAGCTTCTTCTATTATTTCGGTCTGAATCAGGCCTCCCTCACCGGGGTCATTGATGCCGATACAGGAGAAAGCATCCTCTTTGGGGATGAACTGACCGTGGAAATGATAGTCTGGACCGGGGTCCTGCCCAGCCTGGTCTCCCTGGCTGAGAAAGTGGGGGTACATACAGTAAAAACCACCTCAGAACTAAGTTCCTTTCTTTCCGGGGCAATAAGTGCCGGCAGAAAAGTCCATTTTCTGAATCCCTACCGAAGCGACATAAAGCTGAAGATTTCCTCCTGGCTGGGCATGAAGCACCAGGCCGTGGAGAGCATCTCTTCCCTGGAACTTACCAAAGCCGTGATAGCCCAGCGGGAGATCAAATCTGATGAAGAACTTGCAGAGATTGACAAGGCCGTTGATCTTACAGCAGATATGCACCTGGCTGCCATGCGTTTTGCCAGACCAGGTATGCGCGAATCCGAAGTGGCTGCAAAGGTAGCCGAGGTAGCCCTTGCTGCCAATGGTAACCTGGCCTTTCCCATAATAGCCACCATCAATGGGCAAACCCTGCATAACCACTATCACGGCAATACCATAGAGAGCGGCGATTTATTTTTGCTGGATGCGGGGGCAGAGACCGAAACTCTTTATTCGGGCGATCTTTCCAGTACTTTCCCCGTAGCTCCGAAATTTACGCAGCTTCAGAAAGAAATCTACCAGCTAAGCCTCGACACCCACCTGGCTGCTGTTGCCATGCTGAAACCGGGAAGTTCGTTCAAGGAGGTGCATCTTACCGCCTGCCGTACCATCTTTGAAGGTTTGAAAGCTTTTGGACTGACCAGGGGAGATGCTGACGAAGCAGTGATGGCCGGAGCTCATGCCTTATTTTTTCCTTGTGGTACAGGGCACATGATGGGCCTCGATATTCACGACATGGAAAACCTGGGGGAACAATGGGTAGGCTATGACGGCGTTCCCAAATCGACCCAGTTTGGCCTGAAATCCCTTAGGCTGGGCAAAGAACTGCGCCCGGGCTATGTACTGACCGTTGAACCTGGCATCTATTTTATCCCGGAACTGATCGACCAGTGGAAAGCTGAGAATCATCTTTCTCAATTCCTGGATTATAAAGAGATAGAGAAGTTTAAGGATTTTGGGGGAGTAAGGAATGAAGAGGATTTTGTCATTACCCCTGAGGGTGCGCGGCGCCTGGGTAAGGCACTACCCCTGACCATTGAAGGGGTGGAAGCGCTCCGATCCTAGGTCGATTCTCCCCTTTACTCGGGCACTTTTACATTTCGTCGGTAAAATCCGACAGTTCAGCGATTCTTATTTCCGTTTGATGCAGGCTTGATCCACATTTGTAGTGTCAATCAGTTCAACACTACGAAATAAAGATCATGAAACATACTATACTATTTCTAGTCCTGTCTCTTCTTCCACTCAGTATGATGGCCCAGAGCAGTATTTCGGGTCAGCTCAGGGATGAGAATGGAGAAGGTCTGACGGGAGCTAACATTTACCTTGAAGGCACCTACGATGGCACTACCAGTAACCTGGAGGGTCAGTTTCTTCTGGAGACTTCTGAAACAGGAGAGCAGCTTCTTCGCATTGAATACATTGGATTCAAAGGCTTTCAAAAAGCCCTGATTCTTGATGGGAAGGATAGAGATCTTGGAGATATTACTTTAAAAGAGGAACTCAATGAGCTTACGGCAGTGACCATCACTGCAGGAACTTTTGAGGCGGGGGATAAAAAGAAGTCCATCGCCCTAAGCTCCATCGATATGGTCACCACCGACGGATCCTCCGGAGATGTATATGGTGCCTTGCAGGCCCTGCCCGGAACCACCACCGTGGGGGAATCCGGAAGGCTCTTTGTGAAGGGGGGAGACAGCCGGGAGTCCAAAACCTTCATTGACGGAACCCTGGTATATGTACCCTATAGCTCATCCGCACCAAACACTTCTGTAAGGGGTCGTTTCAGTCCATTTATGTTTAGCGGGATGATGTTCAGCACCGGAGGATATTCGGCCGAATTCGGGCAAGCACTCTCCTCGGTTCTTTCTCTGCAAACCAATGCCATGCCGGTAGAGGACCAGTTGAACATCTCCTTGCTTACAGTAGGGGCAGAACTTGGGGGGACCAAGACCTGGGATAAGGCTTCAGTTTCCACCAACCTTTCTTACACCAACCTGACTCCTTATATGAAACTCGTCCCCCAGAATACCTTGTGGGAAAAAGAACCTCAGATGCTTTCCGGCGATCTGAGTTTCAGGCTAAAAACCGGGAAATCAGGCTTGCTGAAATTTTATGCTAACGTGAATCGCACCAGCCTTACCACCATTGAGGAGAGCCTGAATCAGCCAGGGACTTCCTTCCCTTACAAGCTGGTCAACGACAACTACTTCCTAAATGCTTCCTGGACCGGGGAGTTACGCAAGAACTGGATCCTGACTACGGGCTTTTCCTATACAAATAACCTGGACAGGGCAGCCATTGACAGCATAAAATTTCAAGAAGCCCTGCAGGGGACCCATGCTAAAGTCATGCTGAAGCACAGAATCAGCGACCGAATTAAAATCCTGGCCGGCACTGAATGGTATTCAAAATCCTTTGGAATTGAAATCCCCGGGTCAGAAACTGGGAGCAAGGCCAGCTATCTGAACAATACCCTCACAGGCTTTCTGGAGAGCGAGATCTATGCCTCATCCAGGTTCATCACCCGAGCCGGACTTCGATTCGAATACTCAGATTACCTGAAGCGTTCTTCCCTGGCACCGCGGATCTCCACCGCCTACAAGCTGGGCAAGGCCGGACAGGTTTCACTGGCCTATGGTTGGTTCTTTCAGGATCCGGACGATGCCTACCTGCTTTACAGCCCGGAACTGGAGTTTGAGCGGGCCGACCACTACACCCTCAATTACCTTTTTAACCAGGACAATAGAATGCTTCGTACCGAACTTTACTATAAAAACTACAAGAACCTTGTGAGGTATGGATGGGGCGATGAGCAGGGCTACTCTTTTGTGAACAATACAGGTGATGGATATGCCTACGGATTGGACCTGTTCTGGCGGGACAAGAAGAGCATTAAGAATGGCGAATATTGGATCTCCTATTCCTTCATCGAATCGCAACGGGACTACCTGGATTTTCCGGAACAAGCCATACCTTCTTTCTCCAGCCGGCATAATCTTTCCCTGGTCTACAAGCACTGGTTCGAAGGACTCAGGTCCATGCTGGGCACCTCCTACCATTACTCCTCACCCCGTGTCTATAATGACCCTAATTCTCAGCAATTTAACGGAGAGATCACCAAGCCCTACCACTCCCTGAACATGAACTGGAGTCTCCTGCTTAAGCAGAATGTAATCCTGTACTTTACCGTATCTAATATCCTGGGATATGAACAGGACTATGGCCGGAGCTATGCAGCCATGCCCGGTCCTGATGGGGTGTATAACAGCAAAGCCATACTGCCAGGTGCCAAGCGCTGGATTCTGGTGGGATGTTTTATTACCCTGTCCAAAGACAAGAGCATAAATCAATTAGATAAAATCAATTAAAACCTAGACATCATGAAAAAGATCACATTATTTGTATTTGCCATGCTGATCGCTACAGTTCTAATGGCTGGCGACGAAAAGTACTACCAGAAAATGGGGGAAACCCTCAGCGGATTCAGTTCCTGCAGCTCTGTGGAAGATTTCCAGAACCTGGCCAACAAATTCCGGGTCATCGCCAATGTTGAAAAAGAGGAGTGGTTGCCACTCTACTATGAAGCACATTGCTACGCCATGATCAGCTTTATGGGAGATTTGTCTGCAGAAGAGAAAGACAGTTATCTTGAAAAGGCCTCAAAACTCATCGAAGGCATGGAAGAACTTGCTCCCAACGAGGCCGAAGTACAGGTCATGAAAGCTTTATACTACACAGGGAGCCTGGTAGTTAATCCACCCCAGAGGGCCATGAATACTACTCCTTTGATCCACGCAGCCATCGCTAAAGCACTGGCCCTGGATCCCAACAATCCGCGAGCTACCTTCCTTCGCATATCCAATGAAATGGGAACAGCCTCCTACTTCGGTGAGGATATTGCACCTTTCTGCACACAGGCAAAGGATTTGCTGCAAAATTGGGACTCTTATGAACTAAAATCACCCATCCATCCCAACTGGGGGAAAGAAGATGTAGAAGGAATTGTGAATAGCTGTGCCAAATAATCAGGACAAAACCTGTATTTTGTAAAGATGATTAAAAATACTTCTAACAGTAGCCGTCGAATGAGCCATCATTTGAAGACCCTCACAGGAATTATGGGCCTTGCCTTGCTGACGACACTGTTCTTCTTTAACGAAAACTACGAAGGATTCAGGGATTTCATAGTAATTTATATTTGGGGAGTGGCCGTTGTTGCCACTCAATGGCTTGGACACAGCTTCATTTACGGTTTACTGGATAAGAAATTCAGCTGGCAGGATCACCTGGTGAAAAGGGCCATTTCCCAAATCCTGGCCATTATAGCCTATTCTGCGACAGCCTACATGGTGGTCATGGTGATCATGTATATGATTGTGGTAGGATCATTGCCCGAAAATCCGGTATCCTGGGGACTTCGTTCAAGTTACATCGCGATCCTCGTTTCTTTTACAGTATCCCTGATCTTTGTGGCAGTAGCTTTTTTCACAAACTGGAGAAAATCCCAGTTGGAGGCTGAACGCTTCAAGGCAGAAATGCTGATGTATAAATACGAGACACTTCAAAACCAGATCAATCCCCACTTCCTGTTCAACAGCTTTAATGTGTTGAGCGATCTGGTGTATGAGGACCAGAAGAAAGCAGTGGATTTCATTTCACAGCTAAGCCAGCTTTTCCGCTATGTGCTCGATAGCAGGGATAAAGAGCTGGTGCCGGTCAGGGAGGAGTTGGAATTTATTGAAGCTTATAATTATCTCTTGCAAACGAGGTTTGAGGACAAACTCTCCATTGAGCTGGATTTTGAAGCAGAGGAGGAGGAGATGATTGTACCCATGACCCTTCAGCTCCTCATTGAAAACTGCGTGAAACACAATGAAATATCTGCTTCACAGCCACTTAGCATTCGGGTCATGCGAAAAGAGGACTACATTAAAGTGGAAAACAGCCTGCAGCCAAAGCCCATAGGAGCAGAATCCAGGCAAACGGGCTTATCCAATATCAGCCAGCAGTACAAGTACTTTACGGATAAGGGAATATTCATTACTGAAACCGACCATAGTTATGCTGTGGCCGTGCCTCTGATCAAATCAGACCGAAAATGAAAGTGATCATTCTGGAAGATGAGAACAGGGCGGTGAATCACCTGAAAAGACTGATCCATCTAGTGGCACCTGAGACGGAGCTTATGGCTGTTTTCGATACGGTCAGGGAAACAGTTAGTTATCTGGAAAAGGAACCCATCATAGATCTGATATTCTCCGATGTTCAACTGGCAGATGGCATCAGCTTTGAAATCTTTTCCAAAGTGAAAGTGGACTGTCCCATCATCTTCACCACGGCCTTTGATACCTATGCCATTGAAGCCTTCAATACCAATGGCATCGATTACCTGTTGAAGCCCATAGAAGAAGAGCGATTAAGAAAGGCCATAGAGAAGGCGAAGCTCTTCACCACGCGCATTAACCTGGAGAGCCTTTTGAATCTCAGGGTGGGAGCAGGCCAAAGGTCGGTCAAGTCGAGATTTATGGTCAAAGTTGGGGAGAAGATCAGGACCATCATGGTGGAGGAGATTCTTGCTTTCTACAGCCTTGAAAAAACCACCTACCTCCACACCACCGCTCATCGAAACTACATCGTGGATTACTCCCTGGAAGAGTTGGAAAGCATGCTTGACCCAAAGAGCTTCTTCAAGATCAACCGCAAATACATTCTGTCCATTGATGCATGCTCCCAGATCATCGCCTGGTCAAACAACCGCCTGAAGATTGACATAGAGGGGATCGACGATCCCAAGATCGTAGTGGCTCGCGAACGTGTACGCGAATTCAAAGCCTGGCTGGACAGTTAGGCCACAAAAGTATAAGCCTTTCCTGACTTCCCGGCCCGTCCGGTACGGCCAATCCGGTGAATGTAGCTGTCGTGGGTCTGCGGCACCTGGTAATTGATTACGTGCGAGACATCAGAGATATCCAGTCCACGGGATGCAACATCTGTAGCCACCAAAACCCTTACACGTCCCTGTTTAAATGCCTTCAGGGCACTCTGACGGGCATTCTGACTCTTATTTCCATGGATCTGTTCAGCTGCAATGCCGGCCTTATTCAATTTGATACACAACCTGCTAACCCGGTGCTTGGTCTCCTCGAACAACAATACCTTGTCGAATTCCTCACCCGAGAGCATATTTTGCAAAACCTTAAATTTATCTTCACCCGGTTTCAAGCGTATAATATCCTGGTCTATGCTGTCACCCCCACGGTTCCCACCACTCACTTTAACGGTCACAGGATTGCTGAGGATAGAGTTGATCATACTTTGCTGGGATTTATCCAGGGTGGCCGAAAAGAGCATGGTATGCTTACGCTGCTTCATTCCGTCAAGAATTCTGTTTACATCGCGGATGAAGCCCATATCCAGCATGCGGTCAAATTCATCCAGGACCAGGGTCTTAAATTTGCCCAGATCAATGGCCCTGCGATCAGTCAGATCCAGCAAACGGCCTGGTGTGGCAATGACCACATGGCTATTCCTGCGAAGGGCCTGCAGATCTTTGTTGATGCTTGTACCGCCAATGAAGCAGGCACTGTAAAGTCCCAATCCCTTGCTCATGCTTCTGAACTCCTCTTCCACTTGCAGGGCCAGTTCCCGGGTGGGAACCACCACCAGTGCAAAGTGGTTAGTCCGCTTATCAAGCAGTTCTTCTATGATGGGTACCAGGAAGGCACCGGTTTTTCCGGTTCCTGTTTGTGCAATCCCCAGGATGTCGCGCCCTTCCAGAAGGGTTTCCAGGGTCCTGTCCTGAATTTCCGTGGGTCTCTTATACCCCTTTGCGGAAAGATTTTGCTTTAGTTTAGAATCTATGGGAAGCTCCTGGACCAGCCGGTCCGAGCGAAACACTTTTTCTACTACCCCTTGTTCTGCTTCTTTCACCAGGAGAGAAGGATCGAGGGTTGATACTTTTTTGGCAGAAGGCGAATTGTTTCGGCTTCTGTTATTTGAACCCTGAACTCTTGTCTGTCCTGGATTTGAATAATTTCTTGGTCTTTTGTTTGTTCTTGTATTACTCATAAAATAGATATTAAGCAGTCCTGTTAAAAGGCTGCTATATGGTTTATAATGACGAACTTCAAAGAGTTCGACGCCTTAGCTGAATCAGAAAAAAAAGAGAGGGGGCCCTGAAAACGGGTTACTGCCTAATTGAAAAGTCGGCTAAGAAATTTTGACAAAGATAATCAAATTAAATTGGTTTGCTGTTTACGAGGATATTCTGACCTTTGTGTCAAAGAGTGAGGAGTGAAATTTGAGGAGTACCATATAGCTGAAGGGATTAAAACCAGTATAGCAAAGCTGGGTTTCAAAAGACCCACCGATATACAGTTTAAGTCCATTCCTCCCATCCTGAATGGAGAAGACGTGCTGGCCATTGCTCAGACCGGGACTGGGAAGACTGCGGCCTTTGCCATACCGGTACTTCATGTATTGCAGGAACGAAAGATCAAGGGACGTCCCGATGGAGTAAAGTGCCTGGTAATGGTTCCCACCCACGAACTGGCCCTTCAAACCGAGAATGTCTTCCGGGTATTGGGAAAACACACCAAGATAAAAGCTTTTGCCATACATGGGGGTGTGGAACAGGATCCCCAGATTAAACAACTGGATAAGGGGGTTGATGTGTTGATTGCCACTCCAGGCAGGATGTTTGACCTGGTGAGCCAGGGATATCTGAAGCTCCAGCGGGTGGAGATCCTGGTACTGGATGAGGCAGATCATATGCTTGATATGGGTTTTATCAAGGACATTCGTGATCTGATGAAGCATTTGCCCCGAAAGAGACAAACCCTCTTCTTCTCGGCCACCATTGACGAAAAAATCAAGAAAATAGCCTACTCCCTGGTGACTGATGCCATACGGATCCAGATTTCGCCCAAGGACCCGGTGGCCAAAAACATCGAACATGCAGTGGCTTTTATCGAGATGGATGACAAGCGCTATTTTCTTGAAAATGTGATCACAAACAATCCTGATCAGAAAATCCTGGTATTTGTCAGGACAAAGGTAAGGGCCGAACGCGTAAAGAAAGCCCTGGATAGGGTGGATATTCCCTCGGAAACCATTCATGGTGATAAAGAGCAGGCCCAACGTGAACGTACAATGGAAAATTTCAGGCAGGGCAAGACCAAAGTACTTATTGCCACCGATGTGAGTGCCCGGGGCATTGATATCCCCGAGGTGGAATTCGTGGTTAACTACGATCTCCCCGAATCTCCTGAATACTATGTTCACAGGGTGGGCAGGACAGGCAGGGGATCGCACAAGGGTCAGGCCATTTCCTTCTGCAGCAAAGAAGAGAGAGAAATGCTTGCGACCATTGAGTCTCAGCTGGGGAAACCCATATACAGAACAGAGATTTCCAAAGGCTTCTACCGCGATACCATTGAATCCTCCAAAGAAAAAGAAGAGACTGACTGGCAATCTCTCCTGGACCAGGAAGAAGCTTTTCAGAAAAATCGAAAAAAGAAAAAACATAAAAAATGAGCACACTTCTCTTTGTCACCTTCATTGTCTTCTTTCTGAACATTCCCTTCGGATATTGGAGAGCGAATGTGAGGAGGTTTTCCACCCAGTGGTTTCTGGCCATTCACATCCCTGTACCCTTTATAGTGGCCCTGAGGCTTCTCTCAGGTATTGGATTTGGATGGACCACCTACCTTTTCCTGGTGGGTGGATATTTTCTGGGGCAGCAGTTTGGTTCCCTGATAATGAAGTGGGTCCACAAGTATTGTAATCAGGAGGGTTCCTGCATGGTAATGGACCTCTATCGCTGTGCCAGGTCCTGATAAAATAAATAAGCTAAGTATAAAACATAAGATCCTATGAATAGATTTCTGACCCCCAGCCTGATTCTCCTTATGTTCCTGATTAGCTCCTGTGAAACGGGAAGAGATCCAGGAGATGTAGATCCCTTTGCTCCTTCGCTGATACTTTTCGCTCCTTCCAATTTCACTGAATCCGGATTTCAATTGAACTGGTCCCTGAGTACCCTGGATGGATTCCAGTCCATCGCCGTGGAAATAGCCACAGACATAGAGATGACAACTAAAGTCAAGTATGTGACAACAGAGGATATCACCAGCCTAAGCATCCAGGTTGACGGGCTCAAGGGAGCCAGCCAGTATTTCTACAGGATCTCTTTGTTAGACAATGGAATACCCGTATTCCAAAGTGGCATCAGGGAGGTTTATACCTCCTACAGGGTGGATAATGTGGATCTGCTCACCGATGATTCCTATACGCTCTCCGGTAAACTAGCATACCTGGAATCTCTTAGCGGAAGCAGACCCGGAATCATTCTGATGCACGAGTTCGGAGTTTGGGTAAATCCCTGGATCGGTTCAGACCTGATAAAGAAACTGGTTGCTGAAGGTTATGTTTGTCTTACTTTTTTCAACAGGGGACATGGTACTTCCACACCTATGGACGATATTATGGACCTGATCAACGATAAGTCCCTGCTTGCCAAAGATCTGCAGGCGGCCATTGATTTTATGAATGAGCACGAACTTGTTTCTTCCGGCAAACTTGGACTGGTCGGGGGCTCCATGGGTGCTATCATGGCCCTGGCCGGAAACGGCTATCAGGAAGTGCTTACCTCGGTAGCTCTGTCTCCAACCAGAAACGGTGTTTTTGTGATCTTTCCGGATATGACGCTTTCTTCTGCTTACTATCTGGTAGGTGAGCTGGATATTCACGATGATCCTGACGTGGACTTTCCCGCTGAAACAAACGCTCTCTATGATCTGACTGAAACACCCAAAAAGCTGGACATCATTCCAGCTACCTCAGACCATGGAAGCAACCTGCTTTCCAGAGATAGCCTGAATACATCCATCCTGGACTGGATCCTTGAAAGAAATCCCCTGGAATAGAAATATTCTATTCGTGCCGTAGCGAGTTTGCAGGATTCACATTGGCAGTTTTAATGACTTGCGAGCTTACGGTTAGTATGGTGATCAGCAATACAATGCACAGGGGAATGAAGTAGAACCACCAGCCTATTCCCACCCGGAACGCAAAGTTCTGCAGCCAGCCATGCATAATATAATAGCCTAGACCAAGTCCAATGGGAACAGCGATTAACACCTGAATTACAAAGTAGCGCAACAGTAGCAAAACAGCGTTCCCTGATGTTGATCCCAAAACCTTGCGCAATCCTATTTCATTGGTCCTCTGTATAGTAGTATAGGAGGAAAGTCCGAACAAGCCCAGGCAGGCGATGAAAATGGCCAGAAAAGCAAAGACCCCGAAAACCCTTCCGAAACGCATTTCGTTGCGGTATTGCTCGTTGTAGTAATCTTCCAGGAAGAAATACTCGTAGGGATTCTGGGGAAAGAATTGCAACCACAAGTCCTCCACATAGGCCATGACTTCCTGGGTTTTCATGGGATTTACCTTTAGTGAATAATATCCTGCCGGATCCTCGAAAAACCTGAATATCAGCGGCTCTGTATCGGCTTTTAATCCTTCCTGGTGATAATTCTGTAACACACCTACAATGTTGAAGGTATCTCCCCAGAACATAATGGGCACATTCATGGCCGAAGCATTGTTTTCAAATCCCATCAATTCGATAGCAGCTTCGTTGAAAAGAACTGTCTGACCATTCTGTCCAAAGTCCCGCGAGAAGTTCCGGCCTTCAATGACATTCAGACCATAGAAATCAACAAAGTCAAAATCGAATCCAACGATTCGGTACTGGTTGCTTTCATCCTCGCCATCACTTAAGCGTCTGATCCCGCCTGCGTTCCATGGTGGTTGGCGGCCGGGTATGGTAATGGAGGCGGTGACCTTCTCAATATCCGGATTCCTGATTATCTCAGATTTAAATGCACTGAAGGTCTCCGAATAGGTGGAATCGTTCACACTTGGGCCGGTCAACACCATCACATTCTCAATATCCACCCCAAGGTCAGAATTCTTCATGTAGGAGATCTGGATATAAACCGTCAGGGTGCCGGCAATCAAGAGCAGGGAAGTGGCAAACTGGAAAATGACCAGGATCCTGCGCATGCCCAGACCTCCTACCTTCAACTCCGAAACTCCCTGGAACACCGTTGTGGGCTTGAAGGAGGAAAGGAAGAGGGCTGGATAGATGCCAGAAAGGAAAGCACCGGCAAAGAACATCACCAGAACTCCGACCCAGAATCCGGAATTGGATCCCAGTGAATAGTCCAGCGGTTCACCCGTGAGCAGGTTAAAGGCAGGATGAAGCAATGCCACCAGGATTACCGCCAGAAAGATGGCGATCAGATTCATCATTACAGACTCGAACAAGAACTGTCCCAGCAATTGGGTGCGGAAGGCCCCTGTAACCTTGCGCATCCCTACTTCCCTGGCCCTTTCCAGCGATCGGGCTCCGGACATATTTATGAAGTTGATCCAGGCAATAATTACCAGGAACACAGCAACTACTATTAGTGCATATACCGAACGGGCATTCCCATTGGGTTCAGCCTCGAACATGAAATCAGAATGCAGGTGAATACTTCTTAAAGACTGAAGCTTATATACAACCCCCATATTGAATTGGTCCATATCCGTACCGATCTGATCCTCCAAAAAGGAGGGGATCTTCGCTTCAAATGCCTCGTAATCCGATGCCGGATGCAAGAGTATATAGTTAAAATATCCATCCCTAAACCAGGCCGTGTTTATAACCTGTCCCTGAAATTGTACCATGGTCTCCCAGGAGGCAAGGATTTCCGGCTTCAGGTGGGAATTCCGGGGTGCATCCTCAAACACTCCGGTGATCTCTAGTTCTACTCCACCGTTGAAACGCATGCTTTCCCCGACGGGATCCTGGTCACCGAAATACTTGCGGGAAGTGGATTGAGATAACATCATCTTCATTGGTTCTCTCAGGGCCGTCTGAGGATCGCCCTTTAGCACCTTAAAAGAAAAAATGTCGAAAAAGGAGGTGTCGGCCATGTATATCTCCTGTTCCCTGAATTTCTTTTCCCCGAAACTCATCACCCCGCCAATCTTCTGGAAACGGGTGAAATTCTCCACCTCGTCATAATTCTCATAAAGAGCATGACCTACCACTGATGCACCGGCGGCCCACTGCGTGGATAATTTCCCCTTATCGTACCGGTCCTGCTGTATCCTGAATATCTGATCTTGCTTTTCATGAAAGTTATCGTAGCTGAGTTCGAAGCGAACATATTGGATAATCAGCACAAAGGCTGCCATGCCAATGGCCAGACCCAGGATGTTTACCAGGGATGAAATGCGGTTTCTGAATAAATTTCTAAGGGCAACCAGGAAGTAGTTTCGGAACATAAGTGTAGTTTATTAGATCTTTCAGGATTTATACAATACTATAAAGACGATAGCCCTCACAATTTATTACAAGATATTATTTGATCAGAAGTAATGATGCATGGTTTAGCTTTTTATTTAAATTAGGAGATTCAAACTCATCATTATGGCAGATACAAGCACCTCAGTACCCCTCAGGACTGAAACAAAGGAAAGATTGCTATCGCTCGATACTCTGCGTGGCTTTGACATGGCCATGCTTGTAGGCATTGGCGGAATCATCATCACCCTTGCTGAGCTAACAGGCTGGGGATGGATGGAAGCACTGGCCACCCAGCAACATCATGTGCAATGGGAAGGCTTTCGGATGTACGACCTGATTTTTCCGCTTTTCATGTTTATCAGCGGGGTGGCCATCCCTTATGCTATCAATTCAAAACTGGAAAAGGGAGTAGCTAAATCAGTACTTTTTAAGAAAATCTTTGTTCGTTTGATTGCTCTTATTTTACTGGGTATCCTTTACAATGGTGCTTTAAGCAGGGGATTTACAAATCTTCGTTATGTGAGCGTACTTTCACAGATTGGGTTTGGATACTTTTTCGCGGCTCTGATCAGCCTCTATTCAAAAAGCATTAAAGGCCCTGCCTACTGGCTTGTAGGGATTCTTGCGGGAGTAGCTGTTTTGCAGCTGTTCGTACCGGTGTCGGGTTACGGAGCAGGTACCTTTGAACCTGCTACTACCCTCAATGCCTGGTTGGACCAGCATTTGATCCCGGGCCGGTTGAATGATGAGGTATTCGATCCTGAAGGGATTCTGTGCATCATTTCAGCTATCTCCATTACATTGATGGGAACACTTTCCGGCCATATTATCAGGAGTTCAAAAGCTACACCGACCAAAAGGGCCCTCTATATTGCCCTGGCAGGAGTGGGGTTGATAGTGCTGGCCCAGGTCCTGAGTCCCTTTTACCCTATCATTAAGAAAATGTGGACCGCTACTTATGTGATGAAGGCCGGTGGAGTAAGTGCCCTGCTGCTATCACTCTTCTATTTTGTGATAGATGTGAAAGGATCAAAGAACTGGACGCTCTTTTTCAGGGTATTTGGAATGAATTCGATCACCATTTATATGGGGCACAGAATCATTGATTTTCGTGATATCAGCCGGTTTTTCCTGAATTGGTCCTCTGTTCATATCAACGAGCAATGGGGAGCTGTATTTATCGCTACGGGCGTACTAATGATTCAATGGGCTCTCCTGCTTTTCTTGTACAAAAGAAAGATCTTCCTGAGGGTATAAACAGAAATCTTTGAGTAACTAAGCCAGGATCAGATCGATCCCTGCTGCATGCAGCTCATCCTGAAAGCTTTGACCCAGGTCACTGTCAGTGGCCACATGCTGTATTTCCTTCAGACTGCAGATACTGGTGAGCCCTGTACATCCGAACTTGCTGGAATCTGAAACCACAAACAGATCCTTTGCCTTTTGAATAATGTAGCTGGAGATCTCGGCCCGGAACATATCGCGCAGCATAAATCCATTTTCTGAGGTATAGCCATCGACTCCTATAAATGCTTTATCAATGTTGATCTGGTCGATGCAGGCTTTGGTGATTTTCCCCACCAGGGCTTCACTATCGTGCTGATATATGCCACCCAGGATCACAATATTGGCCTGTTCATTCTTCCTGAACTGTCGGGCAATGTAGAGATTGGTGCACATGATCGTGACCTTTCGGATCTTTACCAATTCCCTGGCAAGCAGCGCATTGGCCGATCCTGATTCGATGAGAATGGTTTCCCCTTCATGGACCAGAGAGGCCACTTTCTTTGCAATCCTAAGTTTCTTCTCGTAATTTTTACCCAGACGGTTGTCCAGATCATCCCCATCCTTAAGCACAGCACCCCCGTGAACCCTTTTCAAGAGGCCTTCTGCCTCAAGGTGGTTCAGATCCTGGCGGATGGTTACCGAGGAAACACCTAACATTTCTGAAAGCGTTACTACCGAGGTCTGATTATCCTTTCCCAGAATCTCCAGGATTCTATTCTGTCGTTTATTCAGCATGATTATTCCAGGGTAAGTCCGGCAGCACCAATAACTCCGGCATCGCCGAAAATTTGTGAAAGGGTGATCTCAATAGGATCATATATCATATCCCGGGCAAGCTCATAGAAGGTCTCCTTGATCTTGTTCAGGTAAAAATCGCCCCAGTTAGTCAATCCCCCACCCAATACGATCAGAGGCGGATTCAGGGTCTGAAACAGGTTGTAGAGTCCGATGCCCACGTAATAGGCACTGTCCGATATAACCGCCCTGGATACCGGATCACCTATGTCCAGTCCTTTCTTCAGTGTCTGCCCATTGATTTTAGAAATGTTGAAATTGGGGGGCATCTTAATAAGGGATTTCATGCCCTCCTTCAATTTCTTTTCAAAGAGGTGGGGAAGGGCAAGACCACAGGCACAGGCCATGATGCATCCCCGGTTGCCACAGGTGCAAACGAGATCGCTATTGGGTTCCACAATGGAATGTCCAAACTCCCCGGCTGTGCCAGTCATTCCCCGGTAAGGTTTGCCGTTAATGATTAGTCCGGCCCCGATGCCGGTACTGATGGTCACGAAGATCATATCCTCATATCCCTTGCCAGCCCCAAACTTATGCTCACCCACAGCCTGGGCATTGGCATCGTTATCCAGTATTACGGGGATCTCGAAGTGGGCTTGCAGCTTTTCCTTAAGAGGATAATTATTATATCCCTCCAGGTTGGAGGTGGTTATGATCACACCGTCCGAAAAACGAATGTGTCCTGCACATCCCACGCCCAATGCAGGCAGATCGGACTGCTTCAACTGGTTCCGCTGCAGCAATTCCTTGACATGACCAGCCACCATCTTCACCATTCCATCCTCTTCCACTTCCACATGGGCACAGGTATAGATTTTGTCCAGGATCTTACCTTGGTAATCAATCAGGGCAATGGAACACTTGGTTCCCCCTATATCGACTCCGCAAAGTACATCGGACATTAATTTATGAATTTAGTGAGTGTTCGGTTCGTGCAATAATGTCGTCCTGGGTATCAGGAGATAAAGTAGTAAAAAATGCTGAATATCCTGCTATCCTGACCACCAGGTCCCTGTATTTTTCCGGATCTTTCTTGGCGGCCAGCAAAGTCTCGCGGGAAACAATATTGTACTGAACATGCCAGCCTTTCAAGTCTGTAAAAAAGGTGCGCACGATGGACACCAGCTTTTGTTTGTCGCTGTCCCTGGCAATGGCAGCAGGGGAGAGCTTCTGGTTCAGTAAGACCCCACCCATAATCTCTTCGGTGGGCAACTTCGACACCGACTTAAACACAGCAGTAGGACCCAGCAGGTCGGTTCCGGAAGATGGAGAACTGCCTTCGGCCACCGGAGTAAAAGCCTTCCTTCCATCGGGAGTGGCAGGAACTACTGCACCGCTGGGAACGTTGGCCGAGATACTGGAAGTACCGGCATAGTACCTGCAACCAATAGGGCCCCGACCATGGCGGGTGGTGTGGTAGTTCTTCAGCTCCTCAATAAACTCCATGTAAGCGTCTTTAAGCAAAAGATCTACATAGTCATCGTCGTTCCCGTATTTGGGAGCAAAATTCAGAAGTAAGAGTCGGATTTTCTCACCCTCCTTGCCTTCAAAGTTATTTTCCAATGCCTCCAGCAAATCCTCCTGATCAATCTTCTTCTCCTCGAATACCAGCTTCTTGATGGCTGCCAGGGAATTCCCCAGGTTGGCAATGCCTACCTGAAGTCCCGAAACAAAATCGTATTTGGATCCACCTTCCTTTATGGTTTTTCCGCGGGAAATGCAGCTATCCACAAAGGCCGAGCAGAGGATGTCCGGGACATGCTCCTCCAATGCAGTATCCACTGCGGTATCTATCTCAACCGTTTTCCTGGTGAAGTAACGGATCTGATGCTGCCAGGCTTCAAACAACTCTTCGTAGGACTTAAACTCGCTGAATTTTCCTTTCCCTTTGAGGAAGGTATGGCCCGACTGGCTGTCGTAGCCATCATGCAGAGTAGCCAGGAATACGCGCATCAGGTTCAGAAAACTCATGCCGGTACAGCGATAGCCCCATTTTCCTGGAACGGCAATTTCGATGCATCCTATGGCCGAATAGTTATAGGCATCTTCCCTTTCAACTCCAAGATTGATCAACTCCGGAATGACCACCTCGTCGTTATTAAAGGAAGGCATGCCAAAACCTTTTTCAATCACCTTCATACAGGCCATCATAAATTCCTCGCTGATCCCTGCATGGAAGCGGACCGAAAGGTTGGGCTGGGTGAGTTTCATCTTGCCCACCGATTCCAGCACCAGGAAACTCAGCTCGTTGACTGCATCTTTTCCGTCGGTGGTTTGTCCCCCGATAGTCACATTCTGATACAGGGGACCTCCGGCAGAGAAGCGGGTGTGAGACCAGGGCCTTATCTTATTAACTGATAATAACTTAATCCATGTGCTCTCAAGTAATTCAGAGGCAAATTCCTCGGATATAAGTCCGGTCAGAAGATCTTTCTGGTAGAAGGGGTAGAGGTACTGATCCAGTCGGCCAAGAGACACAGAGTGTCCATTGCTTTCGATCTGCAGGATCAACTGGACAAAGTAAACCAGCTGCAGGGCCTGGTAGAAATTCTGCGGAGGCTGCTCTGCAATCACTTCGCAATTCTCTGCAATTTTCTGGAGCTCTATCTCCCTTCCCTGATCCCCGGTTTCCTTACTTAAATATATGGCCAGGTCCCGGTAGCGCCTGATGAAGGTCTGGAAGGATTCCAGTCCCATGGATAAGGCAGAATAAAATTTGTCTTTCCGGATCCCATCCATCCTGGAGCGGTCCACTTGCCGATGCTGCTCTTCTATCTCACTGAAATAGCCGCTCAGACCCACCTCCAGGATCTTATAAAAATCCACCGCAATGTGGGCATCTCCAGAGGTAAGATTTCCTGTGGCTTTGATAATGGCTGAGTCCTGCAAATCGCGAAGTTCCTGCGACATTAGCGCCCTTCCACGGTCCCACAAAACCTTGCCTTTCCACCATGCAGCTATTCCGGTCAGCTCCTTCTTGTGTTCCTCGGTAATATAAAAAGCATCGCCGGGACGCTTGTCCAGTTCATCCATCTCTTCAGGGAGCCAGTCCACCGCATATTCAGGAAAAATAGGAGCTGCACGGTGGGCAGAGGACTGGTTGCCCACAATCAGTTCTCCCTCATCTATGAAGATGGTCATGTTCTCCAGGGTCTTTTTCAAAGCCAGGGCCCTCTTAATAATTACCGGCTGTTGCTCGTTCTCACTGTAGACTTCGGTATAAAACCTGGCCCGCTCAGTACATACGCTGGGTTTGGCACTTAAAACCCGCTCCCTGAGCTCAGCTATTCTTTCCGTAACTTCTTTAGACATTTCCTTAGTAATCATCTTAACCTCCAATTTTAGTCCTGAAGCCCCTCGATTGTGCGTATTGAACATATAGCTCCAGTTCACTCTCCTGAACCTGTTTATCAGGCCCGAATTCATATTCCATTCCAAGCATTTTGTACTTTTCCACCCCAAAAGTGTGATAGGGGAGAAAGTGTATTTCCTCTAAGCCTCTGATTGTGTTTACCTTATCTACAGTTGCTTGTATTTCAGATAAGGAGTGATTAAACCCGGGAATTACTGGGATCCGGACTATCACATTTGCCCCGAAATAGGCCAGCTTCTCCAGGTTACGCAAGACCAGTCCGGCATCGCCTTTGACATAATGCCTGAACTTTTCCCGGTCGGTATGTTTCAGATCCACCAGAAAAGTTCCTACAAGGCCAATACATCTTTCTATCCTGGCCCAGCTCACATGCAGCGAGGTTTCCATGCTGGTTGATATCTTCTTGTCTTTCAGTCGCTGCAGCAAGAGGATCAGATCCTGATCCTGACTCAGGGGTTCCCCCCCCGAAAGTGTGACACCTCCTTCATTCTTATAAAAGGGGACATCTTTTTCAATTTCCATGATCAGATCATCCACACTCAGGTCATCGCCAGTAAGAACCAGTGCTTTTGAGGCACATACATCCTTCAGCTTAATATGCTCACTCACTTCTCTTCTGTCAATATCTACTCCGCTTCCATTTCTTAGCTTGAAAGCTGCTGGTTCGGTCAGTGCACAATCGCCAAAGCCCTGGCAAAGTGACTGATCGTACATGATGCTAAAACTAAATGAGTGACTTTCAGGATTGCTGCACCACTGGCATCTCAAGGGACAGCCTTTGTAGAAGATAAGGGTCCGTATGCCGTCTCCGTCGTGTGTTGAGAAGCGCTGGATATTGAAAATCATGCGACTCAGATTGTTAATTCAGTTATACAAATATAAAAACTTTCGAATGAAAGTATATTAACTTTCATATAAAGTATTAAAAACTTGCTGTAAAACACTTATGCCAATTAGCGGGCAATCAGCCGGAGGGAAGTCACATGGGCCTCTGATTCAATCAGTTGAAGTATATATATGCCAGGTGGAAGCTTGGCTCGGAGCAGTTCGTAAGAATCATTCTGAAGCACCTGGATCTCTCTGAGCATTCTGCCTTGCAGGTCCAGCAATAGCAATTTCCTTGGTGCGATGCTTGCTTCAGAAAATGATATCCTGGTTTGATGGGTAAAGGGATTTGGGAAGGCCGCCATGCTAAGCTTACTGGATATGGCTCTCCACTCATTTACGCGTGTGGCAGGTCTTTTTCCTTCGTATACGTGTATGACGCGGCTTACAGAAGGAAGACAAGAGTATTGGACAAAGGATCCTCTATTGTCAGACAGGACCTTCAAAACAGCATGTTTTTCCCCCGATTCCACCGTAACACTGTCCTCAGTCCAGGATTCTGGAATCCGGATAAGCAGGGTAAGTTCCACATTAAATATAGAGTCTGGCAAAGCATCGTCAGACACAAAGGAGAAATGACCGGGCTGATTATTGGCCTCGCTCATATCTACCTGATCAATCTTCAGGGCATTCCGCATCCGGATATACTTATATATGTTCTGGTGGGTATCTATCCAGACATCCCGATTGACAGTCATCTGAAGGGTTTCCCGAAACTTATCTCTGCTGTAAATGTATATTTCGACGTCCTCATCAAAGGGTTCTTCCAACATATCGTGGTACATCAGGGGAAAGTAATACCCGTAAGTTTCCGCAATGGCCACCAGGTTATCCACAAAGGCAGGGGATGTGGTGCTCAGTATGGGCCAGGACTTCAAGGCATAAAAATCGTAGGGCGTAGGCAGGTTAAATCCGAACTGGGAACTTCGGGCTGACAGGAAATGATTGGAAATGGAATCCAGGGTTCCAGGTCTGAAACTCCCAAAGGGGATGGACATGGATACAGTTTGCTGGTCAAAGCGCTCGTTAAGCAGCTCCACCGATTCGGAAAGCACCCTGGAAAGCGAATCGAACTCGCCCGTCTCAGACAGTAGGCCCAGGTTGGAGTGATTCGAGCTGTGGGATCCGATTTCATGTCCTCTTTCCTTATATTCCCGAACCAGATTGGATGCGGCAATCTCCCCGTCGTAGGTGAGAGTAGTATCAGTGAAAATGTAGAAGGTGCCTGTGAGTCCCGCTGCATCCAGTTCAGTCCCCCCGTAATGAAATGCCCCCTTATAGCCATCATCAAAGGTGAAGGAAATGGCCCCTGAGCTGTTCTTCTTCCAGGTAGCGGCACTTACCATCGGGAAGTGGGCAAAACTCCCTGCTACCACAGAGGTGATATCGCTAACTATAAGGCTTCCCGGATCGGTAATAAACCCGATTTCAGGTGGGGCAAAGGAAGTGAGCATACTCTCCAAAACCAGTATTTCCTGGCTCCCAGAACCCGGATTGCTGTAGAAGAAGCACAGGTCGGTAGCCGCATCTCCCGCAAACTCTCCGGATACAGCATGCGCTACTTCGGTAAGCTCAAGTTCCGAAACAGGAACATTGAAATAAGTAAGCGGGGTGAGTTGGCCCGAGGCAGATCCCTCAAATACGCTGATACGCGTCTCTAAATCTAATGGATCATTCAGCAGCACTGCCATATCGGAATGGGAATCATTGTTGAAATCACCTGACATGGCAAATTTCATGTCAGTGAAATCATATTCTGCTTTGGTGGCATCGTATGCTGCTGGCAAGAGCTCAAAGCTGTCCCCTGAAGAC
>Ga0316190_10000472_pt1 | contig 27871 bp, 23 predicted proteins | sample Eddworburrow2_MG_FD_204929 | JGI IMG/M metagenome (GOLD analysis project Ga0316190, IMG submission 204929) | Coastal sediment microbial communities from Maine, United States - Eddy worm burrow 2 | ecosystem: Environmental > Aquatic > Marine > Coastal > Sediment | place: USA: Maine | collected... | reverse complement strand
TACTCGAAAGCCACCATTGGCGCCAAGCATGTCATGGACAAGGCGGCCAATCTGGTTGTGGAAGCTGTTGCGCGCATGGATCCGGCAGATGATGGCAGCATTTTTCGCGCCACCGACATGGGAGCCGCAGACGGAGGCACATCGGTTGATCTGTGGCGGCGGGTTTTTGCAGATGTGCGCGCCCGGGTACCGTCGCGCCCGATAGAAATGATCTACACCGATCTGCCGCGCAATGACTTTGCCCAGGTTTTTCGCATGATCCACGGGCAAACCGACACAAAGAGCTATTACCCGGAAATCGATGATCTGTACGTGTTTGCCTCCGGCACCTCGTTCCATCAGAACATTTTTCCCGTACAGACGCTGGACCTCGGGTTTTCGGCAACGGCGTCGCACTATATTTCATCAACGCCCTGCAACATCACCGACCATGTGCATATGATAGGGGCCAGCGGTGCCGAGCGCGACGCGTTTACCAGACAGGGCGCCACCGACTGGGAAACCATGCTGTTGCAACGTACCCGCGAGTTAAAGCCTGGCGGCCGTCTGTGCCTGTTTAATTTCGGCATTGACGAGGAAGGCCGTTATCTTGGCGATACCGGCGGTGTCAGCATGTTCGACACATTCAACAGGTTCTGGAGCGAACTGGCTGATGATGGCGTGATATCGCGCGATGAGTATCTGAATACCAATTTCCCGCAGCATTACCGCACGGTTGAAGAGTTCACAGCCCCGCTGAATGACCGGAACAACCCGGTTTACAAGGCCGGCTTGCGGCTGGAGCATGTCGAGACCCGTGTGGTTCGCTGCCCGTTCGAGCAGGATTTTACCGACAACCACAAGGATGCATCCCGGTTTGCAACGGAGTATCTGCCAACGCTCAGATCATGGTCGGAAGCCACGTTCCTGGGCGGGCTTGACGCAGGCCGTGACCAGGCCGAACGCGAAGCCATCATGGATGAATTCTACGGACGCTATCAGGCAAGTGTTGCAGCATCGCCTGAAGGTCATGCAATGGACTATGTGCACGCCTATCTGATTTGCCGCAAGGATGTTTGAAAAGTGAACAAGACCACAACGACGCTGGAAATTGAAAAGGCCCGCAGGCTTGCACTTCGGGCACTGACCAAATCAGGTGCTGCGCGCGCCAACGTGCGCTACCTCGCCGACGCGGTTATTGACAGCGAGCTTGTCGGCATGCCGAGCCACGGGTTTTTCTGGTTGCCGGTTTACTGCTCGCATCTCAGATGCGGCAAGGTTGACGGCGTGATCAAACCGGTCATTACCCGGCTGTCCCCAGTGGCTTATCGCGCTGATGCAGGGTCGGGATTTGCCCATCCGGCAATCGAAAAAGGATTTGTTAAAATCATTTCGGCAGCGAAAAAGTACGGCATTGCCGGGCTTTCCATTACCAATTCCTACAATTGCGGCAGGCTGGGTGGACATACCGAACGCCTGGCGCGCGAAGGTCTTCTGGCAGTGGGGTTCACCAATGCACCGGCGTCTATCGCGCCGCCGGGCGGCATAAAGGCGGTTATCGGCACCAATCCGGTTTCCATGGCAGCACCTGACGGCAAGGGCGGGGTCGGCTACGTCATAGATCAGTCCTCATCGGTTGTGGCGAAGTCGGAGGTCATGCGTCATGCCGCACGCGGCGACGACATTCCGCTGGGCTGGGCACTGGATGCCGACGGCAATCCGACCACGGACCCCGGCCGGGCCGTCACCATGGCGCCATCGGGCGGCTATAAGGGCTTCGGGCAGGGACTGATGGTGGAAACCATGTCATCTCTGATGAGCGGCGCGCAATTGGGCAGTGCGATGTCGCCGTTTGCCACCGATGCCGGCGGGCCCTGCAATTCAGGGCAGTTCTTTCTTGCAATAGACCCTGAAGGATTTTCAGCAGGCCTGTTTGCAGATCGCTTTTCGGACCTTGCCGCTTCGATAACGGCCCAGGAGGGAACCCGCCTGCCGGGTTTGAGCCGCCTGGCAACGCGCGACGAAAGCCTTGCTCGCGGGACCATTGAGGTGGATCGTGATCTGTTGAAGCGTGTGCGTGACTGTACACGCTGATTGTTTCCTGGCCCTTACAACGCGATGGTCTGATGGCTGTTGATTACGAGATTGACTGTGTTGTGGCAGGTGCCGGTGCAATTGGCCTGGCGGTTGCCCGTGAGCTGGCGCAATCAGGCCGTGAAGTCCTGATTGTGGAGGCTGATGAAGCGTTTGGCCGCGGTGTATCTTCACGCTCAAGCGAAGTCATTCATGCGGGCATGTACTACACGCCGGGCTCGTTGCGTGCGCAGTTGTGCGTTGAAGGCAAGTGGCTGTTGTACGACTTCATGAAGAAGCACAATGTCTCCCACAGCAATTGCGGCAAATTGATTGTCGCGTGTGAACCGGACGAGGTGGCTACGCTTGAGGCCATCATGACCAAAGGCGCTGCAAATGGCGTCGATGATCTGGAGATGCTCGATAGCCGTCAGGCCACGGCGCTGGAACCGGAGTTGAAATGTGTAGCGGCGGTGTTGTCGCCGTCGACCGGCATGATGGATTCTGCCGGAGTTATGCTGGCCTTGCTGGGCGAGGCTGAAAATGCCGGCGCCACGCTGGCCACCCGATCTCCGGTTGCAGGTGGTCGCGTGGGTGGCAGACAAATCGAGATTGATATCGGCGGCGCAGAACCGATGACGGTCGGCTGTAATCTTTTTGTCAACTCCACCAGTCTCAATGCACCTCAGGTTGCATCAAGTCTTGAGGGCCTTGAGGGCGTTCATGTGCCGACGGCGTATTACGGCAAGGGCAGCTATTTCTCGATCGCCGGCAAGGTGCCGTTTACGCGGTTGATCTATCCATGCCCGGTCGTCGGCGGGTTGGGCGTTCATCTTACAATCGACGTCGGTGGCCAGGCCCGGTTTGGCCCGGATGTGGAGTGGGTCGACGAGCCGAACTATGAGGTGGACCCCGCGCGCAGCGATGACTTCTACGCAATGGTCAGGCGGTACTGGCCCGCATTGCCGGATGGCGCCCTGCAGCCGTCCTATGCCGGGGTGAGACCCAAGATCGTTCCGCCGGGCAATCACATCCAGGACTTCAGGATTGATGGTCCTGACACGCATGGCGTTCCGGGTCTGATCAACCTGTTCGGTATGGAAAGCCCGGGATTGACGTCCAGCCTGGCGATTGGGCGATATGTCGTGAAATTGACCAATTGCCTTTAAAAAATGCCCATTGTCTGGGCATGGAACCAACGCACTAAAATTATGGGACCAGCGCGGCATGTGCCATTGCGCCGCATGCCTTCGACGTTTCATACTGGAGGAACCGAAAGCACGCTTTTCAACCTATTCACGTTTTCGGACGCTAATCAGCGGAGGGAGTACTCTATGAAGAAATTTCTTACAACTGCTCTTGCAGCAGCAGCCTTGGCATCTATCAGCTTCACGGCTGCCCAGGCACAGACCGAAGAGATTACAGTTGCCTACTTTCTGGAATGGCCAATGCCTTTCCAGTACGCCAAGGTAAAGGGCATCTATGACAAGGAACTCGGCGTAAAGGTGAACTGGAAGTCATTCGATGCTGGTACGGCGATGTCTGCCGCCATGGCCTCTGGCGATGTTCACATTTCCGTCAGCCAGGGTGTGCCGCCTTTCGTTGTTGCAACGTCGGCCGGCCAGGATCTGCAGATTGCTGACGTCGCCGTTGTTTACAATGAAAACGACAACTGTGTAGTGAAGACTGCGCTGGAAATTACCAAGGACAATACCAAGGAACTGGAAGGTAAGAAGGCCGGGGTGCCGATCGGTACTGCTGCTCATTACGGCTTCCTGAAGCAGATGGCGCATTTCGGCGTTGACGTTTCCAAGATGGAAGTTGTCGACATGGCGCCGCCGGACGGTGCGGCGGCGTTTGCCAACGGCAGCCTCGACATGGTTTGCGGCTGGGGTGGTTCGCTGCGCCGAATGAAGGAGCATGGCAACGTGTTGCTGACAGGCGCGGAAAAGGAAGCCCTTGGCATTTCCGTGTTTGATGTGACTTCGGTGCCTGCGTCCTTCGCGTCAGAAAACGCTGAACTGCTGTCCAAATTCCTGAAAGTTACTGCCGACATGAACGCCAGGTGGAATGCTGGCGGCGCTGCGGCTAACGAAATGCTGGTTGTGATCGCAAAGGATGCCGGCATGGACGAGAACGCCACCAAGGAAACCATGGCAGGCTTTGAGTTTCCATCGACGGAAGCCCAGCTTTCGGAAAAGTGGCTTGGCGGCGGCACCCAGACATTCCTCAAGGAGGTCGGTGACTTCTTCAAGGAGCAGGGCAACATTCCGGCAGCTCGCGACACCTATGAAGGCGCTGTGAACTCGGCACCGCTCAAGGCAGCGGCGGGCATGTAATCGGTCTGGACAAGACGATGCAGGGGGAGCGATTTTCTTGAAGATCGCTCCCTTTTTTCAAATGGCAATTGCAGGGTGGGACTCCATATGGGCACGTTGATCATTGACGACATATCGATGCGTTTTGAACTGCCGAACGGCGGTGCAGTGCAGGCGCTCAAGAATGTTTCGCTTGAGTTGAAGAAAGGCGAGTTGATGGCGGTGCTGGGGCCGTCGGGGTGTGGCAAGACTACGCTTTTGAACATTGTTGCAGGCTTCCTGTCGCCAACCGAAGGCAAGGTGATCCTCAACGACCATGACGTGTCCGGGCCTGCCGCCGAACGCGGCATGGTATTCCAGCAAGGTGCGCTGTTTGAATGGATGAACGTACGCAAGAATATAGCGTTTGGGCCCGACATGGCCGGCAAGCCCGCAAGCGAAACCTCGGCCAAGGTTGAATCACTCTTGCAAATTGTCGGCCTGCAGGATTTCGCCGACAAGATGATCTACGAATTGTCTGGCGGTATGCAGCAGCGCGTGGCACTTGCCCGTTGTCTCGCAAACGATCCCGATGTCATCCTGATGGATGAACCGCTCGGCGCACTGGATGCGTTGACCCGTGAAAAGATGCAAGGTTTGGTGCTCAAGCTGTGGAAGGAAACCGGCAAGACCATCATCCTGATTACCCACTCGGTTGAAGAAGCGCTGTTACTGGGCGAGCGCCTGCTGGTGATGGCGCCGCGTCCGGGCCGGATCCACAAGGAATACAAGCTGCCATTTGCGGAAATGGGTGTGGGCAAGGACCTGCGTTTGGTGAAGAAGGAGCCGCAATTCGCCAAGGTGCGGGAGGAAATACTCTCCATGATCTGGGACATGGAAGAAGAGATTATGGGCCGCCAGGGGGATGCAGCATGACCGTCGCATTCATCTATATTGTCCTGTTTGTCATAGCTTACGCAGCCTACAATTTCTATGTTCGCTCACGCGAGCAGTCCAAGGACTATACGAGCCTGAAGACGGTCACATTTGGCGATGAAAGCGCGGTAACGGCAAATCGCTTTGCGTCGATTGTTTCGGTTGTGGCGCTGTTTGCCATATGGGGCGCGTTCACCGGCTCCAAGCTGATGCCGCTTCACGTGCCCGGTCCGTTTGTGGGCGACAGCGGGTTCAGTTACACAGCAACCAACTCCGCCGGCCAGACAAGCGATGCCACGGTGAAAATCCGTGTGCACAAGGTCGGCGAGAACGTCGAATTGCCTGAGCCGGACGCATCGACAGGTTTTGCCAAGGGTGACGCGGCAAAGATTGGCGCATGGCGCAGCGCGCTGATCAAGCCACAGACCAACGATGATGGCGGTGGCGAGGAAGGTTACAAGATTACCGCAATCGACGGAAACCCGATATCGCCAAACCAGACTGTCCGGTTTGCAAACGGTAAAGTGTCCATGACTGCGAAGGGATCCCTGTCGGTCAAGCCGGACAGCGGCTGGCAAATGGAGCCAATCTGGCTTCCGGCTCCCGAAGCGGTGGTATCCCGCCTCGGCGAAATCGCCAGTGCAGGGTACAAGAACTACACGCTCTTGGAGCACTTGTGGGCATCGCTCTCCCGCGTGCTGGCCGGCTTCGTGCTTGGCAGTATTGTTGGTATCCCCCTGGGCTATGCCATGGGGCTTTCAAGCTGGTTCCGTGGCTGGTTTGATCCAATAGTCGAGTTCATGCGCCCTGTGCCGCCATTGGCGCTCATTCCGCTGGTCATAATCTGGTTCGGCATTGGCGAGGAGGGCAAGATTATACTGTTGTTCCTGGCTGCGTTGTGGATCATGACGATTGCCGCCCGCGCTGGCGTGTCGGGTGTGAATATATCCAAGGTTCATGCGGCCTATTCGCTGGGTGCGTCGAAGAAGCAGTTGCTCTGGCGGGTTATCGTGCCCAACTCCCTGCCCGAAATCTTCACGGGCGCGCGTGTCGCCATGGGGGTTTGCTGGGGCACTGTGGTTGCTGCCGAACTTGTCGCAGCAGACAGGGGCGCAGGCATGATGATCGTCAACGCCTCGAAGTTCCAGCTTACCGACATCGTTATCATGGGCATCATTCTAATCGGTGTCATCGGCTACGGCATCGACATTTTGATGCGCATGGCCGAAAACTATCTGGTTCCGTGGAAAGGCAAGGGCTGATTTGCCCTCTGTCCATGCTGTAAAAACGACTTGCGGGAGCTCTTGGGCTCCCGTTTTTCGTCCAGCCGGTATTTGGGCCGCAAAGACACTATCTCGCAGGCGCGCCCGACCTCATGCCAAGCTCGCGCATGACTTTCTCGACCGCTCGCACAAACTGGTCCGTGACGGCTTCATCGATGGCGCCGACGGTCGCAACCCTGAACCCGCCTTCAGCGCCTGGACAGCCTTCACCGTCCATGATGACAAAGCCCAGCTGGCGCAGACGCTGGCTAAACGATGCCGGTGAATAACGCCTGTCGGCAGGTGCTTTAAACAATGTCAGATATCCGCATGTTGCAGTACCATTGGCGAGGGTAGGGGAGAACCCCAGTTTTGCCATGCCTGACAACAGTCTTTGATGATGGTCCTGATAGCGCTTGCGCCGCATTTCAGGCCCACCCTCTAGATAGAGCCGCCGCAATGCGGCGCCGCAGGCAACAATGGCATGTGCCGGCGGCGTACCGGGAAACCAGCCGGTGCGATGGATGCCTTTCCACAACTCAACCAGGTCCAGCGCGGCTGACGGGGACTGGAACAGGTTTTCTGTCAGCAAGCTTCGGCGCACCATGACAAAAGAAAACCCTGGAACGCTTTCAATACATGCCCACGGCACACCCACCGCGGCATCCACTGTGCCGCCGGCGAGGTCGAGTGGCATGGCGCCAATGCTCGCGCGGGCATCGACTATCACCTTGCGCCCGGCCGCATGGGCAACGGCCGCGAGCCTGGCAACCGGATTGGCCAGTCCGGTGGAAATGTCGATTTCTGCCAGATAGACAGTATGTATGTCGGGATCGGCCTCCAGCACTTTCACCAGCCGATTGGTGGTGACAGGTTTGAGAGCCGAGCCGGCGATGGTTTCAACCGGGCGTTTGATGTGGGTCAGTATACTGGTTGCCTGCTCGGCATGGGGGCCGTGGGCCGCAATCAGTGTCTTGCGCTTGCGCCCGGTTGGCGCCAATGCGCCCAGCACGCACTCCAGCATCGCATCGCCCGACAGATGCAGCGGGATACAGTCATATTCACTGGTCCCGTCGACAAGCTCAAGCAACTGTTCGGTCACTTCGAGGGCAAGCGAAACAAATTCGGTATCCCGCATGCTCCAGTCAGCCAGCATGGCGAGTTTGACATCGCGCGACGTTGTCACCGGTCCCATGGTCAGGAGCCAGGGCATGTCCTCCTGGCCTTCAGGGCCATTGAAGGAAGGAGCGTATTTGTGTTCTTCGGCAAGAGCCATGGGATCGGTGTGCCTTTATCTCTGCTGTACCACATCTTGATGCGCCGCCATCACTTAGAGCCATGACCGAAGGACAGCCTTGACCTGAGTGCACTCTACAGTCGCCAGTCGATTGGTGGAAGGCCACGCAATAAAAGCCACTCCTGGGCCTGAGTAAATGGCCGCGAGGTCACAAACCTGTGTTGCGGACCGGCGCCATGGGCCAGTGGTGAGGGGTGCGCGGTTTCAATGACGCAGTGACGTGACCTGTCAACACCTGCACCGGCGTGCTGGGCAAATTTCCCCCACAGCATGAATACGACCGGTGTAGCGCGCTCATTCAGCCGTTGCATGACTTCGTTAGCCAACGCTGCCCAGCCGAAGTCCTTGTGGCTGTTCGCCTTGCCGGCCTCAACGCTCAGCGTCACATTGAGCAGCAGTATGCCGGAGCGTGCCCATTGGGTCAGGTTGCCATGGGCAGGCCGCGTGATCCCCAGATCCACTTCAAGGCTGGTGAATACCGTTCGAAGAGACGCCGGAATTCGCTGGTCCGGATTCGCCACTGAAAATGCCAGCCCGTGCGCGTCGCCTGGCGTCGGATAGGGGTCCTGGCCCAAAATGACAGCTCTTACCTGATCCGGCTGTGTGAGTTCGAGGGCTTTGAAAATGTCGCCGGCAGGCGGCAGGACCTGAGCGCCCGCTGCCACGCGTGCATCCACCCGTGCCGCGGTTTCACTGCCGGCGCCGGATGTAAAGAAATCGAGATTTGCCCATCCCGTGGTTTTGACGGCACCGACAGCGCTGCTGTAAGTGATTGGTGTGAGGCGAGGTTTCTTAAGCGTCTTTGTCAATGACTGTTCCCAAGGTGCGTTACTAGCAGTGGCATCGGCGTGCAAGACATGGTATTCGGTTTTTGAGGCCCGACCCAGGGGGCATGTTCTAGAGGTATAGAGGGAAAGAGATAGATGAAACCAGTAGTCATCATGGTTGGGGCCGACAAGGGCGGCGTAGGCAAGACAACAATTTCACGTGCGTTGCTGGACTACTTCCACCGCAACAATGTTCTGGCCCGTGCATTCGACACGGAAAACCCTCGCGGAACACTGCACAGGTTCTACCCGGCCATCACCGAGATCATTGATCTGCACAATGTAGCGGACCAGATGAAAGTGCTTGATACGCTGGAGACCGCCAAAGTACCGGTGACGGTTGTGGACCTGAAAGCAGGCAACCTGTCTTACGCCCTGGAAACCTTCGAAAAGATTGGTGTTTTGCAGGCTGCCCGGGACGGGGTGTTTGAGATGGGCCTGATCCATGTGGTTGGTCCGGCGATCGCATCACTGGACGAGCTTCAGGAAGTAACACCTTATGTGGAAGGGCTCGACTACACTGTTGCCCGCAATTTCATCAATGAAACCAACTTCTTCGAATGGGATGAGAAGACCTACAAGCGGTATTTCTCCAATGTGAATGAAGCCCGGGAAATTGTTATTCCAAAACTCAATGAAATGGCTGCAGAGCAGGTTGATCTTGCTGATGTAACCTACAAGAACTTCATCGACAACAAGGACAGCCAGGGCAAATCTGCAGACTTTTCGTTCGTGCTGCGTGGCTATGTGAAGAAGTGGTGTTCTGAGATCGATGACGAGTTCGATCAGCTTCGCCTGATCCAGATGCTCACCTCGGGCGGGTCCGGTGAAGCCGCAAAACCCAAGAGCTGATTGTCATTAAGCCGGTAGGTATTTAGACACTACATGTTGCGAATGGTTCTGGTTGTCCGGCAGCTCGTCTGCTGCCGGGCAGCAGGTTTACCCGGCCAAGCGTATTTGTGATTTCCCGGCCGAATGGGCCGGACCTGTGTGGCGCAATCGGGTTAAACTGAGTTTGTGGCTGACAAGGGGTTGCGTTGATTCGCGTCACGTGAACCGCTGTCCAGTCATTCCGGGGTATCAACAGGACGATTTACGTGAGCGAACGTGCGGGAAGTCGGATAATTGTCGTGTGTTCCGATGAGGCACGCAACGGCAAGACTCTGATCGCACGCTTGTTGATGGACCATCTGCTGATGACCGGTCACAACCCTCATGTGTTTGATTGCGATGACCCGCGCGGTCGGATCAACCGGTTCTATCCTGATCGTTCAACCCTCATTAGTGTTGAAAAAACCAGTGGTCAGATAAGGCTCTTCGACAAGATTCTCGCTGAGCCGGATCGTGACTACATCATTGATCTGCCGTCGCATGGGCTGGATGAGTTTTTTACGGTGGTCGATGATCTTGACTTTATCAACGCCGCCCATGATGCGCACATTGAACTGGTCATTGCTTACGTGCTTGACCACACAGCAACCTCGGTCATGACGGCGAGGGATCTTCGAGGTGCCTATGCAACCGAAACATTTTATCTGATCCGCAACGCCTGGAACGGAAATCCGCTTGTAACGCGTCAGGCGCGCGAGGTTTACGAGGAAATCGAGCCCGATGCGGTGTTCAGCCTGCCCTTGCTCGATCGAGAGGCAATGGCGGCCGCTGAAGAGCCCCCGTTTTCATTCATAGAATTCCAGGAGGGCATCTACACCACGCTGCCGCCGTCTCTGCGGCTGCGCCTGAGATCCTTTCTGTCGGAAGTGTTTGGTCAGTTTCAACGCCGCGAGCTGTCGCTGGACCTGGGCTCACTCAAGAAAATGGGTTTGATCTGAAGACTGCAGTCCCCGTCACTTGACGTTGCACAACCGAGGCATTTCCCGATATTCGTTCAGGGGTACACAACGGCCCGCCAAAGGCGGAACAGCTGTTGGTTTACAAAAAAACCGCTGGCTATCTCAATGAGATCAGCATGCCGCCGGCATCCAGGGATGCATCAAGGCCGCGCTGCTCGCCCCACAACACCAGCCGCACATTGTGTTCGTTGATCAGCACCAGGTTCTGGCCGCCGCCGCTGATGGCTACGGCAGAAGCCTGAGCGGTAACGTAGGTGCCGGCTATGTCTTCGAGACGGTTGAGATTATAGACTTCTCCGCGCATATTGGCGAAAGACGCACCGATGGTCAGTCCGACCCGCAAGCCGTTTATGTCGAGTTCAGCCTGTCTGCCATTGTAAAAAATCTTGCCGTCACCTCGCGAAACACCAACCAGAAAACCGATTTTTCCAATTGTCATCTCGATGATGGCATTGCCCCCGGCATTGGCAGGGGCAACAGTTGCAATAACAGCCTGCGCAGACACGGCGCACACCAGGGCCAGTGATAAACAGAACTTGCGGATCATGTGTGTGAAACCCTTTATCGGTATAGTTGTCTATATCTACAATGAGTTAGACCTCAATTGCGGCCAAGTGTGGACACAGCCGCTGGCAATCAGGTTTTACTGAAAGTTCGTGAAAATGAAGCTGCCCCGGGCCGGTTGTGCAGTTGATGCGGTTGACACCACAGGCGTGTGCGCCGGAAATGGTCGCTCCGGTGGTGTTTTTCTGTCCTGATGCAGCTTGTTGTGTCATTGGTAAAGTGCTGGCTGTTGATGGAGGTTACATAGCGAAATGAAGGCACTGGTTTACACTGGCGACAAGACAATGGAATTCAGGACTGTCGACGACCCCAGGCCGGCAGCGGGCGAGGCGCTGATCAGGGTGCGGGCATCCGGTATCTGCGGCTCGGACATGCATGCCTGGGCAGGACACGATGAGCGCAGGCCCGCGCCTCTGGTGCTTGGCCACGAGGCAGCCGGTGAAATTGTCGGATTTGGCGGTGCCGTGCGGCGGGTGACCGTCAACCCCCTGGTGACATGCGGCAAGTGTGAAGCCTGCGTCGCGGGCAGGGACAATCTGTGCGCCAGCCGCCAGATCATCTCCATGCCGCCGCGCGAAGGGGCATTTGCCGAGCTTTTGGCCATGCCTGACGGCAATCTGGTGAACGTTCCCGACCACGTATCGCTGGAAAGCGCCGCCTTGTGCGAACCGCTGGCCTGTGGCTGGCATGCGGTCAGGCTGGCAAAAACCACATTGGGTGGAGATCTTTCCGAGGTGCGCTGTCTGGTTCTGGGCGGCGGCGCCATAGGGCTGGGCGCAGCACTTGCATTCAGGGCCCAGGGCGGCAGCCGAGTGACGATCGTGGAGCCCAATTCATCACGGCGCAACAGGATCATAGAGACCGAGGATATCAAATGCCTCGCAGCAGCAAATGATGATGGCGCGCCGGACCTGGTAATCGATGCGGTGGGTATTGCAGCAACCCGTGCCTCCGCGAGCAAACTGGTGCAGCCGGGCGGGTTGATCATGCACATTGGTCTTGGCGCAGCCGAGGGCGGGCTGGACGTGCGCCGCATGACGCTTCAGGAGATTACGTTCATCGGTACCTACACCTATACGATGGCTGATTTCCAGGCGACTGCGGACGCCATTTTCGCTGGTAAACTGGGCAAGCTGAGCTGGATCGAAAAACGGCCCCTGAAAATGGGGGCGCAGGCCTTCGATGATATCTCGACAGGCCAGTGCGCAGCGCCGAAGATCATCCTGCAACCTGCCTGATCAGGCATCCGTCTTTGAATTTTGTGAAACTGTTGTGTTCCAGGCAAAGAAGCAGGACCCGCTCTCGATTGAGAACGGGCCCTTTTGATGTTGCTGGTTAAAGCCGGCTATTCGCCGTATCCGACATAGCTCAGGAACGGTTGTGCACCGGCCGTTGACAGCCAGTCCGGCAGCCATAGTGCAAAGCCGGGCAGCATGAAGATCAGTGCCAGACCGATCACCTGAATGACCATGAACTGCATCATGCCGAAGTAGATGTCCTTCAGATCCCATTCAGGCACAACGCCTTTCAGGAAGTAGGCAGACAACGCCACCGGCGGTGATAGCCAGGCAGTTTGCAGGTTCACAGCCACCAGAATTGCAAACCATGTCAGGTTGACATTGAGCGACACAAGCAACGGCACCAGGATCGGCACGATGATCAGTACAATCGGCACCCATTCCAGAGGCCAGCCGAGAAGGAACACCAGCGCCATGACGAAGATCAGCATGGCAGCCGTGGACAGGTCCATCGACAGCAGTACTTCGGTGAGGAATTTCGGTGTGCCCAGATTTGAGAACACGGCACCGAAGAAGTTGGATGCTGCTACCAGGAACATGATCAGCACTGAAATTTCCAGCGTTTTGATCATTGCGTCATAGAAGCCGGCTGCGGTCAGCTTGCGGTAGGCAAATGACAGCAGAATTGCACCAAATGCACCACATGCAGCTGCTTCGGCAGGCGTTGCCCAACCCGCCAGGATGGAGCCAAGCGCGAAGGCGATCAGAACCGTTGGCGGCACCAGCCCCATGAAGAACTCGTACCACAGGTCTGAGAAGTAGAATCCACCCGGCTTGGTCTTGCGTGTCCAGGTGTACACAAAGAACATGAAGCCCAGCCACAGGATCGGAAGGATCAATCCGCCAAGCGGAATGAAGGCGAGAGAACCGGCCGCACCAGCACCCAGCAGATAGGTGAGAACGACAATCGAGGCCATGACCGCGATCACTTCCAGCAGATAGTAAGGTGAGGTTTCAGGCTGCTCATCTATGGGCAGTATGGGCCCCAGGTTCGGATTGATCATGCACCGGCCAATGGCGTACACCATGTACAGCACGGCGAGCAGGATGCCCGGCACGATAGCTGCCCGGAACAGGTCGGTCACCGGCACTTCCAGCACCGGCCCCATGACGATCAGCATGATCGACGGCGGTATCAGGATACCGAGCGTACCACCGGCAGTGATCGTGCCTGCAGCAAGCCTGACATCATAGCCGGACTTGTTCATGGTCTTTGCCGCCATGATGCCCAGGATGGTCACCGAGGCGCCCACAATACCCGTGGCTGCGGCGAAGATCATGGATACGAACAGGACGGCGATATAGAGCGCACCGCGTGTGCGGGACATCATCAGCTGGACGGCCTTGAACAGCCTTTCCATCAGACCCGCCTGTTCCATCATGATGCCCATGAAGATGAACAGCGGCACCGCCACTAGCTGATCGTCCAGCATCACCGAGTTGGTCTGCAGCGTCATGAGGTAGAAGGTCAGCGCGCTGCCGGCGCCCCAGGATCCGAACGTGAAGGCCAGGAAGATCAGCGTGAACGAGATCGGAAAACCCACGAAGATTGAAAACAGCATGGCCGCGAGCATGAACAATCCGATGGTCGGCTTGGAGAAGTCGAAAATGCCGGCGGATGAAGTCAGGGAAGCCCACCAGTCATCGAAAGGCACGGCGTTTGGATAGAACACGCTGACGAAAATCAGGGCCAGCAGGGCAAAATAGAATGGCAGGATCTTGACGAACTTGGCTTCGCGCTCCTTGCCCATCTGATGGAATGCCCGGAAAAGCTCGGGAAACCCTTGCAGGAACAACAGCAGCGCACCTATCGGCATCGCCGCACGGGCAGGGCCAAGAACCGGCGCCCAGGTTGAATCACTTGCCCGTTCCCAGATGCCCCAGGGTCTGTCCCAGCTTTGCCAGCCGAACGCGTCCAGGGTGAAATCCAGCGCACTCCAGAAGAAGAACAGCATGGCTGGAAAGTACAGCAACAGGTACAGCGCGGCGTCGACCGTGGCTTGCGTCTTCGGTGTCCAGTTCCGGTACAGGAAATCCGCCCGGATGTGCACCCCGCGCATCAGCGCGTAACCGGCGGCGGCCATGAACAGCACACCACCCAGCATTCGGCTGGTATCATAGACCCAAAGGGTCGGGCCAAGCCCGATCGAAATGGCCAGTTCGTTGTAGCCATAGTCGGTGAACACCGCGAACAGTTTGCGCGAAACAACCTCGAACACCATCGCGATGATGAGAGGGATCAGCAGAAAACACGTAATCCGGCCTGCCCACATGTTCAGGACATCGATGAACGCCGTGATCGGCCGCTGCCAGGGCGTCATGTCTTCCGGTGTCTGCCCGGGTTCTTCTGCGCGTCGCTCCGCAATCAACTCGTCTGTGATATCGAGTTCGCCAATTTGCTCAGCCATCTGCCGCTCCTCCCAGAGGGTCCAGTTTGTTGATATTCTTGTTTGAAACGGCTGGTTTCTGCGCCCGGCCTGAATGAACAAGGAAGTTGGCGGGCATCACACCGGATGCCCGCCGAGCCATTGATGGATTACTTCTTGATGCTGTCGGCAAAGGCTTTGCCGAGAGCTGCGTTGGAGGCCTGTGAACCGGCCCAGTAAGGCACTGCGATTGCAGCAAAGTCTTTCTGTGACTGCCATACCTTGGCGAAGAACGGGTTTTCAGCAGCGTTCTTCTCAAGCGCGGCCTTGGCAGCGCCCATGTAGGCGGGGAAGTAGTCGGCTGGTGTGTCATGCAGGATGACGCCATCTTCTTCCACCAGCTTTTTCAGTGCCTTGCCGTTTTCATAGATGCGGTAAGACATTGATTTTGACAGCGAAGCATTGGCTGCAACTTCCAGCGCTTTCTTCTGCAGGTCGGTGAGGCTGTTGTAGACATCACCATTGATGTACAGGTCGGCGTTCACAACAACCTGGTGAAGACCCTGCAGATAATAGTGCTTGAGTACTTTTTGGAAACCGAAGACCGAGTCAGGCTTCGGGCAGCACCATTCGGCAGCATCGATTGTGCCCTTTTCAAGTGCCGGCAGGATATCGCCGCCGCCCATTGCCACTGACGCAATGCCAATGTCCTTGTAGGTCTGGCCGGGAATGCCGGGGGGAGTGCGGAAACGATACTTGCGGAAATCGGCCATGGAGTTGATTGGCTCTTTGAACCAGCCAAGCGCTTCCGGGCCAACAGGTTGCAGCATGAAGCCTTTGACATTCATGCCCATTTCTTTCCAAAGCTCTTCGTAAAGCTCTTTGCCGCCACCGAACTGGAACCATGACAGGAACGCGATATTGTCGATGCCGACACCGGCACCGGCAACCGGTGAACCAAACAGCATGGCTGCCGGGTGCTTGCCTGACCAGTAATGGGTCCAGGCAAATCCGCCTTCCACCAGGCCCTTGTCAACCGCGTCGAGGGTTTCCTTGACACCGACTACGGCGCCGGCAGGAAGCACTTCAATGACAACTTCGCCGTTTGTCAGGTCCGACACATCTTTAGCGAAGTCCTTCAGCATTACCACTTCGTCAGCCTTGGCTGAGATCACCGACTGAACCCGGATAGTGGTTTTGGCTTCAGCAATCTGCGGGGCTGCCGCAACTGTTGCCATGAGGGCGATACCGGCGGTTGCCAGTACCATCTTTTTGAAAATCGACATGGTTTTCCTCCCTTTTGTCGTTCTCGGAACTACTCCAATTCATTGCTGACCAGAACCAGTTCGGCCAGCATTCTGCGTGCAGGAACTTCAGGCAGTTTGTCACTGCCACAGGGACTGCAGCCTGTAATTCTTTACATCACGCAATCCCCATCAATTTGAGAACCCCATGCGACGGACCCAGCAGGCCGCGATACATCATTTCACTTGCAACATACAACAGCACGACAAGGCCAAGCCATGAAATCCAAGGATACTTTGTCAGCAGTTTCATGATCATTGTTGCGGCAAATGCCATAAGCAGGATAGCCAGACCGAGACCAAACACCAGCTTTTGTGTATCGCCATCAGCAATGGCGGCCACGGCCAGCACATTGTCGAGCGACATGGAAACATCAGCGATGGTGATGGAAAACAGCGCGGACATCATGGTGCGCCGCGGCGGGCCGGTATAACCCTGAGTTTCATCTTCGGCCAATTCCATTGCGTCAAGGGCACGTTCTTCGGTACTTTCGCGCAAGTCCTGGTAAAGCCGCCAGCACACCCAGAACAACAGACACGCACCGACGAACAAGATGCCGGGGATGGCCAACAGTTTGGTGGCGACAATCGCAAACACGATACGCAACACAGCGGCAATGATCATGCCGAACAGAATGGCTTTCTTGCGCAGTTCCGGCGCAAGCCCGGCCGCCGCCATGCCGATGATCAGTGCATTGTCGCCTGACAGGATAATGTCGGCGATAACGATCTGGCTGAAATCGAGGATGTTTTCCCACATCAGCGAGCGTCCTCACGGATAATGTCGCTCGCGCGCTCGCCAATCATGATGGCTGGTGCATTGGTGTTGCCGGATACGATTTGCGGCATGATCGAGCAGTCCGCCACACGCAGGTTCGAAACGCCCTTGACGCGCAGCCGTTCATCCACAACTGCCATCTTGTCCGAGTCCGGTCCCATTTTGCAGGTGCCGGTCGGGTGGTAGATGGTGGTGGCTGTGTCGCGTGCCCAGTTGAGCAGCGCATCATAGTCATCATCTCCAATTGCGGTGCCCGGTGCGTGTTCTTCGGTGATCACATCGGCCACCGGTTGCTGCCGGCAAATGTGACGTGCAATCCGGATGCCCTCGACAATGGTGTCCTGGTCAAGCTGCGTCGCAAGATAGTTCGGGTGGATGTCCGGATGATCGTTCGGGTTACTGGATTTGAGCACCAGCTCACCGGCACTTTCCGGTCGCATTTGCAGCACAGACGCTGTGAAGGCGTCGAAACGGTGAGTGCCTTCGGTCGGGTTGTCGGCGCTGAACGGCTGGATGTGAAACTGGATATCCGGGGTTTCAAGTTCAGGCCTGGTTTTCAGATATCCGGTTCCGAGACTGGCTGCCATGGTCATGGGGCCGGTGCGTTTCATCGCATATTCCAAGCCGATCCTGGCCTGGTTCCACAAACCCCGGCTGCGGGTGTTGATGGTTGGAAATGAACATTTGTAAACCGGGCGTGCCTGCAGGTGGTCCTGCAGGTTTTTGCCGACACCCGCGCTTGCATGCAGAACGTCGATACCGTGTCCGGTCAATTGCTCGGAAGGCCCTATGCCGGAGAGCATCAGGATCTGCGGTGATCCGATGGCGCCCGCAGACACGACGACCTCACTGCGCGCCTTGATGACAATCGGCTGTCCACCACGCGCACCTTGCACGCCGATGGCGCGCTTGCCGTCAAAAAGGACTTTCTCCGTCATCACATTGGTGACGATTTCCAGGTTCTTGCGATCGCGAATGGGTTTCAGATAGGCCTTGGCCGATGAGCAGCGCAATCCGCCATGGGCGGTCAGCTGGAAATATCCGACCCCATACTGATCAGCACCGTTATAGTCGTCATTGTAGGGAAAACCTGCGTTCTGCGCAGCTTTGACCCATGCATCGACGATCTTCCAGGACTTGCGCGAGTGGGTGACCGAAAGCGGGCCATCGCCACCACGCAGCTCGGTCTCGCCGTCTTCCCAGTTTTCAGCGCGCTTGAACAGGGGAAGGACATCTTCCCATGCCCAGCCGGCATTGCCCAGTTGACGCCAGTGGTCATAGTCCTGAGCCTGGCCGCGCACATAGAGCAGGCCGTTGATAGAGCTTGAGCCGCCAAGTGTTTTGCCCCTCGGCCAGTTCAACTTGCGGCCATTGAGGCCGGGGTCAGATGCTGTCCGGTACATCCAGTTGAGGGCCGGGTTCTGGATCGTCTTGAAATACCCGACCGGAATATGAATCCACGGTGAGCTGTCACGTCCGCCAGCCTCGATCAGAGCTACGCTGACAGAGGGGTTTTCTGACAGGCGTGCAGCAATTGCGCAGCCCGCCGAACCTGCCCCGACGATCACGTAGTCGAATTCCAACGCCGACTCCCCAAAATTCAAAAAATGAGACTTTTATTATTGTTTTTTGAGATAAGATCATTAATGTGACCTCATCGCAAGCAAAAATTACGATTAGTTAATCAAAATTCTCCGGAACAACCGGGCATAGCGAACATGGGAGAAGACCACATGATTGTTGAAGCAGCTTCAAAGACGGCGGACGACACTGACAGGGTGCCGACAAATCTGCGTCTGTTGATGATTGCCGAGATTGTCGCTGATGCCGGCAAGCCAATGACACCAAGCGAGATCAATCGGCAACTGGGCTTGCCGAAACCGTCCATCCACCGGCTTTGTCAGACCTTGCTGGCCGAAGGATACCTGACGCGCGACTCTGATCCGCGTCGCTTGCGGCCTGCACGCAGGTTAAGACGCATGGCTGCCGGGCTTTTGTCCACCAGCGACACGTCAATTGCCCGCCACCAGGCCCTGCAGGACGTGGCGCGCAAGGTCGATGAGACTGTCAATCTGGTGGTGCCGGAAGACGCCGGCATGCGCTATCTCGACAGGGTCGAAACGGAATGGCCGTTCCGCATCCAGTTGCCGGTGGGTACCAATGTGCCGTTTCACTGCACCGCCAGCGGCAAGACCTACCTGGCCAGCCTGCCGCCGCAACGCCGGACCCAGTTTGTGGAAATGCTCAAACTCGAACCTCATACCGGCAATACCCACACCAGTGTCAGTGGCCTGTTGGCCGAACTGGACAAGGTGGCCAGGCAGGGTCATTCGGTGGACAATGAAGAGTTCATGGATGGAATGATTGCTGTTGCCGTGCCGATTTACCTGCAGGGTGACCGGTATTTCGGTGCACTGGCCTATCATGCCCCGACAGTGCGCGTGAGCCGTGAAACCGCCGAACAACACTTGCCGGTGTTGAAGGAAGGGGTTTCAAAATTGTTGAATGTTCTGTTTGATTGAGCTTCCGGTTAGGTGGCAGTGTAAGCGCTGCCTCTGAGTTTAATGCGAGCAGGCAAGGAGCGCGTTCATGACCTGGATGATGCCGCCCGAATGGGCACCGCACAAACGAACCTGGATGGGCTGGCCCTGCAATCCGTATGTGCTGGAATTGGTGGGCTCTGACGAGGCGGCCTACAAGGCATGGGCAGGTGCTGCCAACACAATCGCCCGGTTCGAACCGGTCACCATGGTCTGCAATCCTGGTCAAGAGGCGGTGGCGCGAAAGTATCTCGATGCCGGCGTGACAATTGTTGAACGCGACCTCGGCGACAGCTGGATGCGGGACTGTGGTCCGACATTCGTGGTCAATGAGCAAGGTGCACTTGGCGCTGTTGACTGGACCTTCAACGGCTGGGGCGGCCGCACTTTTCCTGAAGGCTCGGCAGATGCGCTTGTTGCCAGATTCGTTGCCGAACAGGCCGGTGCCGAGAGACTCCCGTCAGTGCTGGTGAATGAAGGTGGTGGCATCCATGTCGATGGTGAAGGCACCTTGCTGCTCACCGAAACTGTCCAGCTGAACCGCAACCGCAACCGCAACCCGAACTGGACACGCCAGGAAGTCGAAGCTGAAATGCACGCCAAGCTCGGCACCAGCAAGGCAATCTGGGTGCCGCGCGGCCTTGAGGCTGACACGACAGAATCCGGAACCGACGGCCACGTTGATACGCTGGCCTGCTTCGTCAAACCTGGCGTGGTGGTCGTGCACGGCCAGCCGGACCCGGACCATCCCGATCATGAAACCGCCAGGGAAATCGAGGCCATTATGCGGGCCGAGACCGATGCGCGTGGCGGCCCCCTGGAAGTGATTGTGCTTGAGGCGCCAAAGGAGCGCTATGATCATGGTGAGCCCTTGTCCTGTTCCTATGTGAATTTTTCCTTTGTGAACGGCGGTGTCGTTCTGTGTGAATTCGACGATCCGCAGGATGAAGCGGTGGCCGGCGTTTTCCGGCGGCTGTTCAATGACCGCGAGGTTGTGTCTGTGCCTGCGGTGGATATTTTCAAGGGCGGAGGCGGCGTACATTGCATCACCCAGCAGGAACCGCTGTGTGCGGCCAATGGAGGATAATGTCATATGCGTAATGTAACAATCGCGGCCACACAGATGGCTTGCTCCGACGTTACATCGGAAAATGTCGAGCGCGGCGAGAAGCTGGTTCGCGATGCTGCCAGCAAAGGGGCCAATGTCGTCCTGTTGCAGGAACTGTTTGAAGGATACTATTTCTGTCAGGACGAGTTGCCGGAGTTCTACGCCCGGGCGTTGCCGGCCAAGGGCCACCCCACAATTGAGCATTTCAAGGGAGTCGCGAAGGAACTCGGCGTTGTGCTGCCGGTGTCGTTCTATGAAGAGGCCGGCAATGCGCGCTTCAATTCGATTGCCATCATCGATGCGGACGGAACCGACCTGGGCATTTACCGCAAGTCCCATATTCCGCACGGTTCAGGCTATCAGGAAAAATACTATTTCTCTCCAGGCGACACCGGCTTCAAGGTCTGGGAAACACTGTTCGGTCGCATCGGTGTCGGCATATGCTGGGACCAGTGGTTTCCCGAAACTGCCCGATCGATGGCGGTGATGGGGGCGGAGATGCTGTTTTTCCCGACCGCGATCGGATCTGAGTTGCTGGATCCTTCATGGGACTCCGCAGCCCATTGGCAACGGGTCCAGCAGGGCCATGCCGGCGCCAATCTGATGCCGCTGGTGGCGTCCAACAGGATCGGCATCGAGCCTGGCCGCAATGGCACCGAAATGACGTTTTACGGCTCGTCATTCATTGCCGACTTTACCGGAGAGAAAGTGGCGGAAGCCAATCGTACCGACGAGACGGTACTGACCCATACATTTGATCTGGATGACCTGGCCGAGAAGCGCGCTTATTGGGGGATTTTCCGGGATCGCCGTCCGGAACTGTATGATCCGGTCATTTCGCTGGATGGCCGCGCTTCCGTGTTTGGTGTCGATTGATGACCGGACAGGCCAAAGGACACTGCCTGTGCCGCGCGGTGCGCTTTGAATTCGACCAGCAAGCAGGCCAGGCATTTCATTGCCACTGCGAGAGTTGCAGGCGGGCGGCATCTTCTCCGGTCACCACCTGGATCACTGTGCCGACGGACAAAATGCGTTTTACACAGGGTGAGCCGAAATATTTCATCTCGTCACCTGGTGTCAGGCGCGGGTTCTGTGGAACCTGCGGGTCACCGCTATCCTATGAGGGACCTGTACATCCGGGTTTTATCGATCTGTATGCAGCATCGCTGGAGCCGGACGTCATCGTCGAGCCGGCTTATCATGTATATAGCGACGAGCAATTGCCCTGGTTTGAAGTGCACGATCAACTGCCCCGCTATGGGGGGTCGACCAGTGCCGGCAAACCGCCTGTGCGCAAGGGTCCTCGCAACTCCTGAGTATAATGAGAGGTGACGCCATGACGGTGCGTGTTGAAAAATCGGGTGCAGTCTGGACGGTCATTCATTCGAGGCCGCAGGCACGCAATGCCATGGATCCCGAAAGCGCAGACGCCCTTCAGAACGCCTTCCTTGAATTTGATCGGGATGATGCAGCTTCGGTTGCCGTGTTCTGGGGTGAGGGCGGGGCGTTTTGCGCCGGCTGGGATTTGAAATTCGCGGCCGCCCTGGAAAGCGATGACCCGCTGGTCGAACTGGATTTTGCCGACACGCCTGAGGCTGATCCGCGTGGCCCCATGGGGCCGTCGCGTCTCGAACTCGACAAGCCGGTGATCGCCGCGATTGCCGGTCCTGCCGTTGCCGGCGGCATGGAACTGGCAATGTGGGCCGACATGCGGGTAATGGAGCAATCCGCGTACATGGGGGTCTACTGCCGGCGCTGGGGCATACCGCTCATTGACGGTGGAACGGTGCGCCTGCCGCGCCTGGTAGGCGAGGGGCGCGCCATGGACATCGTGCTGACGGGCCGACAGGTGACAGCGCAGGAATGTGAACGTATAGGACTGTGCGAGTATGTGGTGGACGATGGCTGCGCCCGGGACAAGGCCGAACAACTGGCTCATGACATTGCGCGGTTCCCGCAGAGTTGCGTGCGTGCCGACCGGCGCTCGGTAATTGCCCAGCATGGCCTCGGTGTGCGTGATGCACTGGTTCGCGAATGGCACAACGGGCGCCCGGAACTGGCTGCCGGTGGTTTGCAGGGGGCTGGGCATTTCAGCGCTGGCAAGGGCCGTCATGGCGACTTTGGCAAGATCAGATAGATGCGACGTTTATTGTTCGCTTGCCTGCGGTGACCGGCAAAGATAGATATCGGCGATGACACATTCATTTTTCTCCCCGCAACTTCGTGGTGCGTTGGCGATCGCGGTTGGTGCCGGTCTGTGGGGGCTGTTCTGGATTCCGCTGCGCTACCTGTCTGATGCCGGTTTCGGTGCGTTCTGGTCGGCTGCCCTGGTTCTGGGCGCCGGATTGCCGATTGCCTTGCTTGCGGCATCAAAATGGGGCAAATGGCGCGCGGACCATGCCCGCTGGGTAGTGCTTGTCGGCACCGGGATCGGCATCTCCGAGGTCTGCTACTTCTATGCAGTGGTTTCCACCGACGTCATCAGGGCAATCTTCCTGTTTTACATGCTGCCGATCTGGGCCACCCTGATTGACCGGGTGGTGTTTGGCATCCGGCTCAATCCATGGCGGGCGTTTGCCATTCTGCTGGCCTTTGCCGGCTTGTGGCTGTTGCTGGGCGGCGATGGCGGGTTGCCGGTGCCGCGCAACGCCGGTGACTGGGCGGGCCTGGTGGCGGGTTTCTTCTGGGGGTCGACGCTGTCTTTGGTGCGCGGCCGTGCCGAGGTCGATCCGCACTGGAATGTCGCATCGGCAATCTTCTTCGGCGCCGTGTTTTCGGCGCTGGCAGCCGTGCTGATCGGCAGCGTAGAATTTTCAGAAGGCGCGCTGACGCCTGTGCTGGCACTGGCTGTGGTGGCGTTTGGTGTTGTTGCCTTGTGGCCATCGATGATCGGCCAGTTATGGGGTGCTCGGCTGGTACCTGCAACCAGGGCTGCATTGCTGACCATGACCGAGATCGTCGTTGCAACAATCAGCGCCTGGGCATTGATCGGAACCTCGATGACAACCCTGTCGGTGATCGGCGGGATGATCATCGTCGCCGCCGTGCTCATCGACATTTATGGCAATACGGAAAAGACCGCTTAGTTCGGCTTCAATCCGGCCAGCGTTGCCCGCACCAGCAGGGCGACCTGAGCTTCCAGTTTGCGTTGCGGCACGGCGAAGAAAAACCCCTGCAGGCCAAGCGACACCACACCGTGCACAGCGGAAAACAACAACCCGGCAAGTTGCCAGTTTTCGTCGTCAGAGATGGTGGGCTGCAACTGCCGCAGGGACTTCACGATGTGGCCGACCAGGTGCACATGCTCGTCCATGTGCCAGTCGGGTATCTGGCGGCTGATGCGTTCGCCGTGTTCGAACAGGGCGGACCAGGCACTGGTATGTTCAATGGCAAACTGGCAATAAGTGACAGCCAGGCCGGTCAGGCAGTCTTCCGGTTCCTGCCCGCATGCGCCACCGGGCACAAAGCGGCTGATCTTCTGGTCGAGCTTGGCAAGGGTTCTGGAGTTGACCGCGATAATCAGGCCGTCAATGTCATCAAACACATTGTAGATGGCGCCGACAGAGCAGCCGACCGCTGATGCCACTGCGCGCGCCGTCAGCGCGTTCAGCCCCCGTGTGGCCAGTATTGTTTCGCCGGCATCGATCAACTCAAGGCGCAATTTGTGTCGGCGTTCAGTGGTTTTGGTACCGGTAACCATTTTTACCTCATTTGTGAACGGCGTTCAAATTATTCTTGAACAGTGTTCGTAGGTGGCTTATAACACACTCATGAACAATGTTCATAAATTGATTTTCAGACTGTTGCAAGCCTGATCAATGCTGTTTGGAAGGAAACCGATACAATGCTGATCCGCCGACCCAATCAACTCAATGACATAGGATCCCTTTCGGGACTCCTGCATGGCGGGGGTTTGTGCGCCCTTGTGGTCGCAATCCTGTTCATTATCGGGCTGCTGTCTGCGCCGCTTCGCGCTGAAAACCTGAACGTGGCTTTGCCGACGCTCGGGGGGACGCAATTGTGGGCAGACGAAAACCTGCGCGGCGGCTGGCGTATTCAGCGCCATGTCTGGTCCGGGCACCACAGGCTGCTGGATGAGCAAAACGTCCGCCACGCTTGGGGCAGCTATGCGGACTGCCTGGGTGAACTGATGAAGCGCGAGGTTGCAGCACACCGAAACCGGCATCTCGTACTGCTTGTGCATGGCATCGGGCGCGGGCCCGCAACCTTCGGGAACTTGCCGGACAAATTGCGCAAGGCCGGACTTGAGGCTCGTGCCATCAGCTATCCCAGCACACGAGGATCGATCGAGGATCACGCGGCACAACTGGAAAGGCTGCTGCAGCGCTTGCAAGATGTGGATGAAGTTTCGTTCGTAACCCATTCCATGGGCGGTATTATTATGCGTCACTTGCTGGCCCGGGGCGGCGGGTGGAAATCACGCATCACGCCTGGGCGGCTGGTCATGATTGCGCCTCCAAATCAGGGCTCGATCATCGCACAGACTCTGCAACAAGCATGGCCTTACAAACTGGTCTACGGCGCTGCCGGCCAGCAGTTGACGCGAGCAAAAGCCGCGAGCCTTCCCGCGCCGGATATCCCATTTGGCATCATTGCCGGCGGCCTGGGAAATTCTCAAGGGTATAACCCGTTTGTACCGGGAGACGACGATGGCACGGTGGCGGTTGATGAAACCCGCCTTGAAGGCGCTAAGGATTTCATGGTTTTACCCGGTCTTCATGGATTTGTCGCAAGGTCGCCGGAAATTGAGCTGCCGGTTCAGAATTTTCTCAAGTCAGGCCGTTTCGAAAACGTAAGGACACACCATAATGGATAATTCCCAATTTGCCTTGCTGAGGTCGAAACGCTTTCTGCCATTGTTTGTGACCCAGGCGCTGGGTGCCCTGAACGACAATGTGTACAAGAACGCGCTGGCTATCCTGCTGGTTTACCGCATTGCCGCCGAAGCCGGCCTGAATGCGGCGGTGATGGCAACGGCTGCCGGCGGCATTTTCATCCTGCCGTTCTTCCTGTTTTCCGCCACCGCCGGCCAGGTTGCCGACAAGTTCGACAAGGCAGGCCTGATCCGGAAGATCAAGCTGGCTGAAATCATCATCATGGTTCTGGGAGCGGCTGCGCTGTTCTCCGGCGATGTATGGTTCCTGTTCGGCGTGCTGTTTCTCATGGGCACGCAATCGGCATTCTTTGGCCCGCTGAAATACTCCATACTGCCGGTGCACCTGAAGGAAAGTCAGCTGATCGGCGCCAACTCGCTGATTGAGGCCGGCACGTTTCTCGCCATTCTTGCTGGCACGATTGCCGGCGGTCTGCTGGTTTTGACAGGCTACGGCATTGCCGTTGTTTCCGGGTTGGTTCTGATACTGGCCGGCCTTGGCTATGCGGCAAGCCGCTTCATACCGGATGCGCCGGCTGCAGCCCCGGATCTGAAAATCAGCTGGAATGTCGTTGCCGAAAGCTGGCGCATGGTGTCGAAGGCGGCATCGGTGAGGTTTTCACGCCTGACCATACTGGGCATCTCCTGGTTCTGGCTGGTGGGTGCAACCTTGCTGTCGCTGTTCCCGGCGATTGCCAGCGACCTGCTGAAGGGTGATGAAACCGTTGTCACGCTGTTCCTGGTGCTGTTTACGGTCGGCATCGCCATCGGATCCATGTTGTGCAATCGGCTGCTGAAAGGCCAGGTCACGGCAATTCACGCGCCGTTCGGCGCCCTCGGCATTACCATCTTTATCGCTGATTTCTCCTTCGCCTTGATGAACTATCAGCCGATGGCAAACGGGGAACTGGTTGGCGGGCTGACCTTCCTGTCTGACTGGACCAATCTGCGCATGATGCTGGACCTGATCGGCGTGGCCTTGTGCGGCGGAATTTTCATCGTGCCGTTATATGCGATCCTGCAGGCAAGGTCCGACGATGAGGATCGCTCGCGCACCATCGCCGCCAACAATATCGTCAATGCGTTTTTCATGACTGCAGGAGCCGGGGTCGTAGCCGCGCTGATCGGGGCAGGGGTTGCCATTCCAATAGTCCTGCTGGGTATCGCCGCGATCAATTTCATTGTCGCGATCTATGTATGCGTGCTGTTGCCGGACCAGTTGATCAAGACAGCTCTGATCGGCATCCTCAAGCTGTTTTACCGGGTTGAGGTCAAGGGGCTTGAGAATTACGAAAAGGCCGGCAAGCGTGCCGTCATAGTGGTGAACCATGTCTCGTTCCTGGATCCTGTGCTGCTGGCGGCGTTCCTGCCGGTCAAGCCGCTGTTTGCGGTCAACACACACATCGCAAATGCCTGGTGGGTGAAACCCTTCCTCAGACTGGTCGATGCCTTTCCGATGGACCCGACCAATCCGATGGCCGCCAAGGCGCTGGTGCGTGAAGTCAGGCAGGACAAGCATTGTGTCATATTCCCCGAAGGACGCATCACTGTCACCGGTGCCTTGATGAAGGTATTTGAAGGCCCGGCAATGATTGCAGACCAGGCTGACGCAGACCTGGTGTCGGTGCGTATCGATGGCGCCCAGTACACGTTTTTCTCCAGGCTCAAGGGCACTTTGCGCGCCCGCTGGTTCCCCAAGATAACGCTGACCATCATGCCGCCGCGCAAGCTGGACGTACAGGATGGCCTGGTGGGCAAGAGCCGCCGTCGTCATGCCGGCCAGCAGCTTTATGATGTCATGAGTGACATGATCTTTGAAACCTGCAACCGCCGCCGGTCTTTGTATGACGCCTTGCTGGACGCAAAAGTCGTGCATGGCGGCAAGCATGCGATACTTGAAGACATCGAGCGCAAAGCGCTCGGCTACGGAAAACTGGTCCTGGGCGCCCGGATCATGGGCCGCAAGCTGGCCGGCTATTGTGGCAAGGGCGAGCGTGTCGGTTTGATGGTGCCCAACTCGGTCGGTGCTGTGGTGACCTTTTTTGCGCTGCAGTCGCAAGGCCGTGTGCCGGCCATGTTGAATTTCTCCACCGGTCTGGCAAACATGCAGGCGGCCATTGCGGCAGCCGATATCAAGACGGTCATCACATCGCGGAAGTTCATCGAAGTTGCCAAGATGGAAGACACGGTTTCTGCGTTCGAGAAAACCGTGAAAGTGGTTTATCTGGAAGATATCAAGGCTTCCATCCGCGGTTGGGACAAGGCGCTGGCACTGGTCACGGCGCCGTTTGCGGGGATCGCGCATTCCAGGCTTGCGATCTCGCCGGATGATCCGGCTGTTGTCCTGTTTACCTCCGGTTCCGAGGGCACCCCCAAAGGTGTTGTTCTGAGCCACTCCAACCTGTTGGCAAACTGCTACCAGCTCGGGGCCCGGGTGGACTTCAACCCGCGCGACATCGTCTTCAACGCACTGCCGGTGTTTCATTCGTTCGGGTTGA
>Ga0316190_10000470_pt1 | contig 27924 bp, 29 predicted proteins | sample Eddworburrow2_MG_FD_204929 | JGI IMG/M metagenome (GOLD analysis project Ga0316190, IMG submission 204929) | Coastal sediment microbial communities from Maine, United States - Eddy worm burrow 2 | ecosystem: Environmental > Aquatic > Marine > Coastal > Sediment | place: USA: Maine | collected... | reverse complement strand
GAAATCACCGGCGAGGCAATTTTTGCCTATGTTGTGCTGAAAGGTGAACGTCCGGCCGGCGGTGTCGATGAAACCCTGACTCAGGAACTGCGTGCCTGGGTCAGCAAGGAGGTCGGCGCCATCGCCAAACCCAGCGATATCCGTTATGCCGACAACTTGCCCAAAACCCGCTCAGGCAAGATCATGCGCCGCCTGTTACGCAATATCGCGGCCGGAGAGGAAATTACCCAGGATACCTCGACCCTGGAAAACGAGGCAATTTTGTTACAACTACAGGGAAAATCATAGGACTGACACGCATCACTCAGTCCTCAGTCCTGAATTTAATCACTGCGCTGGGTAATTTCAATCAGATGGTAACCAAACTGGGTCTGTACGGGTCCATGGACCTGTCCTACCGCCTCGTTAAAAACGATATCATCGAATTCCTTGACCATCATACCCGGTGAGAATTCACCCAGATCACCGCCACGGCTGCCCGAGGGACACAGGGAATATTGTTGAGCCAGTTCGGCAAATCCTGATCCCGCCTGAATCTGGGCCTTTATCTCTTCACATTGCTGTTGATCGGAAACCAGAATGTGTCGCGCTATAGCTGTTGCCATCATTACCTCCTTGGCGTCATGGGCTGACAGCCCGTACAAAAAACGTTAAGCTCATTACATTATATAAGCAGAAATAACCTTGTAAATAGTAAATGATTAATCCGTACCATTATGCAAGTCACCCTGGAAAACACTAGCGCCAGTTACCGTATCCATGCTTATGAGAACGGCCAAATTACGATAGCCATTCCAAAACAGCTTGAGACGCCACCTGAAGGGCATCAGGACAATAGCAACAAGCTATCCATGTGGCGTGAGACACTGCACCACAGCTTTATCATCGCCCCGCAAGGACTGCTGCGAAACTGGGGTGCAGATACATTTGACGAGCTTCGTGGACAACATTTTGCCCAACTGCTGCAATACGAACCTGAAGTCGTGGTTTTCGGCTCAGGGAAAACACTACTCCGCCCTTCCCCAGTCATGCTCGCACCCTTGATTGATGCTGGAATTGGTGTCGAAATCATGGATACTGGTGCTGCCTGCCGTACCTATAACATTCTAATGAACGATGAGCGGCGCGTAGCCGCTGCCCTGATGATGATCTAAATAACAGCCAAGCATCGTTTAAATCGATAATTTTGAGCTTTTGTGACAGAAACCCCAAATTTGGTGAAATCTGCTCAAAAAATGAGCAATTAACTGAAATTCATTATAAAACAGTCGATAAACCTGGTAGCAGATAGAACAGGGTGTAACTATGCAGACAATTTTGGTCCTCAATTCAAAAGGCGGCAGTGGTAAAACCACAGTGGCTACCAATATTGCCAGCCTGTTTGCTTCAGGGGGAGTCAAAACTACGATTATGGACTATGACCCACAGGGTTCCAGTCTGCAGTGGCTCAAATTACGCGCCGCCTCCAGAAATAACATCCATGTCGTAGATGCCAGTGCCACCAAAACTAAACAAACCCGCACCTGGCAGTTGAAGTTGCCACCACATACAGAACGCGTAATCATCGATGCCCCGGCGGGAGCCTCAGGCCTGATGCTGCAGGAAATGTTACGCAAGACACAAATGATTGTTATTCCGGTCGCGCCGTCGCCCATCGATATTCATGCCACATCCGATTTCATCAAGGATCTATTGCTTATCGGCAAGATTCGTAAACAGGGTATTCGGGTGGCCGTCATCGCCAACCGCGTACGCCGCCATACACCGACCTATGAACCGTTACAGAAATTTCTCGGCAGCCTGAAAATACCCTTCGTCACTACCTTATCCGATACCGATAACTACATCATCGCGGCCGAACAGGGTATCGGCATTTATGAAATGGATGAGGAAGAAACATGCCTGGAACGCGAACAATGGTTACCTCTGGCACGCTGGCTGGCACTTGATGACAGAGGGCTAGACACACACACAACCCAGGCTAGCAAAGACGATGACGATTCACCTATAATTTCAGTTGCCGCACGATAACTCATTCCAGCGCGACACATAAGCAGTCCGCAAATAAATCACATTCAGTGATATCCTTTCTCGAACACTGGTACACATCTTCGAATGACGTGGTGAAGCCAGGGTATTTGCTATAACTCTGGGCAAAAAGTACATCCAGTCAGAGCTGCTAATGACTGCAGAAACTAAATACCTCGTTTATGTCAAAACTGGCAACTGTGCCGTAAATGATACACTTGAATTCAGAATGCAAGCACAACTCATTTTCGAGATAGACGGCAAGCTGCGATAACACAAGTGTTTTTCGTTTCAGCAAGATTCAATTGCAGCGCGTCAAGTATCCCTGCCGACTATTCACGTTATGATCATCAACGACTAGGTAAATATCTCAACGGGTTAACCGGCTTACCCTTACGTCTAACTTCAAAATGTAATTTAACTCGATCGGTTCCGCTATCACCCATCTCTGCTATGGCTGTGCCTGCTGCTATATCCTGCCCTTCTTTCACCAGTAACTTCTGGTTATGGGCATAGGCACTTAGAAACTGTTCATTGTGTTTAATAATAATCAGTTTGCCATAGCTGGTCAGCCCTGCACCGGTATAGACGATACGGCCACTGGCTGCGGCCTTGATGAGTGTGCCTCTGGCCGCAGAGATGTCGATACCCTTACGGCCCGGTTGTTTATCTGAAAAGGTTTGAATTACTTTACCCCTGACCGGCCAGCGCCAGATGACCTTGTCGGGATAATGCGGCGCTGGTTTGGTGGTAACGATAATCGTATTTTTTGGCTGTGTTTTTGCCGCTGTATTTTTTCGGGTTGTTGTTACAGTTGAACTGGAAACAATGGCGGGAGTGTTTTTTGTTGCGGTAGAAATAACGGGGCTGCGTTGACCAGGCGGTGGCGCAGCAATGCGGATAGCCTGACCGGGATTAATGACATAAGGTGCCGCAATATTATTCCACTGCGCAACCTGTTTGTAATCCTGACCATAGCGAAAACTGATTGAATATAAGGTCTCTCCTTTTCTCACCGAGTGCCAGACATGACTACCACAGGCACTCAGAATCGCAGTAATTAAAATAATGATTACTAGTGCAGACAATACTCGCATATGACTCGGCTGTTCATTCTTTTGTATACTATATCCAAAATGCAGACTCATCTTCGCCTCGTATCAGCGTAACAAGTTCATCATCTGCCATTCAGATAGGCGAAATATCCAATAACGACAAGAATAATTATCAACCAGCCAATACGGTCTATATACTGCCGTAATAAACGCTCCATCTTTTCACCCCCGACATAGATAACACCGGCCACTAGAAAAAACCGTGCGCCACGCCCAATCAATGAAGCAAGGACAAAGGGAAAAAAGGCCATGCCGGCAACCCCGGCACTGATCGTGAATATCTTATAGGGAATAGGCGTAAAGCCGGCCAGAAATACCACCCAGACACCCCATTGGTCAAACCAGTTACGGGCCTGCAGATAGGCATCAATATAACCAAGCTGTTGTATCCATGGTTCTACACTGTCAAAGGCCAGCATGCCAATCAGATAACCCAACACCCCACCAATCACTGAAGCAAGGGTCGTCAACATGGCATAAAACCAGGCCTTGTTACGATTTGCCAGTGTCATAGGCGCCAGCATGACATCCGGCGGCACGGGGAAAAAAGAGGATTCAGAAAAACTCAGGCCCGCCAGATACCAGCTGGCATGTCGATGTGCAGCCCAGTATAAAACCTTGTCATAGAGACGAGAAAACAGATTCATTAAAAATGATACCTGGCGTGAACTAACTGCTACCGGATAACATTGGCACAAAACTGACGGCTTCAAGCACCTGCTGTTCAAAACCATCCTCGCCGCGGCTAATCAGCGTCAGTTGTTGTACACCCTGTTTACCCACTGGAATAATCAGCCGCCCCCCTACCCGCAATTGTTCCAGCAATGCCTGGGGAATCTGCTCCGGAGCTGCGGTAGCAATAATACCATCAAAGGGCGCCTGATCCGGCCAGCCAATTGTGCCATCGGCATAGTTGCAGCGAATATTTCGCAGCTGTAATTCCTGGAAACGCTGCCGGGCCTGAAGCAACAGCGGCTCAATGCGTTCCAGGGTATAAACCTGTTTTACTACCGCTGCCAGTATTGCCGCCTGATAACCTGATCCGGTTCCTATTTCAAGCACCTTGTCCAGTGGGCCGGTATTAAGCAACACCTCAGTCATGCGGGCTACAATATAGGGCTGTGAAATCGTTTGCCCATGACCGATCGGTAGCGCAGTGTCCTCATAGGCACGGCTGGACAGGGCCTCATCAACAAAGATATGTCGAGGCGTATTGCGCATGGCATCAAGCACTCGGATATCCTTGATACCTTCATCCTGCAGGCGCCGGATCAAACGCTCGCGGGTACGCATGGAGGTCATACCAATGCCCTGATGGCGGCTATTACTCACAGGGTGATCTCCGTCGCCCATTCTGACAACATGGCCAACTCACCGTGGCGGGTCAAATCGACCTTCAATGGTGTCATCGAAACCTGATTATTTTTAATGGCATAAAAATCCGTACCCGGTCCGGCGTCCTGTTCGCCACCGACGGGCCCTACCCAGTAAACAGACTGTCCGCGCGGGTCTTTCATTTCGACCACCGGTTCAGATTTATGTCGATTTCCAAGCCGCGTTACCGCAAAACCCTGTAATGATTGATACGGGACATCAGGGACATTGACATTCAAAATGATATCAGAGGGTAATGGCGCATCATGCAGTCGTTTAAGTATCTGCATAACAACCTCGGCCGCTGTCTGATAGTGTTCCAGCTGCTGCCCCGCCAGTGAAACGGCCATAGCCGGAAAACCCAGAAAACGCCCTTCCATAGCTGCAGCAACAGTACCGGAATACAGTACATCATCGCCCATGTTGGCACCGGCATTGATGCCCGAAATAACCATATCTGGCTCCTGTTCGAGCAACCCGGTAATAGCCAGATGGACACAATCTGTCGGTGTACCATTAACACGAAAAAAATCATTATCACCCTGTATGGGGCGTAATGGCTTATCCAGTGTTAATGAATTACTCGCACCACTGCGATCACGGTCAGGCACCACTACACTGATATCTGCATAGGACTCAAGTTTTTTCGCAACACATAGCAAACCGGGCGCCAGGTAGCCATCGTCATTACTAAGCAATATATTCATGGATAACAGTGATAATGATCACGCGTCATCAACATGAACATCAGGTCATAACCGTTGTACACAATGCCATCAAGGCACTGGGATAGATACCCAGAGCCAGTACTGCCAAACCATTTACACTCATAACCGCATTCATATCAAACGGGCTGCTTAATGGTGAATCATCTTCGGCGCGGTCAAAATACATCAACTTTATTACCCGCAGATAATAGAACGCCCCGATCACCGAGAAAATAACTGCCACCACTGCCAGCCAGACCATGCCGACATCGACGACTGCACGCAATACGGATAACTTGGCATAAAAACCGGCTGTTGGTGGAACACCCGCCATTGAAAACATCAGGATCAGCATAATAAACGCAAACCATGGGCTACGCTCATTAAGACCACGAAAATCTTCCAGCTGGTCGGCCTCGAAGCCATTACGGCTTAACAGTATAATCATGCCGAACCCGCCTAATGACATCAGAGTATAAACCAGCACATAAAACATAGCTGCCGAGTTACCTTCCATCGTCCCGGTCAATATCCCGAGCAATAAAAAACCAATATGAGAAATAGTCGAGTAGGCCAGCATTCGTTTTATATTTTTCTGGGCTATAGCAACCACATTACCAACCGCTATAGAAAGGATGGATAGAATAACCAGCATATCCTGCCATTCCACATGTAACCCGGCCAGGCCATCAACCAGCAATCTTATTACCATCGCAAATGCAGCGATCTTAGGCGCAGTACCGATAAAAAGTGTTACTGCTGTTGGTGCCCCATGATATACATCCGGCAACCACATATGGAAGGGGACAGCACCCAGCTTGAAGGCCAATCCGATAATGATAAAGGTCAGACCAAACACCAATATCAGGTTATCGCCCTGCCCCTGTTGTACAAACATGGCGATCGCCGGCAAACCAAGGCTACCGGTGGCACCATAAATCATTGACATACCGTACAGCAACATGCCCGATGCTATGGCACCCAATATAAAATATTTCATGGCAGCTTCGGCCGCATGATCAGAATCACGGTTCAGGGCGACCATTGCATACAGGGACAATGACAGCGTTTCAAGCCCCAGGTAAATCATCAGCATAGAGTTAGCCGACACCATGATCATCATTCCCAGTACGGCAAACAAACCCAGTACAAAAAATTCACCGCTGAATAACTGGCGTTCACGCAGGTATTCACGTGAATAGAGGAATACCACGGCACTCACCAGATAGATAAACACCTTCAGGACATCACTCATACTGTCACTGATAAACATATCACTGAATGCCATCTGGGTTCCGGCACTATGCAGACTGACTGTCAACAGGGCCGCGCCCAGCAACGTTGCCTGGGTCAGCAGATAACTAATGATACGGTTATCATCCGTTAAAAACAGGTCAATAACCAGCACCAGACAGGCCATCGTTAATACGAATATCTCTGGCAATGCCGGGATCAGGTCAACAAGTTCAAAATTCATTATCAGGTTCTCTTGCCGGGCTTACGCCAGGCATTTTACAGTTTCGAAACTATTACCTGCTCAAGCAGATGATCAACAGAGCTATGCATGACTTCGACCAGCGGGTCCGGCCATACACCAAGCAATATCACAAACACAGCCAGTACACCAAGCACCAGGGCCTCGCGGCTATTAATATCCTGCAGCTGAGCAACGTTATCATTGGCAACATCGCCAAAAATAACTCGCTTGATCATCCACAGGGTATAGGCTGCACCGATTATAAGCGTTGTTGCAGCCAGAAAGGCATACCAGAAATTGGCCTTAAAGGCGGCCAGAATAACCATGAACTCACCAACAAAAGCGGAGGTTCCCGGCAAGCCGGCATTGGCCATCGCAAACAACACCATAAATGCCGCAAACCAGGGCATCGTGTTTACGACACCACCGTAGTCACTAATATTCCGCGAGTGCATACGATCATACATAACCCCTACACACAGGAACAAGGCGCCTGAGACAAAACCATGTGACACCATCTGGATCAAAGCGCCTTCGATACCCATGGCAGCACCACTGATGTTGCCACTGCGTTCAACAATGCTGAATACTATAAAGAAGCCCAGCGTCACAAAACCCATATGAGATATCGAAGAATAGGCAATGAGCTTCTTCATATCCTCCTGAGCCAATGCCACAAAACCAATATAGACCACAGCAATCAGGGACATGGTAATGATCAACCAGTCCAGTTCACTACTGGCATCAGGAGTTATTGGCAACATAAAACGAACAAAACCATAGGCACCAAGTTTCAGCATGATTGCCGCCAGGATGACTGACCCCCCTGTTGGTGCCTCAACATGGGCATCAGGCAACCAGGTATGCACCGGCCACATTGGCACCTTGACCGCAAAAGCAACCAAAAACGCCAGAAATATCAGTATCTGAGCCGTCAGCCCCAGTTTTACATCATGAAAATCCAGCAGGCTAAAACTATCTGCCTGAAAATACAGATAGATCAGCGCGATCAATAAAAAAACTGAACCAAGAAATGTGTACAGGAAAAACTTGATTGCCGCATATACACGATTAGCCCCACCCCATATACCAATAACCAGAAACATGGGTATCAACATGCCTTCCCAGAATACATAAAAGAGAATAGCATCCAGGGCACTGAAGACACCGATCATCATACCTTCCATGATCAGGAAACAGGCCATGTATTGTGCAGTTTTAAACTTTATAACTTCCCAGCCAGCGATAACAACCAGCACCGTAGCCAAGGTGGTTAACAGTATTAACGGCATCGAAATACCATCAACACCCAGGTGGTAATTGATATTAAAGGTGGGTATCCAGGTGAATTTCTCCACAAATTGCATCTGGTAGGTCGTGGTATCAAATCCGGTAAACAACGGGATTGACAGACCAAAGGTCAGGAGCGAGACCAGCAGTGATAACCAACGGACAAGTTGCTGATTATTGCTTTTAGCTGCAGCCAGTACAAGCAACCCACCAATAATGGGAACCCAGATAACGAGGCTGAGCAGAGATAATCCAGAAGCCATTACAAATCCCTAATCACTGTTCTATTACAGAATCACAAAAAACGTCAACATGCCGAGTAAACCAATAATCATTGCAAAGGCATAGTGATATAAAAATCCGGTCTGCACACGCCGCAGCACGGTAGATAACCAGCCGATGGTGCGGGCGCTACCATTAACCATAATCCCATCGATAGCAAACTGATCTCCACCCTTCCATAACGACCTGCCGAGACGGCGACTACCAAAGGCAAAGAACTTTTCATTAAACTCATCGCAGCCATAGTTACGCATCAACATGTTATAGACAGGAGAGAATGTATTACGCACCTGTTCGGCAATTTGCGGTTGTTTCATGTAAATGAACCATGCAGAACCCAGCCCCAGCATGGCCAGCCAGAACGCTGGCCCCATCATGCCGTGCAGAATAAATCCCCCGACACCATGAAAACCCTCACCAACTTTGGCCAGGGTATCATGGGCTGCGGCAACATAGATGGCACTGCCAAAATAGTCTCCGAATAACATGTCACCAATGGTCAATGCGCCTATCAACAATGACGGAATTGCCAGTAGTATCAACGGTACTGTCACCACTTTGGGTGATTCATGCAGATGTTCACGGGTGTGCTGATCCATGCGCTCCTGGCCATGAAATACCAGAAAAAACATTCGGAATGAATAAAATGCCGTTATAAAAACACCCAGCAGAACCGCGACATAGGCAAAACCCGCCCCGGGTATCTGGGCCGCATGTACGGCCTCAATAATACTGTCCTTTGAGAAAAAACCCGAGGTGCCCGGAAAACCGATCAATGCCAGTGAACCAATCAATGAGGTCCAGTAGGTAATCGGCATATATTTTTTCAGGCCACCCATATTGCGTATATCCTGATCATGGTGCATGGCGATGATCACAGAACCCGCCGCAAGGAATAGTAGCGCCTTAAAAAAAGCATGTGTCATAAGATGGAAAATGGCTGCACTATAGGCTGACACACCCAGTGCGACCGTCATGTAACCAAGTTGTGACAATGTCGAATAGGCAACAACACGCTTAATATCATTTTGCACGATACCCAGCAGCCCCATAAATAAGGCCGTGATAGCACCGATCACCAGCACAAAACTCAATGCCGTCTCAGACAATTCATACAAGGGTGACATGCGCGCTACCATAAAGATACCGGCTGTAACCATCGTAGCAGCATGGATAAGCGCCGATATCGGGGTTGGGCCTTCCATAGAATCCGGCAACCAGACATGTAAAGGCACCTGAGCCGATTTACCCATAGCGCCTATAAACAACAGGATACATATTACCGACATCAAGGACCATTCAATACCGGAAATCAACTCGATATTCATGTCTTTCATTAACGGAGCCGCGGCAAAAACATCGGCATAATCGAGGCTGTTGAAATACATTAATACCGCAGCAATACCCAGTAAAAATCCGAAATCACCAACACGATTGACCAGGAACGCCTTGAGGTTGGCATAAATAGCCGTCTCTTTCTTAAACCAGAAACCGATCAACAGATATGAAACCAGACCAACTGCCTCCCAGCCAAAGAACAATTGCATGAAATTATTCGACATCACCAGCATCAACATCGAAAAGGTAAACAGTGATATATAACTGAAAAACCGTTGGTAACCCGGATCATCACGCATATAACCTATGGTGTAGATATGCACCATCAGGGATACGAAGGTAACTACCATCATCATCACGGCCGTTAATCTGTCAATCAGAAAGCCAACTTCAAAATGGATGCCATCACTGACCAACCAGGTATAAACCGCACCGTTAAACACCGGGTTAGCGTCTATTACAACATCCTTGAAGACAATCGTTGACAGTAGAAAAGCGACGCCAACACCGATAATAGTTACCCAATGAGCACCATTACGGCCTACCTGCCTGCCAAACAGCCCGGCAATCACTGAACCTATTAGCGGTGACAGAATTATTGCAAGATAAATACTCTTCATGTCTATCCTTTCAGTGAATCCAGATTGGTGACATTAATGGTTCGTTTATTACGGAACAACACAATCAGAATAGCCAGACCAATAGCCGCCTCGGCTGCCGCAACCGTAAGAATAAAAAACACAAAAACCTGGCCTGCTGTATCACCCATATAATGCGAGAAGGCAATAAAATTGATATTCACCGCCAGCAACATCAACTCGATTGCCATCAACAGGATGATAATATTTTTCCTGTTCAGGAAAATACCAGCCAGACTGATACAAAAAAGTATCGCTCCCAGTATCAGATAATCAGATAATGCAATCATTATTCAAACCGTCTCTAAATTTTTGCCGTATGTTATATGTCTGTAGGCTGACTATTTATTTTTCTGCATCCATTTTAACTATCCGGACACGATCTTCACGTTTCACCATCACCTGATCAGCCGGGTTCTGGACTTTGGTATCCGGGCGCCGGCGCATGGTCAGGGTTATCGCTGCAACAATGGCGATCAGCAGTATCGCAGCGGCTATCTCAAAGGGGTAGGCATATACGGTATACAGTATTTCACCCAGCTCCTCAGTATTACTGTAATCTGCTGCATGTGGTGCGGGATCGGCGATATGGTCAAGCCCGAACAATCGTGGCCCGACAACAAACCCCATTTCCAGCAGCATCACCACGGCAACTAAAACACCTACCGGTAAATAACGAATAAAACCTTCCCGCATCGGTTCAACATTAATATCCAGCATCATTACCACAAATAAAAACAACACCATCACGGCACCGACATAAACGAGCACCAGCACAATGGCCAGAAACTCCGCTTCCAGCAAGAGCCAGATGGCGGCACTGGTAAAAAATGCCAGCACCAGGAACAGTGCGGCATGAACCGGACTGCGCACCGTGATCACGGCACATGACGCCATCACCAGGATGGCGGAAAAGGCATAAAACAGCATCGGTTCAATATTCATCTAGGCACTCTAATCCGTAAGCATTCGGTTATCGATACGGTGCATCCTGGGCGCGGTCCAGGGCAATCTGTTGTTCACAATTATCACCATGATCAAGCAACTGCTCCTTGGTCATGACATTTTGTCCACGCTGATCAAAAACATATTCAAATTCGCGCGTCTCGACAATAGCATCTACCGGGCATGCCTCTTCACAAAAACCACAATAGATACATTTGAACAGGTCGATATCATATCGGGTTGTACGCCGCGAACCATCATCACGTGGTTCAGCCTCAATGGTGATCGCCAAGGCCGGGCACACGGCTTCACATAATTTACAGGCGATGCAACGTTCCTCACCATTGGCATAACGGCGTAATGCATGTTTGCCGCGAAAACGATTGGACTGCGGCGTTTTTTCTTCAGGGTACTGCACTGTGATCTTGCGCGCGAACAGATATTTTCCGGTCAAGCGTAAACCAAGCAACAACTCCCATAAAAAGAAGCTCTTCAGATAAAATTGAACTGCCTTCATATCACTGCCGCCTTAATCAAACCAGGGCCCAAGGTGCGCCATAACCGCAACACCAATTACCAGCAACCAGACAATTGTTACCGGTATAAACACCTTCCATCCCAGACGCATGATTTGATCATAGCGGTAACGCGGGAATGTGGCACGGAACCATAAAAATAAAAACAGGAAAAAGGACATCTTCAGTAGCAGCCAGACTATCCCCGGCACCCAGGCAAACATCATTTCCAGCCCTGGAATACCTGCAAATGGTGACAACCATCCACCCATAAACATAATCGCCGTTAGTGCAGCAATCATGATCATATTGGCATATTCCGCAAGGAAAAACAGCGCAAAGGCCATACCTGAATATTCAACATGAAACCCGGCAACTATCTCCGACTCACCTTCGGCAACATCAAATGGTGCGCGGTTGGTCTCGGCGACACCGGAGATAAAATACACCAGGAATAATGGTAATAAGGGTAGCCAGAACCAATGCAATAATGACCCCTCCTGGGCCCGAACGATATCACCGAGATTCAGACTCCCAGCGGCCATCAACACACCGACCAAAGCAAATCCCATGGCGATTTCATAGGCCACCATCTGTGCCGCCGATCGAATAGCGCCAAGAAAGGCATATTTCGAATTTGATGCCCAGCCAGAAATAATAATTCCGTAGACACTCAGGGAGGTCAACGCCAATACATACAGAAGCCCGGCATTAATATCCGCCAGCACCATCCCGTCATCAAAAGGGATCACCGCCCATGCCGCTAATGCCGGAGCCAGCGCCAGCAGTGGTGCAATAACGAACAGAAACTGATTGGCATTGGTTGGGATGATGATCTCTTTTAATGCCAGCTTCAAACCATCCGCGATAGGCTGTAACAGACCTCTCGGCCCTACACGATTCGGGCCAATACGCACCTGGATATAACCAATCACCTTACGCTCCGCCAGCGTCAGATAGGCTACCGACAGCATGATCGGCACCACAATCACAACGATCTTGACGATTATTGTCAGTAACAACTGCAATGACTCGGGCACCATACCCCAGATTGCCAAAATTGATTCCATCACTTTACGCCCTTCACATCAGTTACTGCATGCCGTTATCTTAACGGCTGCACCATAGCGTCCTAACTCTTCCGCACCTGCAACACCGGCTGCGATCATGGCACAGCCATCGGGAACACGTTCATCGATAACCAGTGGCAGGCGCTGTTGCTCACCCTGCTGCTGAACATTGACCTCAGACACACCCGCGAGTGATTGGCGACCGGCCTCGGCACTATTAATACGCACTGACAATGCCGCTGCATCCGCTGTCAGCTGTAAGGATGCGGCACGCCTGGTAATCGCATCAACCGCGTATAGCGGAACATCGGCAATACGCTCCAGACCGTCCACAGCAGCGGCCGCGCCTGTCAGCGCAGCTTGACGATGATTGTTAACACTTATCTCGCCGCAGGACTGCTGCAATTCAGCCCTGATTTCATCTGAGGATATGTAATCAAAACCATCCACATCAAACAGATTACCCAGCACCCGCAACACTTTCCATGCCGGACGCGCTTCACCCTGCGGCGCCACTACCGCAGAAAAACTCTGCCACAGACCTTCTACATTAACAAAGGTGCCGGAAGTTTCAGTAGCAGGAGTCACCGGCAAAATGACATCGGCATATTTTTCTATTGCCTTGCTCTTGAAGGCTGACAGAGATACTACAAATTGCGCATCCATCAAGGCATTTGTAGCGGCCAGGGGATCGGCGCAATCACACTCGGCTTCAACGTTTAATAACATATAAGCCTTCAGGGATTGTTCAAACATAGCCCGAGCATCCAAACCCTGATGATCCAGCGCCATTCCGGCTACACCGCGATGAGGCAGGCAGCCTGCCAGCCTGGCGCCGGCACTATTGGCACCCTGGGACAGCACGGCCATACGAGAATCAGTACTCGCTGCAATCTGTGCCGCCAGTGTTTGAAGCAGGGAATAGGATGGATGCATTATCGCCTGGGTACCCAGCATCACTGTGCTGTTCCCAGCATTGATTAATTGCTCAGCGATGGCACGGTGGTTATCGCCCACAGCAGCACCATTCAGCAATGCCTGCAGTTCGGCATTAACACCTGCCCCCTGCTGCTCCTGTGCCGCAATCGCAATCGCTGCAAGTTCAGCTACCATTTGTGCTGGTGCAACAATACACTTGTTCTGCAGTTTAAAATTAAAATCATAATCGACGGCATTAACCGCCATCATCACACCACCCTTAAGGCTGGCCTTACGGATGCGATGACCGATGATAGGCTGATCCTTCTGCACGTTGGAACCAATCAACAATAAAGCATCCTGCTCCTCAAGGGCAGCTACTGACTGCCCCAGCCAGGGATAAAGTGCATCATACTGCTGGCCACTGAAGTCCTGCTGCCGTAAGCGATGATCAATATTATTACTACCCAGGCCGCGCATCAGTTTGGCTAGCAGGGCCTGTTCTTCCAGTGTTGAATTCGGTGAAGCCAGCGCGCCCAATTGTTCAGCACCCTGATCTTTAATTAATTTCTGTAAACTGCTCACGGTATATTCCAGCGCCGTGTTCCAGTCAGTCTCCTGCCACTTACCCTGCTGACGTACCATCGGTTGCAGTAGACGATCTTCGCCGTTCAATGCCTCATAACTGAAACGGTCACGATCCGACAACCACACCTCATTCAATAACTCATTCTCCCGCGGATCAACCCGCATCACTTCATTACGGCGGGTCAGAACATCAACATTGGAGCCGACACAATCATGTGCAGCGATGGATGCCCGGTGACTCATTTCCCAGACCCTGGCAGTAAAACGAAATGGTTTTGATGTCAGGGCCCCAACCGGGCACAGGTCGATGACATTTCCAGACATTTCCGAAGCAATAGCTTTTTCTATATAGGTGCCAATATGGGTCTGCTCACCACGACCGGTCGCACCCAACTCACGCATACCGGCGACCTCATCACCAAAACGTACACAACGCGTACAATGAATACAGCGGGTCATTTCGGTGCTGATTAATGGACCAATATCCCTGTCCGGTAGCACCCGCTTGTTCTCACCATATTCAGAACAGTCGCTACCAAAACCAATGGAAACCTCCTGTAGCTCACACTCACCACCCTGGTCACAAATCGGACAGTCCAGCGGATGATTGATCAATAGAAATTCCATCGTCCCGCGCTGGGCCTCGATAGCTTTGGGTGAACGGGTATACACCTTCATACCTTCCGTCACCGGCGTAGCACAGGCTGGTAATGGTTTCGGTACCTTCTCCACCTCTACCAGACACATACGGCAGTTTGCCGCTATGGATAGTTTCTTGTGATAACAAAAACGCGGAATAGTAAAACCGGCGTCGTCAGCAGCTTCAATCAACATCTCGCCACGACGGGCATGTACTGTGGTACCGTCTATTTCAATCTTGACGGTGTTTTCATCTCGCTGTAGGTTTTTCTTGGCTGAATCTGCAGTTACGCTCATGCCACGGCCTCCGCAGCTGACCATTCCGGGGTTTCAACCATGCACCGTTTGTGTTCTATATGGTAGGCAAATTCATCACGAAAATGCTTGAGGAAACTCTGCACTGGCCAGGCCGCCGCATCACCAAAGGCACAAATAGTCCTGCCCTCAATGCGATCGGCCGTTTTTACCAGTATATCCAGGTCTTCAGGGCGACCCTGGCCATTTTCTATACGCTGAATAATGCGCCACATCCAGCCGGTGCCCTCACGACAGGGCGTACACTGGCCACAGGATTCGGCATAATAAAAGCGTGATATGCGCAACAGCGCATTAACCATGCAGGTACTGTCATCCATAACAATCATGCCACCCGAACCCAGCGCCGAGCCGGCCTTGGCCAGCGAATCATAATCCATCGTACAATCCATCACGACATCGGCCGGCATAACCGGCATCGATGATCCTCCAGGGATCACTGCCTTCAGCTTATGGCCTTCACGAATACCACCTGCCATCTCCAGCAAATCTCTGAACGGGGTACCCATTGGAACTTCAAAGTTTCCCGGCTTGTTAACATGGCCGGAAACTGAAAACACCTTTACGCCGCCATTGTTCGGCTTACCCAGCTCAAGGAACCATTGTCCGCCATTGCGAATAATCGACGGCACTGAGGCCAGTGTTTCGGTATTGTTGATTGTCGTTGGACGGCCATAAAGCCCGAAGTTGGCCGGAAACGGCGGTTTGAAACGCGGCTGTCCTTTCTTGCCCTCCAGGGATTCCAGCAACGCTGTTTCTTCACCACAAACATAGGCACCGGCGCCAAGGTGTGAATGCAACTGGAAATTAACCCCGGAACCCAGCAAATTATCACCCAGATAACCGGCCTCACGCGCCTCCGCCAATGCGGCCTCAAAACGCTCATAAGGCTCGTGGTGGAACTCACCACGCATGTAGTTAAATCCAACCGTAGCCCCGATGGCATAACCGGCGATGGCCATACCTTCAATGAGGGCATGGGGATTGTAGCGCAATATGTCTCGGTCTTTGCAGGAACCCGGCTCACTTTCATCAGAATTACAGACGATATATTTCTGCCCCGGGGTGTTGCGCGGCATAAAGCTCCATTTCAGTCCGGTCGGAAAACCGGCGCCACCACGACCGCGCAAAGCCGATGTCTTGAGCTCATCGATGATCAGCTCTGGCGACATCTTTTCCTGCAACACCTTTTCCAGGGCCTGATACCCTCCTACCTTGCGATAGTTCTCCAGGGTCCAGGGCTGTTCAAACTGCAGGGTCTGAAAACAAACTTCATTAACCATTACACTACTCCAAACCATCGAGTATGGCGTCGACCTTTTCCGGCGTCAGCTGTTCATAATAATGGCCGTCAACCACCATCATCGGCGCTCCTGCACAGGCCGCCAGACACTCTTCTTCCCGATTGAGTGTGAACTTGCCATCCACCGTGGTCTCACCCAGTTTAATCCCGAGTTTGCCGGATATATGCTCAACAATCTTTTCACCACCACACAACATACAGGAAATATTGTTACACACTGAAATCTTGTGGCGTCCAACAGGCTCCAGATCGAACATGCTGTAAAAAGTTGCAACTTCATATACTGCAATGGGCGCCATATCCAGATAATCAGCCACAGCATCCATCAGTTCATTAGTCAGACTGCCATTATTTTCATGCTGCACCGCTGTTAATGCCGCAATCACCGCCGACTGTTTACGATCATCTGGATATTTGGCCAACCATTTATCGATCTCGGCCCGCGCCGTCGCTGAAATCAATCCGGCCTTTTGTTCTGCTACGGTCATCAGCGATCCACCTCACCAAATACAATATCCTGAGTACCAATTATGGCAACAACATCGGCCAGCATATGCCCCCGTGACATTTCATCCGTCGCGGCAATATGGGTAAAACCTGGGGCACGTATCTTCAACCGATAAGGTTTGTTAGAACCATCAGAAACAATATAGATGCCAAACTCGCCCTTGGGATGTTCTACGGCGGCATAAGCCTCGCCCGCTGGCATACAAAATCCTTCGGTGAACAATTTGAAGTGATGAATCAGTGATTCCATATCATCTTTCACGGCCATGCGTTTCGGTGGTGCAACCTTGTAATTATCAGACATCACCGGACCCGGGTTGGTACGTAACCAGTCGATACACTGTTTGATAATCCGGTTTGACTGGCGCATCTCTTCGATTCGCACCAGATAACGGTCATAACAGTCACCGGTAACACCCACCGGGATATCAAAATCCAGCTGAGCATAAACCTCATAAGGCTGTTTCTTACGCAGATCCCATTCAACACCGGAACCACGCAGCATCGGGCCGGTAAAACCCAGTTGTTTGGCCCGCTCCGGTGTCACTACACCGATGTCAACGGTACGCTGTTTCCAGATACGATTATCTGTTAACAGGGTTTCATATTCATCAACATAGCGGGGAAAACGTTCTGTAAAATCTTCGAGGAAATCCAGCAATGAACCCTGGCGATTACGATTTAGACGCGCCACCTCTTTTTCATTGTGCCACTTTGATGGCTGGTAATGTGGCATCTGCTCCGGCAGGTCACGATAAACTCCGCCTGGGCGCATATAGGTCGCATGCATGCGCGCCCCGGATACGGCCTCATAACAGTCAAGTAAATCCTCGCGTTCACGGAAGGCATATAAAAAAACCGTCATGGCGCCAATATCCAGTGCATGTGCACCCAACCATAGCAGATGATTCAGGATACGAGTGACCTCGGCAAACATCACCCGAATATACTGGGCCCGTATCGGCGCCTCTATCCCGAGCAACTTTTCCATCGCCAATACATAGCCATGTTCGTTACACATCATCGAGACATAATCAAGACGGTCCATATAACCAATATTCTGGTTATATGGTCGTGCCTCAGCCAGTTTTTCTGTACCACGATGTAACAAACCAATATGTGGATCAGCGCGATCGATGACCTCACCATCAAGCTCCAGAACCAGGCGCAAAACACCATGTGCCGATGGATGCTGCGGCCCAAAGTTCAGTGTGTAATTACGGATTTCAGCCACCACTCACCTCATCATTAGCCGCATCCAGAATATAACGATGATCCTTGCGAATCACCTTGGGGACATTGATACGTTCTTCCAGGGTCACCGGCTCATATACCACCCGCTGCTTGTCCGGGTCATAACGCATTTCAACATTACCGACCAGCGGAAAATCCTTGCGGAATGGATGGCCGATAAAACCATAATCGGTCAACAGACGCCGCAGATCCGGATGGCCATCAAACAGGAAACCAAACAGGTCAAAGGCTTCACGTTCGAACCAGTTGGCGCAGTTCCAGATACCGACCACCGAGGCTATCACGGGATCCTGTTCATCAACAAAGGCCCGCACACGGAGCCGCTGATTATTGACCACAGACAACAGATGATAAACAACAGCAAAACGGGGTTTGTCCCAGTCACCCTCAGCATAGTCAAGGTAATCGACACCACAAAGATCAATTAATATGTCAAAACCAAACACTGCCTCATCACGCAGTGTTTCGCACACCGTGATGATGGCCGCTGCCGGCACCTCTATCGTCACTTCATCATTGCTAACAACACAATCCTGCAATCTAGCAGCAAAATGTTGTTGCAAGTGCGTTGACAATGTCTGATTTTTATCAGGCATGAAACTGTCGCCTCTTATCGCGCAATCGTATTGGTTCGTTTTATTTTATTCTGTAATTGAATAACACCGTACAGTAGTGCCTCGGCCGTAGGCGGGCAGCCCGGCACATAAATATCTACCGGCACAATGCGGTCACAGCCACGGACAACAGCATAGGAATAATGATAATAACCACCGCCATTGGCACAGGACCCCATCGAAATTACCCACCGCGGCTCTGCCATCTGGTCATATACCTTGCGTAGCGCCGGGGCCATCTTGTTAACCAGCGTACCGGCAACAATCATCACATCTGACTGACGTGGACTGGGGCGGAATACCACACCAAAGCGATCAAGATCATAACGAGCGGCGCCGGCATGCATCATCTCAACTGCACAACAAGCCAGACCGAAGGTCATCGGCCACATTGAACCTGTTCGTGCCCAGTTGATCAGCTTATCCGCCGAGGTAGTAACTACCCCTTTTTCCAGGATGCCTTCTATTCCCACTATCTTACTCCCACTCCAGGGCCCCCTTCTTCCATTCATAGATGAAGCCGATCACCAGAATGGCAAGAAATATGACCATGGCTACAAATCCATACATACCGATCTTGTCGAGCACCACCGCCCATGGAAACAGGAAGGCAATCTCAAGATCAAAAATAATAAAGAGGATGGCTACAAGATAATAACGCACATCAAATTTCATGCGTGAATCTTCAAAGGCCTCGAAACCACATTCATAGGGCGACAGTTTTTCGCTGTCAGGCCGACGGGGACCAAGAATAAAACCGGCTACAAGCGGCCCTACACCAAAGGCCAGACCGAGCACCAGAAAAACCAGAATTGGCAGGTAATTTTCTAACATAAATATCCGAGCAGTTTGCTACTACAACCGCCTTTATTACTACATATCATGTCGCAAGTTCTGAGCAAAAAGACTGTAAGCAAAACTTACCACCTCTATTCGCCAGTCTAGGCCAGCCATTATCACACTGTCAAATAAAGCCTTCCGTGAGAACGGCTTCTAATGCCAATGTGAAGATAACATTGTAGCAAAACCGCGACACTCCCCCTTATTACATATCAGCGTCTCCGTATGGAGCACTGACATCTCCCCCAGTGATTCCAGCATTCCCGCTTACAATCACCTTTTTATAGCTAAAAATGGTGCCGTCGGCCGGAGTCGAACCGGCACAGCTTGCGCCACCGCCCCCTCAAGACGGCGTGTCTACCAATTCCACCACGACGGCTGATTCACATTGCCGCACTACAGCGCCAATGTTATACATGCAAAGAGCAACTACCCTCCCTGCTCTTCTGGTGACGGCACTGCCGGCACGTCGTTTGGCATCACCGGCACATCGGCCTGCCCATCATTACCCGAGGTGTTGGCAGGCGCCGCTGGCACCACTATCTCGGTGACACTCGTTGTTGTTGTTCCCTGCTGGGTAAAATAAGCCAGGGTCAGGCTGGTAATAAAAAACACCGTCGCCAAAATAGCGGTCATGCGGGTCAGGAATGAAGCCGAACCACGGGCGCCAAACACTGTCTGTGAGGCCCCACTACCAAAGGCCGCGCCGGCCTCGGCACCCTTGCCGCGTTGAATCAGAATCAAACCTATCAGTGCTACCGCTACCAGCACGTGAACAATCACAATAATCGTCTGTAGTTGCATCCTTAATATCTCCGTCAGCCACCGGCCCGGCAAATCGCCAGAAACTCTTCGGCCTGTAACGATGCACCACCAATCAGCCCACCATCAATATCAGCCATCGAAAACAACTCAACGGCGTTACCTGCCTTGACGCTGCCGCCATAAAGAATCTGGACATTTTCTGCAATCGTCTCATCCTGAGCGGCAATGCGCTGTCGGATAAACGCATGAACATCCTGAGCCTGTTCCGGTGATGCCGTCTTGCCCGTGCCAATGGCCCATACCGGTTCATAGGCAATCACCGCATCCGCCAGGGCACTCACACCGGCCTCGGCATTAAAAACAGCATCGAGCTGGCGAGCAACAACGGCTTCAGTCTGACCGGCCTCGCGCTCCTCCAGCAACTCACCCACACAGAGGATTGGCTTCAAACCCGCCGCACGGGCAACTGCAAATTTTTTCGCCACAATCTGGTCTGACTCGCCATAAAGACTACGGCGCTCGGAATGACCCACAATAACAAACTGACAGCCACAGTCAGCCACCATAGCCGCTGCTATCTCGCCCGTAAAAGCACCCGGTCCAGCTTCGTCACATAGATCCTGCGCCCCCAGACCAACCACTGTGGCCTCAACCATAGCAGCCACCGATTCAATGTATATAGAAGGAGGACAAACCACAACCTCAGTATTATTGATACTACCCAGGCCGGCATGAATCCCGCTCATCAATTCTTTGATACTGGCTCTGGAACCATTCATTTTCCAGTTTCCGGCAACCATCGGCTGACGCATCTATATTATCTCCCACAAGGTGTTGGCTAGTCTGAGAAAGCGCTAAAGCTTACCGTTCCACAATCAATAAAGCAATGAAAAATCGACAGAATGTACTGGTTCGGGTGTTTTGTAGGGCGGGAAAAGACGTTAATAAAACTACGGGCTGTCAGCGATCCGGCCTGCCAATTGGCCTGCCAACTCCTTGACCTGCCGGGCATCCTGGCCTTCAACCATTACCCGGACAACGGGCTCGGTTCCCGATGGCCGCAACAAGACCCGACCGGCATTACCCAGGGTCAACTCAACCTCCTCAACGGCCCGCTGAACCCGATCGGCATCGGCATCAAAACTCCCTGCGAACGGTACATTAATCATACACTGGGGGAATTTACTCATGCCCGTTTTCAGCTCATTAAGCGGGTAATTTGATGCCACCATTGTCGCCAACACCTGCAATGCTGCAACAATACCATCGCCAGTGCTAATCCTGTCCAAACACAGGATATGCCCTGATGACTCCCCCCCCAGCATCCAGCCCTGTTGTTTGAGCATGGCGAGCACATACCGGTCACCAACAGCGGCACGTTTAAATTCGATGCCCAGACCATTAAGCGCCTGCTCCAGCCCAAGATTACTCATCAAGGTACCCACTACACCGCCCTGATAGGCATCATACTGGCGTCGCGAGCGGGCAACGATAAACAGCAGCTCATCACCATCGACCAGTTCACCCCGATGATCAACCATAATGACCCGGTCACCATCACCATCAAGGGCAACACCAACATCAGCCCCATGTTCAAGCACAGCCGCCTGCAAGACCTCAGGCGCAGTAGAGCCACAGCCCTGATTGATATTCAGTCCATCCGGAGCCGTACCAATACGAATCACTTCGGCCCCCAGCTCTGTAAAAACACTGGGCGCCACATGATAGGTCGCCCCATGAGCACAATCGACAACCATCTTTAAACCACGCAACTCCATGGCACCGGGGATTGTACTCTTGCAAAATTCGATATAACGGCCCGGCGCATCGGCAATACGTTCGGCCTTACCCAGACGATCAGAATCCACGGTGACCAGCTCCTGATCCAGCTCGGCCTCAATGGCCAACTCCACCGCATCGGGTAATTTGGTGCCATCGGCACCAAAAAATTTGATGCCATTATCATAATACGGATTATGCGAGGCGCTGATGACAATACCGGCCTGGGCATGCAGGGTTCGGGTCAGGTAGGCAATGGCCGGTGTCGGCATCGGTCCCAGCAAGCGGACATCCACCCCTGCCGCAGACAATCCGGCCTGCAGCGCCGACTCGAACATATAACCGGAAATTCGCGTATCTTTGCCAATCAGCACCTTGCCGTGCTTACCCTGGGCCAGCACCCGGCCCGCTGCCCAGCCCAGCTTGAGTACAAACTCGGGCGTAATCGGCGCTTCACCTACACGACCGCGAATACCATCTGTGCCAAAATAACGTCGTTTTGCCCTACTCACAGAATAACCACTCCCTTGTTATACCACCTTACGTACTGCATCAATCATCTTAACCACATCTATTGTCGCTGCTACATCATGCGCCCTGATAATCAGGCTACCCTGCCATATGGCCAGCGCCGCCAGCGCCAGACTACCGTATAAACGCTGATCAACCTCATGACCAAGAACCTGTCCAATCATAGACTTACGTGACACTCCTGTCACAACGGGTAATTCGGTAGCCACAATCTCGCCCAGCCCCTGCAAAAGCCTCAGGTTGTGATTCAGACCCTTACCAAAACCAAAACCCGGATCGAGTAATAAACGCTGACGATCAATCCCTGCCTGTTCACAGGCCGCTACCCGCTGCAACAAAAAAGCCTTTACCTCGGCGACCACATCTTCATATTGCGGCGTCTGCTGCATCGTGCGTGGCTGCCCCTGCATATGCATCAAGCAGACAGGCACACCCAACTCGGCTGCTGTTGCCAAGGCGTCCTGATCCTGCAGGGCCCTGACATCATTGATCATACCCGCGCCGGCCTTGACCGCAGCGCGCATAACCACCGCCTTACTCGTGTCAATGGAAACAGGTACCTTACACTCGGCATGAATGGCCTCAATCACTGGCACAACACGGCGAATTTCCTCATCGGCAGCAACAGTCGCCGCCCCTGGCCGGGTAGACTCTCCACCAATGTCGATGATAGCCGCACCGGCAGCAACCATATCACGGGCCTGAGCCAGGGCAGTATCAAGGCAAAAAAAATCACCCCCATCCGAAAAGGAATCGGGGGTGATATTCAGTATACCCATCACACCGGGCTGATTCAGATCCAGTAGACGACCGCCACAATCCAGGATCATCAAACCAGAACCGTCATGCCAGACAATCCCTGCGCAATAGTATCAGTGCTGCCCCGCCGGACCGCCAATCGTACTATCGGCGGAACCGTCATCCTTCGATGCCGATGCGGCGTTACCCCCACCAGAATCATGGCCGCTACTCTGCCCCCAGTCACGTGGTGGACGCGGGTCTCTATCGTTCATGATATCGTTAATCTGATCACTATCGATAGTTTCATACTTGATCAGGGCATCAGCCATGTTGTGCAATTTATCGATATTATCTTTCAGCAACTGCTCGGCACGCTGGTAATTGCGATCGATAAAGGCGCGAATTTCCTTATCGATCGTATGCGCCGTTTCATCGGAGACATTTTTGTGCTGTGTCACCGAATGCCCCAGAAAGACCTCACCATCATCTTCACCATAGGTCAGCGGCCCGAGCTTGTCGGATAAGCCCCACTTGGTCACCATGCTACGGGCAATTTCGGTAGCGCGCTGGATATCATTGGAGGCCCCTGTTGTAACGGCCTCGGGACCAAAGATCAATTCCTCAGCGATTCTGCCTCCAAACATACTTGAAATTTGACTCTCAAGCCTTTGTTTACTATAGCTATGGCGGTCCTCTTCAGGCAAAAACATCGTGACACCCAGGGCCCTGCCGCGAGGAATAATAGTGACCTTGTGAACCGGATCATGGGCCGGCACCAGGCGACCCACGATGGCATGACCGGCCTCATGGTAGGCCGTCAGTTTCTTCTCATCATCACTCATCACCATCGAGCGCCGTTCAGCCCCCATCATAACCTTGTCCTTGGCCTTCTCGAAGTCTTCCATCGTCACAACACGCTTATTGGCGCGGGCCGCAAACAAGGCCGCTTCGTTGACAAGATTGGCCAAATCAGCGCCGGAGAAACCCGGCGTACCACGGGCGATGACATTGGCATTCACATCATCACCAATCGGCACCTTGCGCATATGCACCTTCAGTATCTGTTCACGACCGCGAATATCCGGCAATGGCACAACCACCTGACGGTCAAAACGACCCGGACGCAACAGCGCCGGATCCAGCACATCGGGTCGGTTGGTGGCTGCCATAACAATGACACCCTCATTACCTTCAAAACCGTCCATCTCAACCAGCAACTGGTTCAGTGTCTGCTCACGCTCATCATGACCGCCACCCAATCCAGCGCCACGATGACGGCCGACGGCATCGATCTCATCGATAAAAATGATACAGGGCGCGTGTTTCTTGGCCTGTTCAAACATGTCACGGACACGTGAGGCGCCCACACCCACAAACATCTCGACGAAGTCAGAACCCGATATAGTAAAAAACGGCACCTTGGCCTCACCGGCAATAGCCTTGGCCAACAGGGTTTTACCGGTACCGGGTGAACCTATCATTAAGACACCGCGCGGAATTTTACCACCCAGCTTCTGGAACTTGCTCGGGTCACGCAGGAATTCGACCAGTTCACCCACTTCTTCCTTGGCTTCCTCGACACCGGCGACATCAGCAAACGTGACCTTGACCTGATCCTCGGTCAACATCCGCGCCCGGCTCTTGCCAAATGACATGGCACCGCGGCCACCGCCACCACCCTGCATCTGGCGCATAAAAAATATCCACACCCCGATCAGCAACAACATTGGAAACCAGGAAATAAATATCTGCATAAGCACCGACTGCTGCTGCTGCGGCCGTGCCTGGATCACGACCTTATTTTCGAGTAGATCACCGACCAGCCCCGGATCACCCGGACTATAGGTGGTAAACTTATCACCACTCTGGGTTACACCATGAATAGTACGGCCCTCGATAACAACGTCACGAACCCCGCCCAGGCGTACATTTTCTATAAATTCTGAATAAGACAACTGGTGTGCGCCCGTTTTGGGCGGACCAAAACTGTTAAATACGGAGATCAGCACTACTGCGATCACCACCCACAAGATGATGTTTTTGGCCATATCGTTCAAAATCGTATCCTCATAAACGCCAAACGTCGTCCCCCGGTGCAAGCTCGGGAGTCACTGCTCACAGCGTAGCTCCGTTTCAGGTAACTCTATAATTCTATAGTTAACAAAGTAATGTCAATGTTCATTTCCATACCCTGGGCGGGCACAACCGGTCTCCGGGCGTCATTATTCCGCCTTCAAGCCCCGCGCCAGCACATATACCTCGCGTGATCGGGGCCGAGACGCCTTGGGTTTTCTGATCAGGACCTTAGCATATGCTCCTCGCAAGCCCCTGATCAATTCATCAAAACCCTCACCCTGAAAAACCTTCAGCAACAGGTCTCCACCAGATGACAGCACATTTTGTGCCAGGTCAACGGCCAGCTCGACTAGATACATCGCCCGCGGCTGATCCACCGCGCCCATACCACTGATATTGGGGGCCATATCCGAAATAACAAGGTCTGCGCCGGAACTACCGATACGATCGAGTAAATCCTGAAATACACGATCTTCGCGAAAGTCACCTTGAACAAATTCGACGCCAGCCAGGGATTCCATGTCCAGGATATCCGTTGCGATCACACGGCCTTTGGCGCCAACCTGTTTAACCGCAATCTGCGACCAACCTCCCGGAGCTGCTCCGAGGTCCACAACCACCATCCCCGGTCGCAATATCCGGTCACGCTCATTGATCTCCAGCAATTTGTACACTGCCCGTGACCGATAACCCTGCTTCTGAGCCTGTTTGACATAAGGGTCATTAAAATGCTCGGTCAACCAACGACGCCTGCTCTGATGTTTTTTCATAACAGCATTGTAACTAAAAAAACCCATGGAGATTGTCGCAATAACGTATCAATCACCCCAGCTACTGCTAATATGTCGCCTATCAAACAATAGCAGCCCGGGTAAACCAACCATAGCGAATCAATGGATCAGCTCGAACAACCACTACGGTATATCCCGTTAAATAACAAAGCCTTTGAATTTAATGCCGGGCTGCGCAGGTTGCAGCCGGAAAATAGCCATAAAGACCGGGGCCAGCGACTGATACAGATCGACCGTTTCTGGCCGCACTATCGAGCAGAAAAAATCCGTGCCCGACAGGAACAACTGGACAAATATGTGTGCTCCAGGGACTTGTCTAGTGCGGCCAGCAGCCGTGTCACCGCCTTTCTGCTCGGCTACCTCAGTCAGACCTGGCCACAGCAATTCAAGCTTGTTAACGACGGCCAAACTGCACGTCTGGACTGTCTGCTCAGTGGTGAGATCCTCTATTTTGATCAGGCATTAAAACTGACACAGGTAACAACGACATCGCCGGGGGTTGAACCCGCCTATATCAATGCCCTGGATGCCCTGGGCTGCCAGATACAGGAGGACCTGGCCATCTGTGAATATCGGCAAAACAACAACTACATCAGCTGGCTGCACCTGTGCCTGCCCAACCACTGGGCGGCCACCGACAAGGTCGGCCAGGATTTTATCAGCGCCCATGCCCCGGTACCCGGCATGGATCGAATTAACCGGCAATCTGAGGCACTGATTGAAACACTCGTTCGCAAGGGGCCCTTTGAGCGTTTTACCTGGGGACTGGCCACCGATACCCGCCTCAACCATCACCCCCAGGCACCAGCACAAAACGTGGCTGACCAGCACACACAAGACTGGCATGGCCGCTGCTTTAACAGCAACGATCCTCAACTCTATCTACGCGTCGAACGACAGGTCACGGTCGGCCTGCCGGACGTCCGCGCCTTTATTTTCCTGATCCGGACTTACCTGTATGACATCACAAGTCTCGACCGGCAACAGCTGCAACAGCTCAGCAATAGCCTCACCACCATGTCACCTGACATCCAGGCCTATAAAGGGTTGTCAGACAATGCCACAGACATCATGCATTGGCTGAATGAACTGGCCCTCCAGCCCTAAATATCACTAGGCAGCAAAGACATAAAACAACAGGAAAAACGCCATAATCACTGGCGTAAGCAGCATAATAAATGAGACAAAATTGAAATCTTTCATGATCAAACCCTCCATAATGGATAAGTCTGTAGTGGCTTGAAAAAGCCAACGTGCCCTATAATCATACACCCAATTTTAGCCTCGGGTGTTATACTTTTCTGCATATCTACCGGTCGTGACCCGCTGTTGAAACCAGAAAAGGAGCGACGTTTGAAGCTGTTCCAGGTTATCGCCATGTATGACTACCCGGAGATCAATCGTTCGGTGCACATCAATGCCGCCGATTCACAGCAGGCCATTCTGCGTGCCGTGCTTGACCAGCAACTGCCCATCAGCTACGC
>Ga0316190_10000469_pt1 | contig 27940 bp, 29 predicted proteins | sample Eddworburrow2_MG_FD_204929 | JGI IMG/M metagenome (GOLD analysis project Ga0316190, IMG submission 204929) | Coastal sediment microbial communities from Maine, United States - Eddy worm burrow 2 | ecosystem: Environmental > Aquatic > Marine > Coastal > Sediment | place: USA: Maine | collected... | reverse complement strand
TGCTGGCGTTACAGGAGTCCATCGCTGCCCATGGCTACACCGTGTCGCGGGTACAGCGCATCGACATCGGGCTGACCGGTATGGGTTACAAGACGGACAAGTACCGTGTCGTGTTCGCCGGTAAAATCGACGAGATCAGGGAACTCACCGCTAAAGCGCCACAACTGACCCCGTACCTGCCGCCCAAGATATCGATCTTCGCCGAAGGTGACCAGACCATCCTGGTGACCATTAATCCAAAGGAGTATGCAGCGATTGCCGGCAAGGCGGTGGATCCGGTCTTTTTTGATCGCTGGGAAAGTGATCTGCGCTCAATCTTTTACGATGTGAATACTGCCCGCTAGGAGCCTGTCGGACTTAGGGGTTCGTAGCGAGGCGAGTGGGAGAGCGAGAACAAATGGTCGCGATTTTTAGGCGCATAGTGGGTCTACGCAACGAAAGATCGGGGACATTTGGGCCGTTCTCCCGCCGCCGCAGTAGAATCTTCCTAAGTCCGACAGGCTCCTAGCCCGCATCAGTTCTCCCTTGAGTGTCGTCGTTGATATAGATCAGGCTGGTCACCTATAGTAGGCGGCTCCCACAGGACCCACTTCAGGGTGATCCTGTGGAAGCGAGCACTCGGCTAGTCGTCTATATCAAGCTCTGTGGCGGTAAAGATTGACGTGCCATCGTAGCTGCCGGCTACCTCTACTTCGTCGCCCACCGCAATGACTGGCAGATTGGTGATGCCGCTGACATCCACTGTGACACCGGCAATCACCAGTGTGATGGCGTCCGGTTTGCTTTCCACGGGACCTTCAAGCTCGTCTTCGCCACCGTCATCGTCGTCACGTTCCAGCTTGGCGGCAACCAGATTGCCACTGTCCGGCTCAACGTAGGCATCTATTTCAATCTTATCACCGATACTCAGGTCATCCAGGCCGAAAAAATGTTCTGGCACCAGTCCCCCTTCATCCTGTTCGTCAAGCAGCAGTGTGGAGGCGTTGACATAGATGGTCTTGCCAAACAGCGTAACGGTGCCCGGTGGAACATTAACCCCTTCAAGGCTGCCTTGCATCTCGATGTCATCATCGATACCCAGTTCGATTTCATCCGCAACTAATTCATTAAACGCATTGAGTGCGCCTTCCACCTCAAGGGACACACCAACAATAATGTTATCGGCAGTACCGTGCTCGAACGATGTGAAGTCCGTAATAATGACCGTATGTCCACCGATCTCGAAGGTCGTGTCTGAATTCACGGCGGTAACGACACCGTGTAACTCAACCTCATCACCTTCATCACCTTCCAGGTCCATGTCACCGTCATCTTCCAGTTCGACCTCGCTGGCGATGAGTTCACCGCTGCCATTGAAGCCGGCCGTGCTCTTTATTTCAACATACAGACCTGCGACCAGGACACTATCAGGGATGTCTTCCAGCATGGCCACACTGTAATCGACTATCAGTCCGCCGATACTGAAGGTTGTGTCAGTCAGGTTTTCGATAATCCCCTTGACCTCGATTTCCTCTCCCGAATGTATGGCCAGTTTTACCTCTATACGTGTGGCATAGACGTTGCCATCGCCTGATGAGAAGCCGCTGACCTCGACCACATTATCGGCGACAACCAGGTCCACGCTGCTGATGCCGGCAACGTCACTTTCAAAGATGGTGGTGCTTTCGACAATGACGGTTTGTCCCATGACGGTCATGGTGCCAATGCCATCTGCGCCAACTGTATTGGCGGTGACAATGCCTTCGAGTTCATCATCAAACTCGATGTGTGTGGCGGTACCCGTCACGCCATCCGCGTTCACTGTTCCTGTGACAGAGACAACCATACCGACTGCCAGTCCGTCTTCGTCCTCCCGGCCATCGTCACCGTCATCCAGGGAGAAACTGCTGCTATCGGTTTCGAATTCCACGCCGTCAACAAATACGCTACCGAAGCCGGTCACTACACCGGATGTGATGCTGCTGCTGGGTGTGCTCGTGCCCGTGCTGTCACTATCGCCCCCTCCGCCACCGCATGCGGTGAGTCCTATGATGCTGGCGATAGCAAGTGACACGGCAGTAATTTTTAGCTTGTCATTCATGATACACCCCTATAATGTCCTGTTAATGAAGATAAAAATATTGTTTAATCACCCTTGCTAATTGATTCATTGGTGAAGTATTAAGCAATATTATGGGAAATAATTCCCAAATATTATATTTAATGCTAACATGGTCAAAAATATGACGGGTGCTTTCTTTTCGAATATGTGACCGTGTTCTCAACTCAGCTTGATTCCGGCGTAGTGGAAGACTGAGTTTACTTATCGTCACGCCAGTCCAGTGCTGGAGCATTTGGTTTTGATATGAGCGAAAAACAGCAACATGCACTTTTCTCTGCCATTCGGCTGTTACTGCGCCCTTTGGTACGCATCCTGTTGAGAAATGGTGTTGCCCACGGGGCATTTGCGGAGCTGACGAAGAAGGTATTCGTGGATGTTGCCTTTGATGAATTTACACTCGATGGCAAGAAACAGACGGTGTCCCGTGTGTCTGCGCTGACAGGATTAACGCGCAAGGATGTCAAGCGATTACACGAGCTGCAGCAGACCGATGATTCGTCCAGTCAGGCACGTTTTAACCGTGCAGTGCGAGTTATCAGTGGCTGGAGGAATGACAAACGCTATCTTGATAGTGCAGGAAAACCGGCACACCTGCCGATAAGAGGGCGGCACCATTCATTTGATGAACTGGTCAAGCAATACAGCGGAGACATCCCGACCAAGGCGATGCTCTCCATGCTGGTCGAGGCCGGTAGTGTGAAAGAGGTCAACGGGAATGTCCGCCTGATACGGCATGCCTATGTGGCCGGCAGTGACCAGATAGAGAAACTGGATATACTGGGGAGTGATGTTTTTGAACTGATTTCGACAATCGATCACAACATGACAGCCAATTCCGGGGATCTGTTGTTCCAGCGCAAGGTTTCATACGACAACATAGACCTGGATTCGTTGGCCCGGCTTAAGAAAATATCAGCAAAAAAGGCGCAGACGCTTCTGGAGCAACTGGATAAGCAGTACGCCGACCATGAGCTGGGTAACAGCAGTGACCAGGGGAAAACCATTAGTCTGGGTATTTATTATTACGAACACGATTCATCCGAGGAGTCATAGCCATGATACAGCAGAGTCATAAAGGGTTCGTTACAGTTATCACGCTTGTATTGCTTGTATTTATCGCCGCATGTGGCGGTGGTGGTGGTGGCGATTCAGTGGCCAGTGGCGGAATTGGCGGTACTGGCGTGACCTCGGGTACCGTGTCCGGATTTGGCAGTGTCTTCGTTAACGGCATCGAATTTGAAACCGATGGCACCATCCGGGATGTCGACGATGATACTGATATCAGTAACGGTAGTGATGACGACGAGGTGCTGGGTATTGGCATGGTGGTCACCATTATCGGTACCGTGAATGATGATGGTGTGAGCGGTATAGCAGACAGTATCGAGTACGATGATGAAGTCGAGGGTCCGGTGGCAGCCGCTCCCGTGGAAGATCTGGACGGCATCACAAAGACCTTTGATATCTTCAATATCACAGTGGTGGTTGATCGCACAGCCACGGTATTCGTATTAACAGACTATGACACGCTCGCACAAAATGATCTGCTGGAAGTCAGTGGATATTTTGATGTGGATGGCAAGCTGCTTGCGACCCGTGTGGAAAATGAGGGTGTGTGGGTCCCTGGCGACAGTGAAGTAGAGATCAAGGGTGAGGTCAGCGGCTTTAATGGTGTTGATACCTTTATACTGGGTGGTGTCACCATTGACTTTGATGGCACAACCGGGTTCGAGGACTTGCCGGGTGATACGGTAGTGAATGGCCAGTTTGTCGAGGTCAAGGGCATACTGAATACGGCAACCTCCATCTTCGCCAGTCGAATTGAACTCGAGGACGAAGACTTTGGTGACAATGTCGACAATATAAGCCTTGAGGGTATTGTTACTGACTTCATTAGCCGCAGTGACTTCAGGGTCGCCGGCCAGCGTGTGAATGCCTCAAACGCAACCTTTGAACCCGCCTCGCTGGAAGCCAGCATTGCCGATGGCGCCAAGGTCGAGGTCGAGGGCGCCATAGTAGATGGTGTCCTGGTGGCTACGGAAGTTGAACAACGCGGTGGTGATGTCAGGGTGAGTGCAACCGTTGAGACCACAAACAATGTTGCAGGCACGGTCACCCTGCTGGTGGTGCAGGGGCAGCCTGTCCTTACTGTCACGATCAACAGTCAGACCCAGGTTGAGGATAACCGCGATGAAGAGGAACCGTTTGGCATCGACGGGATCAAGTCGGGTGACTTCCTCAATGTTGAGGGTTTCGTGGATGACAATGGCAACTTTATTGCCTCACAGATCGAGCGTGATGAGCTGGACGATATCGAGTTGCGTGGACCGGTGGATGGGCTGGCTACCGGAGGCAGCACCTCTGCGGGTTTTGTCTCCATTTTTGAGATCGGTATAGAAACGAATGCTGCAACCGTCTTTGAAGACGGAGACATCACAGGCACTGAATTCTTCAACCAGGTCAGTGATGGTGATCTGGTCGAGTTCAAGGACAATCTGCCGGCCGATGGTATTGCTGACAAGGTCGAGTTCGAGGACTAGCCGCCGCCCGGGGAGTTCCGCAAAGAGGTGGTTATGACTGAGCAGCCAGCAGACCCTTTCAGGTCAGCCTTCAAGGGTCGCTTTGAGAATGTGCTGCGCTGGGAGCAGTTGGATACCTTGTGGCAGGTGCTCCATCAGGATGCTGATGGTGGCTGGCATATTTATGCGGTGGGAGAAATGCCACCACAACAGCCGGCCAACGCAGCGCTGGTGCAAAGCTTCCTTGCGGAAATTGAGCAGTTGTTACGCAAGGAACATGATGAAGACTATTGTGGCGTGGTATTTACTGATTCCATGGATACGCCCCGGTTTGTGAAAATATTCGACCCCCATAACCTCGGTGTATCCTGCGGTTTCAGCGACAATCCGCCTTTGCCCGGCTGGATACTCTCGAAACTGCCACCTGTCGATCTGAATGCCCCCGTGCCCCTGTCCGGAAACCGCCGTCGTTGGTGGCAGCGTTTGCTGGGTACCTGAGGGGTGCTCATAACTAGCTGAATTAAATAAAAATAATATTTTGAAGTTGATGTATATTAAGCAGTTTTAATATACTGTGCGGCCGGTCTAGCTGACGCTTGTCAGTACCTAGTCCCTGATTTCTTGTGTTTCCAATAATGGAGTTGTCGATATGAAAAAATTAATAAATGTAATGATTGCAAGTGGGCTGTTGATTGTCAGTGGGTCTCTGCTGGCTGATGGCCAGAAAACTTATGACACCTCCTGCAAGGTGTGTCATGCCACGGGTGTTGCCAATTCACCGAAACTGGGTGACAAGGCAGCCTGGGCGCCGCGTATTGCAACCGGCATTGATGCCATGCTGGCGGTTGCTATCAAGGGTAAAGGTGGAATGCCGCCGAAGGGTACTTGTATGGCCTGCACGGATGACGAGCTGAAAGCAGCCATTGAGTATATGGTCAGCCAGAGCCAGTAATCCCGGGCAGTCATACTGGAGGCAGGTGTAACGCCTGTTTGCAGACTCAGAAAGTGTTATTGAATGGCGTACATTTATGTACGCCATTCTTTTGCTTACAGGGAGAAGGTGAGACCGGGAACCGGTCGAGAGGCTGGCCTGGGCCATGCTGGAAGCGACGAGAACAGTGAAATGGGGTATTCAGCAATGCAAAGAATTGCAGCAGTGATCATGGCGGGTATTCTGGCGGGTGGCAGTGCTGCAGTGCATGCTGGTGATGCGGTGGCCGGCAAAACCAAGTCTGCCACCTGTGCCGGTTGTCACGGTGCGGCCGGTATCAGCAAGAATCCCCTGTGGCCTAATCTTGCCGGTCAGCAGCAAGGCTACCTGGTCAAGCAGTTAAAGGCCTTTCGGGATGGCAGTCGTACCGATCCCATGATGACGCCAATGGCACAACCGCTGAGTGATGAGGATATTGCCAACCTCGCCGCCTGGTACAACAGCCTTTAAGCTGTATGGGCCATGCGGTGGTATGTGTACAGCGCGATAGTTAATAACAGCAGGGCACCCGCCTGGTGCGTTGCCGCCAGCGACACGGGTACATGCAGCAGCAGCGTTGATATGCCAAGGACAACCTGCAGCAATACGGCTGCAAGCATCAGGTGCAGGCCGGTTCTCACTGCTGCTGGCAGCGAGTAACGACGCGCTGTAACCCATAACGTAATAACGCCAATAAATACCAGGGTCGCCAGTAGCCGGTGATTAAACTGGACGGTGGCAATGTTCTCGAAGAAATTACGCCACAGTGGTGTCTGCATGAAGATCACCTCGGGTATCCAGTGACCGTCCATGAGTGGAAAGGTATTGTAGGCAAAACCGGCCTTGAGACCGGCCACAAAACCGCCGGAAAGAATGGTAATGAACACCAGGCCAGTCAGCAGTGTGGTGGCATGACGCAGTCCACCGGGGACTGCTGCTGAACGCCGGTCACCCAGCCAGAGATCCAGGGTGACATAAAACATGTAGGCATAAATCAGGATCGCCAGGCCGAGGTGGGCGGTCAGTCGGTACTGACTGACATGCGGGTTGTCGACCAGACCGCTTTTTACCATGTACCACCCCAGTAGTCCCTGCAGACCGCCGAGCACAAACATCGTCAGCAGTTTAGGAATGAGCGGGCGGCGAATCCAGCCTTTAACCAGAAAGAACAGGAACGGCAGCAGAAACACGGTGCCGATGGTACGCCCCAGCACCCGGTGTGAATATTCAAACCAGTAAATCTGCTTGAAGCCCGCCAGATCCATGCCGATGTTGATCTTCTGGTATTCCGGTGATTGCTGGTAGAGTTTGAAGGTTTCATCCCAGCTGGTCTGGTCGAGGGGCGGCAGGATGCCAAAGATCGGGTCCCATTCAACCATCGACAGACCGGATCCCGTCAGCCGTGTGACACCGCCCAGTATGACCATGGCGTACACCAAGATGCAGCAAACAAACAGCCAGGCGGCAATGCGCCGATTGTGGAGACCGTCCCGTTTCGAGGTGTGATATTTGCTCATGGGATCGGTATTCTACAGAAGTTCAGCCGGGAAACGGCTGTTACGTTATCGCCTGATTGCAGGTTAGAATGCTCCAGGATACTAAACGGCGGTGCATTCATATGAAACAGGTGATCCTACTGGTGCTGGTGGCAGGTCTGCTCTTGCTGGTGGCCTATTACTTGCCACCTGTTAGGGTGCAGGAAGACCCTGTGGTGCAGACCGGGTCTGTTGTTAATAACACAACGACTGTGCCTGAATCACTCCCGGCTGAGGGTGAAGCACCGCTCAGGGCTGTACTTGATATCAGTGTTCATACCATCGAAGGACTCAAGGTGTTGTTTGGTCGAGCAGAGGAGCTGGCGATGAGGCCGCAAGCCCAGGGAGAGGAGGCCAGCGTGGTGCTGGTGTTGCATGGGCCCGAAGTGGAGTTCTTCTCTATCGGGAATTATGAAAAGTATAAGGACATTGTCGATCAGGCTGCACGCCTGGACGCGTTTGATGTCGTCGATGTGCAAATTTGTCAAACCATGATGGATGTACATGGCCTTGAACGTGATGACATCCCGTCATTCATTGAGCAAGTGCCGTTTGGACCGGGTGAAGTCAAGCGCCTGACGCAGCAAGGCTATGTGGCTTTCTGATTTTGTTCGTAACAGGATATGCCCGGTTCAATCTGAAAAAGATAAATATTATGGCCACGTAATCCACGGAAAAACGCGGAAAGATTTCCAGTAAGGCATTTTTTCTTTCGTGTCCTTCCGTGTGTTTCGTGGCTATTAAATAAATCGGGCAGTCAGAGAACCTCGGCGCGCATAATCCGGCCATACCGGTCAAGATACAAGTGTAGCTGGCCGCAGCAGGGGACCCGTCTGCTTGAACTGCCCGGGCCTTCCATCAGTAATTCATCAAACTCAACTTCCACGAAGATTTCGTTAGTGGTCTCAACAATGACCGTGTAACGCAGGGAATCATTATCGATCCAGCCGTTCCGGGAACAGAAACGTGTCAGTTCACGGCAGGACTTCAGGTAGTGTTCGATGATGGACATGGAGCGGGCGGGTTTAGATAAGTGGTCAGAGTACTAAAAGTATAGAAGACCGGAATCCGGATGCAAGCTTTGTGCTTGCCGCGCCGCGGACAGTGTCCTGGAGGGGGCTTGGATGTGGTGGGTCGGGGCAGAAAGAAACCTGCCCCGACAGCTGTCTTAATCAGCCGGTGCGGCCGTCAAGGACGCGCTCGATGATCGGGGCCAGGATGATCTCCATCGCGAAGCCCATTTTACCGGCTGGAACGACAATGGTGTTGCGTCGTGACATGAAGGAATCATCCAGCATATCCAGCAGGTAGGAAAAATCGACATCCAGCTTTTTTGGATCCCGGAAACGAATCACGACGAAGCTTTCGTCCGGTGTCGGTATATCGCGGGCGATAAACGGGTTGGAGGTATCAACGGTTGGCACGCGCTGGAAATTGATGTCGGTGCGAGAGAACTGCGGCGTAATGTAATGGACGTAGTCGGGCATGCGTCGCAGGATAGTGTCGGTGACGGCCTCTGTGGAGTAGCCACGCTGTTCGCAATCACGGAAGATCTTCTGAATCCATTCAAGATTGACGATCGGCACAACGCCAATCAGCAAGTCGACAAATTTGGATACATCAACCGTGTCGGTAGCAATACCACCGTGCAGACCCTCGTAAAACAGTAGATCTGTGCCGGCCTCGATGGTTTCCCACGCGGTGAATTCCCCCGGCTGCTGACCATAGGGTTCTGCTTCCTCCACACTGTGCAAATAATAACGGCGTTCACATGAACCGGTTTCACCGTAGGTCTTGAACGTCTCTTCAAGCTTGTCGAATACATTGGCCTCTGGGCCGAAATGGCTGAAACTGTGGTTGTCGTTAGACTCCGCCTCCGTCATGGCTACCTTCATGGCTGCACGGTCGTATCGGTGATAGCTGTCACCCTCAATCACGACCGGGTTAACACCCTCGCGCAGGAAGATATGCTCAAACGCCAGCTTCACAGTGGTGGTGCCGGCACCGGATGAACCGGTAACGGCAATTATTGGATGCTTTTTGGACATGAAAAACTCCTCGACCCTAGGGTATATATCGGTTTAGTTGAAATTCGTGGCAGGTCCATCGACCTGTTTCCAGGCAAGTTAGTACCTGTGTTGGCAGCACTCTCAGGCTGAACCAGGGCCGTGTATTGAACCATTATTGCAGTGCCTGACTCAAGTGATGACAAATACCGGCCCCTGTGTGTATTAACAAATTAAATAATATCAATAGCTTCGAGGCCGGCAACCGGGCCGGCACCGGACGACACGCCGAAGGCAAGGGCGAGCGGCAGGGCAACAACAGCCGCTGTAACACCGCCGTAGATATCACCACGAATATTATTGAAATGCAGGCCGTTGATAAATTGCATAAATGGAGGTGCTGTTTTAATCGCGGGCGCGCATCTTAGCATGACCTGTGCCCGATGATGCCGGGTTGATATTCATTGTGTATATGGGGGTATGTAGGGAAAAGAATTTTTTCGGGAGAGAGATTAGTATATACTTATATTGATCCTATCTGCCGCAATTTGGCAGAATTCTTTTAAATAAGCCCGGAACCTGCCATGGCTGTAGAGTGTAATGACTGGAAAGGTCGGCTGTTACCTTTTCGTTGCTGGATTGGCGAGTTAAAGAAACCTGAAATTCTGCGTGCCGACCTGATTGCCGGTATCACGGTTGCATTGATACTGGTACCGCAGTCCATGGCGTATGCGCAGCTCGCGGGCCTGCCTCCCTATTACGGCTTATACGCATCATTTCTTCCCGGTATTGTCGCAGCCCTGTTTGGTTCATCCCGCCAGTTGGCTACCGGCCCGGTTGCGGTGGTCTCTTTGTTGACTGCCTCGGCACTGGAGCCCATTGCCAGTGCCAACCCGGAACTCTATATTGCCTACGCCGTCATGCTGGCATTTATGGTGGGCGCCTTCCAGATAGCACTGGGATTGCTGCGCCTGGGCGTGCTGGTGAACTTCCTGTCGCACCCGGTGGTGGTTGGCTTTACCAATGCAGCGGCCATCATCATTGGAACCTCACAATTGGGCAAGTTGTTTGGGGTTTCGGTGGAGAAATCCGCGCACACTTACGAAACGGTTTTCAATACGATTATCGAATCGTTTCACAGCACCCACCTGGAAACCATGCTGATGGCGATTGTTGCGCTCAGTATCATGATTGCCATGAAGCGCTTGATACCAAAGGCGCCCAATGTGCTGGCAGCCGTGGTCGTGACTACCGGCATCTCCTGGTTGGTCGGTTTTGAGCAAATGGGCGGGGCGGTGGTTGGCAAGATACCGGAAGGTTTGCCGCCCCTGGCAATCCCGAATATGGATTTCCAGGCCATGGGTCAGTTGTTGAGTGTGACGGTGGCGATTGCCCTGATTGGTTTTATGGAGGCGATATCGATAGCCAAGGCGATGGCCGCAAGCACCCGCCAGCGTCTGGATGCCAACCAGGAACTGGTCGGCCAGGGGCTGGGTAATATCTTTTCCAGTTTGTCGCAGGGTTATGCCGTATCCGGTTCTTTTTCCCGTTCGGCCGTCAATTTCAGTGTCGGTGCCAGGACCGGTTTCTCGGCCGTGGTGACCGGTGTAGTGGTCGGCATTACACTGCTGTGGTTGACACCGCTGCTGTATCACCTCCCACAGGCCACGCTGGCAGCGGTCATCATTATGGCTGTTATCAACCTGGTCAAGATTGCGCCCATCAAGCATGCCTGGAAGGTGCAACGACACGATGCCGCGGTCTCGATCATTACCTTTGTGCTGACTATTATCTGGGCGCCACATCTTGATAAAGGCATCATGGTCGGTGTGCTCCTGTCCCTGGCCTTGTTCCTGTACCGCACCATGGCCCCCCGTATTGCCGTGCTGTCACGTGATCCCGACGGTTCATTGCGTGACGCAGAGGTGCGCAAGCTGGAGACCTGTCGCAATATTTCACTGATCCGTTTTGATGGCTCGCTGTATTTTGCCAATACCGGTTATTTCGAAGACAAGATCCTGGAACGGGTTGCGCTCAAACCGGACCTGCAGTTTGTCATTATTGATGCAGAAGGCATCAATTCAATCGATTCAACTGGCGAAGAGATGCTGGGCATGCTAATTGAGCGGCTGCGCGAGGCGGGTGTTGAATTGATATTTGCGCGTGCCAAGAAGCAGTTGTGGGATACCTTTGAACGCACCGGCCTGATGGACAAGCTGGGGCGTGAGCACATGTTTGCGCTACGCACCCAGGCCTTCAACTATGCCTGGGACAAACTCGGTGACAACCATGCCGAGACCTGTCCGCTGCGCGTACCCCATCCGATTGAGGCAGAGGCCTGAGAAAAATAATCGCGCATCGTATGCGCGATTATTTTTTAAGCCCTTTTATACAATAAATCCCATACCCCGTGACCAAGGCGCTGGCCGCGCTGCTCAAATTTGGTGACCGGCCGGTAATCGGGCCGCTGAGAGTAGTTACCGGTACCGGCGCAGTTGCTGAATGCCGCTGATTGTCCCATCACCTCCAGCATGTGCCTGGCATAGTCTTCCCAGTCGGTCGCCATGTGCAGGTAGCCACCGGGTTTTATTTTCCGTGCCAGCAATTCGACAAAGCCAGGCTGTACGATACGGCGCTTGTGATGGCGTTTTTTATGCCACGGGTCAGGAAAAAACAGCAGCAGGCGGTCCAGGCTATTATCCGGGAAACAGCTATTCAGTATCTGCACGGCATCCTCGCGCATGATGCGGACATTGCTCAATTCACGTTCGGCCAGTTGCTGTAACAGCCGGCCGACCCCGGGGCGGTGTACCTCAATGCCAATGAAATCAGTATCCAGCTGCTGCTCGGCCATGGTCGCCAGTGCGTCACCATTACCGAAGCCGATTTCGAGTGTGCACGGTGCACTGCGACCGAAAATTGTTACCAAATCCAGCGGTGCATCAGCGGCCAGCCCGTAACGTGGCCACAGGTCTTGCAGGGCGCGCTGCTGCCCTGCAGTAATGCGGCCCTCGCGACGCACGAAGGAGCGGATTTTCCTGGCAGGATGACCATCGGCAGGTGTTGTCATCAGGACCGGTCCGTGTAGCATGTTGGTGGATCAGGGTTCATTCTGGGTATCATGGCGGCCATCGTTTAAATCGGGATCAGGGCGGATTATGCAATGGAACTATTCGGGACAACAGTGGCGGCTATCCTGGAGGCGTTCAATAACCGCAGCATGATGGAGATCCTGGTCCAGCTGCTGGTCCAGCTGCTGGTCCTGCTGGTGGCCGGCGTGGCGGCCTTTTTTATCCATCGTGCCAGCCTCAAGGCGCTGAACAGGCAGCTGCAACAGGAACAACCGTCAGGCCTGCGCAGTACCCTGCTGAAGGTGGGGCAACGCCTTGCCTTCCCATTGAGTGCCTTGTTTGCCGTACTGGTCGGCAGCCTGCTGTTGAACGAATTCGGTTACCAGACACCGTTGCTGAATCTCATCTCAAAACTGCTGGTGGCGCTGGCGGGTGTGCGCCTGATTGTATATACGCTGGGTGTCGGTATTGCACCGGGTCCCGCGCTGCAAGCGTGGGAGAAGGTTATCAGTACCACGATCTGGTTTATGGTCGCCCTGGTTATACTCGATTGGCTGCCAGCCGTGGAAGCCTTCCTGGAGCAGATCGCCCTGACCGTGGGCGAGAGCCGTTTTTCGCTGCTCATGGCACTGAAGCTGGTGGTGCTGATTGCGCTCTACGTACTGTTGGCCCTCTGGGCTTCGGGTGTGATCGATCAGCAACTGAAGAATGCAAAGACCATCAGCGTCAGCTTGAGGGTCGGTATCTCCAAGGTCATCAAGGTCAGCCTGCTGACAGTGGCATTTATACTGGCGATGACCGAGGCCGGCCTGAACCTCGCATCCCTGACCATCTTCGGTGGCGCGCTGGGTGTCGGTATTGGTTTTGGGCTGCAGAAAATCGTCAGCAACTTCATCAGTGGTTTTATCCTGCTGGGTGACCGTTCCATCCGGCCGGGGGATGTCATCAGTATCGGCAATACCTACGGCTGGGTCAGGGAATTGCGGGCACGTTATATCGTGGTGCGTAATCGTGACGGTGTCGAGACCCTGATACCAAACGAGAACCTGGTGACCACGGATGTGATCAACTGGAGCTACAGTGACAAGCATGTGCGCGTGCGTATTCCGGTACAGATCAGTTACTCCGATGACCCGGAGCAGGCAATGGCCATTATGGAACAGGCTGTCAGCGCCAGTAGTCGGGTGCTTGATTATCCGCAGCCTGTCGTGCGCTTGATGGAATTTGCCGACAGTGGCATTGCACTGGAATTACGCGTCTGGCTAACTGATCCGCAGGAGGGCGTTGGTAATGTCCGCTCGGACATCAATCTGGCGATCTGGCGCGGTTTCAAAGAAGCAGGGATTACCATACCGTTCCCGCAACGGGATGTGCACCTGCACCCGGCGACGGTCTAGAAAAACGTTCCGTCGATCGGTGATGAGGCGCTGGCAAAGCGCTTGCGCGGGATACGGCCGGCCAGGAAGGCTTCACGACCGGCTTCAATGCCCTTTTTCATGGCCGAGGCCATCAGTACAGGATCCCGGGCGCCGGCAATAGCGGTATTCATCAATACCCCGTCACAGCCCAGCTCCATGGCCAGTGCCGCATCCGATGCCGTGCCGACGCCGGCATCGACGAGTATCGGTACGGTGGCATTTTCGACAATGGTCCTGATGTTGTACGGGTTGCGGATACCGAGACCGGAGCCAATCGGGGCAGCCAGTGGCATCACTGCAACACAGCCCATTTCCTCGAAACGTTTGGCAACGATAGGGTCATCATTGGTGTACACCATGACCTTGAAACCGTCCTTGACCAGGACCGCAGTGGCCTCCAGGGTTTGCATGATGTCAGGGAACAGCGTCTTTTCATCACCCAGCACCTCGAGTTTCACCAGCTCGTGTCCATCCAGCAGTTCGCGTGCCAGTCGGCAGGTGCGTATCGCATCCTCGGCGGTGTAACAGCCGGCGGTATTGGGCAGTAAGGTGTATTCAGAGGGTGGCAGCACTTCCAGCAGGTTCGGTTCATCTTTATTCTGGCCGATGTTGGTGCGGCGAATGGCAACGGTGACAATCTCGGCGCCGCTGGCTTCAGTGGCGGCAAGTGTCTCGACCATGTCCCGATACTTGCCGGTGCCGACCAGCAGGCGCGAGTGGTATTCAACGCCGGCGATCAGTAACGGGTCGTCAGTAACAGGGGCGGGTGCGTGCATGACAGTAGACATAAATGGTAAGCTCTTGAATGCGCTATATAATAAGGTTCAGCCAGGGGGCAGACGACTAGCCGCTATCCGCCGCCGATGGCGTGTACAATTTCAACCTGGTCGCCAGGCTGTATGATATGACTGTCAAACATGCTGCGTGGCACGATTTCCCGGTTCACTTCCAGGGCCAGTCGTTTGCCCGTCAGGCCAAGGGTGTGCAACAGTTCGTTGGCACTCAGTCTGTCGGGAAAGTCCTGGCGGTCACCGTTCAGGATGATGTGCATGTTATTTCACTACAGGGCAACATAATGGCGGGTTATTCTACCGTAAACAGGGGGGCTGCGGTTATTTTCAGGGGAAAAAACAGGTTATGACAGAACCAACAGAAGATATTATTTCCACCGAAATTGCCGGGACACTCGATGGCCTGATGCTGCAGCGCGTCAGGCGCACGCCCGACAATATTGCCTATCGCAGTTTTGATGCCGAAAGCAAAACCTGGTGCGACACCTCCTGGAAAGAGGTCGGTGAGCAAATCGCCCGCTGGCAGGCGGCCCTGGCGGCTGAAGGCCTGTTGCCGGGAGAGCGGGTGGCAGTACACCTGCGTAACAGCAAGGAATGGGTGTTCTTTGACCAGGCAGCGCTGGCCTGTGGCCTGGCCATTGTGCCGCTGTATACCGATGACCGGCCTGACAATATCGCCTATATCATGAGCGACTCTACCGTGAAGGTGTTGCTGGTGCAGGATGCCGCGATCTGGAAACGGTTGGGTCCGGCCCTGGCCGGGCAGGAAGACCTGCAGCGGGTGCTGATACTGGATGGCTCAAAACCCGTGACGGCCGAGGTGTTGCAGGATGAGCGTGTGCAACTGGTGTCAGACTGGTTGCCGGCTTCGGCAGAGCCGTTACAGCCGCGCAACGGTGACCCGCATGCCCTGGCATCGATTGTTTATACCTCCGGGACCACCGGTCGCCCCAAGGGTGTCATGCTGACACATTACAACATGCTGTCGATTGCGCATGCTGCGCTGACCATGATCGATGTCTTCGAAGAGGATCTGTTTCTGTCCTTCCTGCCGCTGTCACACACACTGGAACGTACGGCCGGTTATTACCTGCCGGTGATGTCCGGTTCAGCCGTGGCCTATGCGCGTTCCATACTGCAACTGGCGGATGACCTGCAACATATCAGGCCCACCGTCATGATCGCCGTGCCGCGTATATTCGAGCGGGTGTTTGCGCGGATCCAGGGACAGATGGAGAAGCAGTCCGGGTTCAAGCGGGCACTTTTTAACATGACGACCGAGATTGGCTGGCACCGCTTTGAATACCAGCAAGGGCGTGCTGGCTGGCGTCCGCGGCTGTTGTTATGGCCGCTGCTGAACAAGCTGGTGGCCTCCAGGGTCACCGCAAAACTCGGTGGCCGCCTGCGCCTCTCGGTGAGTGGTGGTGCGGCGCTGTCGAAACAGGTGGCACAGATCTTTATTGGTCTGGGTGTGCCGATCCTGCAGGGTTATGGACTGACCGAGACCAGTCCGGTCATCAGTGTCAATGTGCCGGACGATAACGAACCGGGCAGTGTAGGTATTCCGCTGAACGGTGTCGTGGCACGCATCGGCGATAATGATGAATTACTGGTCAAGACACCGGGCATGATGCTGGGTTACTGGAATAATCACGCCGCCACGGCGGAGATCATTGATTCTGATGGCTGGCTGCACACCGGTGACCAGGCACGTATCGACAAGGGTCATATCTATATTACTGGCCGTATCAAGGACATCCTGGTGCTGTCCAATGGCGAGAAGGTACCACCGATGGACATGGAGCTTGCCATCAGTCTGGTCCCGGCCATTGAGCAGGTCATGGTGATCGGGGAGGGCGAATCATTTCTTGCCACGATCGCGATATTGGATGTGGAAGAATGGCGGCAACTGGCGACGCGTTTTGAACTCGATGCCGAGGCGGCAGACAGCCTGAACAATGAAAAGCTGCAGTCGTTTCTGCTCAAGGAAATCAAGGGCCGTTTAAAAGATTTTCCCGGTTATGCCAAGATACGGCGTCTCATTTTGTCACTGGAACCCTGGACGGTGGATAATGGCATGCTGACACCGACGCTCAAGGTCAAGCGTGCGCATGTGCTGGATGCGTTTGCCGACGAGATCAAGACACTGTATGAGAATGGCCCGGTAAAACGGCAATAACGGGTCAGGCATTCGTGCGTTCGAACTGCGACCGAAGAGGGGGGCAGAGCATCTTCGCTACAGTCAATAGAACTGGACCGGAGTTTTTGGCTTTATTTCAATCCTGATGAGTCAGTGATGCATGAACCACAGACGGCCCTGAGTGGTGCCTTTATTTCCGATGCCAGGGAGAGACCTGCGATCGGTCTTTGCTGGTCCCTGCTCTTTATCATGCTGTTCGCAGGATTCATGTTTGCCCTGCCAGTGTCTGCAGCGCCCGGGCCCGGGCCTGACGTTCTGGAGACCGCCGTTGACAACGCCGTTATCAGCAGCCCGCAAACCACGCTGGGGAGCCTGTTACGCCTCACCGATGCGATTCATGAACTGATCCGCGAGGACGGTGTAACCTGGGAGAATCAGGAGCGGCTGAGAAATATTTACCAGCAGGTCGAGAAGCTCTTCGACCTGAGCGAGGTTCCACCGAAGTACCGGAAACATGTGGCAGCCGAGACAGCGGTATATTTGCGTGAGGCGCTTGCACGTTTCCCTGTGCCTCCTGTGGAGGAAGTGCCGGATGAGGAGCAGATGCTGGCATGGGCCAGGGATGGCAGGGCGGCGCTCTACCGGCTACCGGATACACCGTTGGTCATCAGGAAGACCGATGTCGGTGTCTACGAGGGACGTTATCAGTTCTCGTCGGCCACCGTTGCCGAGGCGAAGAACTGGTACGAGGTGGTCGTTGCGTACCCTTACCTGGAAGGGCAGGATTTCATCTCCGGCCTGTATGACGATTACTTCCTGACACCGGGTCCGCTGATCCCTGTCGAGCTGATTCGTGCGCTGCCTGACTGGATGCAAAGCCAGTACCTGGACCAGACCGTTTGGCAATGGCTGCTGCTGATCATGACCGCCATGGTGCTGGCCGGTTTCGTTCTGCTATGGCGTGCACTCGTCAATCGTCTGGCCGGGGAGCTGAACCAACTGCATCAAAAACTGGTGCTCGTGCTAATGCCGATCGGTGTGATCTACCTCACGCTGGGTGCCCGCTCCTTTCTCGAAAGGCAGGTCATCCTCTCAGGCGAGGTCCTGCAGGACGTCATGTTTGTTGCCAAGCTCATTATGCTGGCCGCTGCCATCTCCCTCATTATGCGACTCGGCAGTGTCGTGACGGAGGCCGTCCTGACATCCCGGCACTTCGATACGCGGAAAATCGAGCAGCAACTCATCCGCTTGGGTATCCGCATGTTCACCATCCTGATTGCAGTCATTATCGTCATTGAGGGCATGCAGCAAATCGGTTTCTCACTGGCCACCCTGGTGGCAGGCGCAGGTGTCACCGGACTGGCCATTGCTCTGGCGGCGCAGGATACCCTGAAGAACGTCTTCGGAGGCCTGCTGCTGGCAATGGATCGGCCTTTCGAGGTGGGCCAGCGCGTGAAGATGAAAGGCTACGAGGGCTTTATTCAGGAAGTCGGCCTGCGTTCAACCAAGGTCAGCACCCTGAAAGGCCACCAGATCATTATTCCTAATGACGAGGCCGCCAGGATGGAGGTCGAAAATATCGGTCGCCGTCCCTATATCAGGCGTGACCTGAATGTCACGATTACGTATGACACCCCGCCGGGAAAGATTGCCCGTGCCGTGGAGATTCTGCAGGAGATACTTGCCGTGCCGGAGGTCTCACCAGACGCGGCCGCTGCATCGGCTGACGGGAATCATGAGCCGCACCCCAATGAGGCTGTCAACCAGCCGGATTACCCGCCCCGCGTCTACTTCAACGACCTCAACGCTGACTCACTGAACCTGCTGGTTATATACTGGTTTCACCCGCCTGATGCATGGTTGAATCTGGAGTTTGCCAACCGGTTCAACATACAGCTCATGGAGCGTTTCAACGCTGAGGGCATCGACTTTGCCTTCCCGTCGCAAACCCTGTACCTGGCCGGTGACAGCAAACGGCCAATCAATCCGGGCCCGCCGTCGTCACCCCCACGGGCAACGACCACGGCCGAATCATCACCGGCCAGTACCACTACGCGACCGATACCGGCAATGGCGGAAAAGTCGAGCGATGCCGCTATCGAAGAGGAACTGCTGCACGGTGACGATGAGGGTGAATCCAGCGATGCCGGGGATTCGACAAGCTAGTCTGCAGCAACGGATTAAAGAACGGTTCAAAGGGGGACGACTCGAGTGGTCCGTGTCTGATCCTCATGATCTGCTGGGGAGTTTCCTTGTCAACAGCCCTGGACTGCGCTAGCCTGTAACTATGCAGCAGATATTACTGATATTGTTGGTGTTAGCCTGTGCAACGGCCAGTGCAGAGGTGTTCAAGCGGATCGGTCCCGACGGACATGTTTATTTTTCTGACCAGCCAGGTCCAGATGCCGAGCGGGTCGACGTTACCCCCGTCCAGACCATCAGCCTTCCACCTGTAATTGAACAAACGGAAACCGTGGCTGCAGTGACGCAGGGCGATGCTACAGTCGCATACACCGAATTTTCCATCACCAGCCCAATAAGCGACCAGGGTGTCCGGGCCAACGACGGCAACGTCACGATACACCTGTCACTGCAGCCTGCGCTCCAGTCCGGCCACATGATTATTTTGAACGTCGATGGTGAGGACGGTGAGTCGACCAATAGCAGCAGTGGCCTGATGATCGAGTTGAATAACCTGTCACGCGGCCAGCATACCGTTATGGCCACGGTCGTCGATGAAGACGGTAAGGTCTTGATCAAGACCGAGCCGGTCAGCTTCCATGTCCTGCGTGTGGCGGGCGGCTAGTACTCCTTGAAGGCGTACTAGACCTGTCCTTCCCGAAAATACGTACTGCCTGATATTCTTGACCTTTTTCAGGGGTGACGTGAGTCTGGTGTGCATGGCGAATTCCTATTCACGTGGCTACAGGGGTTTTTCAGTAGGTTCAAATCCTATACGACCCACCATTTAAGTACTAGAAACAAAGAGGTTTTCGTGTTGCAAAGGCGTTTCGGAAACGTGCTTTTTCTAAAAAAGTACACAAATCCGGAACACTTCTGAAACCTTCTTAGCTTTCGAGGTGCAATATGGCAACCATTTCCAAGGTTGGCCGCAAGTCACATGATGCCTACAAGGCAGTTATCCGCTTGCGCGGTGTAAAACCCTTCTCCAAAACCTTCAAACTCAAGAAAGACGCCAAAGTCTGGGCAATTCGTATGGAACGAGACATTGATGAAGCTCGTGCCTATTTGAGGGGTGGCCACATACAGTAAGAGGTGAAATAAAATCTAACCCAGACAGAATTGTGCGCAGAAACGATAAAGACCTTGTTCACGCAAGACAGAATTTCCGTGTAAGTGTAACGCGGGCAAAAATTCGAACGACAATCATGACGCCGAAAGATGATATTTGCGTTCTATTGCTGGCGTGAGTGACTCAGTATGTGCGAGATTATCGTGTGGGGATTTCTAGTCTGAATCCCGGATAGGCAAAGGCGCTGGCGATTCTCTCGCAGTCTTTTTCTGTCACCCCCTCTCTGCGGGCGATGTCGTACCAATTGTTTTTAACAATTTGTTCCATCTCATCGATCGTTTTTCTGGCCTCGTCCGGTTCAAGGAGAAAGCGTGCGCTTTGCGACAGCAGGTTCTCAGCATGGGCATAGCGTCCCATATCACCGCAATCAAGTGCCAGGTCACGGCGCTCGGTACTGACCGGCGTGGATGGTGTCAGGTCATAGGCTGGTGAGAGCTTCCAATCCGTATTCATAGCGACGACGGCATGGTTGCGCGGGTGATCGTCAATATTAGAGATTAGAGCGTTAAAGCACATGCGCCGGAATAGCTCAGGCGCATCAGTGCGCGGCTGCGAAGAGATACGTCGCAGCTCCTCAACAAGCAGGACATAGGACCATTTCTCTCTGTCCTGATAACTTTCGTCTGAGCGCAGCAGCGTTAGAGCGCTGAGCATGCGGCCTCTGCGATAGCCTGCCGTCTTTATTTCCCGGTCAAAACGTTTTATAAGCACTGCGTCATGCTCACCAATTGTGACGACCTTGTTTTCTGCAACGTGCAAGCCGCATTCGCGGGCAAGCATGAGCATGGCGTGTTCAACACGCGCATCGTTCCATTTATCCTTCGCGTGACGCAATTTTGCGATCCAGAGGCCGTCTTTATCCTCGACGACTGCCTTCGGTCTGGCACCGCCCATTGATGTGCCATTACCACCCATCAACTTCTGGGCCTGTTCGGCTTCAGCACCGTCAGGAAGGTCCTCATCGGCAATGATCAAATCTGCAAGTTCTTGCAGCCGCTCCAGGTCTATCGTCTGGTTGAATTTACGGCGTGGGGCAGGGGGTTCTTTATTGAGTCCAAATCCCAGTGCGCCTGCGCGGTCGTCCGGTGAATGCAGCAGGTAGTCAATTTCACCAAGCTGCGTCTGTCCGGTGTATTTTTCAATGACCCTGCGGCCCCAGGAATCAGGACTGGCATCGCGCAAGGCGCCGAAGACGCCTTTGAGTAAATTTGTCTCATAGGTTTTGGTGCTGAGCTTAAGTTCAATTGGGTCGATTGGCACGGCGTTATCGCGAGCAAGATAACTGCGACCATAAACAAACTTTCCGGTAGGGTTACCCCGCCGGTCGGTCGTTAGCTCGAATTTTCCGGCAGTGACAAATTCCGTTTCCTCTGGCAGGGTGATATAGACGTAGCATTCACTCGCGGTGGTCCTAGAAATCATTATCGAGCCCCTCTTTTGCGCGGGCACGGGCACGATCCTTTGACAGGGATAGCGACAGGCCTTCCTCGTCCAGTGCCGGGTCGGCGAGCTCGTTCATGGGTCCAAGCAGGTCATACACCCATAGCAGAGCGGTGTAGACTGCAATGCCGGTTGAAACCTTGCCTTTTTCTGCATCCGTTACCGCGCGTGGACCGGTCCCGATTTTCTCGCCGACCGCCTCAATCGTCAGGTTGCGGCGCAGCCTTGCGGTACGCAGGTTTGCACCGAGACGCTTGATCGCCTGTTCGACCGGGTAGGGCGGTGCCTGTACCAAGGTGTTTTTTGCCGTCATTAGCTCTTAAGGGCCTCTTATCTAGGTTAATAAGCTCTTAAGAGCATATCAAGGTTTTGTGGTATCACCAAGAGTAATATGCTCTTAAGGGCATTTTAAGTGACTTAAGTTGCTCTTAAGGGCGTATATATAGTCTTTTAGGTCTTTTGGCCCGTTTTTACTGGGTTTTATGGTGGAGGGCTTTTCCCCCCTGGATTCACCAGCAGTGCGTCGTTATCAGTGCACCCCCCTGCGGAGAGGCCCCCCGCAACACCCCCTGTCCTTCCCGATAATTCGTACTACCTGATATTCTTGACCTTTTAATGAACGATGATTATGTAATACTAATACTTGACAATATATTACACAATGTAATAATTGTGCTGTGCACGAGATTCAATACACAAGGAAGGCATTGAAAGGGCTAAGGAAAATGCCAAGTGATGTGTCAGACAGATTTGTCAGGAATTTTGAGCAACTGGCCGAAGGCAATGAGGAGGGTTTGAATATAAAGGCCCTGCAAGGCCGGGATGGTTTCAGGATGCGTGTCAGGGAATGGCGCGCGATTTACCGAATTGATGGCGGCAGGCTGGTTATTCTTGTGTTGGATGCCGGCCCACGCGGAGATATTTATAAATGAGCGCGCAAATTATTCAGAAAGATGGCAAGGCAGAATTTGCCGTGGTCCCCATTGAGGAATACAACCGTCTGCTTGTGATGGCAGAGGATTTTGATGATTTGGTGGCCTACGACAAGGCAATAGCAGAGCTCGAGTCCGGTGAGGGTGAAGCTATCCCTGCTGAAATTGTTGCACGCCTCGTAGCAGGCGATGAGCATCCGCTCAAGGTGTGGCGCGAGTTTCGTGGTATGACCCAGGCAGGGCTTGCTGACCAGGCGGGTGTTTCACAAGGGCAAGTAGCCTTGATTGAGGGTGGCAAACGACAGGGAACGGTTGATGTATTAAGAGGACTGGCCAGGGTGTTGAGCGTCGATTTGGATGACTTGGTTTAGTCTCATAAGAAAATAACCTGATCCGAAGCTATATTAGTGTACTCACTGTGGAATCAAAAAAGAGCAGACAGTGGGTCTGCTGGCACCATTGGTGTGAGTTTATTTATCTTGCGAGAGGAAGCGTGGATTACTGGTTCAACGACAAGCGGGATGCTGAAAAAGGCTGCGGGAGTTTTGCGGGATTGAGTGCAGCACCGTTATGCACGGTACTGCATTCCAGGTAACGGATGCCCCGATATTACGTTATGAAAATCAATTAGGTAGGTCGTGAATCTCGGACTTTTAATCCGATGGTCGAAGGTTCGAATCCTTCACGACCCACCAAATTCAACAACTTACAGACTGCATTTTCCAGTTCTAAAATTTTGCGGGAGTTTTGCGGGAGCTAACTAACGCTGAGCCTCCGTAAAACGACCAATTCCGGCTTCTTGTCCCCGCGACTGCATACCGTGTTAGCGGCTTCAATCAGTCGGGTCAATTCGGCCGCCGAGTAGTGCGTGGTCATTCTTCCTGAGCGATGTCCCAGCAGGTCCTGTCTGTCTTCAAAGCTTACGCCTGCCGCCCGTAACCGACGACCAAAGGTATGCTTCAAATCGTGAACCCGGACCTGTGGTAACCCGGCCTTTTCACGTGCACGCCGCCAGCCACTGTTTGACATATGGTCAATCGGCTTCTTGCGGAAGGTGAAGACATGCGTGTCATGTTTCCCCCGCAGGTCATTCACGACTGACAAGGCAATATCGTTCAGCACCACCAATCGGTCATCCCCATTTTTGACAGCATTACCCGGAATCATGAACACTGATGTATCGAGTTCTGGCACCTGCTGTTCCCATTCCCATTGCAGGTTACAGATCTCACCAACACGGCAACCGGTATTGACCGCAAACAGCGCCATTTGAGCCAGATGCTTTGGCAGCTTCTGAAACAGTCTGACCTGTTCGTCCCAGTTGAGCGGATAAGGTTGCCGCTTATTGGTGTCAGGTAGCAGTCTGATCTTGGGGGCTGCTTTTAGCCAGGTCAGTCCATGTTCATCAAGCCATTCCGATGAAGCCAGATTGAGAATCCTTCTCACGACCTTCAAACCATGGTTAATAGTACCCGCGGTTACTCCTTCCTTCTGGCGATGTTCGATCCACGGTTGCAGCGTACCCATATGAACATTATCGAGTGGCTTGTTACCAATGTATTTGACCAAGTGATTTAGCCGATCAATATCATCGTCAAGACTCCGTTTGTGCTGATTTTCCAACACGAACTTTGCAGCCGCTTGTTCAAATGTTCGTTGGGGCCGTACTCCGTAGACTACTGCTTGCCGAATTTCCTCCATCAACCTCGCTAAGAGGCGTTCCGCTTCTTCGAGGTTATTTGTTCCACAGCTTTGGCAAATACGCCGTCCGTGGATTTTTTTGTCGATATGCCAGATACCGGCTCTTTTAATGAGCCCTGGCGTTCTTTTACGTCCCATGTCAATTCTCCTCTGAGTTGACCGGAACGCCCGTTGCGGGACTTATATTGGTCTACCCAGGCATCCAGATCAAGGCGATCAAAGGCAATACCCTGTATTCCGATGCGAATTTCAACGAGATACGGCCGTACCTCGGCATTAAAGCGGCTCCTGTCCATGCCCAGATAGAAGGGCGCGTCCCGGAAGCGGATCAGTCTTGGCGCAATAGGGCCGGGTTGTTTCATGAGCGGTTGTATTGCATCGAGTGTTAACCAGCGGTTGATCATAGCTACGAGTCGGGTCGGAATCACGACCGAAAGGTGGGCTCATAAGGCGAGCTTTCGAACATGATTCCGTACACGCGTGATGGCAAGCTGATGTGTCCACAAATCACCGGAGAACACAGGTTGTGCATCACGCATGCTGACACTAACACCGTGGAAATCGCTAAATCAAAAATAAATGTTTAGCAAAACGGTAATGTTTTTCGCATGTTTTTGGCTGTGAAGTAACAAGAATATCCTGTCATTGCGAGGAGCTCAGTGACGAAGCAATCTCCAAAAATAATTGAACACCAATGAAAAATATTGCACGTAATGACGAGGATGTTTAGCAAAAAACGCTGTCGATTTACTTCGCACATTGCTAAACATTTTGTTCTGGAAAATGCGTGATGCGTTGTGCAATCTCATGTTTCCAAGTCAAACACAAGGAGAACACGGACGATGCAAGAGCAAATCAACACCAGCATGGTAACGCTGGAAAACCAATTGACTGAACGTTTCGGTCTGCTGTTGTCGCAGACGCAACTGGCCGAACTGCTTGGTCGTAGCACCGGTGGCTTGCGTTATAGCCTCTGTTACCCGAGTGATCAGAGTACACGCGCGCTCAAGACTTGCGGTCTCAAGATCGGCCGCCGTGTGTATTACCCGGCCTCGGATGTTGCCCGGATCATTGCCGGCCCCAACGAAGACTGAGATATCCAGGTGATCGCGAACTAAAGCTGTGAGTCATGCTGCACGCGCGTGGGCCTTGCGCCAAGACCTCAAGCCAATACCCAAGTTCGTCCTCGTGGTATTGAGCGATGCCGCGAATGATCAGGGGCACTGCTGGCCGCGTATCTCAACCATTGCAGACAAGGTGGGTGTCTCGACACGTACCGTGCAACGCGCCATTCAGTTACTGGTCAGGCGTGAATTGATCACGGTCGAAGAACGCTATCGCAGCGATGGTTCCTGCTCCTCGAATCTATACCAGCTATTGCTGGATGAGGGTGACAGCCTGTCACCGGCCCCTGACCGTAGTGACACCACCCCCGGACACCCGTGCCAGGGACCCCCCGACACCGGTGTCATACCAGGAACCACCATAGGAACCGTAAAAGAACCACCACAACCACACGTGCTGAAACCTGAGCTGCCAGATCGTGGTGGTGGAGAGATTTCTGATTTGTATTACCCCAAAGACCTGCTGCCATCAGAGCGATCCCGGGCGGAAGCGATGATTGGTGCATTGAATACGCCGATCAACCAGCAGGTACTGGATGAATGGGCCGGGATCATCACGGCCGGTGCGATACGTTCCTCCTCGCTGGGTTGCCTGCGTGCGCTGGTCAAGCGTGCACAGGAAGGTACGTTCGCACCAGAGCGTGCCTTGCACGTTGTGCAGGCACGGAAGGTGCAGCAGCGTGTGGCCTCCGCACACACCGCTGTGCCCGACCCGGGTCCGGTTGACGAGAACAATGCGCTTGTTCGTCGCCTGATGGCGATCGGCAAGCGGGTGACAGGCGATGGCCGGTGATTTTACTGAAACCACATCAACCTGCGCGTACCGAAGGTTGCCTGATACAAACCGATGCAACCTGTGTGACAGGCCAATGCCTGGCGCACGGGTTGCTCCGTGCGAGCGGCTGCGTCACTACACAGCGAAGCGCGGTAGTGACGCAGCCGCATTCGGGACCTAAGTGCGAGTGGTGTGGGAATATTTTTCAGACGTGTTCGAATGCCAGTGGAATTATGGCGTGGCTGCTAAACAAATAGTTCAAATTTAGCAATGACAATAGTGCACGGCCTGCCTATACTGGCAGCAAGTTTTGGTTTTATCCGCGGCCACTGCGGCAAAGTGGCAAACAAGGCACCACTCGGATCGTGAAACCGGTGCATCGGCGCAAGCCGCGATCCATCTTCGATAGTCGGGCAGTCGGTCTGTCCATTCTCAACATCGGGCAGCGCCATAGGGTCTGTCCTTTCTTGCAGGCATCCGCCTGTCTTAAACCACGAGCCTCGTGCCCGACGATTGCCTTTGGCGGTTGTTGTGCCGTGCTCATTCTCTATAAACCGCAGGCATGTCCTGCTTATTTCAAAGGAGGTGTTTAACCACACTTAAAGAACGCCTGTGCTCGGGCATGTTGGATTGCGTTGGGTTACCCCCGTACCGGGAATACCCGCGTTGCCTTTGACCAGGCATTGTCAGGTCGTTTGGGGATTGTGCCCCATGACTGTTTCGCGCGAGCGAACTTGCCAGTTTCGGCTGTCAAGTGGTCAGAAACACTAACCAGATACGGAGAACACGATGAGAGACCTGAACTACCAACTTAAACAACTCTGCCACCAGTGCCGGGAGGGCGCCTATGGCACCCAGAATAAACGCGAGCGGATGTTGACCCTGATAGCCAACCAGCTCCACGAGCTGGGCTATCGGGGCATGTCGGCACGGTCCCTGAAGCCGAAACACATCGAGGCCCTGATCAAGCACTGGTTCGCCAAGGAGCATGCCATCGGGACCATCAAGAACCGCATGGCCGCGATCCGCTGGTGGGCCAGAAAGGTCAACAAGCAGAACGTAGTGGCCAGATCAAACGAGCACTACGGAATCCCGGACCGGCGCTTTATCACCAACGAATCGAAGGCGAAGACTGTCGCACGCGAGCAATTGGATAAAGTCCGCGATGAGTATGTCCGCATGAGTCTTGAGCTGCAGCAGGCTTTTGGCCTGCGCCGGGAGGAGGCGATGAAATTTCAGCCAAGCTTTGCCGACCGTGGCGACCAGCTGATGCTGAAAGCTAGCTGGACCAAAGGTGGGCGGGAGCGGACCATCCCGATCCGGACTGAGGCACAGCGGGACGTACTCGACCGGGCGCGGCGGCTGGCCGGTTTCGGCTCCCTGATCCCGAGTAATCGCAACTACGCCCACCAGATGCGCGTCTATGAGGGCAACACAGTCCGCGCCGGGCTTTCCAACATGCACGGGCTACGCCATGCTTATGCACAGAACCGTTACGAAGAACTAACCGGCTGGCAATGCCCAGCCGTCGGTGGGCCTGATTCAAAGGCACTGACACTGGAACAGCGCGAGGCAGACCGAGAGGCACGGCTCACTATTAGCCAGGAGCTGGGGCATGAGAGGGAGGCTGTAGTCAGTGCCTATTTAGGAAAGTAGATGGTTATGTAAAGTAGGCACCATTACAGTCAATAAAATCCGACACTTATTCCAGAAATGCTTTACAGGGTCTACGCGGAAACGTGTGGGTTTGTACGTTGGGTATGACATTTTCTGTATTTCGCGTGTTGAATGCGTACTTTGGACCTCATTACGGACATTCATGCGGGCAACTTCCATGCATCTCAGTTGGATGACCGGAAACGGGCAGTTACTCGCCCTTCGTTTGGCCCTGAATACCGATCACTGGTGAGGTAGGCGAAGGGGGATAAAGACGAGGACTTGCCGTTCCCCAACCCTCATGTGTAGGACAGCAATGCAGCAAAACCTGTCATTCCCAGAAACAGAAAACCCCGCTAATGCGAGGTTCCCCATTGGCGACTACTGGCCAAGCTACTTGTTAACATTCCCCGTAAACACAGCCTTAGATTCATACACAAACAGCGAT
>Ga0316190_10000468_pt1 | contig 27947 bp, 17 predicted proteins | sample Eddworburrow2_MG_FD_204929 | JGI IMG/M metagenome (GOLD analysis project Ga0316190, IMG submission 204929) | Coastal sediment microbial communities from Maine, United States - Eddy worm burrow 2 | ecosystem: Environmental > Aquatic > Marine > Coastal > Sediment | place: USA: Maine | collected... | reverse complement strand
CATTATAACCAATGAAGGTTATGCATTAATCCTCACCCTGCTCTTTTCCACCCGCATCAGGGGCATGCTCAAGGATACGATCCGCCATACGCGAAAAGGGGAGGCTCTGTAACCAGACCGTACCGGTGCCACTGAGGGTCGCCAGAAACATGCCTTCTCCACCAAAAACCATGGATTTAAGCCCACCCGCCATTTCAATGTCATACTCAATACCATTGGTAAACCCGACCAGGCAACCGGTATCTACCCGCAAGGTTTCACCCTGCAGCTCCTTTTTGATAATGGTGCCACCCGCCTGGGCAAAGGCCATACCATCGCCTTCCAACTTTTGCAGGATAAAGCCTTCTCCACCAAATAGACCACTACCCAGTTTTTTATTAAAGGTAATGCCAATCTTGGTACCCAGTGCAGCACAAAGGAAAGCATCTTTCTGACAGATAAATTCTCCGCCAATCTCGGCCATATTGAGCGCAATGATGTTGCCTGGGTAGGGTGCAGCAAAGCCCGCCTTACGCTTCTGGTTGCCATTATTAGTGAAGTGAGTGGTAAAGGCAGATTCACCCGTCAACATGCGTTTACCCGCACCAAACATCTTGCCAAAAAGCCCCTGATCAGGGTCAGCGCCATCACCCATTTTGGTCTCGAACTCGATATCCTGCTCCATGTAAGTCATGCCGCCTGCTTCTGCAACCACGGTTTCACCTGGGTCAAGCTCCACTTCGAGCAGCTGCATCTCATGACCAATAATTTTGTAGTCTATCTCATGACAGCGCATGGTGATTCTCCTGTTGATTTAGTAATGGTAATCCTAAGTCATTCAGCCAGGTTTACAAGCTCCAGGGCAAACAAGATGGGTAGGCTTGGGGCTCTTTTTCTTGCGCAATCTCAGTGCCGTTAGCGAACCACCCCAAAGGCAGCCTGTATCGATACTCCAAACATTATCCCCTGTGTGATAGCCCAAAGTGGACCAGTGGCCAAATACAATGCGCTCATTGCGGCTGGCACGGTGCGGGTGTTCATACCAGGGAAGATAACCTTCCTCCTGGTTACCAGGCGCTCTCTTCTCTTTAAGGGCCAAGCGACCTTGCTTGTCACAATAGCGTAACCGGGTCAGACAGTTGGTTATAAAACGCAGCCGATCCATGCCCTGTAGATCTGATGACCAGAGACAGGGTTTATTGCCGTACATCTGTTGGCAAAAATCATGAAAACCCGGCCCGGCCAATACCTCATGCAGCTCTTGGGCAAGCGCCAGCGCCGTTGGGAGATCCCACTGTGGGGGCAGACCACCATGCAGCATGCTGAAATTAAGCCGGGTATCGTGGTGCATCAGGGGGCGTCTGCGCAGCCAATCGATCAGCTCTTCCCGATCATCAGCAGCCAGAATGGCATCCAGCGTGTGCGCTTTATCTCTATGTTTTGGATTATCTTGGGAGATAGCCAGCAGGTGCAGATCATGATTGCCCAGAACAGTAACAGCTGCGCTGCCAAGCCCTTTAACAAGACGCAAGACCTCTAACGAATGAGGGCCTCGATTTACCAGATCACCAACAAACCAGAGGGTGTCATCTGTTGGATCAAATTTGATTTTATCCAGTAACCGTTGAAGATCGGCATAACAGCCTTGTACATCGCCGATGGCGTAAGTAGCCATATTGGTTGCCTGTGCCCCCATTCATTATTGTTATGGGTAGTATACGGTATACAGGCATAAATATACCCGATTCACATCCGGAAAATAATGGACGAAATTAAAACAGGCTATTGATCAACTGGCTTAGCTTTTTAGGTTAGGCCAATGCGTAAAACAGGCTTAATTGATACAAGATCAGCATGGCATAGCAGAACAATGCACCATACAGGATAGACCGCACCCTAATGCCAATGCTGATCCTGGCATTGTGGTATGCCATTAACATGATCATGCCAAGGCCCGTCAATAGCAGCTTGCACATGATAAATAGCTGGGGGTCCTGCTGAATCAGCAGATCCATTACTGGATTAATTTCGCTGGCCCCTCTATTTAGCAGATGCAGAGTATTGATCGCATCCATAAGGCAGAGCAACATGAGCGATACTGCAACGGCCATAAACCGCCTTGGATAGAGGTCCAAATTTTCTACTGCCGCTTCCTCGCCATCACCCCTGCGCAGTTCACGACGCCGGCCCAGCAATCGGTAGTGGCTAAAAGGGGATATCTCTTGGGTGCGGCGATCCGCAATGCGTCTGCTCTGCTGCATGTTTTTATTGGCTCCTACCTCAGTACACCACCTGTCCTGCTATACAAAGTGGTGCGTCAATATAGTCAACAACAGCCAAACTGGTCAATGCAGCACATGCAATAAAGGAACTAGATTCTTGTTACTGGTTAACCACTGCTGACTTATCAACTGCCACTCTCAGCAAATCATCAATTAAATCTGCCAGTTTATTCAATGCCCCCCGGTTTTGCTCAACCACCCGTCGACCATTTTCACCAATACGGGAACGCTCACTGGCATCACTCAGCCACGCATCAACCACTGCCGCCAGCTCATCTGCCTGGCTCACCATAACTGCTGCATCCTCTTCCAACAGCAATTCACTGATAGCCATAAAATTGAAGTTATGCGGGCCAAAAACCACCGGCACGCCTAAAGCAGCAGGCTCCAGCATATTGTGCCCCCCATGCTTTATCAGGCTGCCGCCCATAAATGCCACATCAGCACCCGCCAGAAACATGGGCAGCTCGCCCACAGTGTCTCCGAGAAACACTCCTGTTTCAGGGGTACAATTTGACTGGTCAGAACGGCGCACCACTTCAAATCCTGATTTTTTACACAACACGGCAACGCTATCAAAACGCTCTGGATGCCTGGGCACCAACACCAATAAGGCTTGCGGCAGTTGCTGCTGAATCTGCTTATGCGCCTGCAGCACCTGCTCATCCTCACCCTCATGAGTACTGGCAGCAACCCAAACCGGCCGCTCATGCCCCCAAGTGCGGCGAATCACATCAGCCTGCTCATTCAAACTACGCGGTAACCGGGCATCGAATTTGATACTCCCCGTCACCACAATCCGATCTGGATGCACGCCAAGCTGCACAAAGCGCTCGGCATCTGCCGGAGCCTGAGCTGCCACTTGGCCTATATCCCCAAAAGTCTGCCGGGTAAAATTTCCAAGGCGCGCATAACCTTTAGCCGAACGCTGGGATAGACGGGCATTTGCCAACAACGAGGGAATACCATGCTGCTTACAGGTGGTCAGCAGGTTGGGCCAGATCTCCGTCTCCATTAACACCATAATCCGTGGTTTTGCACGCTTAATAAAACGTTTAATAATCAACGGAATATCATAAGGGGCATAGACATGAAAAAGCTCATCCCCAAACAGCTCCTTCACCCGCTGAGAACCCGTTGGGGTGGTAGTGGTAATAACGATAGCCTGCTCTGGATAGCGCTCCTGCAGCAATTTCACCAAAGGCACGGCTGCCTGCACCTCACCCACAGAGACCGCATGAATCCACAGCGTGTCAGCAGCATCGAAAGGGGCAAACAGACCAAAACGCTCTTTCAGACGATCTCGATAGCCAGATGCATTCCGACTACGCCAGAGCAGGCGCAACAGAACCAATGGCATCGCTATGTACAGCAGAAAAGTATAAATGTGGCGCATTAAATCAGGTGAGGGGCATCTTTTGGTGGGTCAGCTTATATTCTTAAGCAGTAGCATCTCTGCTCTGCCGGGATCGCTCATTATTGTAGACATCAGGCCTGACGTCCAGATCAACTTATAGCCGCTTGGGTATATTATGAGTCTCCCTGTCAATAAAACCTTTGCAGAATAGTTTTAATGTATACGCTAACAGACCCCATTAGCTCAAGCCAACCACCTGGGTGTAGGTCTCAACCCGGATCTGCTGATACACTCAATCACTCCCCAAGAGGCTAACCAGCAGCGAGTAAATGACAGAGCAACACCCACAGACACACTCCTTTGGAATCTACCGAATCCAGCGGCTGGCTGCTTTTCTTGGTGTAAAACAGATCTCATGGAGAGTACCTTTTATATCGGCGTTGTTCAGCACAAAAAACATCAGCTTCATAGTGGGCTGGGGGAGAAAGAGCAATACTGAGCAGGCTCGACATAACGCTCAACTGCTTGGCAAGCGCTATCTCACACTCGAGGATGGCTTTTTGCGCTCTATAGGGTTAGGCGTCAGCAAGAGCCCTCCCCTCTCCATAGTAGTTGATGATCTGGGCATTTATTACGATGCTACCCAGCCATCAAGGCTTGAAAATATCCTGAATGGTGATTATCACAACATACCAGACCTACCCCCTTTTCAATCGTTAAACAGTGCATTATCAACCGCAGATCAGGATCCCCTGGATGATGACCAGCTGCTTTGCCGTGCAGCAACATGCATCGATCAAATCATCATCAACAAACTCTCCAAATATAACGATAGCCCAGAGCTAAGCTTAGGCCCCAAAAACAGGCACAGGGTCTTAGTCGTCGATCAAACAGCAGGTGATCTCTCCATTCAATGCGGCCTGGCAAAAGCAGAGAGCTTCCAGGCTATGCTGCAGGCGGCCCTGAATGAGCATCCAGAAGCAGAGATCATTGTCAAAATTCACCCTGATGTCATCATCGGTAAAAAGCAGGGGCACCTTGCTGCTTGCGCTGATATGGAGCAGGTACGCCTTGTCTCAGACAACATCAACCCAATCCATCTCTTACAACAGATTGATGAGGTTTATGTCGTAACCTCTCAATTGGGTTTTGAGGCCTTGATGCTGGGTAAAGCTGTGACCTGCTTTGGCGCACCCTTTTATGCTGGCTGGGGGCTGACCAATGACCGCATAGAGCTACCCCGGCGAAATAAAAAGCGCTCCATTCAACAACTATTTGCAGCGGCTTACATCCTCTATGCCCGGTATGTGGATCCAGAAACCGATAGCTCATGTGAAATTGAGCGAGTTATTGCACACTTAGCGCTTCAACGGCACTGGTTCAACAACAATTGCGGCACGCTCTACTGCATTGGATTTGGCATCTGGAAGCGTGGCTATGTACGAGGCTACCTTCGTTCACCCTGGAATCAAATAAAGTTTGTCCGTTCTGCACAGCAGATCATCCATGACCAGCCTGGAGAAGATGCTCGACTGGTGGTCTGGGGCACCCGGGAAAACAGTGAGATCAGAGAGCTGTCCACCCGCCTCAATATACCTATCTGGCGTATGGAAGATGGCTTTTTGCGATCCATCGGCCTTGGCTCAAACCTGACCGCCCCGGCATCCCTGGTGCTGGATAAAACAGGGGTCTATTTTGACCCCCACCAGCCCAGTGATCTTGAGGCGATCCTGCAACAGGAGCAGTTCAGCACTACCCTTCTCAACCGGGCAGAACATTTGCGCAAGACCATTGTGGACGCGGGGCTCAGCAAATATAACTTCAGCCAAAGCAAGCCGCTTGAACACTCTGCCTCCCCAGGTCAACGCATCATCCTTGTCCCTGGCCAAGTGGAAGATGACGCTTCCATACGGCTGGGTTGCTTTGATATTAAAACCAATATTGATCTGCTTAAATCGGTAAGAGACAACAACCCCAACGCCTACATTATCTATAAACCTCATCCCGATGTATTGAGCGGCAACCGAAAAGGTGGCCGAAAGATTGATGCTCAAACATCAGCATATTGTGATCAGGTCGTTACAGACACCCCCATTGCAACATGTCTGGATTTAGCAGATGAAATCCACACCATGACTTCACTGGTCGGCTTTGAGGCATTATTAAGAAAAAAAGAGGTTACAACCTATGGCACGCCTTTTTACGCAGGCTGGGGGCTGACCGAAGACCACCACACCACTGGACGAAGGACAAGGGTTTTGGAATTAAACCAACTCATTGCAGGAACGCTCACCCTTTATCCCAGATACCTCAATATTTCGACTGGTGAGTTCACTACACCGGAATTCACCATTACTCAACTGAAGAGCGCCCTGGAGGAGACTCATGGGGCTCAGATCCGGCAACCATGGGAGACGCAACAAATCTCAAAGCTAAAGCACTTCATCCAGGGGCTTTTATTCAGATAAGATATCTGTCCGCACAGCGATACTGTAAACAACCGGGCATTAACGCATCATCCAAGATATGATCTCAATCTCGCACGATCTTCCTTCACCCAGCCCATACCCTCTCTCCGGAGTGATAACAAAGCATCGCCATGCAAGCCTATCAATCGAGTCACTACTCAAAGCATTTATTGCTGATATGAAAATCTTTCACCCAGTGGTGACGTGGTAGTGAATTCCGCAAAAGTAAACAGTCGTGCTTTTCTGTTCCTACAAGGCTGCACCAGTCCTTTTTTTTCACGCTTAGGTGAGCTTCTTAGCAGCAGGGGCCATCAGGTTTACCGAATCAATTTCAATGCTGGCGATGCTGTCTACTGGAGGAAGCTGCCTGCCTGGAATTTCCGTGACCCCGTTAGCTCACTGCCAGCCTACCTCGATGAGAAGTTCGGTGCGGTTGGAATCACTGATGTGATCATGTTGGGTGATACTCGACCTGTCAATCGGGCAGCGATTCCTATTGCCGATCAATATGGTGCCAAGGTGCATGTACTTGAGGAGGGATATTTCCGACCCAACTGGATCACCCTGGAAGAGGGGGGAATCAACGGATACTCCCACTTGCCCAATAATCCAGACTGGTATCGTGACGTTGGCAAACTAGTGCCTGATTGCGGGTCCGGCAAACCAGTTTCCAACCCAATGCACCTGCTTGCACTGCACGAGATTGGTTACCATTTACCCAACCTGCTTAATCCCCTGCTGTACAAAGGATATCGCACACACCGCCCACACATCTCAGGGGTTGAGTTCTATGGTTGGGGACGGCGATTTGCAAAAATGCCCTACTTCAAGCATCGTGACGAACTTGTGATTGAGAAGCTGTTACGTAGCAAGGAACCCTTCTACCTGCTACCCCTGCAATTGGATAGCGACAGTCAAATCAGGGAGCACAGCTCGTCCGGAGGCATGCTCTATTTTATCAAAAAGGTCATTAACTCTTTCATTCGCCACGCCCCTGCAAACACCCTACTGGTAATCAAGAATCACCCCCTGGATACCGGCTTCACCGATTACGCAGCCTGGATTGAGCGCCTGCAACGTCGACTCAAATTTACTGGGCGCATCCTCTACCTGGAAAGTGGGCACTTACCCACCTTACTTGAGTACGGACGTGGTGTAGTCACTATCAACAGCTCAGTAGGAACTGTCGCACTCGCTCACAACTGCCCCACTATCGCCTTGGGGAAGGCCATCTACGATATGCCCGGCCTTACCTTTCAAGGAGGTCTGGATGAGTTCTGGTACCATTGCGAAAAACCGGATCAACAACTTTTCCAAAACTTCAGAAATACGGTGCTCCACACTGTCCAGATCAACGGTGGCTTCTACAGTCGGGCCGGCATTGAACTCGGAGCTGCCAACTGCTGCCACCGCTTAGAACAGCCAGAATCCCCTCTGGCCGAATTGTTAAGCATGACCCACCGGGAGACGTCGTTGTGAAGTCAAAACAGCCATTGACCGTGCTGATTACCGGAGCAACCGGGGCCATAGGCGGCGCTCTTGCCAAAGCCTACGCTGCACCAGGGATAACGCTCATCCTTCAAGGCAGAAACAGGGACAAACTGATGACGCTTGCATTAACTTGCGAGGCGGCTGGGGCACTGGTTTACACGCATGAGATAGATATTAGAGATATTGCGGCACAAAAGGAGTGGATATTGCAGGTGGATAAGCAAACTCCCTTGGATCTTGTCATCGCCAATGCCGGAATGAATATCAATATCGGCCCGGATGGAGCGGGAGAATCATGGGAAGAGGTAGAGATGCTACTCAACACCAATCTACGCTCGACTATGGCTTTGGTACACGCTGTGCTACCCGGCATGCGGCAACGAAGAAAAGGACAGATTGCATTAATGAGCTCCCTGGCCGCCTATTTTGGTCTGCCTGTAACACCGAGTTACTGTGCCAGCAAGGCGGCGCTCAAATCCTATGGCGAAGCCTTGCGAGGCTGGCTTGCGCCGGAGGGGGTCAAGGTAAACGTCATCATGCCCGGCTATGTCGAATCACCGATGTGTCACAATATGCCCGGCCCAAAACCCTTTCTCCTGACGCCCGAAAGGGCAGCACAAATTATCCAGCGTGGACTGGAGAAAAACAGACCACGCATCAGCTTTCCCTTCCCGTTAAATCTAGGCACCTGGTTACTTTCCGTATCACACCCAGCCGTTGCACAGCGTATCCTCAGCTGGATGAATTACCGTGCCTGATTTATGGCTGGCATTGGCACCGGCCTACTGCATCGGGCTACTGGCAGCCTCCATTGCCGAGATAGCAATATCCCCCCGCCCAAACTTTCTGCGCCGCACCAGTGTCTCCTGGCAGATTCACTTTGGCGTATGGACGCTGCTCTTCGCCGCCGAGCTTTTGCTGTGGCAGCGCCCCTGGTTTGCCACAGCCAACGGGTTTGCACTGATGTTGCTACTGGTGGTCGTCAGCAATGTCAAACAGCGACTGATGAAAGAGCCTTTTGTTTTTATGGATTTCGAATATTTCACCGATATGCTTCGCCACCCACGCCTCTATCTACCCTTTTTTGGCATATGGCGCACGGCAATATTATTGGGGCTGTTTTTCTTTGCCATATACCTGGCGCTTATGCTGGAGGGCAGTTTAATCCAAGGATTTGGCTGGCATAATTTTATTCTCTCTGCTCTCTTCCTGTTGTTGCTTGCTGGCGCGCTTTTGCAGCGCAATACACCTGCCATGAGTTTTGACGCCAACGCTGATCTGAAGCAGCATGGTTTTTTGACCTGCATCTGGGCCTACGCTCTGGCTGAACGCAAGCCCGCCCGGTTTGCGGGAAAAGAGTGGACAGCTTTAGCCGATGCGTTACCGAGTGGAGCGGCCGCTCCTCATGTGGTGTTGGTACAAAGCGAATCATTTTTTGATGCCAGACCCGTCCATGAATCAGTTAATTCAGGCGTGTATGCGTGGTGGGATGAACTCCGCAAGACCTCCCAGATTCACGGCAACCTGGATGTCCCAGCACGGGGGGCCAATACCGTACGCACTGAGTTCGCCGTATTGTCCGGCCTTAGTGAAGCAGAACAGGGAGTACACCGATTCAACCCCTACCGCAAGATGGATTTTAGCGCATTGCCAACCTTACCAAGAGCAATGAAAGAGGCTGGGTACCGAACCATCTGTATTCATCCCTTTCCAGCAAACTTTTACCGGCGCAATCACGTTTTCCCTTCACTGGGTTTTGATGAATTCATTGATATCCGTGCATTTGCCAATGCGCCCAGATGTGGCCCCTATGTGAGTGATGTGGCGGTAGCCCACATGGTGAAGCAGTTACTGGAAAAGGCCAAAGAACCACTTTTTATTTTTGTGATCACCATGGAAAACCACGGGCCTCTGCATTATGAGCAGGTAACAGATGCAGACAGAGCACGCTATCATCAGACACCGCCACCTGCTGGTTTAGATGATTTGACCGTTTATCTGCGCCATATCGAAAATGCCGGAAAAATGTGCCATGAGCTACAAGCAGCACTCACAGCAGCCGACCGCCCCAGTCGACTTTGCTGGTATGGCGACCATGTAGCTATTATGCCAAAAGTATATGCAGCCACTGGATTCGGCAGCGGGGCTACAAACTATTCAATTTGGCATAACGACGATGGTAAGCATCAGCCACAGCAAAGGAAGCTGCAAGCGAGTGAGTTGGGATTGGCCTTGCTTAGATCTTCAATTTAGACAACCAATCAGGGCTTTCCAGAGTCTTAAAATAGTTAAAGCCTTTACCGGTTTCACTGGCCTTCAAATATTGCATGTGCAGTCTAAAAAAGTTGTAGCGAATGCGTTGGTAGGTTGACTCTGTTAGCGCCTCTTTGAAGCGTGCTGAGTGCAAAGACAGGGAGCTAGGTGCTGGAGTGGGAATATTCAACTCTTTCAAGGGATCAAATCGACCACTACTGATAACATCCTGTGGGGCAAAGATGTCACGCCATACAAAGCCAGGGGTTGCCGCCAACACCGTCATGTCTCTCAGAAAATTGGCTGTTCTGGGAAGGTGTGTTATTGCAGCTTGATTGCCAAGGGTGAGTAGAGACAGCCTGCGGGCTTGATTTGAGGTGGATTGATGCAATACCGCAGCAGCAAGTCTGATTGCAAGTAACGCCCCGGAACTGTGGCCAACGAGCACAATCTCTTCATCCTCCCCACTCTCATTCAGGACATGGGCCACCCGTTTAGCGAAATCTACCATGCGCTGTTCCAGGGTATACAGATGTCCGGTAATGGCACTGTGTGAAAATACAAAATCACCCAGCAGATAAAAAGTATAAAGCCGACTTTCAAGTCGGATTAGGAGAGCTGTAATTATGCCGAGGAGAGCGAGAGCAGCCAGCACCCCACCCATAGGTGCGTACTCATGGTCAAGGAAAATAGCCACGCCAATACCAGAGCCAACAGCAATCAAGAGACTGAGAAGCAACAGAAAAAACGGGTAGAGTGTAAACAGTACAAAATGGGGCGTTTTCCGCATAGCTTTAACAATAAAGCCGGAACTGAGCATAATCCATAGCAGGCTCAATCCATTTATTAATCTGCGGACAATACTTTGATTAAAATAGTTGCGAACAATATCTGTGATCGATAGCAACTCAACCTGAAGCCCTTCAAGTGAGGAGTCTTGCGAAAGCTCACAGTGACACTGCTCCCCGTGCTGCCAGTTTGATTCCAGTTTACCAACCTTAAAATGGCTAAAGCCACGCCTTGCTGAGATCTGGGCCTCACGCCTGAGTTGGGCATGGTAATAAGCTGTACCGCGAGGATCGAAGCCCATGACGTAGAAGACATGGCGTTTTCGTAGCTGAGGCTGTTTGTGCATCACTGTGAGGTTTGTCAGCTGCTTGTCTGGAGTTGCCAAAGAACTGTTTACAACCGACCTATCTCTTTTGCCAAGACCTCAATGGTGGTTTCTATTTGGGATGTGGTATGTTGGCAGGAGATAAAGAAACGCAAGCGGGCCGCTTTTTCCGGTACTGCTGGATAGACAATGGGCTGCGCATTAATGCCCTGCTCATGGAGGGCGGCAGACAAGCGGGCTGCATTAAGAGAGCTGCCGATAATGGCGGGAATAACCGCAAGCCCCATGCTGGCACCGGTATCAATATCAGCAGATTTAGCCAGTTGCAGAAACAGTTTCCCACGCTCCTGCAGGGTGGTAACCCGCTCCGGCTCACGCTGCATGCATTGCAGAGCAGCAAGAGATGCAGCGGCAAGTGGCGGAGCCATGCCGACACTGTAAAGAAACCCAGGAGCCAGAAACTTCAGATGGTCAATCAAGGCATGTCCCCCGGCAATATAGCCACCACAGCCGGCAAGCGCCTTGCTCATGGTGCCCATCCACATATCCACCTCTTTGCCATCAACACCAAAGTGCTCTCGGATACCCTTTCCCGTTGCCCCCATAACACCAAACGAATGAGCCTCATCCACCATTAAAAAGGCTTTATGTTTGCTTTTTATTTCAATCAGTCTGGGCAGGTTAGGATAGTCTCCGTCCATACTGTAGATACCTTCAACCACAACCAGCACGCGCTCAAATTGGCGGCGTTGCTCCTTCAAGATGCCATCCAGCGCATCCAGGTCATTATGTGGAAAGGAGAGGCGTCGAGCCCCTGAAAGCAGTGCTCCCTGAAGAACGCTGTTGTGGATCAGTTCATCATGCAGAATGAGGTCATTGTTTCCAAACAGATAACCAATGGTCGTGACATTGGTGGCATGCCCACTTACAAAAGCCACCGCGCCGTCAACTCCATAGGCTTTGGCTATGCTCTTTTCCAGCTCCCGGTGGATGGGGCGCTCACCTGAAACAGCTCGACTGGCCGATACTGATGTTCCATAACAATCTATGGCCGCTTTGGCTGCTTCATTGACTTCAGGGTGCCCATTCAGCCCCAGATAGTTGTAACTGGCAAAATTAATGAACTGCCTGTCATTAATTTGCGTAGTAGCGTCCGCAAGACCTTGGTGCAGCTTAAAGTACGGATTGCTGATTCCCAGCCTCTTGGCACCATCATTAAGAATGAGTAGCTGCTGATAACCAGGATGCAGCTGGAAGTTATGAAACTCCTCTGGAATTCGGATAGCTTCGCCAGCCATCCCTTTGATGTTATCTGAACCCGTTTGCTCAACATGGCGCAACTTTCGATCTAGTGCTTTCTGGATCAGCTTTTCCTTGAGTTGAGCCGTGAGGCCTGAAGCAGGTTTTTTAGCCATGGTTATATGATTATCGTGTTATTTTCTTTTTCATTGTCATTCTGAAGCTGAAATACAAGATCATTGGCATCATCCAATTTGGTATCAACGCCGTGCTGTTCAGATAGGTTCTGGATCTGATTCCGCATATTGTCTGATTCATCCGGCGTATCAGTATCCTCATGTCCTTTGAGTTGATCAATGATAACCATAGCAAGTTTAGTGATTGTTGAGCTCTCCCTTAGCGCCATGACGGGTAGGCGAATGCCAAAGCGATCCTCCAGGGTTGTCACCAGTTCAACGCCCATCAGTGAGTCAAGCCCCATCTCATGAATGGAACGGGTTGGGTCTATCTTCTCTGGGGCAATTCGAAGAACCTCACCCACATCACTTTTAATCATTCCAATAAACAGTTCTGCAAGCTCAGCCTCAGGAAGCTCAGTCAGCAGATGTTGGATGTCTTCAATACTGTCACGATTGTGATCTTTTCCATCAGCCGCTCCACGGGCAACCTCACTAAATTTAGGCGTTCCTGCAGTTGGAAGTGAGCGCGCCAGCACACTCCAATCCAGCTCCAGAACACCAAGACCAGAGCGGTTCGTGAGCAATAGGTTTTCCAGTGTCTCAAGGGCAACACCTGAATTTATAGCACCACCGCCCATCCGACTCTGCAGGGCATCCTTGATCTTCTCATTGCGGGCCAGAAAACCGGCATCGTCAATGGCACCCCAACGCACGCAAGTAGCAGGCAATCCCATGGCACGCCGATTACTTGCTAAGGCCTCCAGCCAACTATTGGCGGCAACATAGTTGGCTTGACCAGAGTTTCCAAAAAGCGTGGTAGCCGAAGAGAAGAGGATGAAAAAATCCAACGGCTTATCTAGTGTCATCTGGTGCAGATATTGAGCACCCAGTATTTTGGGGTTCAATACGCGGCGGATCTGCTCACTATCCATGTTATAGACCAGGCTGTCATCAATTACGGTGGCCGCATGGACTACACCTCTGAGTGGAGGGCAAGCGTAACTGATTTTTGTCAGCAGCCCCTCCAGGGCTTTCTGGTCTGTGACATCACAAGATTCAGCAAGAACATCCACACCCTGTTGTTTTAGCCGTTGAATGGCCTGTTTGGCCTCGTCGGAGGTAGGCCCGCTTCGACTGATTAATACAAGATATCTGGCACCTTTTTCAGCCAGCCATTCAGCTGTTTTCAGACCAAAACCACCCAAACCACCCGTCACCAAATAAGCGCCATCAGCTGATAGCTCAAGCTTTTGCTGGTTGTGCTGAATGGGTTGGTAAACATGGTTAATGCCATTACGATAGGTAACCACGATTTTTCCAATATGGCGAGCCTGCTGCATATATCGGAAGGCATCAATAATATTTTCTGCTTCAAAGACATGATAAGGCAGTGGGTTAAGCGCGCCTTCGGCAAACAGAGCCATAACTTCAGAGAATAGACGGCCAGTCAGCTCAGGGCACTCCAGCATCAACTGATCGGCATCGATGCCGAAGTAGCTGATATTGTTACGGAACGGGCGAAGGCCGACCTTGGTATTTTCGTAGAAGTCACGCTTGCCCAGCTCCAGAAAACGACCAAAGGGCTTGAGCACCTGGAAGTTTCGATTGATGGCCTCACCTGCAAGAGAGTTCAAAACAACATCAATTCCCTTGCCATCTGTTTGGGCAAGGATTTCATCAGCAAATGCCAGTGAACGGGAGTCAAAGATGTGATCTGCCCCCAGCAGATCTAGAAAGTCACGCTTCTCATCTGAGCCGGCCGTTGCATAAACCTCGGCCCCCATTGATTTAGCCAGTTGAATCGCCGCAATACCAATACCACCCGCTGCGCCATGGATAAGTACTTTTTCACCCTCCTGCAATCTGGCAAGGTGGTGCAGCGCATAATAAACGGTAAAAAAGACACTGGGGATAGTGGCAGCAGCTTCAAAAGAGAGACTGGGTGGGATATGAGAGATAGCAGAGGTTTTTGTAACCACACGCTGACTGAAGCTGGAGGGGCCAAATCCTACGACTTTATCGCCAACAGAAAACCCCACAGACTTAGAGCCAATACGCTGAACAGTCCCTGCAAATTCCAGCCCCAGTGTAGGACCGGCAAAGCCGTTCTCAACGGCTTCATCTGACAGCAGTCCCATAGCATACATAAGATCCCGAAAATTGAGACCAGTAGCATGAACTTCAATTTCTACTTCGTCATCATCAATAGCGGCGCATGGAGCAGACTCCCAGCGCAGATTGCGTAGTTGTCCAGGAAATTGAAAGCCCAGGCATACATTAGTGTCACCGGACGATTCAGCGCTGCAAAAATTCGCATCTGGCTGCTCGCTTGGTTCAAGGCGCATGCGCGGTACAAAGCGCTCTCCTGTGGCAGTTAGAATAACCTCCTGCTCTTCGCCCCTCTGCTCAAACTCCCTTGCTATAGCCAGAATCAAGGGCTTTTCTACTACAGGCATCTCAAGGTCAATCAGGCAGACATTAAAATTGGAGGACTCATTCATCAGGCTGCGGCAAAAGCCCCAAAATGCGCTATCAGGCGATATTAATTTTTGTGCTGGTCGCCCATCCGTCGGGAGCAGGTCCCCTGCCGCACCTGCTGTGATCATCCAACAGGTAGTATTAGTCTGGGTATTTTCGCAGGCACGCATCAGATCAGCGGCCGTGGTGCAACGATCAACCTGATGATTCACGCATTCCGTGGCTTCAATTTCATGCGTAGGTGACTTGAGTCCAGCAAGATTAATGATGCCGTCGAGGTTGCCCTGTTTTTCGGCGGTCTCCATGAGCAGGAAATCATAATCCTTGACCTCCTCAACAAAGATCTTAAGTACCTGGTCACCACTGGCCTGAAGCTGCACCTGCAGTTGCTCAGCAAGCTTGGATGAGGTGTCATTTTTATCTGCCAGTATCATCCAGCTTTGCCGATGCTCCACTTTCGGTGGTGGCAGCACAACATCCGCCTCTTCGCGGCGGGCCAGCAGGAAGAAAATGTCGGATAGACCACCAGGGGACAACTCCAGTGGGTCACCGCAAATGAGTCCGAGCTGCAGCAACTGCTGTTGCCAGAAGTTGATAGGGCGCTGGGTCGATAATCGGCTTCCCTCAGACTCACTGAACCAGCCCGGATGACCGCCAAATGCAAAATCTATCCAGCACGATGGATGCTGTCCGGTCAGAAGCAGTGTCCCACCTGGAGCCAGTTGTGATTTGGCAAATTCCAGGGCCTTCAATGCCTGTAACGTCTCATTGAAATCAAGCGTCACAATAATGAAGTGGGCAAGGTCTGCCCGTGGGCTGCTCTCCTGCTCTGATTCCTGTGCAATTAATTGAGACCGAAGGTCAGGGTAATATTCCTGCAGGCGGGCAAAATCTTCCTGCGCCTCCGCTGAGGGGGTAGCAAAGGTATAATCACAGCGCTCGAAGTCCATGGAAAGACAGGCATCCATGGTAAAGAGAGGCGCTTCGTAACTGACTTCCATTAACGCAAACCGCCGCCCCTCTGGAAGTTGTGATAGCCCCAAGCCAATCAGATCTCTGATAGCCTGCCCCACCTTCTGCTTACGATTAGCCCCCAGCACCTGCGTAATGGGTATTGATAGAGCGACATTTTCAGATAACAGTTCAGATACGGTCAGATCACCCTTCAAGATCGAGCATAGGTTTGTACCCACGCGCCCCACGGTGTGAATAATTGGAAAGAAATCAGGGTAATCAGCCACAAGGATATTCCAAATCTCTTGTGCAGAGGTTTGATTTTCCTGATCAAGCTGAAGATCCTTCTCCTGCCCGCATGCCGAAAGAGCCTGGTACTCTTCCGTCCAGTCAAGAAGATGGTCAAGAAAGAGGGCTATCTCGGGAATTTTTTTCCGACGGGCCAGAATAGCATCCCTTGAAATGCGTTTCCCATTAGTGGCGAGTTGCTGGAAAGCCTCAATCACAAATTGGCTGCACAGGCTATCCAGCAACGGCTCTACCTCTTCCATATAACGGTGGTTAGGACCTTGAAAGAGATTGCGCTTCACCATATCGCTTATCGCAGCCTGAATAGTGTCAAAACCAAGTGAAGCAAAAGCGGACGATGTAAAAGGGTATGGTTTAGGTCTACCGTAATAGCTCAGGAAACTCAGGTGGTCCGCTGCGCTTTTTTTCAGGCGAACACCCCTGAAACGAGCCTCTTTGATTACTGCAATAGGATCTCCATCCACATCAAAAATGACAAACTCTGCGGTCAGGGAGTGAGGTGCACGGTGCAGCATCTTGGCATGGACAAGATGAGGGCGGCCCATGTTGGCACAAAAGGTGATTCTGCCAATTTTAGAGGGCACGAATACTATACCCTGGGGAACATCCAGTTCATCTCGCAAGAGCTGAAGGATCAGCTGGAATGTACAATCTAGAATAGCAGGGTGAAGGTGCATCTGTTCCAGATCAGAAACGATGACATCAGGTATTTTCAGGATGGCTAATGCGTTGTTGCCGTCAACCCAGCCGTGATCGATACATTGGAATGCCGGACCATAATCAAGGCCGACTGCATGGGTCAGGGTTTCATGGCCGCTAGCAACAAAATCAGGTTGGCGAGTGGGAACTAGAGGGGCATTCAGTAAGAGCGGAAGATCATGAGGCTCCACCATAATCCGACCTTTAGCATGCAGAGTCCAGGGTTCCGAACCCGTATATTCCCGACCCATAACATGAAAACTGCCATCTTTCGGATTAATGCTTAAGCGAATTTCTTTTGCTAACTGCTCGTTAAGTATCAGCGGCAAGAGGATTTCAAGCTCCTCAATATCCGCCACTGTTTCTTCAGGCAGCCAGGCCTTGGCAGCTGCCAAAGCGAGCTCGGCATACCCTGTCCCCGGAAAGATCGCCGATTTATCAACCACATGGTCAGCCAACATTGAGGGGCGCTGGGTGTCTATTCGGTTTTCCCAGGTTAGCTCCTGCTGTTTAAGGGCATAACCCAATAGTGGATGCACATTCCGCCGATCAATAAGCCCCAGAGATTCAGATGTCGCCTGAACCCAGTGGCGCTCACGTTGCCATGGGTAGTTTGGTAAATGGGTAAAACTAGCAGATGAAGGAAATATCTGCGCCCAATCAATGTTTGCACCCGTAATAACAGCTTGATTTGCAGCACTCCATACTCGCTGGGGTTGATCATCATCACGGTTGACTGTTGCTATGACACGGCCATCAATATCACAATCTCTCAGGGAATCATTGATGTAGCCACTTAAAACAGCATGAGGGCCAATCTCAATAAAGATATTGTTACCCTGCCCGATGATACTGTTGATCGCTTGCTTGAAAAGCACTGGCTTACGGATGTTATGCCACCAATATGTTCCATCAAGCTCGCTGCCTTCCAGTTGCTCACCGGTCACTGTTGAGTAAAAAGGAATAGCAGCTGCTTTGGGCTGTAAAGACTCAAGTACTGCCACAACATCAGCTTGGATTGCATCCATTGCCGGACTGTGGAAGGCATAATCAAGATCCAGCCGTTTATGGCGAACATCCTGCCCAGAAAGGGCAGACTCTAGTCTGTCCAGTGCCTTGGCATCGCCCGTGACCGTAACTCCACGTGAGCTGTTCACTCCGGCAATAACCAGCGAGCCATCAAGCCCCAGCTTCTCTAGCAGAGTTTGCACAGCACTTTCATCCAACGCCACAGCGGTCATTTGCCCATTGCCCTTGGTGGTACCCTGCGAGCGACTGCGATGGTAGATGACTTGGACAGCATCAGCCAGCGTCAAAGCGCCAGCAGCCCAGGCTGCGGCAACCTCACCTACACTATGACCGGCAACAGCGGTTGGTTGGATACCGCGTTGGCGCAGCATATTGGTGATGCCCACTTGCAGGGCAAAAAGCGCCGGTTGCGCAATCTCAGTGTATTCAAAACGGTCGTTACCATTGAGACCTGAGAGCTCTGATTCAAGTGAGTAATCAGCATACTGCTTAAACAGGGCATCCACCTCACGAATAGATTCCTTGAAGACGGCATCCTCGAGCAGGCGCTTGCCCATACCAAACCACTGTGAACCATTGCCCGAGTATATGAAGACGGCTCCGTGAGGAGTGGCGGACGCTATGCACGACTCAATCGGTGCATCAGGGTTCTCAGTGAAATCCAGCAACATTTTGGTGATATCTTCGGTAGATTCTCCAGAAATGATTGCACGGTGTTCATGCCAGTCACGATTAAAAACCGCTCTGTAAGCCAGGTCACAATATTCATCTGCTGACTGGTTTTGTAATAGCGGGTAATAGCTCTGAGCAAGATCTGCTAGCGCATTGGCACTTTTTGCTGACAGTATCAGGGGGGGAAGCGCGCCTTGATATTGACCAACAGCCTTGGGAGTATCATGGCTTTCTAGAATGACATGCGCGTTGGCGCCACCAAAACCAAAGGAGTTGATACCAATAATAAGTTTTTTCTTTTTATCTAAGGCGCGATTTTGGGTGACAACCTCAAGGTTCCAATCATCCAGTTTGATCTTTGGATTTGGTTTCTTAATCCCAATAGTGGCAGGCACTGTTCGATGCTGAATACAGAGTAGCGCTTTCACCAACCCAGCGACCCCAGAAGCAGGTTCAAGATGGCCAAGATTACTCTTAACCGACCCAATGGGAAGAGGTCTCTCTTTGGGACGCCGTTTGGCCAGGGCATCCCCAATAGCTTGCGTCTCTATCGGGTCGCCAACTGCCGTACCCGTACCATGGGCTTCAATATAATCGATCGATTCGGGGGGTATACCTGCTCGGTCGTAGGTTTGTTTCAAAAGCGCTGCTTGAGCTTCTGAACTGGGAACCGTTATCCCTGTCTTGTGACCGTCGGTGTTGATAGCCGATGCGGCAACAACTGCCAGAATTGGATCACCATCAGCAACCGCCTGATCATAATCCTTAAGCACAAAAATACCGCCACCTTCAGAACGGACGTAGCCATCTCCTGATGCATCGAAAACATTGCAGCGTCCACGTTCAGACAGCATGGTCGCTTTAGAAAAGATAATGAAGCTATAGGGGTGCAAGTGAAGGCTGACGCCACCAGCTAACGCTAAGTCACTTTCGCCAGAGATTATCGAACGGCAAGCCTGATGAAAGGCGACCATAGATGAAGAACAGGCGGTATCAATGGCCATGCTAGGGCCGCGCAGATCAAAAACATAGGAGATACGATTGGCCGCAATGCTTGCAGTGGTACCCGTTGCTACCGATGAATCAATCGCAGCAAGGTCATCCAGCAGACCAAAGGCATAATCTGAACTGGAGATACCAATATATACTCCGCTATTGCTACCTCTAATAGCAGAAGGCCTGATTCCAGAGTTTTCTAAGGCTTCCCAGCTTAGCTCCAGCAGCAGGCGCTGCTGAGGATCCATTGAAGCAGCTTCTCGCGGGGAAATTCCAAAAAACTGCGCATCGAAGAGTGAGGCATCCCCGATCGACCCAGCTGCAAATGAATAGCTGTGCCCCGGTTGTTTCTTATTTGGATGACGGAATGTCTCTGTAGCCCACCGCTCAGGATCAACCTCTGTTACAAGATCCTCACCATTAAGTAGATTTTGCCATAAATTGGCATCATTCTGACCGGGAAACCTAAATGAATATCCTGTAATCGCTACTTTTTTTGTCATTTAAATCTTAATGCTGAGTTTTCGGAAAATCATGGTGTTTTACCGCGTTATTGTGCCAGCAGGACAAGAGATTTTCTTTCAACCTAATATCTATGCGGAACCGTCCATCTAGACTAAATGCATCCTTTAAGGCTGAGCCCCCCTTCTTCTCGAGAGTCTAGCAGCTATCCTATCTATGAGAAAGTTATGCCAAACTGTTTCTCCCAGAATATCTGGGCTCATACACAAATCACCAACTTGAACGCTGACTATTGTTGTGGATGCAAACTAGCACTCTATGCTCTGAACCGATACAAAATCGCTGGCAGTGGCTTTTGGAACATTTATTCAGGTTCAATATGCTCGCCGATATTGACAACCTCTTCCGGGGTGGACTGATCCATACCATCTGACTCAGCGCTATCTACATCAATAAATGGCCCAATATGCTGCGGAATTTCTTCTGCATCTAAAGGCATTGTTAGCGGGTCCGCATCAGGATCCAAAAACTCTCCCATATTCACAACCTCCTCTTCAGCATCTGAAGCGGAGTATTCTGAATCTGGATCCATATATTCACCAATATTCACCGTGGGCGCATTGGGATCATAAACCATCTCTTCGGCATCGGGGTCGAGGATCGCATCTTCGGGTGGCAGCCCTCTCGGCAAGCTACTTTCATCAGATGGCGAATCTTCTTGCACTGGCCGCACTATCACAGCGCTATCTTTTCTCCTTGATACGGGGATATTTTCATCCTTACTGGGTATGTTTAATTGAAACTGTTCCGGTTGAGATGGTTTTTTTGGAGGAATAACATCAACAGCAGCACTATCTTGAGCATTCTCCCCAACCAGAAAGGCATAGCCAGCAGCCAGCAAGATGATAATTATCGCTATTCCAATTATAGTTTTGCTATTTTGCATTAAAACATCTCCATCTTGAGTTTAGCGCAAATCAGCCCCACAGCAGCCAACTATTTTAGCTTAAATCAACACCCACTCTTGGTAATTTTTTATCTTTAGGCGGCCGCTATAAGGTTGATACCCAAATGCATTTTTTTCGCTCCCAGCCATGAGATAAAATATATAAATATAGCCAATATTTTCATTTTTTATTCAAGCTATATGCATTAGCTGAGTACCACTCATAGGTACCTTGCAGCCCTTCTTTAAGGGAAATTGAAGCCTCCCAGCCCAGTGTTTTTAGGCGAGAAACATCCATCAGCTTCCGTGGTGTACCATCAGGTTTGCTGCTATCAAAGCTCAGCTTGCCGGTAAAGCCTGTGACATGAGCAACTGTCTCCGCTAGCTCTCGAATTGTGCAATCTACACCTGTGCCCACGTTGATATGAGATAGCATCGGTAGCGTGTTTGCCTGATAGGTCTCACTGTCCAGTTCCATCACGTGCACGCTGGCAGCGGCCATATCATCCACGTGTAGAAACTCCCGCATTGGCGTGCCGCTACCCCAGGTCACTACTTCATCTGCTTTGGATTGTACTGCCTCGTGAAAGCGGCGCAGCAGAGCGGGAATGACATGACTATTCTCTGGGTGGAAGTTGTCATTTGGCCCATAGAGGTTGGTTGGCATGACGCTACGGTAATCACGTCCATATTGGCGGTTATAACTTTCGCACAGTTTGATGCCGGCTATCTTGGCAATGGCGTATGGCTCGTTGGTGGGTTCCAGTACACCAGTCAGTAATGCCTCTTCCTTCATTGGTTGCTCGGCCATCTTGGGGTAGATGCAGGATGAGCCGAGAAACAACAGCTTCTGCACACCCACTGAATGTGCGGCATGAATGGTATTGGCCTCAATCATCAGGTTTTCATAGATGAATTCAGCTGGGTAAGTATTATTGGCGTGGATGCCCCCTACCTTTGCGGCTGCTAGGTAGACTTGATCTATGCCCTCATGCTCGAAAAAAGTGTGCACGGCAGCTTGATCTAACAGGTTAAGCTCACTGCGTCTGCGGGTGATGATGTTGGTATATCCTAAAGCTTGGAGATGCCGGATAATAGCAGCCCCAACCATGCCCTGATGGCCAGCTACAAAGATTACTTGCGACAGATTACGGGCCATGGTCAGTGTTCCGCCTGAATGGGTAGCTCATAGCCATGCTCTTTCAGTAGAGCATGACGTCGTGCTTCATGCAGGTCGGTGGCTACCATTTCTGAGCACATCTCCTGCACTGTAATTTCAGGCACCCAGCCCAACTCTTCCTTAGCTTTAGTTGGGTCACCCAGCAGGGTTTCCACCTCAGAGGGGCGGAAGTAACGGGGATCAACTGAAATGATTGCATCTCCTGCTTTCAGTGCGGGCGCTTTATCGCCCTCTATGGCTTCAATAATGCCCTTTTCATTCACACCTTCGCCCTCAAAAGAGAGTGTTAGCCCCAGTTCCTGTGCAGACATTTTGATGAAGTCGCGTACTGATATTTGCTGACCAGTTGCAATGACAAAGTCCTGTGGCTTTTCCTGTTGTAGCATCATCCACTGCATACGAACGTAATCCTTTGCATGCCCCCAGTCACGCAGTGAATCCATATCACCCATGTATAGGCACTTTTCTAGCCCTTGCGCAATATTTGATAAGCCGCGGGTGATCTTGCGGGTGACAAATGTCTCTCCACGGCGCGGGGATTCGTGATTGAACAGAATTCCATTGCAGGCATACATGTCGTACGCCTCACGGTAGTTTACCGTGATCCAATAGGCATAGAGTTTTGCTGCTGCATAGGGGCTGCGCGGATAAAAGGGGGTGGTTTCTTTTTGGGGTGTTTCCTGAACCAAGCCATACAGCTCTGAGGTAGATGCCTGGTAAAAACGTGTTTTCTTCTCCAGCCCCAGCAAGCGAATGGCTTCAAGTAGGCGGAGAGTGCCAATGCCGTCAACATCTGCTGTATATTCAGGTGCTTCAAAGCTGACAGCCACGTGGGATTGAGCAGCTAGATTGTAGACTTCATCTGGCTGCACTTCCTGAAGGATGCGAGTCAGATTGGAGCTGTCGGTAAGATCACCATAGTGGAGTTTAAATCGCCGGTCACCGGCATGTGGGTCTTGATAGATATGATCTATTCGTTGTGTATTGAAAGAGGATGCACGACGCTTAATGCCATGCACTTCATAGCCTTTTTCTAATAAAAACTCAGCCAAATAGGAACCATCTTGGCCAGTAACACCAGTAATTAGCGCTTTTTTCATACATACTCCGTATTGGATGATCACCATACTATACAGAACAGTATTTAACCGCTAAAGCTATCTCTATGAACAACAGACAATATTTCTAAACTGCAGGTTCAGGATGGACACAGAACCTAAGGTATCCTCTATATGCCGTTATAAGCTTATGGAATTAGGGTAATGACGCATATATTTTATATAGTAACCATTTGAATATTAAGTGCATTCTGCATTAAGCCTGCTCCACTAATGCAGCTAATGATCAGGATAATAATTGCTTCACCAATCTGCAGTAATACTCAGTTGGGTATTATTGGTTTCAATAGGGAGCATACGGGCAGAACACAGCTTCAATTATAAAGATTCTTTTGGTGCACATAGCATATAAATATCGTGTGGATTCAAGTAGTTAGCGAAGCGTAATTCTATTGGCCAACGAGAATTGGCAAGTTGAGCTTAGATAAATATACTCAGCCTATCTTGGGCGAAGTAAGTTCATAGATACCGCCCATTAGCTTGACAAGGCTGAGTGGCTGATCCTTTACTTATAATAAGAAGTAGGGCGCAAATCCACAGCTGTGGAGTGGAGAGTGATGTATTTTACAGGCATTATTCCCTGCTAATTTCCATGCTAAACGCGTGGTAATAATGGTTGCGCTTGACATGCACAGGCATTAATCGTTAAACATACTGTGCACGTTCATGAAACATAGAGAAAGGTGAGCATGACGCAAACTGCTAGAAAATCTAATAATGTCACTGTGGCGGCTGGCTTGCACTGCTGCAAATGGCCATCTTTTCCCGTGAAAATTTTCTTCGGCAGCCTCTGGTTGATTATTAGTAGCGCAGTTTTGGCAGCAGATGTTACTCCAAACGGCACCTATATTAATGTGGAATCCATGCATGGTGCAGAGGTCGGTCTTTACGATGGAGCGTGGGCTGGAGATGTGGATATTTATAAAGCGCTCCACTACTCGGAAGAATATGAGATAGGTTTTTTCTCCGCTGATTCTTCTGTTCATTTCAATGATGGTGTAGGCGGAAGCCGCTGGGCCTGGGAGACGGATGAGTGGGGTGACTACTATCTATGGGGTTCGACCTCATCAGATGGTGCCTTTATTCATGGATTGTATCAGGAGTACGTGACGCATGCTGGCGGAACCCTTAACTGGTCTTTTAGTGGCAATTATACAGCCACCAATAATCTGATTGAGACTGATATAACAGAGATCGATGAAGGTCAGTCATATTCAGATGGGTGGCCGATAATGTTTACCCCTGATACTGATTTTTATATCGTGTCAGAATTTGAAACTGTTATAGGAACAGGGCCATGCGATTGGTGTGACCCTGGTATCAATGAAACTGAGGATGAAGCTGAAGCGGCCTCTGCTACCGGCCTAAAAAAAGGCACGGCCACCCTTGAACCGTCTGATATTAACGGCATGTACCTTATTCAGGACAGGGAATCAGGAATCGAATGTACTCAAGGGGATGATGATGGAGTGGGAAATGATTATTACCAAATCTGCGCCTCTGCCGGTGGTAAGAAGTCTATTGCCGTGCAGGAAATGGGGATTTGGGAACAGCTGGTAACCTTCAATGGTGCTGGGGGCTGTACAGTTCAGCTTGATGCAGGCTGGGAAATGGCCATTGGGCACACAGGGCAAGCCATTAACGACACATTTGTTTATTCTGAGGATTATGTGAATGAAACGGCTGATGTTACAAACTGCGTCTACACAGTGAGTGGCGTAGATAATATTGAGCTGACTGTCACATATGATTGGGGCGGGGGGCCAGAAACAGATATTTATGACTTGAAGATCTCTGCAGCCAAGCGCTATTTAAGTGGACTTGAGATATTTAAAGACTCACTGCCTACTCCTGCAGGAGTAGAGTGGGACTATTTTCGGGGCATGGCTACCGGCATGAAGGTGAATCAGAATCCCTCAGTTGCCAGCTATAACGGTACTTACCTTGGCTACTACAAAGGTTCCACATATTGGGACGACTGTATGCTGGATTCGGATCAGCCCTGCCCGGCAGAGAGGCGGGCGGCTAGCCATTATAACGCCAAAGTTGCGGTAACATTTAATGGGGCCTCCAGCTGTACCTGGAAAGAGTATAAGAGTGGCGCAACGCTGAAGACGATACCTACGGATTATGATGGGGCTTATAACGATCCCTTTAGCGCTGTTCAAACACTAAGTTGCTCATATGCGATAGATAACTCAGTCGCCCAAAAAGTTATCTTGACTGTGGATGGCATGCCGCGTGATGCATACATTAGTGACGATGGGAATACCATTCTTTTCCACCGTGGTTATGCGTCAGACACAGCGGATAACAACATAACAAACAACCCAAATGCTGCTGATTATTGGCTAAGCTGGATGACCTATATTGCCAGGGAGGCAGGATGGATTACTGGCACAATGATCAAGTATGACGGTACAATAACCGATGCAGTGATTAATACTTGGTTCGATATGGATACAGATGGGGATGGAATAAAGAATAATCTTGATCCAGATGATGATAATGATGGTTTGCCAGATACTTATGAAGCTCAGTATGCCTTCCTTGATCCACTTAATGCAGCCGATGCAACTCAGGATCAGGACAATGATGGCCTTACAAATATTCAAGAATATCAAGCAGATGCCGATCCAACAAAAGAAGACACGGATAGAGATGGCTTGTCGGATAAATATGAAGTCGACAACGGTCTTGATCCAACAGATGGAGTTTGCCCCGCATGGGTTTGCGGTGGATCGGGCGGCTGGCGCCACGCAATACCATTAAACTGAATTAGGGAAAGAGGTTTGAAATAGCTGCATTGGCTGTTCTTATCACGCATGCGACTACAGCCAGCATCTGGCTCAAGATGTGAGCACCGCATGAAATTGGCGCAAATAAGAGATGTAGTTCACAGTTTGCTAGGTTGGGACTAAAGCGCGCTTATAGCAAGGCCGATAGCATTTACGAAGACGCTGCGGATGTACTGATAAATGGCTGATATAGCCGATGAAAGGCATTCGAAAAACTGAACATTGGCTTTATACTCTATAACCAAATTTGTTATTGAGAATGAAAATGAGAATAGGAAGGTAATTATGAAACGTACAATGATATTAGTTGCTGCACTAGTTATGCTGGGGTCACCAGTAGCTAACGCAACCAAGGCCAACTTTACTGCCAATGTAACTCGAACATTAATTGCAGACGATGGTAAGTATGGAGGTTGCATGGTAATGCTGGATACCTCAATTCAGGCCCAATTACCAGAATGTCCAAGCTCTAATTGGGTTACACTTAGTTGTAGCGGGGATTTTTCAGCAAAAGATATTGCCTATCGTAAATTTGATTCTGCTCAAATGGCAAAAGCATTAAAAGCAAAGATTTCGCTTCGAGTGGATGATTTGAGAAAACACAACGGCTTTTGCTATGCCGAGCGCCTAGACGTTTGGTAGTACTTTATACAATACTTTGCAGAAAGGCAGCCGAGTATGCTGGATGGCCGTTGCATTGATAGTAGGTGCTATTGGCTGCTATTTCATTAAAGCAGAATCACGAATTGCAACACATGCAAGCGCCACTGCAAAAAAATCATGGGGACTTAACTGGGGATGAGACTGCATGAGAATCCACGTCATTCACTGATTAGTAGTTGTAGTAAGCAACCCTTTTTGAGATCATGCATTTAATACTCAGTTGTAACTCTGTTTTCATAATCCAAAAAGGCACAAAATGGATATTCGTTTAATTAACAAAGGGGCTGAAGAGCTACAGCATGTCATCAAAAATCACAACAATCTTCCAGCGCAATACACACCTGGAGAGTTATCAAAATCTGCACCTTATTTCGGTTACATCAACATAGCGATATCTGGAGTTTCTCCATTTGTTATGTTTAGCAATAATGATGATTTTGTCGCCCAATCTTTTTTTTGGAAAGGAAGCGATGCATATGAGCCACTAAGCCTTAGAATATGGTCAATTCTTGCAAAAAAAAGCCCCGGAATTCTTGATATTGGCTCGTACTCTGGTATTTATTCATTAGCTGCAGCTAAAGCAAACAGCAAAGCAAAAGTCTATGCCTTTGAAGCATTAAATCGAGTATTTACTCGCTTCATCATTAACAAGAATGTCAATCAATGTGGAAACATTAAAGCTTTCAATCAAGCCATATCCGATAGCAATGGAAACATAGAATTCAACATTTATGCAGGTGAATCTATTCTTGTTTCAGGTTCATCTATTTTGGAAAAAAACACTAATCGGGACATTTATGAAAAAATATCTATTAAATCAGTTACTATTGATGACTTTATTCAGAATGAGAGTCCCCCCAAAGTAGGATTATTAAAAATCGACACTGAAGGTGCTGAACATCAAGTAATTCAAGGAGCAAAGAAACTAATTCATAACAACAAACCTGATATCCTTTGTGAATTTCTAGAAGGAGCCAAAACAGATCAAATTGAAAAAATGCTTTCAGGTCTAGGATATAGATATATCCAGATTAATGAAAAAACGATGGAATTTATCGAAACAAAGCATCTAACTCCTGGAAATGGGATGGATAATTTAAATACATTAATAACTCAGCGTTCTGTTTCAGAATTAAGCCAACTGTTATTACCTACAAACTCAACGACTATGGACTGAAAGTCCATAGGTTGCTTTGGGACTGAAAGTCCCCATACATTTACTCAAGTATAATGTTTCCTGTATCCGCATTTGATGGATCTCTATGGTGCTTTAAATATTCC
>Ga0316190_10000467_pt1 | contig 27954 bp, 25 predicted proteins | sample Eddworburrow2_MG_FD_204929 | JGI IMG/M metagenome (GOLD analysis project Ga0316190, IMG submission 204929) | Coastal sediment microbial communities from Maine, United States - Eddy worm burrow 2 | ecosystem: Environmental > Aquatic > Marine > Coastal > Sediment | place: USA: Maine | collected... | reverse complement strand
GCTCTATGTCATCATCAATCAGTAATAGGTGGTTCATCGGTGGTTTGACAGTCCTGGTTGATATTTCATGATATCGCCGTAGTGCCTCAAATGGTGGTGATTAGTTATCCTGTAATGAGTCATGAGTAATGGGTGATAAGTGAGGGGGCTTGTGATCGACCCGGCTTGAGCAGACAATCTTGTTTAACCCATAACCCATAACCCATAACCCATAACCCATAACCCATAACCCATAACCCATAACCCATAACCCATAACCCATAACCCATAACCCAGTTCTAAACCCTCAGTCCTGAGTCTAATTGTGCCATGCCTGCAGGTCTAAGGTATACGCTATAAGCAACTGAATTACCTGATTTTTGCTTATATTTACGTTTTTTTACATAGACCTGACCCAATCTTGCGCGCCTGCCGATTACACTGGTCTCCGTGTTAAACAAACCGCTTTACAGGAGAATGACAATGAAACGACGTGGATGGTTGGTGCTTGGGTGTACCACAGCTCTGACGCTGGGAACATTACAGATGGCAGTGGCCCATGAGTCGAACGGCCAGTATAACTATGGCCATCAGATGATGGGTGGGCCGGGTTATTACGGTCCGGGTTATGGCAACTATGGCCCGGGTGGTGATATGTATTCCGGTGGTCATCATAAAGGCCGTCACCATGGCACGATGATGGGCCGTGATGGTATTGAAGACCTGGACCTCAGTGATGAACAGCGCAGTTCGATCCGCAAGATCATGCGCGATGCCCGTAAAGATTTCCGTCGCATACAGGACAAACTATCGGACAAACGTTATGCCCTGTATGACCTCATCGAGGACAACAAGGGCGGTAAAGAGGCCGATGCCCTGGCCGATGCCATGGGTGATTTGATGGCCGAGCGTATCAAACTGCGCACCGCCATGCGTATGCAGGTCAACAAGGTGCTCAACAAAGAGCAGCGCGAAGCCGCACGTGACATCCCGTTTTTTGGCTGGGGTTACGATAGTTACCGTTAATGGACCTTGCAGGAGCGGCACCGCCGCGACGGGTTTTCTCGTTTCCACGCACCCGCCGGGCATAATGCTGCGTGGGAATGTTTAGGGCGCGCGTCAATGTGGTGCACGGCAGGGCAGGTATGGGTTCCCACGTGGGAGCGTGGGAACCAGAGTTTCTCTCACTACACACTGTGTGGGAATAGCCACAGGACAAAATATATTTCCGACATTTCCGGCTAATCAGTGCTATTGGTCATTGAGTGATGGCCCGTGTTCTGGTAACGTGTTATTCCGTTCTGATCACATCCCGAGCGGACTTTTATTACATGACAAAATTTATTTTCGTGACCGGTGGTGTCGTTTCCTCGTTGGGAAAAGGCATCGCTTCGGCGTCACTGGGGGCGATATTGGAGGCACGAGGCCTGAATGTCACCCTGATCAAACTTGACCCCTATATCAATGTCGATCCCGGGACCATGAGTCCGTTCCAGCACGGTGAGGTGTTTGTCACCGAAGACGGCGCCGAGACGGATCTGGACCTCGGGCATTACGAGCGTTATGTCCGCACGCGCATGAAAAAGCGCAACAACTTCACGGCCGGGCGCATTTATGAAACCGTGCTGGCCAAGGAACGCCGGGGTGATTATCTGGGGGGTACGGTACAGGTTATCCCGCACATCACCGATGAGATCAAACGCCATGTGATCGCTGGCGCCAATGGCGCCGACATCGCGCTGGTCGAGATCGGCGGCACGGTCGGTGATATCGAATCGCTGCCGTTTATGGAAGCCATTCGTCAGCTGGCGCTGGAGCAGGGCCGTGGCAACTCGATGTTCATTCACCTGACACTGGTGCCGTATATCCCTTCGGCCGGTGAGATCAAAACCAAACCGACCCAGCATTCGGTCAAGGAACTGCGTTCGATTGGTATCCAGCCGGATGTGTTGTTATGTCGTGCTGACCGGCCGCTGCCGGCCGATGAGCGGCGCAAGATCGCGCTGTTTACCAATGTCCCAGAACGCGCCGTGATTTCGGCCGTCGATGCCGATTCGATCTACAAAATCCCGTTGCTGTTTCATGAGCAGGAGCTCGACGACATCGTCTGTGAGTTCCTGCACCTGGACGTCAAACCGGCCAACCTCAGTGAATGGCAGCACATCATCGATGAGCTCGAAAATCCATCGGCGACGGTTACCGTGGCCATGGTCGGCAAATATACAGAGCTGACAGATTCCTATAAATCCCTGTCGGAAGCCCTTGTTCATGCAGGGATTCATACCTCAACGCGCGTGAACATCACCTATATCGATGCCGAAGTCATCGAGAAAAACGGCCCGGGCTGTCTGGAGGGAGCCGACGCCATACTCGTGCCGGGTGGTTTTGGTGAGCGCGGTATCGAGGGCAAGATCGGGGCGATCCGTTATGCCCGTGAGAACAGGATTCCCTATCTGGGTATCTGCCTGGGCATGCAGCTGGCCGTCATTGAATATGCCCGTGATGTGGCCGGCATGGATGATGCGCACAGCACCGAATTCAGGCCGGACAGTCCATACCCGGTCATTGGCCTGATTACCGAATGGATGACCGCCTCCGGCGACATCGAGGAACGCAGCGAAGATTCCGATCTGGGCGGCACGATGCGTCTGGGTGCCCAGGAATGCCGGCTGGCAGAGGGTTCGCACGTCCGCCAGGCCTATGGTCAGGATGTCGTGTTTGAACGCCATCGCCACCGGTATGAAGTCAATAACCAGCTTATCGATAAGCTCGTGCAGGGCGGGCTGATCGTCTCGGGTCGCTCAATGGATGGCGAGCTCGTCGAGGTTGTCGAGCTGGCCGACCACCCGTGGTTTATCGCCACTCAGTTTCATCCGGAGTTCACCTCCAATCCGCGCGACGGCCATCCGCTGTTTAGTGGTTATATACGCGCAGCACGTGAACTTCAGGAAACTCAACAGGATAAGGCGGCTAATTCATGAAGTTATGTAACTTCGAGGCGGGGCTGGACCAACCCTTGTTTCTGATAGCCGGTACCTGTGTCATCGAAAGTGAGAAGATGGCACTGGAGACGGCGGCATCACTCAAAGACATCACCGAGCGCCTCGAGATCCCGTTCATCTACAAGTCCTCATTCGACAAGGCCAACCGCTCCTCGAGCAAGAGTTACCGCGGTCCGGGTATCGAAGAAGGCCTGCGTATCCTCGAACTCGTGCGCGAACAGATCGGCGTGCCCGTGTTAACCGATGTCCATGAAGACACGCCGCTCGATGAAGTTGCGGCGGTTGTGGATGTTATGCAGACTCCGGCCTTTCTCGTGCGCCAGACCAACTTCATCCAGAATGTTGCGCGCCAGGGCATACCCGTGAATATCAAAAAGGGCCAGTTTCAGGCGCCGTGGGACATGCAACATGTCGTGGCCAAGGCCCGCGAGACAGGTAATGATCAGCTTATGGTCTGTGATCGCGGTACATCTTTCGGCTATAACACCTTGATTTCAGACATGCGCGGCCTGGCCGTAATGCGTGAAACCCAATGCCCGGTGGTATTTGATGCCACCCATTCCGTGCAGCAACCGGGTGGGCAGGGCGCCACCTCGGGTGGCCAACGCGAATTCATCCCCGTACTGGCCCGCGCCGCCGTCGCGGCTGGCATCTCCGGCATCTTCATGGAAACCCATCCTGATCCAGAAAAGGCGCTCAGCGACGGCCCGAACTCCTGGCCACTGGGTCGGCTCGAAGAACTGCTTGAAACGCTTAAGACGCTGGACAGCACAGTCAAGCGGGCGGGGTTTATTGAAAATAGTGGTGAGTAATGGGCCATGAGTGATGAGTAAAGCTGCGTGATTCGGTATCGTAGGAGCGGCTCCTCCACGATAGTGCTCTACTGCCATTTAACCATCGCGCCATAGGCGCTCCTACAATAACTCGGTTTCATGAGGGAGCAGGTTTTTTTCCCTTCTCCTAAGCCCTAACCCTTCACTCCTCGCTAGCGACGTAATCCCCTAATCCCTCGTATTATCCCGTCAATTTGTAGTGAATTAGGTATTAGTACTGCCATTGAGAATTCCTGCAAACAGCGTACAATATCCGCCTCGTGTCGCACGGGGTGGTATTAACCATACCCGTGGCATCACATGTATAAAATAAAGTCAGCAATAATTAAGGTAGAGCAATTCAGTATGTCAAAGATCGTTGCAGTAACAGGTCGGGAAATTATCGATTCACGTGGTAATCCAACCGTCGAGGCGGATGTTTTTCTGGAGTCCGGCGCCATGGGTCGGGCTGCCGTGCCATCCGGGGCATCCACCGGATCGCGTGAGGCCGTGGAATTACGCGATGATGATGCCAGCCGTTTCGGCGGCAAGGGTGTGCTCAAGGCCGTCGCCGCTGTTAATGGTGAACTCGCCAAAGCCGTGATCGGGCAACAGGCCACCGACCAGCAGGGCATCGATCAAATCATGATTGACCTTGATGGCACACACAACAAAGGCCGCCTGGGCGCCAATGCTATTCTGGCCGTATCACTGGCTACCGCGCGTGCCGCAGCCAATGAAGCCGGTCAGACTCTGTATCAATATCTCGGTAACGAGCAGGACTTTCGCCTGCCCGTGCCAATGATGAACGTCATCAACGGCGGCGCCCATGCCGACAACAGCATCGACATGCAGGAATTCATGATCATGCCGGTTGGCGCAAACAGCCTTAGTGAAGCCGTGCGTATCGGCGCCGAAGTGTTTCATGCATTAAAAAAAGTCCTGAGTGGTCGTGGTCTGAATACGGCCGTCGGCGACGAAGGCGGTTTCGCCCCGAATCTGCCATCCAATGAGGCCGCGATTGAAGTCATTCTTGAGGCCATCAAGGCTGCCGGTTATGAAGCCGGTAAAGATGTCTATATCGCGCTGGACCCGGCCAGTTCCGAGTTCTTCAAACACGGCCGTTATTGCCTGGAGTCAGAAGGCAAACAACTGACCCCCGATGAATTCATCGACTATCTGGCCGACTGGGTCGAGCGTTACCCGATCATTTCGATCGAAGACGGTCTGGCCGAGGATGACTGGCAGGGCTGGGCGGATCTGACCGAACGTCTGGGCCGCAAGGTACAGCTCGTCGGCGACGACCTGTTTGTCACCAACACTAAAATCCTCAAGGAAGGCATCGACAAGAATATCGCCAATTCGATCCTGATCAAGGTCAACCAGATCGGCACACTGACCGAATCACTGGCCGCGATCAAGATGGCCAATGATGCCGGTTACACCTCGGTCATCTCACACCGTTCGGGCGAAACCGAAGACAGCTTCATCGCCGACCTGGCTGTGGCCACGGGCGCGGGCCAGATCAAAACCGGCTCGATGTCACGTTCCGACCGCGTGGCCAAATACAACCAGCTCATCCGCATCGAAGAAGCGCTGGGCGACAAGGCCCGCTTCCCCGGCCGTGACGCGTTCCCGATGCTGTCCGGCTCATAAGCCTGGTACCTGGTTCCCACGTTCTGCGTGGGAACCCATGCTCACTCGAAAGATGCTGATCACTGGTGTCGCCTCGACGAACCCCAGACACCTCGTGCCCACTCAGCCCTATTTAGTAGAGCCCAATCAGTCCTGTTTTTCTCGTTCCCATACTCCTGCGTGGGAATACATACCAGGCTCAGGAAGCAGTTCCAGGCATTCATCTGCTAAACTCTTACAACCATGAGAGTCCTGTTAATCACCCTGATCGTGCTATTCCTGGCCCTGCAATTCCGGCTCTGGTTTGGTGATGGTGGCATGATCGAACTTGGCCGTCTGCAACAGGCCCTGGAAGCCCAGAAAATCCAGAATGCCTCCTTGAAAGAACGCAATGCCGCCCTCGAAGCCGAGGTCAAAGACCTCAAGCAGGGCGTCGCCGCGATCGAAGAACGCGCCCGCAGTGACCTGGGCATGATCAAAAAAGGCGAAACCTTCTACCAGACCGTAGAAGAAGACCCGCCAGGTACCAAATAATCGGATTCTTTGTTTTATTTCTTAGTCTTGGTTATTTACTAAATCCTTAGTCCCAAGTCCTATTTTTAATCTCAGACCTGCATAGCGAATCAATGTCTTGTCGGCAAGGACAATAAAGTCGCCTACAAACCAGGGAATGCTGCTGTGACGGTATTGTCTATACACAGCAGCAAAGGCCTGGAGTTTGAAACCGTCGTTTTGTCCGGCATCGACAGGATTCAATACATTGCTGAAGAATTGGTCGATCAGGTCAGGTTGATATATGTCGGTATGACCCGCGCCAAGACTCAATTACTGATTACGGCGAGTGGCGACACGATTTTTACCCAGCGATTAGTTGATCTTGTGGCGCCATAGGGTGTTTGGAGTCGGAGGGATAATTTTGAAGTCACAAATTGTGATTTCAAGTTGGTGTGATAGACGGCATTTTCTCGTATCCACTTAGATGCAAAACGGAAATTCATCGTCATCCCAATCATTCAATGAGGTATATTGCAGTCACACATGATTTTACCCGAATTTGACAACCTTGCCGATGTGCGCGATGGCATTCAAGTAAAAGGGGGCGGAGACATATTTTGCTTGAAAGGAAGTTCCATATTAATGGAATAATAGGGGCTGATTGAATTGCAGAGGTGTTAATAATTTGAAAACCGGTCATGATACAAACCCGCTCGACAAACTCCCTTCAATTCTCAGGCAAGCTCTGGATAGCAACCTATGCACCTGTAATGAGGTTACTGGGATGGAGATTATCAATGCCATTGTTAATGGCGCAAACACAATTGATGAGGTGAAGAAGCAGACCTATGCCACAATGGGTGCGGGTTGTTGTATCAAGCAGGTGGAACGTCTTATTGAATGTCTTTGCGCTCATGAATAACAGAACAGTTAATGGGGCAGTACCTGTAATAATGGGCTTTACTGAAAAAGGGGTCTGAAAAAGGGGTCGGTGACTACTGAAAAAGGGGTCGGTGACAAACGATAATAATTTGCATTTGTCACGGACCCCTTAAGATGGTATTTGTACCAGGTGCTTTTAGAAACGACCACCTATTGTGAAAGATACTGCTGTTTCATCAGTGGCCGTGTCTGCGGAAAATTGTGAGTAGATCATCTCGACTGAGAAGACGTCAGTGATGAACTTTTCCGCATGAACGGCGATGGTGGAACCCTCTTCAGAGGTATCATCGCCGGAATTGGTTTTATAGCCCATGCCAACGCTCAAGCTGTTATCCAGATAATAATCGCCGCCGATGCTAATGACGTTGTTAGATTCACTTATTGTGCCATTATCCAGGCTTTCCTGGGCAACAGTGGCTTCGAGGTTGATGTCTTTTCCGGCCTGGTTGAGTAACCATTTACCATCAATACTGATATCAGTTACATCGGTGTCCGAGAAACCGGTTATTGAGTTCGTTCCGGTGCCATAACTGAAACCAACATACTTTCTGTCGTCCAGATATTTGCCGACTTCCAGTGTTGTCATCGATGTCTCAATAGTTGAGCCTAATGCAGAAATATCTACTGACTGTAAGTCCAGACCCAGCTTGATATCATTGGCTGGCAAGACGTAATCAACACCGACACCGTATGTATTACCATCAACTCCCACCGTGGCGATAGTTGCGTCTACCGTGCCAACATTAGCCTTCACACCACTGGCCTTGGCCAGGAAGGCCGCCTCCGCATGTGGTCCACTGACCTGGACGGGTTGCAAGTAATAGGTGCCGCCGACAGACATAATTGAGTAATCATTATTTGAGTCAATATCGGTGGTATCGTTTTGAAAACCGGCTTCTGCCTGGAAGCTGGCTGCCTGGGCGCCGGATGCGCTGAACATCACTGCCAAACCGACGCTATATATCATTGTCTTTGTATTCATGCTGTATTCTCCTGGAAATTATAAAGCATCTGATTGATGCACGTTGTAATCGACATTACAATCATTCTCGGTTTGCACAGTATTTTCAGGACCAGCCTGGATTCACAACATGTTATCGGGTGTATGTTTCATTGCTTTAAGCGTTATTGACCTAATTCTCACCCCTGATTACAAATATTTGAAGTAGGTCTCATTTTAATGAGATAAACAGGGTGAGATTATGGCTAGTATGGCTATATGGTAAATAGATTGCGGGTTGGAAGGCGATGTTAGATTGCAGCCGCTATTATATTGAGCCAATATCAGGATACAGGTTTAAGGGCAGGACTTATATTTGACATATCTCCAGTGAGGTTTTAGCCTGAATTAAAAGGGGACGAATTAAAAGGGGACGGAGGGGGTTAAATCTGTACTAGCCCCATCGGCTACCTTGCCATTATAGTGAGGTTAAACAGCATGAAAAATAGTCTTGTAGCGTTGCTACTCTGTATGGTTTCACCGATGCTTTGTGCTGCGCCGGAGCTGAAGGGCAGTCCTGCCGAGTTGAGCGCATATTTACTTGATGCACGTAAGATCATTAGCATCAATGGTGTGGGCGAAGAAAAGGTCGAGGCCGATCAGGTGATCGTTAATGTCACGATCAAGAATGAGGCGCGCAGCCTGGATGGTGCGATTGAGGAAAATGAGCAGATTCAGTCACGCGTGAAACAGGCACTACTGGCCGGAGGTGTTACTGCGGACATGATCAAGGCAGACAATTTCAGTTCGACACCTGATTATGGCTGGTTGCGGGATAAGCCTAAATCCTATGAGATCAGTCGTGATATTAAGGTGACTATCAACAATGCGATACACATGCGTGCCATTGCCAGGGTGGTGGATAATTTTGATGAAGTGTTTATGGGCGCGCTGACATTTGAGGATAGTGTCAAGCGTGATAATGAGTTGAAGGTTATGCAGCAGGCACTGGAACATGTTCAGGAAAAAAAGGTGCTGTATGAGAAAAGTTTTGCTATCAAACTGGGGCTGGTTAAGGTCAGCGAACAGCCGGTTTATGCTTCCGCGCCTGTTAGAAAACATTTCATGCGTAATGAGGCACAAGTTTCATCCATGATGAAAGCAGAACCGGCGATGGAGGCAGGTAGTGGTGGCAGCTTTGCCAGAATTGTCTACCATGCCAATGTAACGGCGCTGTTTGAGATCGTGAAATAATGCTGAATGCCAGGTCTGCATTTACACAGTTCAGGGGGCTGGTTAATGCGGTTGCCTCAGGGCCTTTTATACACATAAGCGCTGATCCATTCGATGCAATCAGACCCTGATAAACTGATTAAGAAACACTCGCAACTTACCCATACAGATATGGCCAGGGTAGTGTCGCATGTACAAAGGGATCAGGGCGACTGGATATTAAACACGCTGATGATTGAAGGTTGTGAGGTGCCGTTTAAATACAAGCGTAAAGAACGCTATAAAAACCTGCAGGGCCAGCGCGTTAACCTGACCTACTATCCTGATAGCGAAACTGTGGCGGGTATGGCGTTTGAGATGATGAAGGTGGTTCGAGTCAGGGTCTCCTGATGCATGTGCTAGAAATCTCATGAAACAATTCAGCGGTCTGTGTAATAATCACAGAGGCAGAGTCCTTTGCACGAAATTAAGAATAAGATACAACCACATAAAGTCAGGTGATTCAGTCATGACAGGTCGCTTATGAAAAATCCATTAAACATAAGTCTGTTAAAAGAGCGCTATCTGCAAACGGTATGGCATACACCGCTGGATGAGTTTTCGACCATATCTGGTCGGCTAATTAATGCTATTCGTATCGGCCATCTTGTTATACGTGATTTAATGGAAGGCATGATAACCCTGCGTGCAATGGGGCTTGTCTACACCACGATTCTTGCCATTGTGCCTCTGATTGCCGTTAGTTTTTCTGTTCTCAAGGGTTTTGGTGTACATAATCAGATAGAGCCGGTGCTACTTAATCTTTTTCAACCATTGGGTGAAAAGGGCGCAGAAATCACCAGTAAGATAATTGGCTTTGTTGATAATACCAAAGCCGGGGTTCTGGGGTCACTGGGGCTTGCCTTATTGATGTACACCGTAGTATCCCTGCTACAGAAAATAGAGCGCGCCTTTAACTTCACCTGGCGTGTCACTCATCATCGTCCGATTAGTCAGCGCTTCAGTGATTATATTACCGTCGTGCTCATTGGCCCTGTACTGATATTTTCAGCCCTGGGTGTTACCGCCTCAGTTTCAAGTATTGCCTTGATAGATGAGGCAATGGGTATAGAATCTATTGGTTTTATTATTAGTTTTCTGGGCCGTCTAATTCCATACCTGCTTGTTATCGGTGCATTTACGTTTGTTTATGTGTTTGTACCCAATACTAAAGTGAAAATAAAATCCGCCCTCGCTGGGGCCGTGGTTGCAGGTGTTATGTGGGAGACCGCAAGCTGGGCATTTGCAGCCTTTGTAGTGAGTTCGGCTAAATACGCCGCCATTTACTCAGCATTTTCTACCTTAATCATTTTTATTATCTGGATCTATATTAACTGGCTGATATTGTTAATCGGGAGTAGTATCTCTTTTTACCATCAACAACCTGCGCACCGTCACCTGGGATCAAGAATTGTACGATTAAGCAATCGTCTACGTGAATCCATAGCCTTGAATATCATGATGTTAATAGGTAAACATTTCCATAGCCATCAGCCGGCATGGACAGCAGAGGCGCTAGCTGAGTATATGGCTACAAGTGTAGAAGTCTGTAATCTGTTAATTAAACGGCTTGTCAATGCGGGGCTTCTGGCTGAAACGGCCGCTTCACCTGTAACTTATCTGCCGGCCAGTGACCTGGATACACTGACCTTAAATGAAATTATCAGGTCTGTACGGGCAGCGGAAGAAACCGTATTGCTTTCATTTGATACTGTTTTAATGCAGCCAGAAATTAAGAACATTCACTCAGAAATAGAAGCTGCGATTGACGCATCGCTAAAAGGAAAAACTCTCAAAGATTTGTCATGCAGCTCAAATGAATAGGTTATTATAGCTCGTGACTTTTACTGAACGGTATAAGCAATATTCACAAAGCCGTCCCTGGCGGGCGCGGGTTTTAGTTGTTTTTCTGTCTCTTATTATCGCGTTATCATTGGTCAGAATATCTTTGCCCTTTGTTATCAGTTACAGCGCAACAAGTTGGCTTGAATCTGAGGGTGTAAATGCCAATATTGGTGGCATAGAAATTTCACTCATCGGTGGATCCTTTAGCATTATTGATGCTGCTGGGAAAAACCATGAAGGCAAAGGGTTTACACTGGGTCGCCTTGATATCGCCTGGCAATGGCAGCCGTTGTTTAATCGCACCATCATTGTCGATACAATAGAAATCAGCTCATTAAGCCTCGATCTACTATTGTATGATAATGGGGCAATGAATATTGCCGGTCTTGCTATAAAAAAAACAGGCGATGAAATACAAGCTGGCGCTGCGGAGTCAGCAACTACGGCGCCATGGGATATTGTATTAAAAAGTATTGTTTTTTCAGATATCAATCCCTGCCTGCAGAATTTTGATTCAGGTCTGAAACTTGTTGTTGATTACTGCGGGAAACTGGCGAAATTTGACTGGCAGGGGGATATCAGCTTTAAACCATCAAGCCAGTTGCCAACAACGGATCTTCCGCTCTATGTAAAGGGTACATTAGGGATAAATGATATTACATTACACAATAATCATCTTAAACGTGATTTACTGAATGTCGACACCATTGCAGTCAATCAGATTGATATTGAAACATCAGCTAATATCAACATTAATAACATCGGCATTACAAAATTGGCCGCACTACATCAGGCCGCTCCGACATCCGTTAACGATCGCTATCTATTAGCCTTTGATAACTTGAACATAACACCGTTAAACTTTCGTCAATCTAGGCAGCTGAGTATCGGTACAATCGACCTACAAGGCACTAGCGTCTACCTTGCAATTAATGATGCTGGAGAAATGAACTTTAAAGCATGGGTTCCTGATGTTCAGAAAGGCCCATCTGGCAGTGAACAGGAAGAACCTGGTGTGATATCTGATCCCTTTGTATTTGCCCTTGAGGAGTTTAAATTTACTACCAGGCAACATATTATATTTGTTGATAACAGCCTGAAAGAACATTTTACTGCGGATATTCATGATATTGATTTAAGGCTTGAACAGTTCAATACGGCTGCGCCAGAGAAATCGAGTCATATTGTACTGGGGCTGGCCATCGGTAAACATGGCCGCTTCAAACTGGATTCCAATGTGAGTGATTTTACCGGCAGGCCTGTTATCAACGGCGCTGGAGAAATTGCCGGTTTTGATCTGAAAATGTTTGCACCTTTAACTAAGCAATACATAGGCCACAACATTAAAAGTGGTCAACTGGACGTTGATCTTAAGATTAAGGTCGACAAAGGTATCATCGATAGCAAGATGGGCCTTGCATTACATCAGCTAGAACTAAAAACCCTGAGCAAGGAGGAGGCAGAAAAAATTAACAGTGAGTTTGGTTTGCCCTTAAACAGTTCGTTATCTCTTCTTCGCGATAAAAATAATACGATTAGTCTTGATATACCCGTGACCGGAGATATCGAAAACCCCGAATTTAATCCGCGTGATGCTATCGTTACAGCCACTTCTAAAGCAATATCGACGGCTGTTATTCATTATTACACACCTTTCGGTCTGATATTAGCAGCAGGGGCCCTGTTTGATCTGGCGACTGCCCTTCGTTTTGATCCGGTATTGTTTGAAGCAGGAAAATCTGAATTGACTTCGGCGCACGAAGAACAATTGGGCAAGCTGGCTTCTTTAATGATCGAACGTCCTGGTATCCACCTAACGCTATGTGGAATTAGCAATAGTGCAGATATAGCCACGCTGTTTCCCGAACTGCTACAAGATATCGATACATCCCGAAAACAACAGATTGATACGGTGCCTGTGTCAGACCAGACTCTTGCGGTTTTGAAGCAACTTGCCGAATCAAGAAGCTCGAATGTAAAGAATTACATAGTCGGCGAAAAGGGTGCGGCAGCAAGTCGCTTGATAGAGTGTGATCCAGAATATTCTGCGGCTGAAATTTCAGGCGTAAATATCAGCATCTAATAACTATAAATTAAAAGGGGACTACCTCAAAGGGATTAAATATCCAGTAATAATCAAACTGTACATATTTTAATCCCTCCGTCCCCTTTTTTGTTTTTTAATCCCTCCGTCCCCTTTTTTGTTTCTGATCAACCAAAACAGGCCTGTGCCATTTCTTGTACATGATGATGGTTGGTGCCGCAGCAGCCGCCAATTACATGCATATTCGTCAGGCGGTTTTTTAGTGTCCTGTATTGCTGGGCAAGTTCTTCGGGATTGCCGCTGTCCAGCTCAGTGCTGTCGTCCAGTTCGGCATGACTCTTACATGAGGCATTGGCTCGCACCCCACCGATACGTTTTAGCCACATGCTGTTATTGGTCAATTCGGATAGAAAGTGCGTCGGGTGGGCACAGTTGATCATATAATAAAAAGGGTAAGCATAAGTCTTCTTGTCGATGGTTTCGATGGCCTGTTGCAAGGTTTCGCCGGAGGGTAGTTTGCCATCAGTTTCGGTCGTAAAGGAGATGACTACTGGCAGGTTCAATTTTCTGGCTGCACGGGTAAGGCCCAGTGCTTCGTTGATACTGGTCATCGTCAGTGCGGTGACCAGGTCGGTAGTGGTTTCGCTAAGGGTTTTTATTTGTGTGGCGTGGTACTGTTCGGCTTCATCGGCGCTCATGTAGTAGTCCGGGTTATACCCATCATAACGTGGGCCGATGCAACCGCTGATGACGCAGGGTGTTTCAAGTTGTGCCTGATTTCTGAGTTCATCCAGTAGTTCAATGGCCTGCCGATTAAACCAGGCCAGTTCCTGTTCATCATAGTTGAGTTTCTTGCCCCATTCACGGTTGGCGCGCCAGGTGGGAGCTTCCAGCACCAGACCGGTGTGTTGTTGTCTGGCGATAGCAATGTAACGGGAAAAATAGCGCTTGATGACATTCCGGCCTTTGTCGTCCTTGATTAATGGGAAGGAGGCGAACTGCGGTAAATCATAGTGTTCGTGGAAGAGCAGTTCTGTTTCCAGGCCGGCATCGGTGATAAACGGGGTACCACTTTTGAGTGGCAGTTGATCTCTGTACTTGCTCATGGTGTTCTCCTTGTGTTTGAATAGTTAAAAACAGACTAGCTGGTAGGTAAAAGTGTAGGTCTTAGTGTCTGAAAAAGCAGTGCACCGGTGGTATCGACTTTTTTAATTATTAAAGTAATATTTATCAAATAGTTACTGGCATATTGTATTAGACTGGTATTTGGTTAGGAAAAAACTATACCGTCGGTATAGTTTTACGGGTGGAGGTCTGCACCATGGGCGAGAAGGCGCAGAATACGAGGAATCGTATTATGGCAACGGCAGAAAAAATCATCCTGCAAAAGGGTTTTGCCGGGACATCCATCGACGAAATAATTGCCAGTGCCTATATAACCAAGGGTGGATTCTTTTATCACTTCAAGGGTAAAAATGATCTGGCCCTGGCGCTTCTGCAACGTTATCTGGAGGCCGATGATGTGTTCTTCAATAAGCTGTTAAACCGCGCCCGTAGCCTGAGTGAGGATCCGTTGCAGCAAATGCTGATTTTTCTGAAACTGCTTGCCGAGGCCATGGCGGAATTACCCGAGACCCACCCCGGTTGCCTGGTAGCGGCCTTTACTTACGAAAGCCAGCAGTTTGATGATAATGTGATGCAGAAAAACAAGGAAGGCATTTTAAGCTGGCGTAAACTGTTTGCCGACCAACTGACGGTTGTTGAACATAGCTACAAACCCAGATTTGAAAGCAATGTGGACGATCTTGCCGATATGTTATCGGCCTGCCTGGAAGGTGGGATCATCATCTCCCGCATTATCAATGACCGCCAAAGCCTGGCAAAACAAATACTGCATTACCGCGATTATTTACGTTTATTGTATGAATAACAGCATAACCGGCCTGAGAGCAGTTAATCGTAAAAAGGGGGCTCTATGCTTCCACCTGAGCCAGCGGGTGATTAATGGGATAGTCATGTGTAAAATCATCTAAAACCTGTTGCGCTTAGCACAGGGATAAGGACTAATGAATATCATGGACTTGCTGCAGACTGAGATTGCTGGAAACAGACTACAGACCTGGTTGATTGCCGCGGTCATCATTATGGCTGTTATGCTGGTCATGGGGGTTATCCGTTTTTTCAGTGTCAGCCACCTGGCTCGCCTGGACAAGCAACACAACATACCAATGTGGGCAATTCTGCTGACGGTGGTCAGGCAAACCAAATGGTTGTTTCTGTTTTTATTTGCGCTGTTCGTTGGCTCGTTTGTGGTTGAGATGTCGGCCACTTTGCGGCACGGCATCAATACCGTTGTTATCATCTCTCTTCTCCTTCAGGCAGGCCTGTGGGGTGCTGCGGCCTTACGGGTAGTGACGGAACAGCACCGGCAACGGCAACTTGAAAAAGACCCGGCCAGCGTTACCACACTAAACTTGCTCAATTTCATCGGTAGAATTGTCCTGTGGACCATCGTGTTATTACTGGTCCTGGATAACCTCGGGGTCAACATCACGGCCCTGGTCGCCGGCCTGGGCGTAGGCGGTATTGCTGTGGCGCTGGCGGTGCAGACAATTCTGGGTGATTTGTTTGCCTCGCTGTCGATTGTGCTGGACAAACCCTTCGTGGTCGGTGATTTTTTAATAGTGGATGATTTGCTCGGCGCAGTGGAGTACGTCGGCCTGAAGACTACCCGCATCCGCAGCCTCTCAGGTGAGCAGCTGGTGTTTTCTAATTCTGACCTGTTAAGCAGCCGGATTCGCAACTACGGTCGTATGTATGAGCGGCGCGTCCTGTTCAGTGTCGGGGTGACTTACCAGACTCCGCGTGACAAGTTGATCAAGATCCCTGTCATCATTCGCGATGCGGTGGAGCGGCAGGACAAGACACGTTTTGACCGTTCGCACTTCAAGGCGTACGGTGATTTTGCGTTGGTTTTTGAGTCGGTCTATTATGTACTGGGGCCGGACTATAACGAATACATGGATATTCAGCAGGCGATTAATCTGCACCTGCATGAGTGTTTCGAGCAGGAGGGTATCGAGTTTGCCTATCCTACTCAAACAGTGTTTGTGAAGCAGGCTTAGCAGAGTAAAAGGAAACGGAGAGTAAAAGGGGACGGAGGGATTAAATAATATTCACTCTGAGTTCTTTTGTCGCTACTCCAGCCACTCTGCCGCGATGACTGCCATGTTTGAATCCAGGCGGTAGACGAGTGGTATTGCCATAGGGATTTCTATCTGCTCTATTTCTTCTGGCCCAATGTTTTCAATATGCATGCGCAGGCCGCGGAGGGTGTTACCGTGGCCGATGATTAGCAGGCGACTGCCGGAGCGGATACGTGTACAGATGGCTTGCTGCCAGTAGGGGAGCAGTCGGGCCTGGCATTGGGCGAGGCTTTCACTGGCGGGGAGTTCATGTGGTTCGAGTTCCTGATAGAGCGGATCAAAGCGGGGGTGGCGTGGGTCATCCATTGGCAGGGGCGGGGGTGGGTCCAGATAACCACGCCACCAGCGCTGGGCCTGTTCTTCTCCCCACTGCGTAAAGATCTCCTGTTTATTCATGCCCTGTAGTTGGCCGTAGTGGCGTTCGTTGAGACGCCAGGTAGTAAGTATCGGAATCTCGGGATGTCCGGCGGCTGCCAGCAGGCTATCTGCGGTCTGGCGATTGCGATGGAGTACCGAGGTGTGGACCTCATCAAAGTGAAAACCTGCATCACTCAGGCGTTTGCCGGCAATGGTGGCCTCATTCAGGCCGGTTTCGGTTAGAGGTATATCGCTCCAGCCGGTGAAGCGGTTGGCGAGGTTCCATTCACTGTGGCCGTGGCGCATGATGACCAGGGTATGTTCGGCCGCGCTCATTCGACCGAATCTAGAATCACATTGGCCAGGTAGTGGTGGTCATCCCAGGCTTCGAGATGCCAGCCTTTACCATCATGATGAAACCAGTTAAGGGCACAATTAGGGATATGGAAGTCACGGGGTTCTTGTAGTGGTTTTTCTGTCGCAATTCGGCGAATGACATCCAGAACACCGGCATGGGTGGCGACGGCGATCAGTTCGTTTTGATGATGCCTTGCCAGCCAGTCAAAGGTATTCATAACCCGGTCGGCAAAACCCAGCAGGCTTTCACCGGTTTCAAAGTTGTAGTTGAGATCTCTGTTGATATAGAGGGCATGGGCCTCGGGGTAGAGGTCACCGGCTTCATGTTTGGTGACATTCTGAAAGATGCCATAGTGGCGCTCACGGAGTCCTTCCATCGGGATTACCTCATGCCCCTCGCGTTCAGCCAGGGCTCTGGCCGTTTCCATGGTTCGTTTCAGATCACTGCTGTAGATGGCGCTGAATCGGTGGTGAGCGGCATTAAAGGCCATCGCCAGAGCCTGGGCTTTGCCGGTGTCGTTCAGCGAAATATCGATTTGCCCCTGTATACGACCTTCCTGGTTCCAGTCCGTTTCGCCGTGGCGAATGATGCAGATACGTGTAGACATGATTGAATCATACTACAAAGAGAAGGCAAAGTGAGTGGCCGGTCTGCATTTGCACAGTCTAGAAGGATGTTATAGCCTTTAGCACATGATAGCCACGGAAGGTGATCATGATCAGACCTTTAGGTGTTGAGTTCGAGGGGGTGGCTTATCATCTGGCTGCACGGGGTAATGCCAGCAGGCGATATTTACTGGTAGCTCAGGTCGGTGGCATTTTCTGAGGCTGTTAGAAGAATGTGCGGTACACACAATGAACTACGATCTATCTCTTTTAAAACAAATAATCATTTCCGCTGCCCAAGAAGAACTACTACCACGTTTTTCTAATGTTCAGCGTAGTATTAAACTGGATGGTAGTTTTGTTACTGCGGCAGACCTGGCGACACAGGCGCGTATTTTACGTGAGTTAAAGGAATGTTATCCAGCATCTTCAATTCTGGGTGAGGAGATGACGGCTGAACAACAGGGCGAGTTGTTGGTGAACAGTGATTCGCTGTGGTGTCTGGATCCTCTGGATGGTACCAGTAATTTTGCCGCCGGTACGCCGTATTTTGCGATTTCACTGGCCTTGATAGAACGTGGTGTGCCGACGCTGGGTATTGTTTATGATCCTAATCGTGATGAGTGTTTTGTGGGCGTGTGTGGTCAGGGCGCCTTTCTCAATGATGTGCCGCTTAAGGTCAGGGCTGTTGGGCTGCCACTGTCTAAATGTACGGCGTTAATCGATTTTAAGCGTTTGCCAAATTCGCTTTCTATAAATCTGGTGAGTCAGCCGCCTTATGCCTCGCAACGTAGTTATGGTTCTGTGGCGCTGGACTGGTGCTGGATGGCTGCGTCACGCTTTCACGTTTATCTGCACGGTGCATCCAATATCTGGGATTATAGTGCCGGGCTTCTGCTGTTTAGTGAGGCGGGTGGTTTTTCCTGCACGCTGGATGGTGAGGCAATTTATTCCCGTTCGCTGGAAAAGCGTTCTTCTGTCGCAGCGCTGGATCAGGTAACGCTTGATACGTGGTATCGATGGTTAGCAGGGCATGTTGATTGAACCAGCCGCACTATAAATAGAGATGATTAGTGGCTAAAGGGGGCGGTGGCAAACAGGATAAATTATCCTTTGTTTCGGCACCGTTCGCAGAGCCATTCGCAGTGGTCAGGGTAAATAGAGGGAAAACACTGCGCCGCCATCCGGTAGATTATTGCTCAGGCTGATATAGCCTTGTTTGTCATGATTATTATGCAGGCCTGCGACTGTGCTGCAGAAATGCAGGCCCAGGCCCGTGCCGGCAACTACATCATTGATGACGGTGTCGGCCTCGAATCGGTCTGATAATAAAGTTTGTGAAAATCCTGGGCCATTATCGATAACCTTTATTACCAAATACTTGTCATCTGTCTGGTGTGCCACTATTTTTATTGAATCTTTGGTATAGCGTATTGCATTATGCAGTACATTACCCAGTACACCGGTGATCAGGTCGACATCTAAATATCCGACCAGATCATCATTACAATCAATCGATATTGTTATTCCTTTTGAACTGGTAATGCCACGTTCATAAGCCACAACATCCTCAAGAACTTCGCTGACATATTGTTCGTCAATATGTGTCAATAATAATTGGTTCTCTGATTTATACAGTCCCAGCAGCTGAATGAGGTTGTTGTTGATTCGCCTGGACTCATACTGCAACATCGAAACCTGTCCCCTGTCGGGGGGATTTTCCTTATCATCCAGGATCATGTCCAGTGAGTTGATAATCAGGCCCAGCGAATTCTTCATGTCATGAATAGATGACGCAAGAAATGTTACAAATGCTGAGTCATTTTGATTATTGGCAGCCATGGTGTGCCTAGCTTTTTCCCAGCAGCAATTGATAACGCTCCATCAATCCCGGCAGGTCCTTATGTCCCGGGTCTATCTCGGTTACTCGTGAAAAAAGGCTTTTCAACCGGTTAAGCCCCGGACTTAGGCCGTCGGCCTGTTCTGCCTGCTTTAGTATTGAGCGTATACAGTTGAGATTGATGGTCAGATTGTCCGGTGATTTACTTAAGGCATCCTCAAACATGCGTATTGCACCTTTCAGGTCACCGGACTCCGCCATCTCCTTGGCTTCATTGTTGATTTTTACGATTAGATTACGGGCCGCAATCACCATGCTGTTGGCTTGCTCTTCGCGTCCTACTGATGCCATCCATTGCTTGATTTCGTTAAGCTTCTTTTTATCATCATGATAGTTCATGACAACATTATGCATTATTTCACCGGCCTGTTCTTCCTCGCCATGTGCAAACAGTGCTTTGGCCATTTCCAGAGATATCTCATTATCTATTTTACGATCATTCCTGTTATAGACTTTTTGTGCACTTGCGATAGATGATCTGGCTACATCCGGTAAGGTCTCTTTGAGTAATAAACTTTTCGCAATTTCACCCTGGATGTTGGCATTGGCGTCACGTGGAAAGTCTTTTTTGATTTTATTGAGAACTTTAAATACTTCCTTGGGCGATTTGGTATGGGTCATCGCTTGTGCCTGTTTGGTGTAATTGGCGGGTGTATTGAAAATTGACCGGTTACCAACAGAGGTAGCATTGCGAAAGGACCTTTCTGCCAGTGCATAGTCTTCACCTTCTAATGCCAGATTACCAAGAGACATCTGCCTTAATGTTACCTTGGGAGATAATTCTACTGCCCTGGATAAGGTTTGCATGGCGTAGTCGCGCATTTCGAGTGCAATCTGGGATTTTGCCAGCCAGTCATATGACTCCATATGGTTCGGGGTATTATCGAGAAGTTTTTCAAATTCTGCGCATGCCTGTTCATATTCCTCTTTGAGGAAGTAAATTCTGCCCAGGCCGAATCTTGCCCAGGGTAACTCCCGCTCTTCAAGGGCTGAATGAAAGATACGTTCAACCTCAGCATAACGCCCGAGCCTGATACATAGATCAGTTTTTAATTTGACAAATTCACTGACATTTCGGGGCTGGGCAGCTATTTTTTCGTCACATTTTTCAATGGCACTGGCAATCTTATCCCTGGCAATAAGCTGGGTGATTTCCGTGAAGTCCTGTTTCTTCAGGATCAGTTTTTCCAAACGCCGTTTTAATGTGTCTTTGTTTATGGGTTTGGAGACATAGGCATCGGGGTAGAATTCTACAGCACCCATCACCATCTGTTTGGTGTTTTCCGCCGTCACCATGATGAATACTGTCGAAAGCGGCAAAATATTGTTGTGTTTTGCTTCCTCCAGGACCTGCTGTCCATCCTTTGCGGGGCCCAGGTTATAGTCACAAAGAATCACATCATATGTTCGTTCTGCGAGCTTGTGTAAGGCAATTTCGCCATTGGCCACCATGTCGATATCGGTCGTACCATAGCTTACAAGCATGTGCTTGATAATGCTGCGCATATCACTGAAGTCATCCACAATTAGAAAGCTTGTTTTCGCCAGGTCAATAGCCATATTTATAATCGGGTATTATTTCGTGTTATTTGAAAAAATATCTATATTTCAATGTCATATGGAGAAGACTGTTCTAGTCATCTTATCGGCCAGGACGGTGTGAAAAATTAATATTTCTCAAGGAAAACAGAGGGAAGGTAAGGCTCAGGGGGGGGCATTAATGGGGGCGGTGACAGGCAGGCATAATTATCATATGCCATCAATCCCATTTGCGGCTTGTGGAGACTGTTTTTGTTCAGTCTACCGGTAATCCTTCGGCATGCCAGCGCAACAGGCCGCCCTGGATGTTGGCAATCTGTTGCCAGCCTGCCTTGCGTAAAATATCAAATGCGAGCGCCGAACGTTTTCCGGAACGGCAGATGGTCATAACGGGTTTGTCTCTGGGCACTTCATCCAGACGGTCGCGCAGTTCATCTATCGGGATCATTTGCGCATTTCTGATGCGAGCTTTTTCTTCCTCAGTTTCGTGTTTGGTACGGACATCGAGAATGTGAATGTCATCCCTGTGTGCCGCTACCCATTGCGGTGATATTTCCAGATTACCGCTGTAAGTCGTGACCACGGGCGCCCAGGCCGGGGGTTGTGGTATCTGGTCCTGTGGTGGCTGTCCGGCCTTGATGTTGGCGGGTACTGCCTGTTCTATTTGTTTCGGGTGGGGTAGCTGCATGTTTTCCATGTAGCCGGCAAAGTCTGCTTCATTGGCCTGGCCGCCGACCCTTGGGTTTAGTCGTTTTTCTTCACCGATAGTGCTAGCGGTGCGGCCGGCATAATCATGCCCCGGATACACCATACAGTCATCGGGCAGGGTAAACAGTTTGTCGGTGATGGAATGGAACAGCTTATGGGCGGAACCCTGTTGAAAATCAGTGCGACCGCAGCTCCGAATTAACAGGCAATCGCCGGTAAATATCATTGTTTTACTATCATCGATGAGGCTGATGCAGCCATCGGTATGGCCGGGGGTTTCGATGGTTTGCAGATAATGATTACCAAAGGCAATCCTGTCACCTTCCACCAGTGACTGATCAAGGTTGTGTATACCCGAGGCACTGGAGGCGAGGATCTGGCTGCCAAGCTGATGTCTGAGTAACCAGCTGCCCGTGACATGGTCGGCATGGCAATGGGTGTCAATGCAGGCAAGTAGGTCCAGTTCGAGTTCACGTATCAGAGATAAATCCCTTTCATGTTGTTCATAGACGGTGTCGATGAGCAGGGCCTGACATGACAGGGTATCGGCTACCAGGTAAGTATAGGTGCAGGACGCCTGATCAAATAATTGCCTGAAGAGAATGGAAGAAACCATGTTGGTGATTATTTATGTATTCACTGGAGCTGTCAATGATTACACAGACGCCAACTGACCTTCATGCGCCGGGTTATTGATTTGCGTAGGCCCCGTCCGGGTTGTCCCAGGGTGCGGACCAGACCTTGCTATGGTGGATGTAATGCACTGCCGGGCCCTGGAGCACGGCACGGTCATCGTAGGTGAACATATTCATTGTTGCCCTGTAGCTTGTTGCCGGTGCGAAGGCTGCGGTATTGGTAACCGCAGGTATCGCGACGTCCAGGACATTGGCTTCATTGGCCAGATCCACGTTATTTTGGTCTACGGCGACAATGATGCCGGCGGGTTTTATGACGGGGTTTTGTCCATCACTGCCGTCGTTGATATCGAACAGGTGCAGTCCGGTTTGTGTCCATGGGGCAAATTCCCAGGGCTGCAGTGGCGGTGACAGGTATTCGTGTAATTTGACGGGCAGCGCCAGACGATGCGCTGTGCCATTCGTGTTTGGCACATACGCCAGGGCGTGGAAATCATGCAGCAACGCACTCGATGTGCCACGATCACCAATGGTGACAGTGGAGACTTCTGTGGGTGCGGTCATGTCTGAGACATCGAACAGGGCCAGTTTCAGGCCCTGGTACCAGGCGAAATCACCACTCGTGGAGGGAACGGCCTCTTTACCGATACCCAGGATAAGATTGTCACCGATCGGGTGGATGTGGCTGGAATACCCCGGCATCTCTAATTCACCAGCAATGGCCGGGGCCTGCTGGTTGTGTAGATCGATGACATAGAGCGGGTCGATCTTTTTGAAGGTGACGATGTAGGCACGCTGGCCCAGGTAACGCGTGGCGTAGATTTGTTCGCCCGGTTTACCGATGGCCTGTGGCTGGTCTCTATTGGGCAGACGTGCCACGGTTTCGAGTAATTGACTATTCGGATCGCTTGTTTCCTGCAGTACGGTTAATTGGTGTCGCCATTGTTGTTTGGCAAACCACGAGGTCAGGATATTCAAATAGCCCTCGCGCTCGGCCATTAAATAGGAAGGATTGCTGCCGCCGGCCAGGCGACCGGGGACGGCGCCACTGCCTGTGTATAACGGGCCGTCGGTAGTTAAGGAAAATTTATGCACGACTGTCATCGTCGCGGGTAAGTCCTGTTCGACTGCAGGCAATACATCAATTTCGGCGAAGCGCCTGAGGCCGAAGGTATTGGTGATGTAGATCGATTCCGGCGAGGCGTAAAAGCCCGTGGCGTTGCCGCCAAAACACACCGATTTTATGCTGGTCGGGTTGCGCAGGTTAAGGGCGGTGATGGTGGTCAGCGTGGGCAGGCCTTTATATGTGGTGGTGGTGTTCGGTAAAAAACAATTGCTTGATTCGATATAAGCCTGCGCCTTGTCAGTATTCCAGGCCAGCCCAGGCAGCATATCTGCCAGATGGGCATTGTCGACCAGTAGTTTATTTTGCGCGCGCTCGATGTCGGTGGCCGGGTAGGGGTACAGGCCGTCTATTTGCGGGGTAAAGCGCGAGACGAGATACAACATATCACCAATGCGACGGCTTGATAGGATATAACCATCCAGCGATAACATCAGCGGGGGTGTGACGTTTTCCGGATCGGTAACGTTATAGAGCCAGATCTTTGCTGCGCCTTGCTGCCAGTTCCATGGACTCTGGAAATATTGCCAGTTCCAGGGCTGCGATCCCACGGCCACGAGCAGGTCATCGTTAGTATCCTGCCCCGGATATAGATACAGCCCGGCAATCTGGGTGCCGGCCTCGTCTAGGGTTAAGCGATTGATCTCCACGGCTTCGGCCGGGGCCGGGTTGATGGTCATGATACGCACTGAGTAATGCAGGCGGTTGCCATCGGGGCGGTCGATGATATACAGGTGTTTCCCGTCGCTCTTCACGAGGTCGGCTTCATCCACACCGGAAACCTGCAGGTTGGTAGCGGAAATTTGATCACTGCTGACACCGGCTGTAGCCGCTGCACCGGCAGTCTCCAGAGTATTATTGGTCATTGTGACTGCTGGATTAAACTGCATATCCATGGCGTCCAGCTGCAGGGTATTGTAAACAGCGCTTTCGTTCGTGGCTTCGAGCAGACCTTGCTTGAGATAGTTTTCCAGGTCTTTCGTCGATTCAGCCGCGACCAGGCTGACGCCGACCAGATTGTTCTGCAGATCACCCTGCTGCTGTGTGTTGCTGTCACTTGTCCTCGGCAGGTTACAGCCGCTCAGGAACAGGGCAGATAAAAGAACAGGAAGGGCCGCTTGCTGGAATTTAATGGTGTACATAATGGGCTCCTGCAGCTTGAGCAATAATATAGGGGATTATTTTCCCATATTGTAGGTAAGAGTCAGAGAATTAGATCTCCATTTGCTCACTCCAGAGCGTATTATAACCTTATAGTGAATGACAACTGGGCATGGATCGGCCCGGGTTATGTAACATAATGAATACTATGAGTAAATCTCAATAATATGGCCCTGTTTCAGAGCGTGGTGTTTCCTTGTTGAAGGCGGCTGGACTGGTGAGTATTGTTTTTATACGATAGGGTGACCTTATAAGTAGCACCTAACGTTTGTGTCTTGCCCAGGATGAAGGAGAAATTATCATGAAAAATAGTCAGGCATCTAAATGCCGATATGGTGTTATTGCTGTAGCGCTGGCAACGCTACTGCTCAGTACCCTGGGATCCACCAGTGCCTGGGCATGTTCTGAGAAGGGCAAGGGCTCACACCAGGGTATGGCAAAGCAGGAACATCGTGACAAGGGTGAGCATAAGCTACGACCCCACAATGCCGCCGTGCATTTCCTGGGTATGGCCACAAAGCTTGATTTAAAGAAAGACCAAATGGCAAAGCTCGTCAAACTGCGTGATGACTATATCGTCAACAATGCTACGGGTGCGGCACAACTCAAGGCAGCGAACCATGACCTGGCCGCTCTGCTCCATGCGGCTGACGTTGACATGAAGGCGGTTAATGCCCAGTTGGACAAGGCCGGCAAGCTGGAGTCGCAGCTTTGGCATGCGTTTGCGCAGCAGCTGCATGATATCAAAGCCATGCTGACGCCGGATCAAAAGATGATCCTTAACGGGAAACACAAGGCGGGAATGGCTGGCAAGATGTGTAATATACCAAATGCCAAAGGAGGCTGTGACAAGTGTGAGTGTGCAACGGGTGGCTCATGTGGCTGCGCAATGGATGGTGCCTGTAATTGCGGCTGTGCGATGGATACTTGTGAGCAGTGCGAAGGTGCAGAGGGTGCCGTGAAAATGGGTAAGGCTTCCCATATGTATTGAGGCAGGAAGCTGATGTTGTAGGTGGCAGCGAGTAGATTGAGTTTTAACGGGAAAAGTTCCGGGTGGTGTAAAAGTATGAATATCAGATTTCTATTATTTTTATGTATGTTGATGAGCGCGCTCTTGCCTGTCCATGCGGATGGTATCGACAATGAACTGATAGAGGCTCGGACTATTTTCCTGCAGGGGGTTGATGGTGATCGGCAGGCGGTACGTAAGGCCTTGAAGAATTTTCGAACGCTGAATTCCCGGTATCCCGAAAACCCTGTTTTTCTGGCCTATCTGGGTGCCAGCATGACCTTGCAGGGTCGCGACGCTCAAAACAACCTGGATAAGCAACGCTTGACTGAAGCGGGCCTGAAAAAAATCGATCGGGCGCTTGAGCTGCTTTCCAACGGCAATAATGTGCCCCCAAGCAGACGTCTGGATACGCTGCTGGTTGCCGCCAGTTCTTATATCTATATACCGTCTTTTTTTAATCGTTATGAAAGAGGTAAGAATTTGCTAGAGGAGATCCTGTCGCATCATGATTTTAATGTTATGGCAGCTGGCTTTAAGGCGGCAAGTTATTTCACGACCGCGCTTGTTGCACGCGGTGATGATGATGAAAACCAGTACCGACATTACCTGGAGTTGACTGTCGCCACAGATCCGCAGGGCCGTGATGGGCGTCTCGCCAGTGAGCTGTTGAGAAAATAGTAGTGATATATTTATATCTATCGGGTACTCAACAATGTGTACTGCGCTGTTTATTCAACACAGGCAGCTATTTTGAAAATTATATCGTCATTCATTGAGCTGGATACAGATGAAGGCATTGGCTTGCATGATCTGATGCCCGGTATTCGGGATGCCGTGACGGCGTCAGGTATCAGGGACGGGTTTGTGACCGTCACATCTCAGCACACCACAACGGCAATTGCGATCAATGAATATGAGGAGCGACTGCTTGAGGATGTGAAAACCTTTTTGGCGCGTCTTGTTCCACGTGGTGAACGATATTTGCATAATGATATTGCCCTGAGAGAATACCCTGAGGATGAGCCGGAGAATGCCCATTCCCATCTGGCAGCGATGTTACTTGGTAATTCCGAGGTTATCGCCTTGTGTGAAGGTAAACTCGTGCTGGGGTAGTATCAGTGGTGATGTTATATGAACTGGACGGATCACGCCGGCGTAAGGTGAGTGTGCAGGTTTATGGAGAATAAGGTGCAGAAAGGATACAGGCTGTGGGGCGTCCTGATAAAATCGGCTGCCTCAATGCCGGGAGAAAGAATCATGATAATGACTGCCACCTCTATAAATGATTATTTTGCTGCAGAATAAAGATGCAATGAAAACCTTCGTGCTGGCGCTATTGATATTCTTTGTAATCGTTAGCGGTTTAGCTGTTGCTTATGCCCAGGGGCCGGCGGCTGAGGGTGAGCACGCTGTTGCTGGCGCCATACCGGAAAACTGGCAACACCTCGAAACCCTCCTCAACACGATCAATTCCACCCGTAAGCAGCTTGGTGATCGGCGTGCCGAGTTACGCCAGAGTGAGGATGAACGTGAACAGGCGCGCCTCAGACAGGAAGTTGATCAGCTATCACTGGACCTTGAATCCTTGCAAATGGCCTGGGAGATGATGGCGACCGGGGGAGCTGACCTGGGCATGTTTGGGGTTAACATCGAAGCATCTTTTAACTGGCGTGATGAATTGCAGTCAGTATTTGAGCCGATACTTGTCGAACTCAGGCGCCTGACGGAGCGGCCGCGCAGGATTGAACGCTTGCGCAATGATCAGGCCTTTTACCAACAACGCTTTGATGCGGCTGAGGAGGCGCTGGAGAATATTGTCAATTACCGCAGCAGTGCACCCCTGCCTCATCTCAAGGCCGCCTTTGACCGGCTTGAGCAGCGCTGGCGGACACGCCGTGATGATTATCGCAGCCGTTTGAATCTGATTAATTTTGAATTACAGGAGACCCTGGCGCCGTCGAAGAGTAAGAAACGTGATCCTGTCGAAGCCTTGAAGGCTCTGTTGTCGGGCCGGGTGTTGAATCTTGTTATGGCCCTGGTTGTGATGGGGCTTGTCTATCTGCTGTTACGTCTGTTGTCACGCTGGTATGAACGCATCGTAATGCGCAAGGCCCGTGTGCGCAGTGCCTTCCTGGCGCGGGTGGGTAATCTGCTGATCTATTTTTCCACTGGGATCATAGTGCTGATCTCCGGTATGGCGGTGTTTTATGTTCGTGGTGACTGGTTGTTGCTGGGACTGGTGCTGATCATGCTCGCCGGTGCGGCGTTTGTTCTGCAGAAGTCTCTACCGAATTACCTGCAGGAGGCCAGGATCATGCTGAATCTGGGGCCGGTGCGTGAAGGGGAGCGGATAGTTTTTAATGGCCTGCCGTGGCGGGTCAAGG
>Ga0316190_10000466_pt1 | contig 27961 bp, 24 predicted proteins | sample Eddworburrow2_MG_FD_204929 | JGI IMG/M metagenome (GOLD analysis project Ga0316190, IMG submission 204929) | Coastal sediment microbial communities from Maine, United States - Eddy worm burrow 2 | ecosystem: Environmental > Aquatic > Marine > Coastal > Sediment | place: USA: Maine | collected... | reverse complement strand
CGGCAACGATTGCGTCGTCTTCGAACGAGACGGCGCCATCGACCCAGTCGTCGTAGAAATCGGAGCCCTGTTGCCTGAGGACTATGTCCTCGATCCAGTCGGTTCCCACCCATCCGCTCTGCGTGAAGCTCTCCATCGAAAGGCACCACGGTGTTGTTCCGTTGGCCTCGATCTGCTCGGTGAGCTGCACGAGGTCGCTCCAAGAACCGGGGATCTTGTAGCCGCGTGCCGCAAACGTGTCTGATCGATACCACACGAGACTCTTGACGGACGCCTTGAACCACACGCCGTAGAGATCTCCATCGAAGGTTGCGACCACGTTGTCTCCGTAGGCGGCCTGCTGGGCCGCGGCGGTCTCTGCCGAGAGCGGACGAACAAGGCCTTGGGCAGCGAACTCGGTTAGGAGCGCGGGCTGGGGGAATAGGGCGATATCGGGGTAGTCAGCGTCGGCGATCCGCTGTCTGATTTCCTGCTCGAATGATCCAGATCCGACATAGCGCACCTCAACGCCGTGCTCCTCTTCGAACGGCTCGACGGTTGCGCCGAAGTTCTGCGCATCCGCCTCGCGGAATGTTCCGAATACCTCGATGACGGGTCGCTCATCGACCGATGTCGATGAGCAGGCTGTGGCGACCACCGCACCAGCGACAAGCAGAGCGCTAACTCGTCGAAGCTGCATCGGTGGACTCCTGCTGGTATCTGACGTCGAGGTCAAGATCGACTCGGAGGTCGGCAGTTATGGCCTTGGCGAGTTTCCAGGCGGATTGCCGGTCGGCCGACGTCGCGACCGTCATTGAGACGGTAGCTCGGTCTCCTGAGCGGTCGGCATCCATATCGACGATCTCCGCCTGTGGATCCCACACTTCGATTGCTGCCGTAACGTCCCGAGCGAACGCGTCATCTTCAAGGATTGCCCGCGTATGAGCTGCGAGCGGCAACGCAACCGCAATGAGCGCGATACCCCACGGGAGAAGGCGGAGGCCGATCTTCCCCCGGGCCGCCTGGCGGATGTAGTCCGGGACGAAACCGGAAACGACCATGACGACGGACGCGGACAGGACGATCGCGACGAGGTTCGTCGAGTAGAGCAGAAGCGCACCGAGCGCCTGGTCGGTTGCCTGCAGCTCGAGCGCAACTCCAACGGTGGCGAGCGGCGGAACGAGCGCGACGGCGATCGCCACCCCCGGCAGTGACGAGCCCGCTCCCTTGTGTGTGAGGACGTATCCGCCTGCGAGCCCTGCAGCGATCGCGATGCCGAGATCGAGGAGACTTGGCGTTGTCCTCGTGAGGAGTTCTGAGGACAGCGACGTCGCGGTGAGCGATCCACCTGCGATCCGTGCAACAACCCAGCCCGTCGCTATGGCGCCGACCGTGCCGATCACGATCAGGCTGACCGATCCGACGAAGCGTCGCATCTGCGCATAGGTGAGTGAAGCGGCGAGGGCGAGCATGGGGGTCATGAGGGGTGCCACCAGCATTGCTCCGATCACGACCGCAGCCGAGTTGGCGATCAGGCCAAATGCGGCGATTGTTGTCGACAGGACCATCAACGTGGCGAAGCGCTTGATGTAGGGCACGATCCGTTCGTCGTCCGGGAAGAGCTCGTTGAGAACTTCGGTTCGCTCGTCATCGGTCCAGTCTTCGCGTTGTCGGATCGTGCCCCATATCTGGGTGATCGGGGTGAGATCGTTTGCGGGGGGCGAGATGTTGGTGCGTTCGTCGGTGGGTTCCATGGGTCCTCGCTGCGAGTTCAGAGACGATACGGGACAGGTCGGTTTCAGGATTTGGGAGAAGCAGACGTACGAAGGTTCTGGCGCAGGAAGGCGTCAACGGCTGGGAAGAACGGACGGAATGGGTCGAGATCGGCATGTGTGCCGTTCGGCACCACCACGAGTTCACTCCCGGGCAAGCGGTCGTGCAGATCGATCGAGTCGCGAATCGGAATGACGGCGTCGGCGTCGCCGTGCATGAGCATGACCGGCGCGGTGACAGCGGCGATCCGGCTCCTCGGTGCGATGTCGTCGTAGTCGTGGCCGATCATCCGCTCGACGACTTCGAGAAGAGCCCACGTCACCGGCGCCGGGAACGGGAAGTTCTGACGCATCATCTCGGCGGGATGGGCGAAGGAGGCAACCGCGACTACCGCGTCGATCCGCCGATCCGTGGACGCCGCGTAGATCGTCGCCGCCGCTCCTACCGAGTGACCGATCACGGCAATTCGGGTTACGTCGTTGCGGGCGTACACCATCTCGATCGCAGTACTGAGATCCTCGGCGAACCGCGGCATCGACATGAAGTCTTCGTCATCGGAGAGACCGTGTTTCCTGGCGTCGAGGAACAGAACATGAAATCCAGAGGTGACAAGGCCTGGACCGATCGGCAGCATGTCTGCCGAGTTGCCACCCCACCCGTGCAGAACGATGACGGCCGGCGCTGGACCCTCGACAGGGATCCACCATCCGTGCAGGCGTTTGCCGTTCGGCCCGTCGATCCAGATATCGGTGCCCGCAAGCCCGTGGTCGGCGGGTTCGCTGTGGACGTCGCGGACGGGAGGAGCGAAGGCTCGCTTCAGCAGCCGAGGTGTCGCGATGGCGAGCGCGCCGAGCGCCGCCATGGGCACGATGAGTTTCCGCATCCAGGGATCGTACGTGCACGCGTTCCGCTTTCGCAGGGATTCACAGGTGCTAGAACATCGCCTGAAGGGCCCAGACCGTGGCCAATCCGGCGGCGATTACCACAGGGACGCTTCTGGTCTTCCACGCGAGCAGTAGCGCCACGAGCGCGGCAATAGCCCTCGGGTTTGAGGCGGGAGACAGGTCGAGTGCGCCATCGTTGAGGAGCACTGCGGGGGCGATCAGCGCGGCGAGGACGGCAGGGGCGACGAAACGCAGCGGCACGAGAGCCCATTCCGGCATCGCACGGTCGCCGACGATTCCGATAAACGACAGACGGAGGAGGTAGGTCCCAATCCCAATCGCAAAGATGATCCCCAGGTAGCTCATTGCGCCAACCGATTCGCGATCACACCCGCTGTGATCCCGCTGACCGCACCGACAATGAGCCCAAGTCCGTAGGGCACGTCTGCGGCAGCAACTGCAACCGTTGCACCGACAACGGCGGCGATGAGTTCCGGTCTGCCTTTGATCGTCGGAACGAGAAGGATCACGAACATGAGGGGGATGGCGAAATCGAGGGACCACGACGCGGGCACTTGAGCACCGAGAACGATGCCGGTGATCGTGAAGATCTGCCAGGGCACCCAGAGGCTCAGGCCCGCTCCGGTGAAGAACCACCGCCGATACACGGGATCTTCCGTTTCTCCGAACCGGACGATCGAGATGGCGAAGGCCTGGTCGGTCAGAAGATAGGGGAGCGCGAACCGGGCAGCCTTGGGGAACTCACGAAACGCTGGGGCAAGTGCCGCGCTGTACATGAGATGCCGTGCGTTGATGACGAGTGCGGTGGCAATGACGACGGCTCCCGCTGCCCCCGCATCGATGAGCTGGAGGGTGGCGAGTTGGGCGGCGCCCGCGAAGATGATGAACGACGTGGCACCGCCGAGCCACGGGCCGACCTCCGATCCGGCCGCGACGACGCCGAACACGAGCCCGAACGGGATCACGGCAATCAGGAGAGGAGCAAAGGCGCGAACGCCGTCGGTCAGTGCCGTGCTGCGGATGGATCTGTCTTGTGTCATCGTGCTCCGTCGGAAGCATCGACGATAGGCAGGGCGGGGAACCTCATTGCTGTCAGCCTTCGAGGCTGTGCTGACAGCCGGCGGTTCGCAGCTTGAAGCTCTTAGCGCTTCTTCTGTCGCTTGCGCTCACTCTCGGTGAGGTAGCGCTTGCGAACGCGGATCGCCTTTGGTGTGATCTCGACGAGTTCATCTTCGGCGATCCACTCGATCGCGATCTCGAGAGTCATCTCGCGTGGCGGCTTCAGCTTGATCGCCTCGTCCGTCGAGTGGGTCCTGATGTTGGTGAGCTGCTTCGTCTTTGTGGCATTGACCTGCATGTCCTCGGGACGGGAGGCCTCCCCGATGACCATGCCCTCGTAGACATCAGTGTTCGGCCCGATGAACAGCTCTGCTCGTTTCTGCAGGTTGTCGAGGGCAAATCCTGTCGAAGCACCCAGCCGGTCGGCGATCATTGCGCCTCCTTGGCGGTGGGGCAGTTCGCCGGCCCACGGCATCCAGCCGGCATGGTGTTGGTGAATCAGCGCGGTGCCGCGTGTCGCCGTCATGAGGAGTGAGCGGAATCCGAGCAGGCCGCGTGCCGGAGCAGTAAGGGTCACGATGGTTCGTCCGGCGTCGCCTGGACGCAGGTCGGTGACTTGGCCCTTGCGGGGTGCGACGGCCTGCGTGACGGTGCCCACGTGTTCGTTCGGCACATCGACCACCGCCCGTTCGAGCGGTTCGTGGGGCCGTCCGTCGATCTCGCGGATGATCACTTCCGGCCGGGAGACCTGGAGCTCATAACCTTCGCGGCGCATGGATTCGATCAGCACGGCGAGCTGCAATTCGCCACGCCCGGCGACCTCGATGACCTCGGGGGATGAGGTCGCACCGATCCGGATCGACACGTTTCCGAGCACCTCGCGATCGAGCCGTTCCTTGATCTGGCGGGAGGTGACGAAACGCCCTTCCTTGCCGGAGAGCGGGGAGGTGTTGACGCCGAACGTCATGCGGAGCACCGGCTCGTCGACCTCGAGGCGCGGGAGCGGCTGCGGGTCGGCCGCATCGGCGATCGTGTCGCCAATCTCGACTTCGGGAAAACCGGCGACGACGAACAGGTCGCCGGCGACACGGTCTTCGACGTCGATTCGGCCGAGGTGTTCGAAACCCATGAGCTGCGTGAGTCGGCGCTTGAGCGGCGGCTCCTCTTCGATTGAGTGGCAGAGCGCGACCTTCTCGCCCGCTCGGAGGGTCCCTTGAATGACCCGCCCGATCGCGAGACGGCCGAGGTAGTCGGATGCGTCGAGATTGGTGACGAGCGCCTGGAGCGGGGCGTTCGGATCTCCCGAAGACTCCGGCATGTTCTCAACGATCGCATCGAGGAGCGGAGCGAGATCGGTGTCATCACCCGGGATGCCGGTTCCGACCATGGCGTGGCCGTGACGGGCAATCGAGGAGATGATGGGGAATTCGATGTGGCGGTCGTCGGCGTCGAGGTCGAAGAAGAGTTGGTAGATCTCGTCGGCGACCTCGTCGATTCTGGCGTCCGGCCGATCGACCTTGTTGATCACGACGACGGCGGGGAGTCCCTGTGCGAGCGCCTTTGAGAGGACGTAGCGAGTCTGCGGCATCGGGCCCTCGGCGGCGTCGACCAAGAGGAGGACGCCGTCGACAAGGGTGAGCGCTCGTTCGACCTCCCCGCCGAAGTCGGCGTGGCCCGGCGTGTCGACGAGGTTGATCTTCGTGCCCTTCCACGTCACCGAGGCCGCCTTGGCGAGGATGGTGATGCCGCGTTCGCGTTCCTGGTCACTCGAGTCCATGACGCGGTCGACGCGCGATTCGTGGGAGGCAAACACGCCGGCTGCACCGAGCATGGCGTCGACGAGGGTGGTCTTGCCATGGTCGACGTGCGCGATCAACGCAACATTCCGAAAGGAGGGGGAGGGCATGCGCAGGATGCTATCGACCGAATCCGCGTACCCAGGGGTACGCGATCTACCTCTTCCGGGCTTTCCAGATCTCTTCGGCCGGCCATCGGCGTGCCCATTCGGCCGTGACGAACGGATAGGCGGTCGTCGCAGCTTCGGGAGGGCGTGGCTCGACGAGGTCGAGGATCTCGGATCCGTTTCCCCGCAGGACCCGAATCCAGTCTCCGTGGCCGATGTGAAACTCGAGGCCGTCGTCGTCCGGCCAGTCAAATCGATGCATGCCGAAGTAGTCGCGCAGCAGCGTGCGCCCGGCAGGGACGTCCTCATCATCCTCGACGATCATCATCAGCAGCCCGGAGTTGCCCATGAAGACCAGATCGCCTCCGGGACGTAACACGCGCGCTGCCTCCGGGATCCAGCGATACGGGTCCGACCAGATCGCCGCCCCATACTCGGAGACCACTACGTCGAACGACTCATCCCTGAACGGCAGGTGTTCCGCGATCCCGTGGACGAGCGGGAACCGCAGATCGTGCTGTTCCTGGAGACGTCGGGCCGTTGCCAGTTGTGCCGACGAGTTGTCAAGGCCAATCGGGCGGCCGCCGCGCCGTGCGATCCACGCCGAGACGTATCCCGTCCCGCATCCGTCTTCGAGGACATCGCGCCCTTCGAGGTCAGGGAAGAAGCCGACGTCATCTTCGCGAATGCCCCAGAGGCCCCACACCGGCTCCTCCGAGGCCCAGTTGCGCTCGCCGGGTTTCGCGTACCAATCGGCTTGGTTGTCCCACGCGGTGCGGTTCCTCGAGACGTAGTCGGGGGTATCTCTTGGCATGGCGCCCACGCTACCAATCCTGCAGATTCGGAGGGGTCGACCGTCCTATCGATGTTCTCGCCACACTCCTTCGACATTGCCAACCCGCGAACCGTGAGGGGCGGGCTTCCCGCGCAGCAGCGCAGACGGAATAAATCAACCAGATGGCCGGTATCGTTCCCGAGTTCACCGATCGGAGGGACGACGATGTCTGGAACCGAGGCCAACACGCGGCGCTCCCGTGCCATTGGTGGGCGCCTCGCGTCGCTACTGCTCGGATTGGTCGTGCTCGCCTCGGTTGCGGTGGGGTGTGATGGTGGCGCGGAACTGCCACCCAGAGCCCCGGGAGGCGATGCCCCGACTGAGGTTGCTCACGGCGAGGAGTTGGTGAGCCAGTCATGTTCTGCGTGTCACGGTCAGGATTTCACGGGTGTGCCCGGTCTCGGAGCGTCGTTCTACGACAACACCTTCATCCAGGACCACACCGACGATGAGCTCGTGGTGTTCATCAAAGAGGGCAGAGCGAACGACGCTCCGGACAACGAGACAGGAATAGCGATGCCACCCTACGGAGGGAACACCCGGCTCACGGACGAGGATCTGTCCGACATCGTGTCGTTCCTCCGTACGCTTCAGTAGCGAATCGGCGTCGGGAACTCCGGCCGCGCACCCCTAGACCGAAGCCGGCTCCGGGGCTTCGTGCCAGACGCCGCTCTCGAGATACCGCTCGATCGACGCCGCAGCGATACGCCCGGCCCCCATGGCGAGGATCACCGTCGCTCCGCCCGTGACGATGTCCCCACCGGCGAAAACTCCAGGCATCGTGGTGCGCCCCGTGGTTTCGTCAGCGGCGAGCGTTCCCCAGCGCGTTTGCTCGAGCCGGGGTTCGGTTGCGGGGAGGAGCGGATTCGGGGAGTTTCCGATGGCGACGATGACCACGTCGGCCGGCACGTCGAAGATGTCACCCTCGATCGGGACCGGACGTCGCCGGCCCGAGTCGTCGGGTTCGCCGAGTTCCATACGCTGCAGTCGGACGCCGGTGAGCCATCCCTCGTCGTTGCCGAGCAATTCGACAGGCGAGACGAGAAAGTCGAACACGATCCCCTCTTCCTTTGCGTGGTGGATCTCCTCAACCCGGGCCGGCATCTCCGCCTCGGTCCTTCGGTAGGCGACGCGAACCTCTTGAGCGCCGAGTCGCAACGGTGTCCGGGCACTGTCCATCGCGGTGTTCCCGCCTCCGAATACCACCACGCGCCTCCCGGTGAGATCGAGCACGGGCGTCTCAGTGTTCTCTCGATAGGCACCCATGAGATTCACCCGGGTGAGGAACTCGTTTGCCGAGTAGACCCCGATCAAGTTCTCGCCGTCCACGTTCAGGAATCTCGGGAGTCCGGCACCGACACCGACGAACACAGCGTCGTATCCCTCGTCCGTGAGGAGTTCCTCGACAGTGGTGGTTCTGCCGATAATCGCATTGGTCTCGACCTCGACGCCGAGTGCCTTCAGCCCATCGATCTCCGCAGCCACGATGTCTTTGGGAAGGCGGAATTCGGGAATCCCGTAGATGAGCACCCCGCCGGGCTTGTGGAGGGCCTCGAAGATGGTCACTTTGTGACCGCTCTTCGCTAGATCGGCAGCGCACGCGAGCCCCGCCGGACCACTCCCGACGATGGCGACGCTCTTCCCGCTCGATGCAGCATGCTCTACCGGTGGTTCGAGACCGTACCGGCGCACCGTATCTGCAACGTACCGCTCGAGGTGACCGATTGCGATCGGCTTGTGCTTCTTGTCGAGGACGCACGTGCCTTCGCATTGTGATTCCTGTGGACAGACCCTTCCGCAGATCGCTGGGAGCAGGCTGTCCATCCGAATCACGTCCGCAGCGCCGCGTATGTCGCCGTTGGCAACCCGATCGATGAACTGGTCGATCTGTATGTTGACCGGGCAGCCGTCGATGCAGGTCGGTGTCTTGCATTGGAGGCAGCGCATCGCTTCGACGGTGGCCTCCTCGGGCGTCAGACCGGTGTTGACCTCCTCGAACGACGCGGCGCGCTCGAGCGGGTCCCTCGCCGGCATCTCGACTCGGTCGAGCTTCATGAGAGCACGGCGGGAGATCTTCGTCATGCCCCGGCCTCGGTTGCACACGCTCCGCGTACCGGAGCGAGTACCTGCTCGTGGTGTGCTGCGTCGAGCGACTCGAGTTCCTGGAGGCGTTTCGTCTCGAAAGCCCGGTACGAGGTGTTCCTCCGCTGGAGGAGGCCGAAATCGACTTGGTGTGCGTCGAACTCCGGTCCGTCGACACACGCGAACTTCGTCTCGCCTCCCACCTCGACGCGACACCCGCCGCACATACCGGTTCCGTCGACCATGATCGGATTCAGCGACGCGATCGTCTCGATCCCGTCGGGTCGTGTCACCTCGGCAACGGCTCGCATCATCGGCACCGGCCCTGTTGCGAACACGACGTCGACATCTTCGGCGACGATGACGTCGGCGAGTGCTTCTGTTACGAATCCCGGCCGTCCGTACGAACCGTCGTCGGTGCAGGGGATGACCTCGATGCCGTGGGCCGCCAGTTGGTCTTCGAGCAGAACGTACTCCCGGCTTCGTCCGCCGATGATCGCAATCACGCGATTGTCGGCTTCGGCGAGTGCCCGAGCGATGGGGTAGGCGATCGCTGTTCCAAGTCCCCCGCCGACGACGACCGCAGTGCCGTACTGCCTGATTTCCGACGCTCGTCCGAGCGGACCGGCGACGTCGACGAGGAAGTCTCCAGCCCCCAACTCGCTCATGAGCGTAGTGGTTCGGCCGATGGCTTGGACGAAGAGCGTGATCCAACCGGTATCGGGATCGGCAATGGCGATCGTAAGCGGGATGCGCTCACCGTCCGGCGTGACGCGCACAATCACGAACTGACCAGCCAGATGTTTCTTCGCGATCTTCGGTGCTTCGACGACGATTCGTCGGACATCGGGCGCAATGGATTCTGCTTCGACGATCAGATACATCGCCACCTCCATGCTGCAGTGTGGAGGGTCACACTCGTTGAGAGTAGGGCCGATGGACGGATGTTTCGCTGCGGTCTTCGAGGTCGGCGGAGGGTTCCGGCGAGTATGGGCGCGGTGGCTTCCGGCCCGGGGAAAAATCCGACGTTCGGCCCTTCCCGATCGGCACACCTGCGGATACGCTGAGGCCGAGACGTAAGGAGGTTCGCCGTGGAAGGTTGGGAACCCAGAGTCATCGTGGTGGGGGTTGACGGATCCGAAGCGTCGATTGACGCAACTCGTACGGCAGTCGATCTCGCCCGCGCCAGCTCCGCGAAGCTGTACATCGTCACGGTTGTTCGTCCACCAGAAGGGTGGTGGGGCATCGTGGGATCCCCGCCCACCGCCGAGGCCCTCGGCGACTCGCTGTCCGCTGCGCAGCGTGACGTGCTCGATCGGGCGCTGCGAGCGGTGGACCTCACCGACATCGACTTCGAAACCCAAGAAGAGATCGGCGAGCCGTCCTCGCGACTCATCGACGTGTGCAGTCGGGTTGGCGCCGATGTCCTTGTTGTCGGACGGCGCGGAGCCGGTCTCTTCAGGAGGATGGTCGTGGGCTCGGTGGCGAACCACGTTGTCCAGGATGCCCCGTGTCCGGTCCTGGTGGTGCCGTAGCAAGACACGAGCTCCACTACTTCGCTTTTCGGCAGCGGCAGCGGCACCGGCACAACGAACGAAGTAGTGTCGCACCGCCGACAAGAGGGGATTCGGAGATGAGGCGTGCTGATGCTCTTGAGGCGTTCGCGGAGGCGTACACGCGACGTATGCCGGAGGACGAGACGCCGGCCATCGACGGCGAACAACTCGACGCTGAGATCCGCTTCCTCTTCGACTTCGTCGACGAGCGCGCTAGGTCCCCGCTCGCGCTGCGGGCGTTCAATCCGTCGGTCGAAACCTGCGGATATGGCGCGCCCGGTACCGTCGTTGAGGTCGTCATCGACGACATGCCGTTCTTGATCGATTCTGTCACAAGCCGGCTGGGAGCACTCGGGTACACCATCGTTCGCCACTATCACCCGGTCGTTGGAACAACACGGGATGCGTCGGGTGCGCTCGTCGAGGTGGGTCCCGGCCGGGACGCCGACCATCGAGAGTCGATCCAGCACTACGAACTCGCCGAGACGCTGGCGTCCGAAGAGCGGGCACAGCTCGAAGAGAGGATCCTCACGACGCTCAACGAGGTTAGCTCAGCTGTTCGCGACTTCGAACCTATGCGTTTCGCAGTGCGGAGGATGGCGCACTACGTGTTCGAGGACGCCACGGCGTTCGACCAGGGTGACGTCACGGAAGCGGTCGCTTTCCTCGAGTGGCTCCTCGACGACAACTTCATCCTGCTCGGGTACCGTGAATACGAGATCACCGACGACGGGATTGGTCCAGCCATCGTCGCAATCCCTGATTCCGGCTACGGCATCCTCTCTGACGACTCGACAAGCCGCTTCGTCGAACCAGTCTCGTTGGCATCGCTCCCCACCGATCTGCGCGATCGTTATGAGCACGGTCGTCAACTCGTGATCTCGAAGACGAACAGCCAAGCCACAATCCATCGTGACGCACGGATGGACTATGTGGGGGTGCGCCGCGCCAACCCCGACGGCACGCCGAAGGGCGAGGCCCGCCTCGTTGGCCTTTTCACCTCCAAGGCATATATGGAGGCATCGTCGACGATCCCGATCCTCCGACGCAAGCTCAGCACCATCCTCGCAGAGGAAGACCTCCTCCCCGGGTCGCACGACTACAAGGTGATCTCCCAGATCTTCGAGTCGTTCCCAAAAGACGAGCTGTTCAGTATCAGCTACGAGGACCTCAGGACGAGCCTTCTCGGACTCCTCGAGGCCGAGGAACACCAGCACGTGCGGCTGTTCGTGCGGCGGGATGTCCTCCAGCGCAACATCTCCATTCTGGTTGTTGTACCGCGTGATCGATTCGACGCAAATCTGCGGCGGAATCTTCAGGACCTCTTTCTCCGGCGATACGAAGGTGTCTCCGTCGACTATCAGCTGACCCTCGGGGAGACCGGTGATGCTCGGATCCACTTCACGGTCTGGGTCGAAGGGGCGATTCCGTTGGTTCCGTTCGACGATCTCGAGCGAGAGGTGTATGCGCTCACACGAACATGGGAGGATCGGGTTGCGGAGACCTTGGCCAAGACCCGAGACCAGGCGGAGGCGCGAGCACTCGTCGATGCGCATGCACGAAGGTACCCGTCTTCGTTCCGGGTCTCGGCACCCCTCGACGAGGCGGCCCACTCAGTGGCGGAGGTGGACGCGCTGCTTGTCACCGGCGAACCCATCAGTGTCGGGATCCACAACGAGATCGATTCGGATGAGCCGCTGACACGCATCGTGGTGTACAGCCGGGACGGCAAGAGGGACCTTTCCGAGATGTTGCCGCTCGTCGAGGATCTCGGCCTTCGTGTGATCGAGGAGATTCCGACGAGCCTGTCCGGGGAGAACGACACCGACGACCTGTTTTCGCACGACTTCGGTGTTTTGGGGTTCGACGGCCGGTGCCTCGATGTCGCAGACTGTGGCACGCGCGTGGCCACAGCGCTGACTGCCACCCTGATGGGTGAGAGCGAGTCGGACCGTCTCAGCCGGCTGCTCGTGCTCACGGATCTGGACCACGACCAAATCAACATCCTTCGCGCCTACCGGTCCTATTGGCATCTGGTGAACCCTGCTTTTTCGAAGCCGTACGTTGCAGGCGCGTTCGCAGCCCATCCCGACATTGCCGGAGACCTCGTGCAGCTCTTCGAATCTCGGTTCGGCCCTGAAGCCGACGCCGACGCGGAATCGGCCCTGCGCGCGTCGCTCTTAGCCCGACTCGATGCGGTTGCGTCGCTCGACGAGGATCGGATTCTGCGAGGTTTCCTTGGGCTGATCGACGCGACGGTGAGAACGAGTGCCTACGCGCAGACCGGCGTTCTCGCTTTCAAGCTGCTTTCACGCCTTGTACCCGCGATGCCCGAGCCAATGCCCCTGTACGAGATCTTCGTCTTCGCCCCCGATGTGGCTGGTGTCCATCTCAGGGGCGGCCCGGTTGCACGCGGCGGCATCCGATGGTCGATTCGGCGCGAGGACTATCGAACGGAAGTGCTGGGGCTGATGAAGGCACAGATGACGAAAAACGTCGTCATCGTCCCAACCGGAGCCAAAGGCGGCTTTGTGCTTCGGCGTTTTGCCGATTCGTCGGCCGGCCCGAACCCCGACGAGGTAAAGAATGCCTATCGCACGTTCATCGGGGCCCTTCTCGATGTGACCGACAACCTCGACGGCGGTCGAGTCATCCATCCTGAAGGTGTCCAGGTCCTCGACGGCGAAGACCCCTACTTCGTGGTCGCGGCCGATCGTGGCACCGCAACGTTCTCCGACACTGCGAACGATATCGCAGCTGAGCGGGGGTTCTGGCTGGACGACGCATTCGCCTCAGGTGGGTCATCGGGCTACGACCACAAAGCGCTCGGAATCACGGCCCGCGGTGCCTGGGAGTCCGTGCGGCGCCACTTTGCCGAACTCGATATTGATGTCCAGACGGATCCGATCACCGTCGCCGGTGTCGGTGACATGTCCGGGGACGTATTCGGGAACGGCATGTTGCTGTCGCGAAGTATCAAGCTTGTCGCGGCCTTCGACCATCGTCACATCTTCGTTGATCCGGACCCCGATCCCGAGCGGTCCTTCGTCGAGCGCGAACGGCTGGCACATCGCGGGCGTTCGTCGTGGAACGACTATGACCGCGAGATGATCTCGACGGGCGGCGGCGTGTTCCCACGGTCGCTGAAGCAGATCGAACTCACCGAAGCGATGCAGTCGGCGCTCGGCACGTCGGTGACCGAGATGACTCCCCAGCAGCTGATGTCGTCGATCCTCAAGGCGCCGGTTGATCTGTTTTGGAACGGCGGAATCGGCACCTATGTGAAGGCGTCGAGCGAGACGAACGACGATGCTCAGGATCGGTCGAACGACGCGGTGCGCATCGATGGCAAGGAGCTTCGGTGCAAGGTGGTCGGCGAGGGAGGAAACCTCGGGTTCACGCAGGCGGGTCGCATCGAGTACGACCGAGCCGGGGGCCGGATCTTCACCGATTTCGTCGACAACAGCGGAGGTGTTCATTGCTCGGACCGCGAAGTGAACATCAAGATCCTCCTCAGAATGGCCGAGCAGTCTGGTTCGCTGACCCGCGAGGAGCGGAACGAACTCATCGAAGCGGTGTCCGACGATGTGGTCGCGGCGATCGTCTACGACAACTTCCTCCAGGCCCAGATCCTGTCCCAGGAGGCGACGGTCTCAGCAGAACGGATCGAGGCGTACGAGGACCTGATGGTTCGCCTCGAGGCAGACGCGGGTCTCGATCGGGGCATTGAAGAGCTCCCGAGCACCGAAACCATGATGGAGCGCGCGCGGGCCGGTCGAAAGATGGCCCGCCCCGAACTTGCCGTTCTTCTTGCGTACGCAAAGCAGAGCCTTACCGACGATCTCGTCGCATCAGACCTGCCCGAGGCGGCGTTCTTCGAAGGCCTCCTCATGAACTACTTCCCACGACCGATCGTGGAGCGTTTCGGATCGCTGATACCGGACCACCCGCTGCGGCGCCAGCTTGCGGCGACGATCATCGCCAACGAAATGCTGAACTCTCAGGGGATCACCTTCGTGTCACGCCTCGAGACCGAGACCGGAGCCGGATCGCCAGAGATCGTTCGTGCCTATCGCACGGCCAGAGGTGTCGCCGGTGCGTCTGACCGCTGGCGTGAGGTCGAACATCTCGCGGGGGCGATCGATGCTGATGTTGTGAACCAACTCCTCCTGGGCGTCGATGAACTCGTCGAAGACCTGACCCGCTGGTTTATTGCCCACCCGAGTGACGAACCGATCGAAGAACGGATCGATCACTACTTGGCCGGCTTCGAGGAGCTGGCTGCCGGGATTCGCGCGATGGGGCCGAAGCGTTGGCAGAACCGCCTCGAGCGGACCGTGGCCCGCATGACTCGGCTCGGTGTACCGGAGCACATCGCCGCCGGTCACGCCTATCAGACCGAGCTCATCCACGCAGCCGACATCATCGACGTCGCGACAGCAAACGGACGCCCGGTCGAGGAGGTGGGACGCCTGTTCTTCCGCGCCGGCACGGTGTTCCACATCGACTGGCTCGAGCGGCAGCTCGAGGACATGTCCGCAGACACACGGTGGCAGCGCTGGGCGATCATCGGCCTCGAGCGAGAGCTCATGACGCTGCGGCGGCTGATCGTCGAGCAGATGCTCGCAGCATCAACCGATTTCGATTCGGGAGAGGCGTTTGGGGCGTTCGCATCCGAATCTGAAGAGGAGATTGCCCGCATGAACCGCTTGATGAAAGCGCTCCGACGCGATGGTGTCTCCGACAGTGCAGCGATCGTTGTTGCGATTCGACAGCTCGAGCAGTTGGTTCGCTGATCAGTCGCGGGCGTCGGCCCTACTTGTCCTTCGTTCTCAGCGACTCGAGGCCACCGATGACCGAGCCGGCATCGTCGCCGAGGTGGGGCAGATTCGCGGAACGAGATTTGTAGCGCGAAGCCCGCGGCTCACGGTGAACCGGTTCGAGCTCCCTATCCGCGGCATCGTCACGAAGATCCACTGAGATCAGGTCCGCTTCCTCGGTGTCCGAGTCGCGCACCGGAGCTGCTCCAGGATCGCCGAGTGGATCGCCGCCGGAGTGGACCGGGTCTGCCATCGCCGCGCGGGAACGCTCTGCGCTTGCGTTGAGCTCTTCCCGATTCCGTTCGGCGCTCGTGGTGATCTCGACGCTTCGAGCACGGGCTTCGCTGAGCAGCTCAGTCGCATCGATCTCGGCCTGCTGGCGGATCTCTTCGGCACGAGTTGCGGCTTCGGCCTTCGTCCGTTCGGCCTCTTCGCTAGCGGCCAGGCGTATCTTGTCAGCCTCGTCGCGCGCGGCGTTGATGAGGTCTTCGCGTTCGGCGCTCACGGATCCGAGCACCTCGGTCCGGTCATCGTTGATCTTTGCCGAGGTCGAGAGTGCCCCCGCGAGGACCGCTTCGGCCTCTGCATGGATTGAGGTGGCGTGATGGTTCGCCTTCTCGATGATCTGCTGTGCCTCGATCTGCGCCCGTTCCGTGGCGTAGACGGCGACATCATCTGTTCCGGCCGCAGCGCCGCGCGCATCTGGAGTCGAAGCGAGCAACTCCGCGCGAGCGGCAACGGTCTCCTGGATTGTCGTCTCGGCGCGAACGCGTACCTTGTCGAGTTCTCGTTCGGCCTTCTCCGTGCGTACCTCGGCCAGTTTCCTGCGTTCCTCGAGGCGCGCCATGGATCGGCTGATCTTCGTGAGGAAGTCCTCGACCTGCAGTCGGTCGTAGCCCTTGCGCACGACATCGAACGAATAGTTCTCGACGTCGACCGACTCGAACTCCATGGTCTTCCTTTCCCGCTCCGGCCGCCCACCATGATGGTACTTGTGTATCGGCGTCACGCATAGGGTCAACGCGGGAACAAGAAACGGTCTAGTCAGTGTTCCCGTAGAGCCACGGAGCAACGGGAGCGAGGGGAGATCCCGTCGGATCTTCGACGGTGGCGCGAAGGAGCACGGACATGTATGACTCGATCGACTGCGCGATGATGGTGCTGCGCGGTGTGGCTGGTGTGATCCTGCTGGCGCACGGCATCAAACATGCCCGGGGCCGCGCCAAGACGGCGAACTGGTTCGGCAGCATCGGGTTCCGTATGCCGGATCTGCAATGGTTCGCTTCGACAGCCACGGAAATCGGGGTCGGGATCCTGCTGATCGTTGGCCTCGGGACTTCGTTCGCCGCCGCCGGCCTTGTGGCTGTGATGGTGGTCGCGTTTTGGACGGTCCACCGTGCGGCCGGGTTCTGGGTCACGGCGCGGCCGGACGAAGGATGGGAGTACGTCCTGGTGCTCGGCAGCGTCGGTCTCGCGATTGCCATTGCCGGCCCGGGTGCATTCTCCATCGATGCCGTGATGGGCCTCGAGGACGTGTTCGACGGTTGGTTCGGCGCAGCACTCGTCGGAGGGGGAGTCCTGGCCGCTGCTGTGCAGATGGCCGTGTTCTTCCGTCCGCGGGAAATCGTCGAAACCTGAAGGCTTCGACGATATGGATCGATTCCCGACGTCTACTTCCGATTTGTCCCGTAGACCATGTTCCTCAAGCGTGCCTCGACTTCTTTGGGATCCTGATCCCCGTAGTCGTATCCACGCGACAGAACATCCCGAAACCGGTTGTTCGTGACTTCTTCGTGACGGGCCAGGTCAGATCGACTGGCACCTTCATCTCGCCGCTTCTTCCAACGCATGCGGGTATATCGGGTTTTCGCCTGAGAATCTTGAACCCATTTGCGCGTCATTTTCAGACGCCGGGGCAGGGTCCCCCGGAGCGAGTGGCACGAACGGTGACGACACCCTCGTTGAGGCGAGCCCGGAGGGCAAAAGGGAAGCGGTCGACGTCGAGGCACCGTGCAAGGTCCTCAGGGTCGATCCACGGTGTCGATCGGAGGCGTGTCGCACCCCCGCCGCCTTGGATGCGGCTGGTGCGCATTGGGTCGTCGGCCCGACCGAGAATCCGGTCCGAGATGAGTCCGGCTGTCTCCTCGTCCTCGTCGGCGATTGAGACACCTCCGAGTCCCGCGGCGATGATCGTGACTCGGGGTGAAGGTCGAACGGCTGCGGCGGTGGACGCGGCGACGACGAGGCTTGCGGCGTAGAGCGGATCGGCCCCCGACCTGAGGGCCCGCACGAGGGTTCGTGCCCCGGCGGATGTCCTCATGATGACGGTACGGCCGGCTAGATCGGGGAACGCTCCGACCTCGACCGGCGAATTCCCGAGATCGAAATCGTCCGGCTTGCGACCTCCGTCCTCCCCGCACAGGATCGAATCGGGGATCGTGCGCGCTCGCGTGCGCGCCTCGTCGAGCGTCTCGGCGAGCACGATGTGGTCGACACCTCGGCCGAAGAGGTAGGCCGCGGTGGAGAAAGCCCGGAAGGTGTCGATGACAACCGTCGTTCCTGACACACCTTCCGCTCCTTCGAGGAGGGAGCGGCGGATGATGGTTGGGGCAGTCACGAGGCTCGATGCTATCGGCCGACGGGATCTCTACGATCGCGTGCGAGAGGAGGACCATGGAGAAGAGTCGCGTCGAGGTGCTCGGGTCGGAGATGGCGTATGTGGAAGAGGGGGACCCGATCGTCTTCCTCCACGGCAATCCAACGTCATCGTTTCTGTGGCGGAACGTCCTTCCCAACGTGGCAGGCCTGGGCCGTTGCATTGCGCCCGATCTGATTGGGATGGGGGACTCCTCGAAGGTGGGGGGTCTCGAGTATCGGTTCGTCGAACACCGCGCCTACTTGGATGGTTTCCTGGAGGCTGTCGGTGTGCGGGACCGCGTCACATTGGTTGTACATGATTGGGGTTCAGCGCTCGGGTTCGATTGGGCCAACCGCCACCGCTCTGCCCTGTCCGGCATCGCCTATATGGAGGCGATGGTGAGACCCGTGTCGTGGGAGGAGTGGCCGGAGCCGTCCCGGCGAGTCTTCGAGGGGATGCGGTCACCCGCAGGTGAAGAGATCGTCCTCACGAACAACGTGTTCGTCGAGCGGATTCTCCCCGCATCGACTCTCCGAACACTGAGCGAGGACGAAATGGCGGAGTACCGAAGACCGTTCGTGAATCCGGGGGAAGACCGCCGACCGACACTCACCTGGCCTCGTGAGCTTCCGATCGATGGGACTCCCGAGGACGTCGTTGCGATCGTCGACGACTACAGCCGCTGGCTCTCGACGTCCAGCCTCCCGAAGCTGTTTGTCAACGCCGAACCGAGGGCCATCCTTGTTGGTGAGCAGCGCGAGTTCTGCCGCAGATGGCCCAACCAGACCGAGGTGACGGTCGCGGGTATTCACTTCATCCAGGAGGATTCTGCGGACGAGATCGGGCTCTCCCTCCGACGGTGGATGGAGGTCCCCTGAACCACCTATCGTTGCCACGCCCACCGGAGGAGACCGAGTGATCCGCAACATGATCCGTGCGTCGGCGCTCGACCTCGAGTTCTTCAATCGCGCGGAGCGGTCGTCGGACATGACGCTGCAGGCCTTCGCTGTGGTTGTTCTGGCGAACGCGCTCGCCGCCGTCGGATCCTGGATCGGCTACGAGAACACCGCAGGTGAGGATGTGTGGAACTCGCTCCGCGGTTGGCTGGGCATCGGCGGTTTCCCGATCCCGGTCGAGGGAGGGGTCTTCGTCGTTGTTGGTCTCGGCGTGCTTTCTGCGGTCCTCGGGTGGATCGTATGGGCGGCAACGACGTCGTTCATCGGAAGGCGGGTCTTCAAGGGCACAACCGAGATGGGAGAGATGCTGCGCGTCCTCGGGTTCGCCCAGTCGCCTCGCGTGATCGGCGTCATTCCCTTCCTCGGTCCGGTCGCGGCGGTCTGGGTGCTCGTCGCTTCGGTTGTCGCGATTCGAGAGGGCCTCGACTTCAGCACGGGGCGGGCGATCGGCACGGCGATCGGTGGCTGGCTGGTATGGATCGTGCTTCAGCAGACGACATCAGTCCTCGCCGCCGCAGTTCTCTGAATCCGCGTACCCAGGGTTGGTGACGTCCTATTTGGCGTTGTGGGCCCGCGGAATGGACGGCGCGGTCGTCGAGTCAGCCGGCGGTCACCTCACCCCGGCGCTCGACTTGCCAATCTTGCCGCCAGGATCGGTTGGCTCGCCAGAAGACCCAGGAGCCGAGTCCAACGATGATCGGCGGCAGATAGGACAGCCCGCGATAGAGCAGCACACCAGCCGAGAGGACGTCGGCGTTCGCTCCAGTGCCCCAGCCGAGTGTGAGCAGTCCGATGAATCCCAGGTCAACGAGGCCGAGTCCGCCGGGACTCACCGGGATCATCACGAGGAGGCGCCCAAGGGCGAATGCGAGGACCACCCACGGCGTCGATACGTCGTCCGCCGACACACCCACCGCTCGGAGCGAGACGACGAATAACGCGGCCATAGATGCGTGATTGGCGACCGTCGCAGCGGTAATCGCCTTCCATCGGTGCTCGGCGACGTGCAGGACGTTGTTCCTGAACTGAAGGGTTGCCGCAACCATGTCGATCGGGTCGCGATGGAACTTCTTCATGAACCAGTTCACGACTTTGGTCAGCCACCTCCCGAAGCCAACTGCTGCCGACTCCGACCTGAGGATGACCGTGAGGATTCCGATCCAGATGCCGACCGAGATGACACCGACGATCGATACCAGCCACATCCACCACACCGCTTCTCCCAATATCGCGATTACGGCAACGGCCAGAACCGGGAGTGCCTGACGTGCGAGCTGGTCCCAGACACCGGCCGTGAGCAACGCGGCTGTGACCGCTCCTGGTGTGAATCCCCACGAAAGGAACTGCGAATAGGTGATGGGCAGCGCAATGGCGCCGCCCGCCGGCAGCGAGTTGTTGATGGCGGTCGCCGTCGTCTGCACGACAAATCCCTCTCTGAAACGAAGGCTCGGCAGCGTCGCCATGAATACGAACACGTAGGCGATGAGGAACCACCCTGCGAACACCGCCAGGAGCACCCACTCGAATGGCTCGATTCCCTGGATGTAGTCGGCGACGGCCCCGTAGTCGGCGAGCTTCGGAAGTACGAAGCCGAAGACGAGCACCAGCACCAGGAGCGTGACGCCGGCTCGCGCGATCCGCTGCCAGACCGGCGGCTTCTCGGCGGTTGGGATCGTCGACTCGGCTGGGGGAGTGTCGTCGTGCTCGGCCATCGGCTCGCCACGGTACCGGCGTTTCCAGCCTCTCGTCAGTGATCGATGTTGCATCCCGTGGCAGACACACTCCGGTTCCAGAGTTGCGTCGCCGCAGCGACGTCCAAGGCCGAGCTATCCGGCTCGGCGAGCTGCCCGTTCGCGAGGTACGCACCGGTGTGGCGCTCGATGTCTGCGGCCGTCGCGGCGTGGACGACGGTCGCAGCCCCCTGCTCCGGTGTCTTCATCCGAGACGCCGCCGCTTTCCAGACAGCCGAACCGACACGGCTGTCTCCGTCCTGGGCGATTCGGGTTGCGGTCAAACCGGGGTGAACGGAGAAGGCAACTGTGCCTGTGCCGCTGAGCCTCCGGGCCAACTCCTTCGTGACGATGATGTTGGCGAGTTTCGAGCGGGCATAGGCCTCGGTGCCGCGATAGCGGCCTCGCGGTTCCAGACTGGTGAATCCGAGATCGCGTCGTGCGGAGCGGTGCATGTCCGATGCGACATTGACGATCCGATCGGGACGTGTCGCCGGGTCACGAGCAAGGCGGCACGTCAGGAGAAACGGCCCAAGATGGTTGACTCCCATCGTCCATTCGAATCCATCGACGGTCTCACGGCGAGGTGTCACGTAGCACCCGGCGTTGTTGACCAGGACATCGATCCTGCCCAAGCGAGCGGTCAGCGCATCGGTGAACGAGCGGACCGAGTCGAGTGAAGCCAGGTCAAGAGCCATCGGCAAGGCCGAAACGCCGGTGTCGGCCTTGATCCTGCTAGCCGCCGCCCGCCCGCGATTCAGGTCCCGTGCCGTGATCACAACGGCGGCCCCCCGCTGGGCGAGTGCTGTGGCCGTTGCGAGACCGATCCCGGAGTTGCCCCCGGTGATCACCGCGATACGGCCCTCGATGTCCCATGTCACGAGGCGGCACGCTACAGGGTCCGCAGCGCTTCAGTGGGGCTGACCCGCGCGGCCCTCATCGCGGGGTACAAGCCCGCAACAACGCCGATCGCAATGGCGGCGCCCATACCGCCGATGATCGCGATCTCCGGGATCAGTACACCCCAGCCGCGTGACCACGCGTACGCGGCCGTGACCGCGCCGCCGAGGAGAACACCGCCAATCCCGCCGATGGTCGCCAGCAACAGGGATTCGCCGAGGAACTGAATTGAGATATGTCGTTTGGTCGCCCCGAGTGCTCGCCGCAGGCCGATCTCGCCGCGCCGCTCGAGGACCGAGATCACCATCACGTTTGCGATCCCAACGCCGCCGACGAGCAGCGCCACGGCGCCGAGACCGAGGAGCAGGTTGGTGAAGGCCTGGTCGGCCGCTTCCTTCGCTTCAAGGGCATCGGACGGGCGCGTCACTTCGACCTCGTCGGGATTCTCGGGGTTCACTGTCGCCGGGAGCACCGAGCGTACATCGTCGATGTCGGCCGGATCGGTGCGCACATAGATCGTTCCCGGCACCCCTTCGTGATCGAGGTAGGTGTCGGCGGCGGCATAGCTCACGAGCGCCGACCGGTCGAGATCCGGAGAGAGGTCGAGCGTCTCCATGACTCCCACAACCGAGAACCATTCGTCACCGAGCCACACGATCGTGCCGTTGTCACCTGCGCTGACTCCGAGCCGTTCCGCCGCCACCGATCCGAGGACCGTGACCGGGAGATCACTCGCCGCCTGGTCGAGGAACACCCCGGACGCCATCCGGCCTTGGAGCGTCTCGAGCAGATTCTGGTCGACCGCCGCCACGCTGATTCCCCCCGTCTGGCCCGATGGCACAAGATCGGTGCGGTACACCCGGGCTTCGGTCTCGCTGATCGAGGCAACCTGTTCAACCGGGCCGATCCGAGCCACCATCGCGGTGGACTCGTCGGGCAGCACGCCGCTCCCGATGCCGATCCCTGAGCCGGCCTCGATCCGGAGCATGTTCGTTCCGAGACGATCGAGTTGGGCGAGGAGATCCGACTTCGATGACTCCGACAAGCCGAGGACTCCGACCATCGCGGCAATACCGATAACGATTCCGAGCGCAGAGAGGATGGAGCGAAGTCGACGTGTCCTCAAGCCGATCAACGAGGCCCGCATCATGTCGGCCGGCGCGAGCCGGGACGGTTCGAGCGTGGTGTTCACGCGGAGCCTCGGTCCCCTGCAGTGCCGGTGTCCTCTACGACCCGCCCGTCGAGCAGCGAGACCCGGCGCGGGAATCGGGCGGCGATCTCTCGGTCGTGTGTGATGACGACAATCGTCGTCCCATCGGCGTTGAGGTTCTCGATCAGGCGGACGAGATCCTCGCCCGTCTGGCTGTCGAGGTTCCCGGTCGGTTCATCGGCCAGGATGATGTCGGGTGAGCCGATCAGCGCTCTGGCGATGGCCACACGTTGCCGCTCACCGCCTGAGAGCTTCGTCGCCTCATGATCCATCCGATGGGCGAGGCCGACTTGGGTCAGGGCCTGCTCGCCGAGGACTCTGCGGTCGCTCAGCGCCATACCCGTGTAGAGGAGTCCGTCCGCAACGTTGTCGAGAGCGGTCTCACCGGCAAGAAGGAAGAACTGCTGGAAGACGAATCCGATGTGACGCGACCGCAACGACGACAGTTGTTTGTCATTGAGGTTGTCGACGTCATAGCCGGCCACGGTTACGGTCCCCGACGTCGCCCGATCAAGGGTTCCAACGACGTGCAGCAGCGTCGATTTTCCCGAGCCGGACGGTCCAACTACGGCAACCAGTTCCCCGGAGCGAATGCCGAGATTGATGTCTCGCAACGCGTGGACCGGCGGGGTTCCCGGGTAGGTCTTTGTGACTGCTGAGAGGGAAAGGACCGTACGGTCATCATCAGGGACGGTCGTCGCCGGCGCCGAGCCGGGGGAAGCGAGGCTCACGGTGTGACCACTCGCATTCCCGCTTCGATCTGCGTCGACGTGATCTCGACCCAGCCGTCGGCGTACATGCCGACGTCGACGCCTACCAGCGTGGTCCCGCCAACGCCGTCGTCGACCTCAACGGCGTAGCCGCCTTCGCTCAACGCAAGCAGCGCAGAGACGGGCACCGCGAGAACACCCGCGGCCCGGTCGTCGATCAGTTCGACCTCAACGGGGGCCTCGTCAAGACCGGCGCCCGCGCCCTCGCGGTCGAGGATGACCTCGACCTCGAAGTAGGTTCCGAATTCCTGGCTCCGGATGGCGATTGTCCCGACCGACGTGACCGTGCCCGGTTCGTCGGTGCCGTTCGGCATGACAACGTTCACAGCATCACCAACCACAACGATTTCCTGGTCCTCTGCCGGGAGCTGGACCGACACGACCGATGTCGAGGTCGATGGGGTGAAGAGCATGGTCCCTGGTGCGACGTTGCTCCCGATACCTATGTGGGCGGTGGCGATGCGGATCGGATCCTCGGTCACAACAACTTCACCGATGTTGACAACGCCATCAACTGGGGCTTCGATCGACTCCTGCCAAGCGACAACCGCGTCGAGCGTGGCTCCGTCAAACTCCCCATCCACGATCAAGGTGTCCCCCGCGTCGAACCCCGACGCGGCAAGGGTTTCCTCGAGGACGCGTACGTCGTCCCCGACGGTGCCAACGGTGAGCGTCCGATAGAACGGGACGTCGGTGACGAACAGCGTTGCGGGATCGCCCTCCACAGCAAACAGTGTGTCACCATGGCCGAGAACGTCACCCTCGCTCGCAACGGCCGTGACGGTGCCCGAAGGCATCGTTGACGTGGCGATGACTGGAGAGCCGGGGTTCACCGCTGCACCGACGTCGACGAGCGTCTCTGCGACGAACACGGGACCGTCGACGAACACATAGAGCCCCATCTGGAGAACGCCCGTGTCTTCGATCCCGAGGTCGTCCTGAAGGGCCTTGATTGCGTCGCGCGTTGCTGTCGTGAAGTCGCCGTCAAGATCGAAATCCCCGTCTTCGTCGTATCCGAGCCGGGTCAGCGAATCCTCGAGTTGGATCACGTCGGCGCCATCGGTGGAACGGGTATTGAGTGCGCGGTAGGCCGGGATCTCGCCGTAGAACACGATCACCGGCTGCTCGTCACGGGAATAGAGAATGCCGCCTTCCTCCACGGTCGAGTTCTCGGCCGGAAGTGAGGTGATCGTGCCGCCGGCGCCTGCCGAGATCGTCACGATGCCGTCCGTTGAACCTGCATAGACAATCGGCTCGCCTGGCACGAAGCCGAGGGTCCCGTCGAGAGTGGTGACCTGTTCGAGTGTCGTGCGTTCGACGTCGGTGAAGTTCAGAGCGGCGACTGTGTCGGTTATCTCTGACGAATCGTTGCTCGAGAGGACCCAGGCCGTTGCCGCACCTGCGATGAGGATCGCCACAACGATGACCCACGTTGACGCTCGACGCCGCCACGGCTTGCTCGCTGTGGCCACCGGCGGAGCCGGTTCCGTCGGGCCGACCGAGGGAGTCTCGTCCGCCGGCTCTGCGCCGACCGATTCACTCATGCGTTTGCTCCTTGTATCCGTCATCCGCCGGCAACCCCGCTGCCCGGACCGCTGCCGGGTACCCGGTCACCACCGAAGATACCGGCGCAGGCTTCCTGTGCGGTTTCGAATGTAGGGTCACTCTGATCGATCGCACCAAACGGTCCGCCGCCACCGGCACCCGGTCCGTCGCCTTGTCCGGGTTGCCCGAAGTTCGAGAAGTCTGGATCCGGCATGTCGTACCCGTTCTCGCGCATACATGCGGCATACTCGAAGAGCTGATCCTCACGCCCCGAGCGATCGGCCGCATCCAAGCCGAAGGCCACGCTCTCGAGGTGCTCGCTGCAAACATCCATCGCGGCGCCCACCATCTCACGATCCTCTTGGGCGATGTCGCGAGGGCGTGGGGGACGCAGGTTGCCGTCAGCGTCAATCGTGGGGTCGTCGACGTCGATACCTTCGTCCCTGAGGCACGCGGCGAACGCAAGGATCGCTTCCTCGTCGGATACCGGATCGTCGGCCGCCTCGTCTCCCACCTGCTCCTGATTCGGCGTTGTTTCGGTGGGCACCTCGAGTGAAGCGACACCCGAGTCCGAATCGCTTCCGCTGCACGACGCTGCGAGCAGGCCGAAGGCCAGTAGCGCCGCGATGGCGATGGTTCGTTTCACCTGGTTCTCCAATCGATACCGAGTTCTTCGAGGTTCGCCCACAGTCAATCACCCAAACCTGAGTTCGAGATCAACGAGACCTAAGAAGATGCTGAGAAGAACAGCCGAGACACGAGACCCGAGACATGAGACCCGAGATACGAGATACGAGACGAGGCTCATCTCGCTGCCGGTCGCGCGCCATGGCCGAGCCCGGGGCGCAGCGGCCGGCGGGGTCCGCTCCGCTCTCAGGTTCTTCTTAGGTCCGATTCACTCCGTTCTCAGGGCAGGGGCGTATCTTTCGGTGAGCAGGAGGTGCCATGGAAGCCGACAAGGTGCTCGTCGTCGAGGATGATCCAGATGTTCGAGCAGCGCTGACCCGCGCCCTTTCATTCGAGGGCTACGACGTTGCGATCGCTGAGGACGGTGGCCGCGCGCTCGGAGCTATTCTCAACGATCCGCCGAGTGTGATCGTGCTCGACGTGATGATGCCGTTCGTCGACGGACTCGAGACGTGCCGCCGATTGAGGGCACGAGGTGACGAGACTCCGATTCTGATGCTGACCGCTCTCGGTGACGTATCCGATCGAGTCGATGGTCTCGATGCCGGGGCCGATGACTACCTCGCCAAACCCTTTGCCCTCGAGGAACTCCTTGCACGAATACGAGCGCTCCTCCGTCGATCGAGCGGCGACATATCGGAACTTCTCACGTTCTCGGACCTCGAGATGAACCTTGCCACGCGCACCGTCTTGCGATCCGGCGAGCCCGTTCCGCTCACGAAGACCGAGTTCGATCTCCTCGAGGTGCTCATGCGTGGCGGCGGTCGTGTGGTAACCCGCGACCAGATCTATCGGGAGGTGTGGGGCTTCGATTTCGAGACGTCATCGAACTCCCTTGATGTGTATGTCGGGTATCTGCGGAGGAAGACCGAGGCCGGCGACGCCTCGCGTCTGATCCATACGGTTCGAGGCGTTGGCTACACGTTGCGCGACGATTCATAGACGATATCGGAGGTCGCCGTGAAGCTCAGGACCAGGATCTCGGTTGTGGCGGCTGTCGCCGTCGCCGTTGCGGTTGTCCTGGTTTCTGCCGCCGCCTTCGTTGTGGCGAGGCAGCAATTGCGCTCCGAGGTCGATGACAGCCTCATCGAACGAGCCGTGGCGATCCAGGGCCTTGGGGACGATCCGAGGGGGATCATCGGCTCTGAAGGGCCGATGAGGCGCGGTTTCGGTCTCTTCGGCTTCAGCGCTCGGGGATCGACGTTCGACACCGTCTACTACCAGGTGACGCTCTCGACCGGCGAGGTGCTCATTCCGGAAGGTCAAGCCGTCCTGCCCCCGGCAGATCCAGATGTGGCCGCAGGGACGGTGATCCTGACCGACGACCACATCGACGATGTGCACGTCCGGATGGCCACGGTCCAATCCGATCTTCTCGGCATCGTCCAGATCGCTCGACCGCTGACCGAAGTTGACGCAACGCTCGCCGGCCTCTCCGCCGCCCTCTTCGTCTTCGGCGTGGTAGGCGTGCTGCTGGCGGCCGGTGCCGGCCTGCTCATTGCCAGGAGTGCTCTGAAGCCGATCGATGAACTGGCCGAAGCCGCAGAACACGTCGCCGAAACCCAGGATCTTGGAGCTCGCATCGAGATTGTGAGCAACGACGAGGTTGGTCGCCTCGCAGCGGAGTTCAACGCCATGCTGGCCGCCCTCGAGACGAGTAGGCAGGAACAGCAGCGGCTGGTTCGTGACGCGGGCCACGAGCTCCGGACACCGCTTACCGCACTTCGGACCAATATTGAGTTGCTTGGGCGAACGCCTGGCCTTACCGACGATCAGCGCTCTGAGCTCATCTCGGCGGCAGATGCCGAGGTCAAGGATCTGTCCTCACTTGTCGGTGAAGTCGTTGATCTTGCTTCTGACCGGCATACGGAAGGACCGACGGAGGACCTACTCCTCGATGAGACCGTTGCATTGTGTGTCGAGCGCGCCATTCGCCGATTCGATGTGGAGATCCGGCTCGATGCGGAGCCCAGCCCGGTCCAGGGTCGTCCGGCGGCGCTGTCGCGCGCTGTCGACAACCTCCTGGACAATGCGGTGAAGTGGGGCGCCGACGACGGTCCAATCGATGTGAAGGTCGCCGGTGGCCGTGTCACCGTGCGGGACCACGGTCCCGGGATCGATGCGGCCGACCGCGACCAGGTGTTCGATCGTTTCTACCGCTCTGCCGCCGCTCGGTCCATGCCGGGTTCTGGCCTCGGCCTCTCGATCGTCAAACAAGTGGTAGAAGCCCACGGCGGCGCAGTGTTCGCCGAGCCGGCAGAAGGCGGTGGAGCCGTCGTGGGGTTCGATCTGAGGCACACGTAGCGAGCCGAAGCCCCCTCCGCGTCCGAGCGTTCGCTCGAACGCGCCTCCCCCACTGCGTGGGAGAGGCAAAGACCCCCTGTCTCTCCCCTCCCTCACGAAGTGGGGGAGGGTGCCCGAGCGTCAGCGAGGGCGGGAGGGGGCGGCGTGGGAGCCTGCATCGCGGGGATGAGACCTGACGCGCCTCCAAGACAGCCCCCTCCGCGTCCGAGCGTTCGCTCGAACGCGCCTCCCCCACTGCGTGGGAGAGGCAAAGACCCCCTGTCTCTCCCCTCCCTCACGAAGCCTGGATCCGCGGTTTGTGTGGTCTTG
>Ga0316190_10000465_pt1 | contig 27964 bp, 31 predicted proteins | sample Eddworburrow2_MG_FD_204929 | JGI IMG/M metagenome (GOLD analysis project Ga0316190, IMG submission 204929) | Coastal sediment microbial communities from Maine, United States - Eddy worm burrow 2 | ecosystem: Environmental > Aquatic > Marine > Coastal > Sediment | place: USA: Maine | collected... | reverse complement strand
ACCTTTTTCTTGGCTACTTTTTTCTTAGCGACTTTCTTTTTAGAAGCTACCTTTTTCTTAGCAACCACTTTTTTCTTTGTAGCGGCTTTCTTTTTAGCAGTTTTCTTTACGGCCATTTGCTTATCTCCAGTTTTGAAAGTAGCTAATTCATTGATGAGTATAATAAAGTCTTTAGAAAATGCTAGGGCTAATCAAGCAAATATTAAAAATATCAATATTTTTGCATGTTGTTTTACCTACAAATTGTGATTAATAGTGATTTGGTTTTAGCTTGGGCAGCAATATCCTTTGGGCTGATAAAGATCTATTTGTAGAAATGTCACTGTTTATATGTAAGCTTTCCCATATACAGGATTATTGTGATGCTGCTCATTATGAGTCTTAGGTTTACGGTCACTGTGGAACATACAATGAGAAAAAGGTGTTTTGTTCAGGTTTTTCCCTATAAATAGGGTATTAGTATTCAGCTGATAGCAACTCATGATAAAGTTGATTTTGCTAATTTGGCATCATCAAATCCCACTGTAATAGATACAGCAATTGATATGCCTTATGCGAAAAAAGACAAAGCTTTTTGAATTAACCAGGATGTAGGAATAGTATGAGTAATTTATCTGCAAAAGAACTTGAAGTGGCAGAACTTATTGTGGATTCATTGAATCTTGAGGATATCACTGCAGAAGAGATTGAGCCGAATGCCCCGCTGTTTCGTGATGGGTTAGGGCTGGACTCCATTGACGCATTGGAACTCTCCCTTGGTATTAAACAAAAGTACGGTATTCAACTGCGTGCTGAAGATGAGAACGTAAATCAGATCTTCACTTCACTCTCCACCCTGACTGAACATATCCAGAAAAACAGTTGAGTAACAGCTACCAGCTCCAAACTTTAATTCCGGAAGACCACCCTTCTCTGAATGGTCACTTTCCAGGCAATCCAGTTGTGCCGGGTGTCGTGGTGCTGGAGCGGGTTGCCCAGGCGCTGACATCCTGGCAACCTGAATTGGTAATCGTTGAATTTCCAGTAGTAAAGTTTCACCAGACACTAAGACCGGATCAGTTGTTTAACATTCATCTGCAACAAAAAGCAGACTACAAATATAGTTTCGAGTGCACCTGCGCCAGTCAGATTATAGCTTCTGGCACTTTGATTAGTAGCACATCATGAGTGATGATTGGGCCAAGCAGGAGGAACGAGGTTCTCCTTTTGCATTGCGTCTGATCCTCTGGATTGCACAGCATCTTGGGCGTAGCTTTGCACGTATTGTGCTCCATCCCATTACGCTCTACTTTCTGCTAATGGCAAAGCCACAGCGCAACGCCTCGCGCCGATATCTTGGTCGTATTCTTGATCGTCAAGCCACACTATTTGATGTGGCACAACATATTCACTGTTTTGCCTCCACCATTCTTGATCGGGTTTTTCTGCTGGCTGACCGTAGTAGTGAGCTTGATATCCAGCGTAACAATCCAGAAGAGGTTTATAGATTACTTGATCAGGGGCAGGGTTGCCTTCTGCTGGGCGCTCATCTTGGTAGCTTTGAAGTGCTGCGTGCACCTGCAATCAATGAGCGTAAAATGCCGCTGAAAATCCTGATGTACCCCAATCACAATGAGCAGATCTCAAAGATATTTATGGGGCTCAACCCAGAGGTTGCACAAAGCATTTTGCCACTGGGGCAGACTGATACCATGCTAAAGGTGGCTGATGCTGTTGCAGAGGGTAAGGCAGTAGCTATGCTTGGGGATCGAGCAACGGGTAGTGAAAAATCAGTTAACTGCAATTTTCTGGGTAAGGCAGCTCAATTTCCTACTGGCCCTATGCTATTAGCATCAGTACTGAAGGTGCCGGTGATTCTTTTTGTCGGTCTGCACATGGGGGGCAATCGGTATGAGCTCTATTTCGAGAAACTTGCCGATAGGGTAGTGATTGACAGAAAACAGCGTGACGTTGATCTGCAGCAATGGATGCAGCTCTATGCAGATCGTTTGGAATACTATGCCCGTAAAGCACCTTATAATTGGTTCAACTTCTACGATTTTTGGGATGAAGATGCGTAGCCTGCCATACAACCTGGTTATACTTTTTTTATTGCTGACTGCTGCAATTCAAGCCTCAGCAGCAGAGTGGAATCATATGGAGTTGGCGATGCTATTAGCAACTCCGGAAGGCAGTGAGCAGCACTATACAGAAACCAAGGAGCTGGCATTTCTTGAGACATCGGTTGTTTCACAGGGCCGACTTGTTTTTACCCCTCCTGACCAATTAGTGAAGCAGGTTGAGAAACCTGATGTAAGTCGCTATGAGATTACTGACGACACCATGACAATCAGTCGCCCCGGAGAAGCTAACCAAGTTATCAGTATCGATGCCCACCCTCTACTGCGCGCCTTTATTGATACTCTGCGAGCGGTATTAACGGGTGATCTGAAATCATTGGAACACCACTACTCACTTAAATTAACAGGTACACGTAGTGCATGGCAGCTGCACCTTAGCCCGCTGGATAGTCAGCTTTCAGCATTGGTGGAGTCATTAATCATCAATGGTCAGGATAAGCAGATCAAACAGATGATTACGCAAGAGCAGGGTGGCGACCGAACAACACTAACGTTGCATGGCAATGGCGGATAGACGTCAACTTATACCGCTCTTAATCTGGGTGCTTTTTGTTGCACTGGCCTTTGCCTGGCTGACAGCAAAGATTCCAATACGTTCTGATCTTTCTCTCTTCCTTCCAGTAGGCAGCAGCCCTGTTGAGAAGGTGATGCAGCAAAAGCTGCGGGAAGGTGTGGCCTCACGTCTTATTCTGATCGGTATCGAGGGTGGCACGCTGAAGCAACGTGCTGAGGCAAGTCGTCCTTTACGACAAGCATTGCTCAAGCTTGAGTATTTTGAGCGGGTAGAGAATGGCACGGTGGAGTCTCTGCAGGTTGATCCACTGCTGTTTGAATACCGATATCTGTTGGGTAAAAAAAGTGAAGCAGCACTTTTCACTGATCAAGGATTGGCTCAGGCACTTGACCGGCGCATGCAGGAGCTGACAGCCCCTTACCCTTCACCCTTCAAACATCAGCTGCCACAAGATCCAACAGCCGCCTATCCAGCGCTGCTCAAACAGTGGTTGCCACCATTCCAGCCGAACAGTGTACAGGGTGTTTGGTTCTCAGCTGATCAGCAACGTGCATTGCTGATTGCTGAAACAGAAGCCAAAGGGATGGAGATAGATAGCCAGCAGCAAGCGCTTGATGTGATCCGGCAGCAGTTAAGTGAGATCGACAGTAGCGGCCAATTAAAACTGCAAGTCAGTGGGCCAGGGGCATTTGCTGTTCACTCACGTGAGGTGATTCGGAGCGAGTCAACGCTACTGAGTGTAATGTCATCTGCTGCCATTATTCTTATCCTATTGCTGGTCTACCGCTCATTGCGCATTACCATTCTGGCTGCAATGCCACTCATCACCGCCATGCTTGCTGGCAGCTGCACCGTTGGTTTACTGTTTGGTGAGCTACACGGTATTACGCTGGCCTTTGGTATTACCTTATTGGGTGTCACCATTGACTACCCAGTTCATCTCTTTAGTCATCTTAAAAAAGATGAGCCAGCCTTGCAGGGTCTGATGCGGATATGGCCAACGTTGAGGATGGGGGTCGTTACCACCTGCATCGGTTATCTGGTAATGGCAACAACTGATTTTCGCGGCCTCAGTCAATTGGGCGTTTTTACCATCGGCGGCTTGCTTGCAGGCGCATTATGCACCCGCCTGCTATTACCAAGATTGATGGGAGCAGGCTGGCAGCTGACCATAAGCACAGGTGTTGGGCAGATTCCACGGTTAAGCCGATTACCAGCAAATGTAATGCTGGGAGTGGGGCTATGCTCCCTGCTCTTTCTCTTTATGCAACCAGCATCAATTTGGCAGGATGACATGTCATCGATGAGTGCATTACCAAAGCGGCTGTTGGAACTTGATCGGGAGATGCGGGTACAACTCAATGCACCGGAGGCAGGTCACCTAATTATCCTGCATGATTCTGATCTTGAAACCGTCTTGCAGCAGGCAGAAGGGTTAGAAAGGGGGCTGGAAGATTTGGTCGAGTCTCAAGCCATTGCTGGTTTTAATCTGGCCAGTAACTACCTACCCAGTCTGAAACGTCAATTGGAGCGGCGCACTGCATTACCATCGGATGCACAATTGAAAAGCAATCTGGAGCAGGCACTCACAAGTCATCGCTTCCGCAGTAATCTCTTTGATCCCTTTTTGCAGGATGTGGCTGCTGCACGCAACCTTAAGCCGCTTGAACTGAAGCAATTAACAGAGACATCAGTGGGGCAACAACTGATTAATCTATTAAGCCAAGAGAGCGACGAGTGGTTTCTGATGATTCCTCTCTATGGTGTTAATAATCCTTCTGCGATTGAGCAACTGACAATACAAGCCAATGACTCTTCAGCACGTTACCTTCAGTTGGGTGAGGAAGGTAAACGTATGGTCATTGGATTCCGTGAAGGGATCTTCTCCAGGATAGGCTGGGGGGTGCTGGCCATGCTGTTATTGCTGTCGATCAGTCTGAAATCAGGCCGCTCAGCACTGCTGGTTCTGCTGCCGGTTCTGCTGGCTGTTACTTCAACGGTCGGTCTATTGGTGCTGCTGGGTGAAATGCTGACGATATTCCATCTGGTTGCATTGATGTTGGTGGTCGGGATTGGGATTGATTACAGCCTCTTCTTCAATCGGCAGGAGATGAGTAAAGAGGACGGCCAACGGACATTTCATGCATTGGTTGTCTGCGCTATTTCAACCGCTACAGTATTCACTATCCTGGCCAGTTCAGAAATCCCAGTATTACATGCCATTGGCCTGACAACGGCGATTGGTGTTGTCGGCAGTTTTATTGCCTCTATGTTGCTTGCTCGTCAATTTGGCACGACTGTTGAGTAGCCATCGATCTCAAGCAGCAGATCCTGGCGGCAGATATCAGCTTGCAGATAGATCCGAGGTATTTCAGGTTTGAACAGTGTATTGATCTGCTCATCAATTTGAGCAAGCTCTTCAGCCTGGCGCAGATAGATCTTGAGAAGCGTGTGCTTCTGTAGCTCCTCTGCTGAGGCATTAGTCTGCGCCTGTGCTTCCTTCAGTAGCTGTTTGATATTACGTATGCTCTCTTGCAGCTGGCCAATACTGTCATTTACATGACGGGTTTCATGGCCCACCACACTTGCAGTGCCGGAGATATAGAGGTCACTCTGGCCATTCCAACATTTCAGCATGGCACGTGAGAAGCTGGGGCTTTTGGGGCTATAGATTGAGGGGTAATGAAAAGCGCTAACCTGCCTGGGGTTCTCAATCTGTACGCCTGGAGTTTTGCTGACTAGAAAGTAGATAAGAAAACCGGGAGAGTGGCTACCAATGGCAGTGGCAGCAGGGAGTCGGTTTTCAAATCCTTCACTCTTTGCACAGGCACGGTGGCGGCCAATGCAGAAGCTTTTGTATCGTTCCTGCTCCCCCTGTTCCCGATTGATGTTTGGAAAATAGTTCCAGATGCGAATGAGATGCGGGTAGCCCTGTTGCTCTGTCACATCGAGCAGTGATCGATAAGCCTGCTCACTCAGTGCCTCTATATCAGATGAGGCATCCTCATCCAGTAACATGTGACCAAATAGCATGTCACCTGCTGTACAAAAGGTGATGTTCTCCTGCTGATGCCAGCTGACAGGATGTTTGGTGCGCCAGACCTCAATCCATTTCTGCGTGTTAAGCTGAGGAAGGCCGACAGTAATTTCTGCTCCTCCAGCTTGTGAAGAACTTTCTGAATCAGCAAAACGGATCAACGCTACCACAGCGGGATCATTAACCAGCATTGCAGCTGACTCGGCGGGGAGATAATCGATCTGAAGCGCATCTCCGGTAATTGTTGCTGGATCTGTGGTTGGCATCACAAAATGTAGGGATTGTCTGAAATAGCCACAAAAGGTTTGTGTGATTGATAATGGTGCGATATTTTAACCTAAAAAAGCCGCTGGAATTGTAGAAGAGCAACTCAGGCACTAAAAATGCGGTTTTTAGCCAGATTTATACGAAGATGTAACCCCCTCTGTAACTTAGACAATGCAATAGTCAATATAAAAGGAAGCAAATGATGATGAACAAAAAAATGGTTTTCTCACCCTATTTCACCGTGCTACTGCTGGCGCTGTTTTTATCTGGTTGTGCAGGTACAGTAAAAAACATGCGAGTTGTACCGCTTGATAAAGTGGTTACTGCGCCAGAGGAGGGGAAATCAAGAGTTGTATTTATGCGGCCATCAGGCATGGGTTCAGGTGTTCAATCTAGTGTATTTGAGATAAAAGAAGACAATCCTTCACTTGTTGGCATTGTTGCAGCAAAGAAAAAGCTCTCTTACTCATTGGAGCCAGGAAAGCATCTCTTTATGGTTGTTGGTGAAAGTGCAGACTTTATGTACGCCGAGCTGCAAGCAGATAAAACCTATTATGCGCTGGTTACACCGAGAATGGGAGTTTGGAAAGCCCGCTTCTCTCTTAAGCCTATACATTCTGGTGAGCTGAGCTCTGCTGAATTTAAAGAGTGGCAAACGAGCGGTGAATGGGTAGAAAAATCTCCTGCATCTGATAGTTGGGCAAACGCCAATATGGCCAGTATCCAATCAAAGTATAAAGAATATTATGCAGATTGGATGGAAAAAGGCGCATCTGAGCGGCCTAAGCTCTTTCCCCAAGACGGGCAGTAGCAGCACTGTGACCAGCAGCAGCGATATTCATTATAAAAAATGAGAGGCTCTCGCTTGCTGCTGGTCTTTATCCTGCTTTATCCGCTGACCCTCCATTTTGGTATTTTTGCAGGTTCAGTGACACCAGGTATTTTGGTTCTCTCACTGCTATTACTATTGAGTGGTGGCGGACTGGTGATGAAGGGGGCTTATTCTGGATGGGGGCTATTCTTGCTGGGTATTGGCCTGTTGGCTTGTCAGGCTTACTATCAGTCAGCAGCTCAGATAATGCTCTTTCTCCCGCCTATTCTAGTTAACCTTCTGCTCTGTTTTCTTTTTGCCCGGACATTAAGTGCAGGTTCAACCCCGCTGATCAACGCCTTTGCCAGAATAGCGCATGGCCATGAGCTGGATGAAGTGGCTCAGCGCTATACACGTGCTGTGACTCAATTGTGGGTGGGTGTATTTACCTTGCTTGCCTTGTTCTCCTTTCTACTTGCACTCTTTGCACCACTAGAGACCTGGTCACTATTTACCAACTTTATTAATTACATTCTGGTGCTATTGGTCTTTTTTATCGAGTATCAGGTTAGAATTCGCCATCTTTCACACCTCGATCATCCAAGTTTTATTGGTTTTATGCGACTGTTGGGCAAAATTGATTTACGTTCACTATCACAATCATGAGTAGGCATTTCCCACTATTCCAGCATGCAGCGACTGATGTGCTGGCTTGGCATAAAGGTGGGCCTGTTACGGCTGCTGCTTTTCTGCGCGATGCTATGACTCTGGCTGAGTCACTGCCTGAAAAAGAGTATCTGTTTAATCTCTGTGAGGATCGCTACCACTTTATGGTGGGCTTTGCCGCCGCAATCATAAAGGGGCAGGTTAATCTCCTCCCACCAAATCGCACTCCTGATGTTATCAATGGGTTAGCAGATGAATATCCGGGTAGTTATTATTTATCTGAAGAGCGAATAGCTGGAGTTAAGCTACCGTTGGTTCGATTGCAGATTGAGCAAACTGAGCACGGCCACATTGATCATGTTCCTGCCATTAGTGAGGAGCAACTCATCGCCATTGCGTTTACCTCAGGCAGTACTGGAACACCAAAAGCCAATCTTAAACAGTGGAAAGAGCTTATCTTGGGGGCAGATAAAGCGATCTCCCGTTTCAATATTAAGCCTGGCAAGATATCAGCCATAGTGGCTACCGTGCCGCCTCAACATATGTATGGATTGGAGACCAGTGTACTGGTGCCCTGGCGTTCAGGTGTGATGGTGCATACAGGTCGGCCATTTTTCCCCAGCGATGTGGTGGACGAGTTGAGATCAGTGCCTGGCCCGCGCGCATTAATAACAACACCACTGCATCTACGTGCTTGTCTGAAAGCAGATTTAAACTGGCCTGAGTTGGAATTCATTATCTCAGCCACGGCTCCTCTTTCACCTGATTTAGCACAACAGGCTGAAGAGATGCTGGAGACACGAGTGATGGAGATTTACGGTTGTACTGAAGCAGGCTCTATTGCATCCCGGCAGACGGCGTATGATAAATCCTGGCGACTCTATGATGGGCTGTCACTGACACTCTCTAGCCAGGCTGGCCATTTAGTCGGAGATCATCTGCCCCAGCCTGTGCCATTGAGTGATCAGATTGATATTATTGATCAGCAGCGTTTCACTCTACTGGGGCGAAATGAAGAGATGATCAATATTGCAGGCAAACGGGCATCTCTTGGTGATCTCAACCATAAACTGAATGCTATTGCCGAAGTGGAAGATGGAACCTTCATTATGCCCGATGCCATGGATGCCGATACTACTCGTCTGGCTGCCTTTGTCGTTGCGCCAACATTGGATGAAGCAGCAGTTTTGCAGCGCTTGAAGAGCGGGATAGATCCAGTTTTTTTGCCACGCCCACTTTATAAAGTAAGTGTCTTGCCCCGTAACGAGACAGGAAAATTACAGCGGACAGCTCTGTTGCAGCTGCTCGAAACCCAGAAAGCAGATCGATAATCCAGGCTATTGGATGACAGAATAAATAAAAAAGGTGTGAGGGAGTATCCTATGTCAGAACAACAGGTTGATGTATTAATAATCGGAGCGGGGCCTGCCGGAGCCAGTGCCGCCTGCCTACTCCAAAAAGCGGGGCTTGATGTCCTGATTGTTGAAAAACAGCAGTTCCCCCGTTTTGTGATTGGCGAAAGCCTGTTACCACACTGCATGGATTTGCTGGATGAGGCGGGGCTGCTTGAGGCGGTACAGCAACAGAACTACATCATCAAACACGGCGCTGAATTCTTTCGTGGTGATGAGCAATTTGCTTTCGACTTCTCCCAGCAATTCACTGAAGGTTGGCGATACACCTATCAGGTTCCACGAGACCACTTTGACCAAACCCTGGCTCAGGCCACTGAAGCCAAAGGTATTCCTATTCGCTGGCAACATACGGTCATTGGCGTTGATTTTGCAGAGGATGGTAGCTCTGAGACTGCCATTGAAGATGAGGCGGGTAATCGTAGCACCATCAAAGCCCGTTTCATTCTCGATGGCAGCGGTTATGGCCGGGTGTTGCCACGCCTGCTGGATCTCAATGCGCCTTCACATCTGCCGACCAGAACCGCTCTTTTTACCCATGTCACCGGAGATATTCGCCCGCAAGGTGAGCGAGAGGGCAATATCTGGATCTGCATGCTTGATGATGATGAAAATGGCTGGATGTGGATTATCCCCTTCGCCAATGGAAAAACCTCAGTTGGCGTTGTAGCCCGGCCTGAATTCCTGGCGCAGTTCCCACAAGATCCAAATAAGCGACTGAAGGCGCTGATTGATTCTATGCCCGCATCAAAGAGACGTCTGGCAGAGGCTGAATTTACCTTTCCTGCCCAGCAGATCGAAGGCTACTCCATCTCGGTTAAACAACTCTCAGGGCCAGGCTATGCATTGATGGGCAATGCCACTGAATTTCTTGATCCGGTATTCTCCTCAGGGGTGACACTGGCATTGGCATCAGCAAATAGGGCGGCAAAAACAGTGATTCGGCAACTCAATGGTGAACAGCCCAATTGGGACAGCGAGTACGCTGAGCATCTGATGATGGGCGTCGATACCTTTCGGGCCTTTGTGAATGCCTGGTATGACAACAGCTTCCCGACGCTTATCTTTAACGAGGCAAAACCTGAGAGTATCCAAAATCAGATCTGTTCGGTGCTCGCCGGTTATGTTTGGGATCAGGCCAACCCCTGTGTCGACCAGCCAGAGCGGGTGATTGACCTGCTTTATGAAAATTGTGTGGCCTCCGCTTAATTGTCCCTATGCTGATTAATCCCGTCCGTATCACTGCTTACACACTGACCAATGCACTGGGTTCTGGTGTTGCTGCTTCGCTGCATGCGCTTCAGTCCCACCAAAGCGGATTGCAGCCCTGCAATTTTCAGGATGTCACGCTATCAACATGGATTGGGCGGGTAGATGGTATTGAAGAACAGCCATTGCCTGCAGCTCTGCCCCGTTTTGAATGTCGTAATAACCGCTTGGCTCATCTTGCATTGCAGGAAGATGGCTTCTGTGAACAAATCAATGAGGCAATAAACCGATACGGTGCAGATCGGGTTGGTGTCTTCATGGGAACCAGTACCTCTGGCATCGGTGCAACGGAAGATGCCTACCGCCACCGAGGTGAGAATGGTGAGCTGCCTAATGACTTTCAGCCAACCACAACGCATATCATCTATTCAATAACTGATTTTGTCCGCAGCTATCTGCAACTCAAAGGGGTTGCGCTGACGGTATCCACTGCATGCTCATCAAGTGCCAAGGTGTTTGCCACGGCTCAACGCTATCTTGAAGCAGGATTGTGTGATGCAGCAGTTGTGGGTGGTGTTGATACGCTCTGCCTGACCACGCTCTATGGTTTTAACTCATTGGATCTGGTCTCTTCCTATCGCTGTAAGCCCTGGGATGCCAAACGCAACGGCATCAATATTGGTGAGGGTGCTGGGTTTGCATTGCTTGAGCGTGAACAGGCAAGTGGGAAGGGGTCTCTACTGCTCGGTTACGGAGAGAGCAGCGATGCCTATCATATGTCCACGCCACATCCTCAGGGCATGGGGGCAGCACTGGCGATGCAGCGGGCACTTGCACAGGCGGCGATCTCTGCAGATGAAGTGGGTTACATCAATCTGCACGGCACAGCCACACCCACTAATGATGCCGCTGAAGATGCGGCGGTAATGCAGGTGTTTGGTGACAAGACACCCTGTAGTTCAACTAAGGGCTGGACGGGCCATACCTTGGGGGCAGCCGGGGTGATTGAGGCCATCTTTACGCTTATGGCACTGGAGAAGGGATTTCTCCCCTGTAGCCTTAACACTGAACAGCAAGATGAGGCGCTATCTGCCAATGTGCTGCTGGAAAGCAAGCAGCAAGATATTACCTACGCCATGAGCAACTCATTTGGCTTTGGAGGCAATAACTGTAGCCTGCTTTTTGGGTGTGATCGATGAAACCGGTCTACATCGAAGCAATAGGTGTTATCGGCCCCGGTTTGGAGGGCTGGCAACAAACAGCAGCAGTGCTGGCTGGAGAATGTGAATATCAAGCAAGTGAGCTGCCAGCATTAAAGCCAAATATGCTGAAGCCAAATGAACGCAGACGTACAACTTTAACCATCAAACTGGCGCTACAAGCTGTGCAGGATGCACTTGCGTTGAATAGCTATGATGACCTCAGTACCGTATTTGTCTCATCTGATGGCGATATGGATGTAGTTGACCGCATCTGCCAGGCGCTCTGTCTGCCAGACCATCCTGTCTCACCGACCTTTTTCCATAATTCGGTTCATAATGCCCCGGCAGGATACTGTTCCATTGCAACCGGTTTTCATGCGGCTTCGACCAGCCTATCTGGCCTGAATGGTAGTTTTGCAGTAGGTCTGTTGGACGCCGCTGTGCAGGCCACGATTGAGCAGCAACCGGTAATGTTGGTCTCATACGATACCCCTTGGCCGAACCCTCTTTCCCGATTTAAACCACAACAACTGCCATTTGGTGTGGCGCTTATTGTGACACCACAAGTGAGTGAGCGGTCACTAGCTGAGCTAACCTTGCTGCCCGGTGTGACTGGTGAGGAGAGCCAAATGGCTGACAGTGAGCTGGAACAGTTACGCGCCAATACACCAGCAGCCAGCAGCCTGCCCCTGTTGGAGGCCATTGCCCAAAACCGTGCAGCTCAACTGATCCTGCCCTATCTTGTGGATGAGCAGATTGCGGTGGAGATTCAGCCTTGCAACTAATGCCAAGCCAACTGATTCCTCATGCTGGCAGCATGTGTCTGCTTGAGCAGGTTGTGAGTTGGGATCAGCAGGGCGTTGTATGCTCCACACAGTCGCATAAGTCCTTGGAAAATCCATTGCGCAGCAATGACCAACTGAGTGCCATTCATGCAGTGGAGTATGGGGCACAAGCTGTCGCAGTGCACGGTGGCCTGCTGGCACATGAAAAAGGTGAAGCAATCAAGCCGGGTTATCTAGCTGCCCTGCGGCAGATTAAACTCCATTGCTCACACCTGGATAAGATTGAATCTGCACTCACGGTGGCGGCTACACAGCTACTCTCTGATGCGGGCAATCTAATGTATTCATTTACAGTGACAGCAGATGATCAGCCTGTTGCCAATGCGCGGGTAACGATTATTGTTCAACCGGAGGGTTCCACTTGAAAAGGGCGTTGGTTACCGGAGGCAGTGGTGATATCGGCTCAGCTATCTGTCGACGATTAGCAGTCGATGGCTTGCATGTCATTGTGCATGCCAATAGCAATCAGACGCGTGCTGATGAGGTTGTTGCTGAGATCAAAGCCTCAGGCGGGTCTGCTGAAAGTGTGCAATTTGATGTGGCCGATGGTGAGGCCACAGAGCAAGCTTTACAACAGTTGCTGGAAGCAGGGCCAATCCAGGTTGTGGTCAATAATGCCGGTATCCATGATGATGCACCCATGGCAGGAATGAGTCGGGAACAATGGCAACAGGTGATTGATGTGTCATTGAATGGCTTTTTTAATGTGACTCAACCACTGCTGTTGCCAATGATGCGTACCCGCTGGGGGCGTGTTATTACTCTTTCGTCAGTCGCCGGGGTGATGGGCAATCGGGGACAGGCCAACTATGCGGCGGCCAAGTCTGGTTTGCATGGCGCTTCCCGTTCGCTGGCGATTGAGCTGGCCTCCAGAGGGGTTACAGTTAATGTGGTCGCACCGGGCATTATTCAGGGCAGCATGTCAGAAGAGAGTTTCAATAGTGAACGCATCAAACAGATGGTACCGATGAAACGGGCTGGGCAGCCGGAAGAGGTGGCTTCACTGGTCAGCTTTCTTGCCTCAGATGAGTCAAGCTACATATCGGCACAGGTGATTTCGATTAACGGGGCAATGTGCTGAATGAATGTATCTGATTGTGCTGTCGTTATTCCAGCCTTTAACGAGGCTGCAACCATACGGGCGCTAGTGAAACGTGTTCTGTTGCAGGTGGAACAGGTTATCGTTGTGGATGATGGCTCAACAGATGAAACCCGTGCTGAGCTGGCCGATCTTGATGTTACAGTTTTAAATAATGCTCAGAATAGTGGTAAGGCTGCCTCACTACAGCATGGTTTTCGGTATGCTTTACAGCAAGGATCCAAGGCCGTTATTACCCTCGATGGTGATGGACAGCACGCACCAGAAGAAATCCCACGCCTGTTGGAAGCCGCTACAGATAGGCCGAACTATATTATAGTTGCAGCACGCCTGATCAACCGTGAGGCAGCTCCCCCATTACGTCTGTTTGCCAATAAGCTTGCTGACTTCTGGGTCTCTTGGGCCTCTGGTTATCCTGTGGTTGATTCACAGTCTGGTTTTCGACTCTATCCCGCCGCTTTGCTCGAAAGTGCTGTACTAGCAAATTGCAGCGCTGAAGGTTTTGTCTTTGAAAGTAAGATTTTTATTGAAGCGGCCAAACAGCACTTTTATAGTGTCGTGGTTCCAGTAGAATCCATCTATCGCCCAGATCGAAGAGAGAGTCATTACCGGCCATTCATTGATACATCCCGCATTGTTTTTATGATTGCCTGGCAGTTGTTTAAACGAGCAGGATATCTGCCAGGGCTGTTAAGAGTCCTGGGTATATTCGCTGACCCACGAAAAGATTTATAGCGTATTACTGTTGTTTTTATATTTAACTTAAAAATGAAAGGAGAATGTCACATGGTGAAAAAAAGACATGTTAAGCAATTTACAACTGCTTTGATGCTTATAGCAGCACTGGTTTTGTTTGGGTGCAGATCAACACCAATCTATAACGTTTCGGATGCACCAGTAAATACAAATACAAATGAATATACGACTGAAAATGTGAAAAAAGCAATCATCAAAGCTGGCGTGGTTGCAGGTTGGCAGATTAGAGTAATGGAACCAGGCAAACTGTCAGGTACGCTGCACATGCGTCACCATACAGCAAAGATTGATATCCTTTATTCAACAACGGGCTACAGCCTACTTTATAATGATAGTGATCAATTGAATTACAATGTGGAGACAGGTGAAATCCACAAAAACTACAATGTGTGGATTCAAAATTTGGATCGAACCATCCAATCTCAACTGTTGGCGTTATAATCAAGTGATGAAATATAGGGTAAGAGACATCTCTTACCCTATATTTATATGACCCATGCGTTTTGATCCTGAGCAGGCTGACATTGATTGGGATGGCCTTTGGACACTGCTATTGTCCCTCCTGGTTATTGCCATAACAGCTGCAATCCCCCTCTTTCTTACCTATCTTCACGTTCTGCGAACTGCACGTAATAGCTCATGCCGCACTGATTCCTGTAGTAGCTGCTTTGTCTTTGGCAAAAAACTTGTGAATGGATCGGTCGACGATGAATATCGACTGCGTCTGGAAAAAGCCTTACAGCTTATTTATGAACAACCTAAACATTTGGTATTGCTGCTAGGCGGTATTACATCCGCAGGTGATCCAAGTGAAGCAGCATCCGGCCTCCTCTATCTCCAACAGCATGGGCTGCCTGAACAGAGCAATATCCGTCTTGAAGAGCAGTCAAAGAACACACTGGATAATCTACAAAATGCACGGCAAATGCTGCAAAGAGAGCAGATTGATCGGGTGGCTCTAATCTCCAACCGCTACCATTTAGCTCGCTGCCAGTTGATTGCCAACAGTTTGAAGATCAAGCATACCCTCTGTGCTGCGGAACCCGTATTGATTATCAATACTGTAACGCTGTGGAAATTACTGATTGAAGCAGCCTATATCCACTGGTTTGTGGTGGGAAAAAACTGGGCACGACTTATCGGAAACAAACGGATGTTAGGGCGTGTTACCTGACTGCCCCAGTATATGGATAGCCCTATCTGTAAAACGAGCTTTCAGTGACAACACCCTGTAACGGAATATCCCAGCTTTGCACAGGTAATTTATCTACTTTTTGGCAATCATGCGCCACACCAATCAAACAAGGTGACCGCCATCGGTTGCGTGCGTGCAAAAAATTTAGCGTGCGATCATAGTAGCCACCACCCATGCCTAAACGATTGCACTCAGCATCAAAGGCCACAAGCGGCATGAGGATAAGATCCAGTCCCCACGGTTTTACAGGTGGATGTTTATGGTAATCAGGTTCATTTATACCGAAACGATTTGGTATGAGTCTGTCGCCGGGCTGATATTTGCAAAACCAAAGGGTGTATTTTGGGCCTTTGTGTATTACGGGCAGGAAACATTCCTTACCCATTTTATGAGCACGATCAAGGATAGGGGTTAAATCTATTTCTCCATCAGCACTGAGATAGAAGGCTATACGCCGGCTACGTAAAAACAGTGCTGAGCTGATGAGCTGTTTTGCGGCACATTGGCTGTGTGATTTTTGCTGCTGAGTGGATAGCGCCCGGCGTTGTGCGCGGATTTGTTGACGCAGTTGTTTTAGGTTGTGCATGAGTTAGAAGTGGTGCAAGAAAAGCGGTGTCCCCCACCTGTGTCGTTGCGAACCATTGTTCTTGAACCTGTAGGTTCAAGTGGGATCACTGAGAGCGCATCAGGCTTTCCACTCGAGGAGGACATGCACAACAGCGCTACAAATTCGATCCCTGGGCATCAATTAGGCTCAAGAAAATACCCGGCCACTAACGGGCACTGCAGGGGACACCATAGGTATAAGGCTATACCCTAATGGCTCAAAGTTCTAGTTGATTTGTAGAATTTAATGCAATTTCAATTTTATTTTGCAGGGCTTTAATACGCTTGCCTGCATTTTGGCTACTGCTCTCTTTTTGTGTTTGCTGGCCTAAAAGCTCATGGGCAAGGTTCAGTGCAGCCATAACTGCAATGCGGTCTGTACCGATAACTTTGCCACTGCTGCGAATCTCCCGCATCTTTTCGTCCAGAAACTTAACAGACTCCAGCAAAGACTCTTTATCGCCTGGCTCGCAGGAGACCCGATAGTCTTTATCAAGGATATGCACGATAACTGGCATGGAATCTTGCTTCATGATTCATCTTCCATGGATTTGAGGCGGGTAATAATGGCCTCAACCCTGGTTTTTGCAAGTTCTGTTTTTTCAATAAGATCTGCGCGCTCAGCAACCAGGCTATCTTGCTGAGAGCGTAGTGAGCTGTTTTCATCCTTGAGCTGTGCACAGGCTCGTATGAGTTCCTCTACACGGACTTCGAGTTTTTTCAGATCGAACTCCATGGTATTGCTGTCTGTTATTTTATTCATAGGCCAAATATAGAGCGCTCCAAGGGTAGGCGTCAAAATTAATTTGCATTTTTGAGCACCAAGGTGTTCGTCCGGCAAAACGCAACAACGCAGTAATATCAATATCTTTCAAGTTGTTGCAACGCAGCTGGCCGAGATAGATTGGTGAGCAGAAATGTGAATTAGTTTTGATCCCTACCCTTAGCAGTGGGTCAACGGTTTAGATGAGTGTTATCATTATATGCGCATCCTGACAGGATGTAAGTTATTCCTGAGCCTCTACAGGTGATGGGCATTTTCCACTAAGACCTGAATTACACCCCGATATGCCTGATTTTGAAACCATTGAACGACAACTTGGTGCGGCAAAAGTAGACCTAAACCCCGCTGAAACGCAGGGATTACTATGTGGACTGCTGTGTCATTCAAAAGGAGATGCACGAGGTATATGGCTCAATGAGCTGCTGGATGAGGATCTGCCATCAGCCTCACTTAAAAAGCTGCAAACAGTTCTGGATAAGATCTATTCCAGAACTAACGAAGCCATGAATGACCAGGAATTTGGTTTTGAACCGCTACTGCCACACGACAAATGCTCAATCTCTGAGCGCAGTCAGGCGCTGAGCAGCTGGTGTCAGGGATTTTTGTATGGACTGGGGCTGTCAGCAAAAAGCATTGAAAAAAAATTATCCGACCTGGGGCAGGAGGCGTTAAGGGATCTGACAGAAATCACTCGCATGGACACTGAGTTAGTTGAAGAGAGTGATGAGAATGAGGCGGCATTTGTTGAGTTGCAAGAGTTTTTGCGGGTCGTTGTTATGACCATCTATACCGACCTCGCTATACAACGGGAAGCCCATTAATGACCTCAGCAGAGTTTAAACGCCGCCGTCGGCAGCTGATGCGCATGATGGGGCCAAACAGTATTGCCATACTGCCATCAGCCCCTATCGCAGTGCGTAATCGCGATGTTGATTACCATTATCGCTCAGACAGTGATTTTTATTACCTCACCGGTTTTCCCGAACCTGAAGCGGTGGCGGTATTAATCCCCGGCCGCAAGCAGGCAGAGTATGTCCTCTTCTGCCGTGAGAGCGATAAAAAGAAAGAGATGTGGGATGGCGCACGTGCAGGTCAGGAAGGCGCTTGTGAACAGTACGGAGCAGATGACTCTTTTCCAATTGGTGATCTAAACGACATCCTGCCCCGCATGCTAGAACAGTGTGAGCGAGTCTTCTATGCCATGGGCTGCAACCCTGAGTTGGATAAGCAACTGGGTGAGTGGGTTAATGAACTGCGCAATGCCTCACGTTCCGGTCTGCATGGCCCATTGGAATTTGTGGCGATAGACCACTATCTGCATGATATGCGGCTCTACAAAAGCCGCTCTGAGATTAAGGCAATGCGCACAGCTGCCAAAATCTCTGCCAAAGCCCACCAACGGGCAATGCGTGCCTGCAAGCCAGGCATGATGGAGTATCAATTAGAAGCTGAAATTATCCATGAATGCGCACATTTGGGCGCACGATTCCAGGCTTATCCAGCTATCGTTGGCGGTGGTGGTAATGGCTGTGTTCTGCACTACATTGATAACAAAGATGAACTGAAAGATGGTGATCTGGTATTGATTGATGCTGGCTGTGAGTATGATTACTATGCCTCTGATATCACTCGTACCTTTCCAGTAAACGGCATCTTTAGTGAAGCACAGCGTGAAATTTATGAACTGGTGTTGGCCGCACAAGAGGCAGCCATTGCACAAGCAAAGCCTGGCAATCATTGGGATGATCCACATCAGGCAGCAGTTAAAGTAGTCACCAAGGGGCTGGTTGAGTTGGGTCTTCTGAAAGGCTCCGTGCCTAAACTGATTAAAGAAAAGGCCTACGGCAAATACTACGTACACAGCACCGGCCATTGGCTAGGCATGGATGTACATGACGTGGGTGACTACAAGATTGATGGCGAGTGGCGGCAACTCGAACCAGGCATGGTATTGACGGTAGAACCGGGCATCTATATTCCAAAAGGCACTCGGGGTGTTGCAGCCAAATGGCGCAACATCGGTATTCGCATTGAAGATGATGTATTGGTGACCAAAGATGGCCCGGATGTATTGACCAAAGATGCACCCAAAACAGTTGAAGAGATTGAATCACTGATGGGAAAATCACGTAAATGACAATGAAGACAGTATTGAATGACCAGCATCGAGCCTTGGGTGGGCGCATGGTCTCTTTTGCCGGCTGGGATATGCCAGTGCACTACGGTTCGCAGATGGAGGAGCATCATGCTGTGCGCCAGACTGCAGGCATGTTTGATGTCTCACATATGCTGGTAATAGATCTTGCCGGTGAGCGTACCCGCTCTTTTCTGCAATATCTGTTGGCCAATGATGTGGCTCGCCTCAAGGCTTCGGGCAAAGCACTCTACAGCTGCATGCTGAATGAACAGGGTGGCGTGATTGATGACCTGATTGTCTACTATTTTCAGGATGACGCATTCCGTATGGTGGTCAACGCTGGCTGTGCAGATAAGGATCTGGCCTGGATCCAACAGCAGGCAGCGTCTTTCGACGTAACAATTACACCACGACGTGATCTGGCTATGATCGCCGTGCAGGGGCCACAGGCACGAGACAAAACACTACCGTTGTTTTCATCTGAGTTGGCAGAAGCGGCGGCTGAGCTATCGGTATTTCACGCAGCTACTGTAGATGACTGGTGTGTGGCACGCACTGGTTATACCGGCGAAGATGGTTTTGAGATTATGCTGCCCGAAGCCGAGGCTCCTGTTTTATGGCAGGCACTGACTGATGCAGGTGTTGCACCTTGCGGTCTTGGGGCAAGAGATACACTACGCCTTGAGGCAGGGATGAATCTCTACGGCTCAGATATGGATGAAGAGTGTTCTCCACTAGAAGCCGGTCTTAACTGGACGCTGGCCTGGGAACCTGAGACACGCAATTTTATTGGTCGCAAGGCACTTGAAGCAAAGCGCAACGCCACCGACAATAAGCGCTTTATTGGATTACTGCTGGAAGGTCGCGGAGTGTTACGCAACCATCAGAAACTGTTTTCTGATGGTGTAGAGATTGGTGAAATAACATCCGGTGGTTTTGCACCCACCTTACAGCGTTCTATTGCATTGGCGCGGGTAGAACCAAATATGGGTGAAAGCTGCACAGTAGAGATCCGAGGTAAGCAGGTGCCTGCAAAGGTGGTACAGCCGCCGTTTGCACGTAAGGGTAAGGCTTGTATTAATTTAGAGGGGGATAAATCATGAGTGAAGTTCCAAACGAATTAAAATATTGCAGCAGCCATGAGTGGGTCAGCAGTGTGGATGACGGCGTGGTCACCATCGGTATTACCGATCATGCACAGGATCAACTGGGTGATCTGGTCTTTGTTGAGTTGCCGGAAGTTGGGCAGGCGCTTGAGCTGAAGGGCGAGTGTGCTGTTGTCGAATCAGTCAAGGCTGCATCAGATGTCTACAGCCCGGTTAGCGGTGAGGTGGCTGAGATCAATGAGGCGCTGATGGATTCACCCGAATTGGTTAATGATGATCCCTATGGTGATGGCTGGCTATTCAAGATCCGCCTGGCAAATGAGGCCGAACTGGATAATCTGCTGGATGCAGATGGTTACCGAGCAGCTGCTGACGCCTGATACAGATAGCGAAATCTTTTATGCCCTTTATACCCCATACCGAAGACGATGTTCGCGAGATGCTGGCCACCATTGGTGCACCAGATATTGAAGCACTCTTCGATGAGATACCCGCTGCCCTTCGCTGCGGCAAGCTGAAGAAACTGCCACAAGCCATGTCTGAGATGGAGGTGGCCGGACTGATGTCCGCCCGCGCCGATCAGGATGGGCAGCCCGTCTGTTTTATAGGTGCTGGCGCCTACGACCACCACATACCTGCTGCTGTATGGCAACTTGCCAGCCGTGGTGAATTTTATACCGCCTATACCCCTTATCAGGCTGAAGCCAGCCAAGGCACCTTGCAGGTGCTGTATGAGTTCCAATCCATGATGGTCGCATTGACCGGCATGGATGTCTCTAATGCATCGCTCTATGATGGTGCCACCGCACTGGCTGAAGCAGTACTGATGGCAGTGCGAGCCAATCGAAAATCCAAATCACGCAGGATATTGATGCCACGCAGTCTGCATCCAGCCTATCGCCGTGTGGTACAGGCTATGGTTGAGAGCCAGGGTATCGAACTGGTGGAACTGCCATTTGATCCGACAGGCGGGCATACAGATCCTGCAACTCTGACCGCATTTGATGGGCAGGATATCGCAGCACTGGTCATCCCTCAGCCCAACTACTTTGGTGTATTGGAAGAGGTGGATGCACTCACCAATTGGGCGCATGCCAACAAGGCGCTGGCTATTGCCGTGGTCAATCCGGTGGCATTAGCTGTGCTCAACCCACCTGGAGAGTGGGGTGAGCAAGGCGCGGATATCTGCTGCGGCGAGGGGCAGCCACTGGGGGCACCACTCTCATCCGGTGGGCCATATTTTGGTTTCATGTGCTGTAAGCAACTGCTGGTTCGGCAGATGCCGGGGCGCATTGCGGGTTGTACGCGCGACCTTGAAGGCAAAGTGGGCTACACCTTGACATTGCAGGCACGCGAGCAGCATATTCGCCGCTCCAAGGCGACTTCCAATATCTGCACCAATCAGGGGTTGATGGCCACAGCAGCAACCATTCATATGGCATTGCTGGGCAGTGATGGCCTGGAACGGGTTGCAGCGGCCTGCCATGCCAATACCCAAAAGCTGACGCAAAAACTGACTTCGATTGAGGGTGTTGAGCCGCTCTTCAATCGCCCGGTTTTTCATGAGCAGGTGCTGCGCCTCCCTATCTCTGCGGATGGAGTGTTGGATCAACTCTCTGCGATGGATGTTTTGGGTGGGCTGGATCTGAGTCGTGACTACCCAGAATTGGGCGATGCCATTCTGGTCTGTGCTACTGAAAAGCGGGTAGAGGCAGAGATGGACGATTTCCAGCAAAAACTAAAGATGATTTTGACATGTTGATTTACCAGCAATCCCGCACCGGTCGACGTGCAGCTGCCCAGGCTCCGATAGAGAAAGGCGATCTCTCCGACATCCCAGAAGCTTTCCGCCGCAAACAGCGGGCCGATCTGCCAGAGGTCTCAGAGATGCAGGCGGTGCGCCACTATACGCGCCTGTCACAGCTGAACTTCTCTATCGATACCCAGTTCTACCCACTGGGCTCATGCACCATGAAATACAACCCCAGGGGGTGCAACTCTCTGGCCATGCTGCCCAAGTTTTTGGCGCGTCACCCGGAGGCCCCAGCCGATCATAGTCAGGGCTTTATGGCTTGCATGTACGAGTTACAAGAGATGCTGAAGGAGGTCACCGGCATGCAGGCGGTCTCACTCAGCCCTGCAGCAGGTGCTCAGGGTGAATTTGCCGGGGTGGCGATGATTCGCGCTTACCACAACGCCAAAGGCGATACGGCGCGTACCGAGATTCTGGTGCCCGATGCGGCCCACGGCACCAACCCGGCTTCAGCAGTGATGTGCGGCTATAAGGTACGTGAGATCCCCAGCGGGCCGGATGGTGATGTGGATGTCGATGAGCTACGTAAGGTGGTCGGCCCACAGACCGCAGGCATCATGCTGACCAACCCCTCTACCCTGGGTGTGTTTGATCGCAAGATCGAAGAGATCGCCAGTCTGGTGCATGAGGCGGGGGGCCTGCTCTATTACGATGGCGCTAACCTCAATGCCATTCTTGGCAAGGTACGGCCGGGCGATATGGGTTTTGATGTTATCCATGTCAATCTGCATAAAACCTTCTCCACCCCACACGGCGGTGGTGGACCGGGTGCAGGCCCTGTCGGTGTAAGCAAGCGCCTGCAACCTTATCTGCCAGTACCCATGGTGGCACATGATGGAGAGCAGTACTGCTGGCTAACAGAGGCAGACTGTCCTGAAAGTATTGGTCGCCTATCAACCTTTGCCGGTAATGCGGGAGTGCTGCTGCGCGCCTACATCTATGCCCGCATGCTGGGCGGCGAGGGTATGGAACGGGTGGCCGAATACTCGACCCTGAATGCCAACTACATGTTGAAGCGCCTTACAGATGCAGGGTTTGATGCCGCCTATCCTGAGCGCCGTGCTACTCATGAGTTTATCCTGACCCTGCACAAGCAGGCCAAGCAGCTTGGTGTGAATACCATGGATTTTGCCAAGCGGCTGCTGGATTATGGTTTCCATGCACCGACCACATACTTTCCGTTACTGGTACCGGAATGCCTGCTGATTGAACCAACAGAGACTGAAAGCCGTGAAGAGCTGGATGGTTTTATCGAAGCTCTCTGCAGCATCAAGCAAGAGGCAGAGGAGAACCCAGAACAGGTAAAAGGCGCACCCTACAATCTGCCAGTCAAAAGACTGGATGATGTGCGGGCAGCACGTGAGTTGGATCTGGCTTGGAAGTCAGATAACGACTAACCACAAAACATATAACTTAAATCTAGGAAAATATAATGTCAGCACTGATCTGCGGCTCCTTCGCGTTTGATACCATCATGGTGTTCCATGACAAGTTCAAAAATCACATCCTGCCTGAGCAGGTGCATATCCTGAATGTCTCCTTTCTGGTACCGGATCTGCGGCGTGAATTTGGTGGCTGTGCCGGTAATATTGCCTATAACCTGCAATTGCTGGGCGGTGAAGGTAAAGCAATGGGTACGGTCGGCACTGATTTTTCACCCTATGCAGACTGGATGAGCCAGCAGGGCATGAGCCTGGATCATCTGCGAGTGATTGAAAATAGCTACACTGCGCAGGCCTATATCACAACGGATCAGGATGATAACCAGATTACAGCCTTTCATCCGGGCGCCATGAATTATGCTCATGAGAACAAGGTCTCCGATGCGCCCGAGACTACCATCGGGCTGGTCTCTCCTGACGGACGCCAAGGCATGATTGAGCATGCCGAGCAGTTTGTTGAAGCGGGCATACCTTTTATCTTCGATCCCGGCCAGGGCATGCCAATGTTTAATGGCGATGATCTGATGCGCTTTGCCGAACAGGCCGACTGGTTGGCTTTCAATGACTACGAGTGGCAACTGATGCAGGATCGTACCGGCAAGAGTGCCGAAGAACTGGCTCAGTTGGTGCAGGCAGTTATTGTGACCCGTGGTGGCAAAGGCTCCACTATCTACACCAAAGACAAAACCTATGATATTCCTCCTGCCCCAGTCAGTTCAGTGGAAGACCCAACCGGCTGCGGCGACGCTTACCGTGCTGGGCTGCTCTATGGCTTGATGAATGATCTGAACTGGGATATCACAGGCCGTATCGCCGGGTTGATGGGAGCCATCAAGATTGAACAGGCAGGCACTCAGAACCATACGTTCAAACTAGATGAGTTCAAGGCACGCTATGAGTCCGCTTATGGCTGCACTTTCCTAGGATAAAATCATGAGTGGACATTTCAATGAATCAGGGTTTGTGCCGCTGAATATTGCTGTGCTGACTATCTCTGATACCCGAACGGAAGAGACCGACAAATCAGGTCTCATCCTCAAAGAGCGCGCAGAAGAGGCAGGCCACACTGTGGTTGAAAAGGCCATTGTAAAAGATGATATCTATGAGATGCGCGCCACCTTCTCCCGCTGGATTGCAGACCCTGATGTGCATGCCGTAATCAGCACGGGCGGCACAGGCATCACCGGGCGCGACAGCACCCCTGAGGCGATAGCTCCCCTGTTGGAAAAATCGATAGAAGGGTTTGGCGAGCTATTTCGTGCTATCTCATTGGAAGAGATCGGCCCTTCAGCCATCCAGTCACGGGCCATTGCCGGACTGACCAATCAGACACTCATTTTCTGCGTGCCAGGTTCAAGTGGGGCCTGTAAAACAGCTTGGGATAAGATCCTCAAAAGTCAGCTGGACCACCGCACACATCCCTGTAATTTCGCCCAGATGTTTCGGGCCTAAAGCTCAACTTAGGCCCCATTGCCTGCCAGGACTATCGACTCATAGTTTTATATTGAGCGTGTTGGAGTCTGCTCCTTGCACGGGGTTTTTGATTATAGCCAGCATACACACCCAGCTGCATTACCCAGGATAACCGTTCCTTAAACCAGGGAAAGGCCTTGTTTTTGCTTGGTAACCATGCAAATAAAGTGGTATCTTTGCTCGAAGATAGCTATGCGTATGGTCAAGAATAACTGCGGTAGGCGCGGGTTGCGATGAAAAAAATTTGGATTTTAATGGGTGCTCTGTTGTTTGTTTTTACTGCATTGCCGACTCATGCAGCCTATGTTGAGCTGAACTCTGGTGCTTATGCAGGGTACTTTGGTGCAGTTGGCTCTGGCAGAGGAATCGGTTTCCAGGCTGATGCATCTTTTACCGTCGACTCAGTGGGCATCTACGGCAGCCTTACCCAGGAGTCCTTTGACGTCGTCATCTTCAGCAGCACCGATGGCAATCAAGCCAATTCTATATTGACTAGCAGCACCGCTGTAGTGGGCGGCACAGGTATCGGTTGGAATGATATCAGCATCAACTATAGCTTTAATGCGGGCGACTACTATGTATTGAACTGGCGCCCCACCAATATAAGTACAGATGCCTGGGGTGCAGCTGCCTTTTATCGTGATTCTGTATTACCTGCCTCCATTGGGGGAGGTGATTTGGTTACCCTGATTAACGGAGTGGAAGGCTTTGGAGCTGAAAATTTTTCCAATACCCTTCATCCTAATCTGCGCATTAACACCGTTGTTAGTGCAGTGCCTATCCCTGCTGCCGTTTGGCTGTTTGGCTCCGCATTAGTTGGGCTTTTGGCTTTCTCTAGAAGGCAACACAGCTTAGCCTGATATCCCCAGGCTTAAGAGAGCATAGTAAAAGCATATATAGCTGCTCTTGCCCTCATTGTGCTACTGCATCATTAAAGATGCAGCACTACGCCTACCCCTCCTAACCCACAGTACCCTCCCGGATTCTTTGCAAGATATTGCTGATGATACTCCTCAGCATAATAGAAGGTTGGCGCCTCTATTATCTCAGTAGTAATCGCGTTATATCCTGATTTTTTAAGCGCTGTCTGGTAGCTTGCCTTACTCTCTTCAGCACCTTCAAGTTGCTCTAGAGTGTGACAGTAGATGCCAGAACGGTACTGCGTACCGGTATCATTGCCTTGGCGCATTCCTTGAGTGGGGTTGTGGGATTCCCAGAAGATCTTTAACAGTGATGCATAGCTGATGATATTAGGATCATAGACCACAAGCACAGCTTCATTATGACCCGTCATACCACTGCAGACTTCCTGGTAAGTGGGGTTGGGGGTATATCCTGCCACATAACCCACAGCAGTAGCATAGACTCCTTTCACTACCCAAAAACAACGCTCAGCACCCCAGAAGCAACCCATCCCAAACAACGCCTGCTCCATCTCTTTTGGGAAGGGCGGCTTGATAGCGTTGCCATTAACATAGTGGGTACCACTAATTGACATAAGACCATCCCGTCCAGGCAATACTTTGTCTGGTGTGGGCAGCTTAGATTTTGATCCTAATAGCATTATATTGTCGTCACTGAGAATGAGTCTGGGCGAGCAATCACCAGGCTTAATAACTATAGTAGATGAAGTGTTAGTGATGCTATGGGGAGATAAAGAAAAGCGCTTGGATGCACTTTAAATCTCAGCTGGCCAAGCGCTTCAATCGGCACCTCCCAAAACCATGGTCACAACTTATATAGTATCTATATTAAACAGAGGCACCTATGTAAAATGAAAGCACAAAATGCCAGCCGCTAAAGTTTATGCTAAGGTTTATCTTGTAATGCAGGGGTTAAGTTGCTCAAATTTCTATATATTAGTTGTTATGAGCTACTATGTAGAGATAAGGGTGACAGCGTTGTTGAATTGATATGTGCGATTGCTAAAAAATGTCTAAAAACTGCATAAAACCCAGTCAGCTTTGTGTTGGTCTGTATGTTCAGTTGGATCTGTCGTGGATGCAGCACTCATTCATGTCGAGCAATTTTAAAATAAAAAATGAAAAACAGCTGGCCGATCTAAAAAAACTGAAGCTATCTGAGATTAAATATGACCCTTCCCGCAGTGATGTAGAGCCACTCCCTCTTGAGCAAAAAGCAGAGATCGTTCCTGACGTCGATCCTGACCTCGAGGCTGAAGCTCAGGCTGAGTTAGAGGCGGCAAAAAAAGAGGCGAAGCAGGCGCGCGTCAAAAAGATGAAAGAGCGGACGGTGCGCTTGAATAAGTGTGAAAAAGCCTATGCAGAGACAGCCTCCACTTTGCGAAATGTGATGCGTAATATCATGTCACAACCTAAGGCTGCTGTTGAGGATGCAGAGGTAATGGTTTCAGGTATGGTGGGGTCTCTAATGGAAGACCAGGAAGCCACCATGCATCTGGTTAATATGAAAGGAAAGAGTGAAAGCACCTATTTTCATGCTATCAACGTGACCATTCTGGCATTAATGCTGGGCAAGCAACTGGGACTGGATAAACAACAGATGGAGGATCTTGGAACAGGGGCACTGTTTCACGATCTTGGCTACAGCGAGATTCCAGATAAGATTCTGTTAAAGAAAGAGGCCTTAAATAGGGCTGAGTTAAATTTTTTTCAAATGCATCCAGAGTATGGTGTACGTCAGGCTGAGCAGATCGGCACTATTCCATCTGAAGCAGTAAGAGTCATTGAGCAGCACCATGAGATGATTGATGGAAGTGGATATCCAAAGGGGTTAAGAGAACATCAAATTTCAGAGCTTGCCCAGATTGTTGCTATTGTGAATGCTTACGACAATCTGTGTAACCAAAAAGATGCCAGCAAGTCCTGCTCACCTTATGAAGCTATCTCTATTCTTTTTGCTAAAGAGAAACATAAGTTTAATAAAAAGAAGATAACGCTGTTTATTTCCAACATGGGGGTCTATCCCCCCGGAACTGTGGTCAAGTTATCAGATGAGACCATAGCCGTTGTTATGTCGATCAATCCAAATGCATTGCTATCACCCAAAGTAATGCTCTACGATCCCGAAATCCCTTGCTCTGAAGCATATATCCTAGACCTGCATGAGGAGGGGCTTAAAATTATTGATAGTATTCGCGTGAGTAACCTGCCAGAAGAGATACGCAATTATTTTAATCTGGGTGATGCTGTTAATGTATTTATTGATTCCAAGTAACAATTTTTAAACACAGCAGGTGCAAGTAACTGGATGCACTTTTTCTATTTGTAACCAAAAGGAACTGCAATAATGAAACGCTATACTGCAACACTACTTTGTCTGCCACTCTTGTTACTTTCATTGGTGGGGTGCGCGCCAGAGGTGGGAAGCGACGGATGGTGCAAGGCTATGAATGAGAAGCCAAAAGCTGATTGGAGTGCAAATGAAGCTGGCGATTATGCAAAACACTGCATCATGAAGTAAGGCCGAACTTATAAAAATTTGGGGAG
>Ga0316190_10000464_pt1 | contig 27971 bp, 30 predicted proteins | sample Eddworburrow2_MG_FD_204929 | JGI IMG/M metagenome (GOLD analysis project Ga0316190, IMG submission 204929) | Coastal sediment microbial communities from Maine, United States - Eddy worm burrow 2 | ecosystem: Environmental > Aquatic > Marine > Coastal > Sediment | place: USA: Maine | collected... | reverse complement strand
GGCGTGAAATTGCAGATAGTAGTATATACCCAGCCATAGACATTGAATCTTCGATAAGTCGAATTATGACAGACATAGTAGACTCAAATGACCTGAAATTGGCAAGATTATTCAAGGAAATTTATTCGAAATATACCAAAAATCAGGATCTCATCAATGTTGGTGCTTATCAACATGGGAGCAATGCCGAGATAGATCTCGCAATTTCATGTTATCCAAAACTTATTGAGTTCATTAAACAGGATATTGATGAAGCTTCGAGCTATGATGAGAGTGTGGCTGCTTTAAGAGATCTTATCGCATCATTCAGTGAAGTAATTGATAGAAATATTACTAATAATACACATGAAGCGAATTGATAGAATTATCACTCTTTTTTATGAGGAAGAAAGCAAGGTATGTGCTGAAATGAATTCTTGCCAGGACTACTATTCTGAGCAGCTACGAATACTAAATGACTTGCATGAATACGAACGTGAATATAAAAAGAATCACACTGCAATTTTATCATCAGGAATCACAATTGAGCGAATAAATAATTTCAATAACTTTATGGCGCGTCTTAAATTAACTATTAAACAACAGTCGTTAAATGTTGAGTCTGCTCAAGCAAAATTAGAATGTGTTCGAATGAAGTGGCAAACAGCAATGAAAAGGCGAAAAATGCTTGATAAATTAAATACACGACTTGATACGAAGAGCAGAATAAAAGACCTACAATATGAACAAAAGGAGCTAGATGAGTCGGTGTCGGCCATGTTTTATCTAAAGAAGCATGATTAACATTTATCTGCCATCTTGACTCAAGAATATCGCAGGTAGATTCACTGTGAGATGATTTTGGCATAATAATTGCTGTTAGTGATGTATGTTGATTACTATACTTACTTTACAGCTATGAGTATGCAGGCTGCTACATTGCTAAATGTGGCTATGTTTGATGCTGCAGCTATTCCCAATATTTCGGGTAGCGCCAATAATATATATAATAATCAAGTAGATACTGTCGCATCCGCGCAATTTGATGATCTTTTTGCGCCGATGCTGTTCGGGGATACCACTCAGCCAGTTGCACCAGTTGTTCCTGCCTTATTGTCAGATCTTACTGCTGATAACAAGATATTGCCGGAAACTGGCAACAATTTGCCATTCGGGCTCGTTAACAAGCTCCCGCTTGATAGAGTTCAAGCAGATCCAGCCCTACTGCAGCTGACAGCCGATGGTGAGCCATTAGATTCGGTGCTACCTGATAGTGCTGAGTATAATGATTTTGCATTTACGCTGGCATTATCGCCGCAGGAACAAAGAGCTGTGGCTACCAAGTCTATAGACGACAATAACCTTGTTAAAGGCATGGGATATAACCAGTATGAAACTATGTCGAGAATACAGCCACAGCTAAATACAGAGAAAAATCCCTTAAACGGCAGCTTTGACGAAAATAGTGCTTACGAGGAGATGCCGGAGTGGCTAAGTAAACAACAAGGTGTTCCTGAGCCTAAGTCACAGTTATTGTCGCCAGCCGTAGATATTGAAAAATTTGCAGTCCAATATCATCAATCAAAACTTATTAAAGCAGGTCAAAAGGCTGATAGCTTGCGGGCTCTTACCGAGGTGACCTCGAAGACGAGTGATAGCCAGGTAATTTCTCTATCTGGCATGAGTAGTGCCATACATGATACCAAACCAGTTAGCCAATTAATATTGCCGCAACCTGTAACCAGTCCTCAGTGGGCAAATGATTTTAGTGACCGAATTAGATGGTTGTTAAACAATAATCTACAAAAGGCTGAATTGAGCCTGAACCCCAAGAATTTGGGTTCGATAGATGTGACAATAACCGTGACTAATGATCAAACCAGTATTCACATAGCGGCGCAAAACTCAGTAGCCAGAGATACAGTAGAAAATTCACTAGGAAGGTTACGTGATATACTTGAAAGCTCAGGTGTAAACCTGGGTGATGTAGATGTCTCGCAGCATTCTAGAGATGATGACAGATCATCTCAACATGAAGAGACAGCTCATTATGATACGTCATGTGATGACGATACTTCTGTAATGACCACAGCCAACCTGGAAGTACCTGGTATAACTCATCGTTTGATAGATTATTACGCCTAGGCTCCCGCCGTTTAACCGTTAACGCCATAGTATTTGTGGCGGCACCTTATACATAAGCTGATTTGTAGTTCATAAGCCTGCCATTATGATTTCCGGTCGTGATCAATTTGAACTATTTAATAACTTGCCCTGCCTTATAATCGTCAATTTTGTGACAGATAAAATTAGTGCCAATATAACCTATTGATAATATAGATAATTATATTAATTTTTCCAATGGCATGAGCATTGCATAGTTTTGGGCGTGGAATAACTGTGAACAGTTCAGAGGAAAGTTCAATGGCAGCTGACGACTTAACAAATGAAGAACGTGATACCACGGTAGCAAAGAAAGGGAACGGTGTCGTGAAAATAATACTTATAGTACTTGTAGTCCTTGTCCTGGTTATTGCAAGCATTGGAGCCACTCTGTTTTTTGCGGGTGTGATTGGTGGCTCAGGTAAGGCTGAGCATGTGGAGCAAAGTGTTGATCAAAATCAAGGTGAAAAAGCAGCTCGGAAAAAAAGTAGTGTCAATAAAATACCAGTCTATTATGCATTTGAGCCAGCATTCGTGGTCAATTTTAATGATGGAAAAAGTATTCGATATCTCCAATTAAGTATTGAAGTAATGACATATGACGAATTAGTAGTTGAAGATATTAAAATTCATATGCCAGTTATTCGCAATAACTTAATTATGATGCTTAGTAACCTCAATTACGAAATCATTAGCACAGTAGCGGGTAAGAGAAAATTACAGGATGAAGCGTTAACAGAAATCAAGTCCATACTTCTAGATAAGACAGGTAAAGAAGGTGTTGAAGAAGTATATTTTACCGGCTTTGTAATGCAGTAATATCATGTCTGTTAATGATTTATTGACACAAGATGAAATTGATGCCCTTTTGCATGGGGTATCTTCTGGTGACGTAGAAACTGAATCAGATGTTCCAGTAGATGAATTCGGTGCATCAGAATATGATTTTACAAGTCAGGATAGAATTGTTCGTGGAAGGTTACCCACACTTGAAATGATTAATGAAAGGTTTGCGCGCCACCTCAGGATTAGTATGTTTAATATGCTAAGGAAAACTGCTGAAATATCAGTGGGTGGTGTGCAAATGTTAAAATTCGCGGAATATGTGCACAGCCTTTTTGTGCCTGCAAGTTTGAATTTGGTGAAAATGGAACCGCTACGTGGTACCGGGCTCGTAGTATTTGATCCTAAAATGGTATTTGGGCTTGTGGATAATTTCTTTGGTGGTGAAGGGAGGTTCCACGCTAAAGTAGAAGGGCGTGAATTTACACCCACCGAACAAAGGATTATTCAAATCATGCTTAAGACAGTATTTTCTGATCTTGTTGAAGCATGGAATCCAGTGATGGCATTGAACTACAAATACATAAATATGGAAGTTAATCCACATTTTGCAAATATTGTATCACCAAGTGAAGTTGTAGTTGTTTCTACATTTCATGTGGAACTTGAAGGTGGCGGTGGTGATATACACATTACCATGCCATATTCGATGATAGAGCCTATTAAGGATATTCTGGATGCCGGCGTGCAGAGTGATCTTGCCGAGCTTGATGAGCGCTGGATTCATTCTCTCAGAAAAGAAATACTGGGTGCCGAGATAGAGTTAAGTAGTACTCTGTCAAAGGTGGATATGTCACTTCGGAGCATACAGGATCTGAAAGAAGGGGATATTATTCCAATTGATATTCCTGATGAGATCATACTTAGAGTGGAAAATATACCTGTATTTCAGGGGGCTTTCGGTACGTCTGATGGTAAATGTGCAATAAAAATATCTAAGTATGTTGCAGAAAGAGAAGAAGAGTTTCAGTTAGGACAGGAGAATTAGCATGAATGATACTACAACTGAAAATGATGATATTGGGGATGACTGGGCGGCAGCTCTTGAGGAGCAGTCAGAATCAAATAGCGAAAAGTTCGAGTCAGCAGAGTTCGATAATTTAACAAATGAAAGCTCTGTGACAATGGCTGACCGCAGTCTTGATATGATTCTTGATATCCCAGTCACGATGTCAGTAGAAATCGGGCGAACAAAAATAAATATAAATAATCTACTGAAACTTAACCAAGGCTCGGTAGTTGAACTCGATAGGTTGGCTGGAGAACCTATGGATGTTGTCGTTAACGGGACATTAATTGCTCATGGTGAAGTAGTTGTAGTTAATGAAAAATTTGGTGTCAGACTGACAGATATTGTTACTCCAACTGAGAGAGTAAGCAAGCTAAAATGATTATGAACAGGTTGATAATGATGTTCTTAATAACCTCACCTACTGCTGTGGTGGCAGAGGTTATTAATAAAACCTCAGAAATTACTACCTTGCCGTCAAGTCCAGTTGATGTCGGGTCTGTGTTTCAGGTTATTGCAGCACTTCTGGTTATTGTATTTTTAATATTGGCTATGTCCTGGATGTATAAAAAATATGGTGCATCTTATATAAGCCACAATTCTGGCTTAAAAGTTGTTAGTGCACTTTCACTTGGGGGTAAGGAGAAGGCCGTTCTTATACAGGTAGGGGATGAGCAGGTTCTTCTCGGTGTGTCTCCAGGTTATGTGAGAAAGATCCACGATGTTAATGAACCAATATCTGTAAATGAAAATTTCGCTGAAAATAATTTTATTGCCAAGCTCAATAAAGAAATTAGTAAAGTAGTAAATAAATGAAAATACTCTTTATGACATTTATTATTATGCTATTCCCATCATTAGCAGATGCGGCAGGATTGAGTGCATTAACGGTTAGTGAAAATGATGCCGGAGGGCAGACGTATACATTGAGCCTACAAGTGTTGGCTTTAATGACGATCCTCACATTGCTGCCTGCTGCATTGATGATGATGACATCGTTTACAAGAATTATTATTGTTCTGGCTATATTAAGGCAGGCGCTTGGTACTGCGCAGACACCGACTACTCAAACTCTGGTCGGCCTGGCTTTATTCCTGACTATGTTTGTAATGGCGCCAGTATTCGACAAAACATATACGGATTCAGTAAAGCCTTATCTTGACGATGATATTGAATTTGTTGATGCGGTTGGTAATGGCGCCAAGCATTTTAGAGGTTTTATGATGGCGCAGACACGAGAGTCAGACATCAATATGTTTGCAGGGATCTCAGGTACGGATAATATGGAAACTTATGATGATATTCCATTTTCTCTATTAGTGCCAGCATTTGTTACCAGTGAGTTGAAGACAGCATTTCAAATAGGATTTTTAATATTTATTCCATTTCTAATTATCGATTTGGTTGTGGCGAGTGTGCTCATGTCAATGGGTATGATGATGTTATCGCCACTTATTATTTCATTACCATTTAAGATCATGCTGTTTGTTTTAGTGGATGGTTGGGCCTTAATTATGGGAACGTTAGCTTCCAGCTTTTTTTGAGATATTGATATGACACCAGAAGCAATTGTTAGTATAGGTCAGGGGGCTATAGAAGTAGTCCTGGTCCTTATATCTATTCTTTTGATTCCGGCTCTGGGAGTAGGCCTTGTTGTTAGTATGTTTCAGGCCGCTACACAAATTAACGAACAAACTTTAAGTTTTATACCGAAATTATTTATTGTTTTTGCAGTTATATTGCTGGCCGGTAACTGGATGCTAGGGTTACTTACTAACTATACAAGCACGTTGATCAGTACAATACCTTCGTTGATAGGGTGATTGTCTAGGCATGGAAATAACTGACGAGCAACTACTGCGATTAGTAACCGGTTATGTATGGCCATTTGTTCGTGTATCTGCTTTTTTTATTGCGCTACCTATTATAAGTTCAGGAATTGTACCTACATATATAAAAGCCGGGTTGGCGATACTAGTTTCGTTTCTTGTTGCACCTGTGATCCCAGTGCAACCGGTTATCGACCCGTTTTCCCTATTGGGGTTAATTGTCACAGTGCAACAGGTGATTATAGGCCTGGCATTAGGCTTCATGATTAAGCTGGTATTTAGTGCTCTGGAGACAGGGGGCTATTTAATAGGGCAATCTATGGGGCTGGGATTTGCGCAAATGAATGATCCTGCCAATGGAATTACGGTCCCTGTTGTAAGTCAATTTTATACAGTACTGGCGACCCTTACATTTCTTATCATGAATGGCCATTTAATAATGCTAGAGGTTCTTGTAAACAGCTTTACTGTGATGCCTATTAACATTACCGGGCTTGGTGCAGATGGAATATGGCAGCTTATAAAGTGGTCAAGCTGGATATTCACAGGGGCAGTTATTATTGCGCTTCCTGCCGTCGGGGCTCTGCTATTGGTAAATATAGCATTTGGTGTGATGATGCGTGCGGCACCTCAGCTCAATATTTTTACTATAGGGTTCCCAATATCACTCATGCTTGGTTTGGCATTTATTATGCTTACACTCCCAGTATTCTCGAACCAATTTATGTATATTCTTGATAATACTATTATCGCCGCTACTAATCTTCTGAAGTAATCAACATGGCTGGTGATAACGGACAAGAACGTACAGAACAGGCAACGCCTAAGCGGTTACAGGAGGCGCGTGAAAAGGGTCAGATATCGAGATCAAGAGAGCTGTCTACTATGGCTGTCTTAATGACATCTGCTGCAGCAATGATTCTCACTGGAGAATCAGCTGTGTATAAGTTAATGGCTATAATGCATACGCAGTTTGATTTAACTATTGCAGATATTAAAGATACTGTGAATATTCTTGACAAATGTATGGAATTATTTTCGCAGGCACTGCTGGCAATATTACCCTTTATATTGATTGTCTTTGTATCTTCTATACTATCTCCCAACGCGGTTGGGGGATGGGTCTTTAGTGTTCAGTCGTTCGCTTTTAAGATTGAGAAGCTAGATCCTATAAAGGGGATTTCGAGGTTGTTCTCAATGAAAAGCCTGGTTGAATTGATAAAGGCATTGTTAAAATTCCTCATCGTCCTGGCTGTTTCAATTGCAATATTATATGGAAATATAAATGATATATTTGCAGTCGGCAATATGGATGTAAATGTTGCGATTAGTGAAATTACTAGCATGTTAGTCTGGTCATTTATGATTATCAGCAGTTCCATGATAGTTATCGCATTAATTGACGTTCCTTTCCAGATATGGGATCACTCCCGACAGTTGAAAATGACCCGTCAGGAAGTTAAAGAAGAATATAAACAAACAGATGGTAATCCGGAACTCAAGCGGCATTTGAAGGAAAGACAGCGTGAGCTAGCTCAGCGAAGAATGATGGAGGAAGTACCTAAGGCCGATGTGATTATAACAAACCCGACTCACTACTCTGTAGCATTACGTTATGATCAAGATTCTATGTCCGCGCCTGTAGTAGTAGCTAAGGGTAAAGATCTAATAGCATTCCAGATTAGAAACATAGCTAAAGTGAATGACGTTCCAATAATATCATCACCACCATTGTCTCGGGCACTCTATCATAGTACAGACCTGCAGCAGGAGATCCCGGCGGGATTATTCATGGCTGTAGCGCAAGTGCTTGCCTTTATCTATCGACTCAAGAATGGAGTTGATAATGACATATCTGAAGAATCACTTGTTGATATAGAAATCCCTGATGATCTTCGTAAAGACGAATAATTACGGCATATTATGTGCATAAATATATTTATATTTACCAATGGAGTGTCTCATGGCAGATGCTAACGTCATGACCTGGCAAAACTTTGCAAAAAGTGGTCTTATCGGTGCGCCGATATTATTGTTATCAATTCTGGCAATGCTTGTTGTACCGATGCCGGCAGTTATGCTTGATCTATTTTTTACGTTTAATATTACCCTGGCACTTATCGTTATTCTGTCAGGTATATATATTAATAGACCATTAGATTTTGCTGCATTCCCGACAGTTCTTTTGGTGGCTACCCTGCTTAGGCTGGCACTAAATATTGCCTCAACACGTGTTGTGCTTCTGGATGGACATACTGGTACAGATGCTGCGGGACATGTAATTGAGGCATTTGGAGACTTTGTGATTGGTGGTGATTATGCTGTTGGTCTCGTGGTCTTCGCTATTCTGGTAATAATTAATTTCGTTGTTGTAACCAAGGGTGCGGGTAGAATATCTGAAGTTACTGCGAGATTCACCCTCGATGCCATGCCAGGCAAACAAATGGCAATTGATGCTGACCTGAATGCAGGGGTTATATCTCAAGAGGAAGCTAAACGAAGACGATCAGAAATTGTCATGGAATCAGACTTTTACGGTTCCATGGATGGTGCGAGTAAATTTGTAAGAGGTGATGCTATTGCGGGTATATTGATCCTCTTTATTAATATTATTGGTGGTTTGTCTGTCGGTATGCTCCAGCATGATATGGAGTTTAGTCAAGCCATGCATAATTATACACTATTGACTATTGGTGATGGTCTTGTTGCACAGATACCATCACTATTATTGTCTACTGCCGCCGCAATTATGGTAACACGCGTTTCCAGTGAGCAGAACATGGGGCAGCAGATATTTACCCAGATGTTTTCTGATCCGCGTGTGCTTGGAATAACCGGGGCCGTCCTTGGGATTATTGGTGTTATCCCTGGAATGCCTAATATGGTATTCCTGTTGCTCGCAGTAATCTCGGGACTTGGAGCTTATTATGTCTATATGAAGGCCAAGGAGACAACTGTATCTGAATATATTGAGGAACCTGAACCTGCCAAGCAGGAAGAGGTTGAACAGGACCTGGACTGGTCAGATGTTAAACCAATCGATACAATTGGACTTGAGATTGGTTACCGGATCGTGCCGCTGGTAGATACCAAGCAAGGCGGGCAGCTGATGTCACGAATAAAAGGTATCAGAAGGAAGCTTACCCATGATATAGGTTTTCTGGTTCCATCAGTACATATTCGGGACAATCTTGAGCTCGAGCCTAATGTCTACCGTATTTTACTGTTAGGTGTACCTGTAGCGCAGGCAGAAATTCATCCAGAGCGTTTATTGGCTATCAATCCAGGTAATGCCTATGGGACTGTTGAAGGTATCGCTGGTTATGATCCTGCATTCGGGATGGATGCAATCTGGATTGAAGCCATCAATCGTGATCATGCACAGTCACTAGGTTACACAGTAGTAGATCCAAGCACAGTTATAGCCACGCATCTTAACCATGTCTTGCAAACGCACAGCCATGAACTCCTTGGGCGAGAAGAGGTCCAGCAACTGCTTGATTCACTTGCTGAGTCAGCTCCTAAACTGGTAGAGGGTTTTGTCCCGGATAACATATCACTTGGTCTGCTCCAAAGAGTGTTACGTAATTTGTTGGAAGAAGATATCTCTATCAGGGATATGCGTACCATTATTGAAATTCTTGCAACTGAATCAGCAATTAGTCAAGATCCTGACGCCCTCACGGCAGCTGTTCGTGTTGCACTAAAACGATCAATATTCCATAAAATCAATGAGTTATCAGGAGATCTATCCGTTATAACACTTGATAATGAACTGGAACGCATTTTGCAAGATGCAATGCAGACGCGAGAACAAACTGGTGTAGGTATAGAACCTGGTATGGCTGAAAAATTACACACGATGTTAGTAGAGAGTGCTCAAAAGATGGAAGCTGCTGGTATTAATCCGGTTTTGTTAGTCCCGCCATCTTTGCGTCAATTACTTGCTAAGTTTGTTAAACACTCAATTAACGGGTTAACAGTACTTGCATATAACGAGATTCCCGATAATAAACAGATTAAGGTCGTAGCAACAGTCGGGTCTAGTGTACCCGCGTAATCTGTAAAGGCTGAAAATAGCAATGAAGATAAAGCGATATTTTGCCAAGGATGTTAAAACAGCCATTCAAATGGTTAGAGATGAGCAAGGCCCTGATGCCGTAATTATGTCTAATAACAGACTGGATGATGGCGTAGAAATCATAGCGGCTATTGATTATGACGAGGAAATATTCTCTAGTAACAAACCTAATATAAAGTCCTTTTCCAACTCCTCGTATTCACGCGACATTGACAACAATGAAAAACAGGAAGAAGAAATTAAGACTCAAAATGAGCGGGTTGAAAAAATAGAACATCATCGCCCAATAGAGGCTTCCGCAATGGACGAATTAAAATCACAGATTGATGGAATTAAAGAAATGCTACAAGGGCAGATGGCCAGTTTTGCATGGTCAGATTTGAGTATAAAAAACCCGGTACATGCTCATGTAATAAAAAAACTTGTGAGCCTTGGTTTTAGTGAAAGCCTGAGTATAGATTTAGCACAAAAATTACCTGTTGATCGTGATGAGAAATATATATGGCGGCATGTTCTAGCAGAATTGGTAAATCGTGTGCCAGTTAAGGATAAAAATCTGTTAAGTACTGGTGGTATTGTCGCTCTGATTGGTCCAACCGGAGTTGGTAAGACTACAACAGCAGCAAAACTCGCTGCTAGTTATGCACTAAAACACGGAAATCGTAAGGTGGGTCTCATAACTATTGATAATTACAGAGTTGCAGCCTACGATCAATTAAAGGTCTATGGAAAGCTTATAGATATTCCAGTCAGATGTGCAGAATCTAATGCCGAATTGAGTACCATTCTTAATGACTATTATGATAAAGAACTAATAGTAATAGATACAGCGGGTTTAGGGCAATACGATAAACATAATACCGAACAGGCCGCTATCCTGGATCAGGACAGATTTAACGTTAAAAAATCCCTTGTCATCTCAGCGACAACTCAGAACAAAGCCATCAACGATATTATGAATTCATTTGAGTGTTATGCGCCGAATGATTGCATTATAACTAAAATGGATGAGTCACCATCACAGGGGCAAATTATTGATTCAATAATACTTAAAAATCTTCCTGTTTCCTTTATAACTGATGGGCAGCAGGTTCCTGAGGATATTCAACCAGCAGTTGCACATAATCTTATTAGTAGATGTGTGGCAACAGGTAGAAGGTCCGACTCAATACCATCAGATTTGATAATGGCGATGAATTATGGAGAGGCTGACATCAATGCATATGTATAAAAACCAGTGTAATGATCAAGCCGCAGGACTAAGAAGGATGTCTGTATCAAAGCCGGTCAGAGTAATAACTGTCACAGGTGGTAAAGGTGGTGTAGGTAAAACTAATATTTCAGCAAATATGGCGGTTGCACTTGCTAATAAAGGTAAGAAGGTTTTATTGCTAGATGCAGACCTTGGTCTGGCCAATCTGGATATAGTTCTTGGTGTAGAGGCTAAGTATAACCTGTCGCATGTTGTTAAAGGTGAAAAATCACTTAACGAAGTTATGGTAGAAGGGCCATCTGGTATTATGATAATACCAGCTTCTTCTGGTGTAGAAGAAATGGCTTCATTAGGGTATAGAGAGCATGCCGGCATCATAAGAGAGTTTAATAGTATTAGTTTTACGCCAGATATTCTGATTGTTGATTCAGCAGCTGGAATTGCAAACAATGTTGTTTCGTTTAGCAGAGCGTCACATGAGGTATTGGTAGTGGTTTGTGATGAACCTGCATCTATTACTGATGCCTACGCCCTTATAAAATTATTAGATAAGGAGCATGGCGTGAAAAAATTCAGGGTGGTTACTAATATGGTAAAAACACATGCAGATGGCCGCATTCTATTTAATAAGTTAATGAAGGTCACGGACAAGTTTTTAGATGTTACGCTAGATTATGTTGGAGCAATTCCTTATGACGAATTTATGAAGAAGGCCATACAGAGACAAAAACCAGTAGTAAATGCATATCCACGTTGTCCATCATCACTGGCTATTAGTAAATATATTGACAAACTGGATCAATGGCCTATTCCAACATCGCCTAGCGGGCATATTGAGTTTTTTTTCGAGAGATTGTTTTTCAGTAAAAATCAACTAACGGCACAAATGACATGAATAATCTTGCAATGTATGAGACTGACAAAAAAATGCTTAAAGAAAAAAACGAGATGGTAGAAAAATATGCTGGTCTTGTTAAAAGGATAGCCTACCACATAATGAGCAGGCTACCACCTAGTGTACAGGTAGACGACCTTATTCAATCAGGGATGATTGGACTCCTTGAAGCATCAAAAAATTATGATGCAGATCAAGGGGCTAGCTTCGAGACATATGCAGGAATAAGGATCAGGGGGGCTATGCTTGACGAGATTAGAAAGGGCGACTGGGCACCAAGATCTGTACACAGAAAGGCGAGGCAGGTGGCAGAGGCAGTAAGGAATATTGAAAATGCATCAGGGCGTGATGCGAGGGATCATGAGGTTGCCAAAGAGCTCGATATGAGTATCGAGGAATATCACAAAACGCTACAAGATGCGAGTGGTTGTCGGCTGCTAAGCTTTGAGGAAATGGGTACGGCAGATGACCACATTTCATCAAAGTCAATTGACCAGCTAGGGCCGTTTGAAGGTGTACAAAAAGATGATTTTAAACAAAGTCTGGCTGAGGAAATTAGTGGTCTACCTGAAAGAGAACGGATGGTTTTGACTTTATATTATGAAGAAGATCTCAATCTTCGAGAGATTGGGGCAGTTATCGGGGTCAGTGAATCCCGTGTAAGCCAGATTCACAGTCAGGCACTAATACGATTACAAGCCAGGTTAGGCCACTGGATAAATGACGAATAATAAGGGGAGGCAGTCTTGAATAAAGATATGAAAATATTGATTGTGGATGATTTTTCCACAATGCGGAGAATTATAAAGAATCTTCTGCGAGATCTAGGATTCAACAACACTCATGAAGCGGATGATGGCAATACAGCATTGCCGATGCTTCAGTCAGGCGGATTTGATTTCCTGATAACTGACTGGAATATGCCAGGTATGCAGGGGATAGATTTACTACGTGCTGTCAGGGCCGATGAGAAAATGGCAACATTGCCCGTTTTGCTTGTTACCGCGGAATCAAAGAAAGACCAGATTGTAATGGCTGCGGAAGCAGGTGTTAACGGCTACGTGGTTAAACCTTTTAATGCGGCAACGCTAGAAGAAAAGATTACTAAAATATTCGAAAGGATAGAAGCATCTAAATAAAAAGGAATCATGATGTCGCAGGTCATTAAATTCGATGATGAATATATAAGCATCGCCAAAAATATGGTTATTGCATTAGAGTCTGGAGATCATAAGGAGGCTAATAATCTACTGAACAAGCTAACAAATAAAAATGATTCTGTAATCTTCCAGGAGATCGGGAAGTTGACACGTGAGCTTCACGATACACTGGCTAGTTTTGAGGCAGATGTGAATATAGCAGATTTGGCTGAAAATGAAATACCCGATGCCAAAAAAAGGCTTAATTATGTTATAGAAAAAACAGACGAGGCTGCGAATACAACGCTAAATATAATAGAGAAATGCATGCCTGTGTGTGAGCAAATGGAGAAAGAATCAAGACAGATTAATGACGAATGGAAGAAGTTCATGTCTAAGGATATGAATGCGGATGACTTTAGGGCCCTGACAAAAAAACTATCAAAATATATTGAAAATAATGCAAGTGCATATCATGACGTAAAAACAGGTATGAGTGATATAACGCTGGCACAGGGTTTTCAGGATATAACTGGCCAGATTATTAAAAAGGTAATTAATCTAGTGCAGGAAGTTGAAGACAATCTTATTCGTGTTATTAAGGTTACTGGATCAATAAATGACAAGAATAAATCTGAAAAAGGCAAATTAGAAGGGCCGCAGATTCCTGGATTACATTCATCAGAGGCTGTGTCTGGCCAGGATGAGGTAGATGATATTCTTTCAAGTCTGGGTTTTTAAGGGTAATAACGATGGCTATTGATTTTAACGATGAAATACTTCAGGACTTTCTTGTAGAGGCAGGAGAGATTATCGAGCTTCTCGATGAGCAACTTGTCGAGCTGGAGAGAAATCCTGAGGATGTAGAATTATTGAATGCAATATTCAGGGGTTTCCACACCGTAAAGGGTGGTGCAGGATTTCTGGGTATAGAGGCACTGGTCGTTCTATGTCATCGTGCTGAGGATGTCTTTAATTTATTAAGACAGGGAGACCTAAAGGTTGATCAGAGCCTAATGGACGTTGTGCTTAATGTCCACGATAGATTGAGCTCGATGTTTGCATCTATAAATTCTGGCAATGATCCTGATCCAGCGGAGCAGTCATTAATAAATAAGCTCGAGGAATTCACGAATGCGGAATCTACCGTAGTTGACAATAATGAGGCGGACGTTGCTGAGGATGTAAGTCAGGAATCAAGGGCTAGTATAGATGAGGCAGGACCCGAAGAAATTGACAATAATATTACTGATGACGAATTCGAAGACTTACTTAATCGTTTACATGGGGCTGGTGCACCTACGTCGATAGAAAATGTTTCTGCAAATGATGCCGTAAAACCAGCCGCTTCAGATGAAGATATTACAGATGATGAATTCGAAAGTCTGCTAGATACCATGCATGGAACTTCCATACCTGGTAAAACTAACAATGAACCAGGGACAAAGGCTCAAGTAGATACTATTTCAGAAACACAATCTCAAGTCATCGATGAAGAGCATGCTCCAGAGGCAGAAGCCAAGTCTGTGGCAGAAATAAAAAAGAATGATAAGGATGCTGACAAATCAGCAACGCAACAGGAAACTACTGTGCGTGTCGATACAAGCAGATTAGACGATATCATGAATCTTGTTGGTGAGCTTGTGCTTGTCAGAAACAGGCTCTCGACTCTCGAATCAGCTGTAGTTAATGAAGATATGTCTGTAGCAGTCAGCAATCTAGATCTTGTTACATCTGATCTTCAGACTGCGGTAATGAAAACCAGAATGCAACCAATAAAAAAAGTATTTGGTAGATTTCCGAGGGTTGTCAGAGATTTGTCGCGCAGCCTTAACAAAGATGTTGAGCTGGTCATGGTTGGTGAGGAAACTGATCTTGATAAAAATCTTGTAGAGGCTCTGGCAGATCCATTGGTCCATCTGGTTAGAAATTCAGTCGATCACGGTGTTGAAATGCCAGATATAAGGGAGGCATCAGGTAAACCTAGGCGTGGAACTATTATACTATCGGCACAACAGGAAGGTGAGAATATTCTGCTTGCAATAACAGATGACGGTGCTGGTATGAATGCTGATGTCCTAAAAAATATTGCAGTCAATAAAGGTGTTATTGATGAAGACACCGCAGCAAGGTTATCACCAGAAGAGTGTTATAGCCTGATATTTATGCCAGGATTTTCTACTAAAGAAGAAATCTCAGATATTTCCGGGCGTGGTGTCGGGATGGATGTTGTAAAGACGAAAATTACACAGCTTAATGGTTCTATTAATATCAAATCAGAATTAGGGAAAGGGACGCGCATTGAAATTAAGGTGCCGTTGACATTAGCAATTATGCCAACCCTCATGGTAATGCTTGCTGATCAAGTATATGCGCTTCCTTTGACCAGTGTTGTAGAAATATTTAACTTTGATGAGTCTATGACAAAAATAGTCGATGGCCAGGAAGTTATATTGATAAGAAATAAGCCGCTGCCAATCTATCATCTAAATAAGTGGCTTTCAAAATCTGATAGTGACGTACATGATAAACGTGTTGTTGTTGTTAATGCAGCTGGCAAAGAGTTCGGGTTTGTAGTAGAAAAATTATTGGGTCAGGAAGAAGTAGTTATTAAGCCGTTAGGCGCATTGCTGCAGGGCACCAAGGGAATGTCAGGCGCTACAATTACCGGTGATGGAAAGATATCACTGATTCTTGACGTTCCTGGATTGATGCATACTTACGCCAGCGGGATATAGAATGTCAGTGTCACGTGTCCTTGTTGTCGATGATTCGTCATTTTTTAGAAAACGATTGTCTGAAATATTTGATTCAGATTCGCATATTGAAGTAATTGGTTCGGCGTCTAATGGTAAAGAGGCTATCACATTGGTGGAGCGATTAAGGCCAGATGTTATTACCATGGATATTGAAATGCCAATTATGGATGGGATAACTGCAGTAAAGAATATAATGAAATCATGCCCAACCCCAATACTGATGTTTTCATCGCTTACCACTGAAGGTGCAAAGGCAACATTAGACGCTCTTGATGCGGGCGCAGTAGACTTTTTACCAAAGAGTTTGTCTGATATATCGGACGATAAGGAGGTCGCCAAGCGCCAATTATGCGCAAGGGTTCGAGTTGTAAGTGCGCGAGGAATAAGGGCGCGTGGCGACAACAAAATAAATTATAGTAGAGAATCTTTGGTTGAGGATTCTGATGCTCACAGGCATAAGCTGCGCCCTATTACTGATCATGATTTTATTATTATAGGAACATCTACCGGGGGACCAGCAGCAATTCAGACAATTTTGGCAAGAATACCGCCTTCATTCAGGATGCCAATTATAATCATACAGCACATGCCTGAGAGTTTTACAGGTCCATTTTCTGATAGGCTCGATAAGTTATGTACTGTTAACGTGTCGCTGGCTAGCGATGGCGAGTTAATACAGTCAGGAAATATCTATATTGCACCTGGCGGCCATCAATTAACATTCAATAAAGGCGTCAATGGCAGATTGAGCCTGTCAGTTAAAAGATCTGATAGCAATGAAACATACAAACCAAGTGTTGATGTAACATTTAAGTCAGCAGCAGAACTTACTGATGCAAACGTCGCGGCTTTCATACTTACCGGAATGGGTAGTGATGGAAAGGAAGGTGCAAGAGCCCTTAAATCAAAAGGCGCAACAATTATTACACAGGATGAGGAGTCATCGATTGTTTATGGTATGCCTATGGTTGTTAAAAAGGCCGGCCTGTCTGATGCAGAGCTATCTCTTGGGTCTATAGCTACATTAATTTCAGGTGTATCTTGATATGGATATACTTAGTATTACAGGAATCGCCCTGGCATTAACCGCAATTATCGGTGGTAATTATCTAGAAGGTGGTCATATTGATTCCCTTATTCAGGCGACTGCATTTTTAATTGTAGGAGGTGGTACTTTAGGTGCAATATTATTGCAGGTGCCAATGAATGTATTTATTAGGTCAATGAAAACAGCCTCATGGGTGATATTACCACCCAAAATCAATCATGCAGAAACCATAGCAAAGATTGTTGACTGGAGTAATGTCGCTCGTAAAGAGGGTCTGCTGGGGCTTGAAGAATTAACTGAAACCGAGCCGGAATTCTTTGCCCGTAAAGGTTTAACGCTGTTAGTTGATGGTAGCGAGCCCGATGTTATCAGGGGTATCCTTGATGTTGAGCTTGAATCAAAAGAATATCTAGACACACAATCGGCAAAAGTATGGGAAGGAATGGGGGGGTATTCTCCAACTATTGGAATTATTGGTGCGGTAATGGGGCTAATTCATGTAATGAATAATCTCGCTGACCCCAGTAAGCTAGGCCCAGGTATTGCGGTAGCATTTGTCGCAACTATATATGGGGTAGGTATGGCTAATCTGTTTTTTTTACCAATGGCAAATAAGATAAAAGGCGTTATTCATGATCAAACTACTTTCAGAGAGATGATTATTGAGGGGATAATTTCTATAGCCGAAGGTGAAAATCCAAGGAATATAGAAACTAAGCTGGAAGGTTATATCATATAATGGCCAGAAAAAAAAAGCGAGAAGAGCACGAAAACCATGAGCGATGGTTGGTTTCGTATGCCGATTTTATTACACTTCTTTTTGCATTCTTTGTGGTAATGTATTCAGTATCATCCGTAAATGAGGGTAAATTTCGGGTGCTTTCTGACGCACTTATGTCTGCATTTCACTCACCTCCTAAATCACTAGAACCTATACAGGTGGGGCAACCATCAAAATCACCCGTTATGTCTGATCTTCAGTTCAGGAGTAGCCCGAATATTCTGATTTCTCAGAAGAAAGGTGTAGATGTCGAAAATGACGACGGTGCTAAAACTATAGATTCTGATGATGATCTTAGTAAAAAGGCCAGTGAAGATAAAAATCTCGGTAAAATAGCTGATGATGTGGTTCTAGCTATGGCTAATCTTATCGAATTAGGTCTTATTAATGTTAGACGTAATGACTTATGGCTTGAAATTGAAATAAAAAATAGCATCCTCTTTCGTAGTGGCAGCGCCAAATTAAAAGAATCCGTTATTCCCATTATTCAGGAGCTGGCGAAAATATTATATATGTTCCCGAACGGCCTGCGTATTGAAGGTTATACCGATAGTAAAAAGATAAATACCGAAAAATTCCCATCAAATTGGGAGCTCTCAGCCTCAAGGGCGGCCAGTCTTGCCCGCGTATTCGAAATGTCTAACATTCTATCTGAAAGGCTATCTGTAGTAGGCTATGGCCCTACACGCCCTGTAGCAGACAATTCAACACCTGAGGGGCGGTCGCAGAACAGGAGAGTTGTTATTGTAGTGGTTGCAAATAATGACATTGCCAAAACCATTAAAAGAAATAAAAATACGCAAGTAGCACCATTTCCTGCTAGTGAAAATATAATCCAGGCAGGGTTAGTAGATGATGCAAATGAGACAGATGTAGCCGTTCCTGATATGCCTTTATTATCTGATGATGAATTGTCCCTGTATAGAGATTTAGGTCCCGGTTTTGTCCCGGAGCCTTCGTTAGACGCTAATGGTGTTCATATTATCAATCCAATTATGGCGTCACCTATACGTCTCTTTTCGCCAATTCAATTGCCGCAGCCATTAAGAAAAACGAATCAAGCTGGTGATTCCAAGGAGTAATTTATGAAAATCTGGGCAGTAGCAAATCAAAAGGGCGGTGTTGGTAAAACAACAACGACTATCACTCTGGCATCTATTTTGGCTAAACGCGGTGGTCGTGTCCTTGTTGTTGATCTGGATCCACACGGCTCCTTAACAAGTTATCTTGGTGGTGACCCGAATGATACCAAGATCGGTATCTACGATGCTTTTGTTAATGATTACCACAGGCCAATTGAACACATAACAAAAACTGCAATTACAGGTGTTTCTATCTATAAATCATCGTTAATGTTAGCAACAGTAGACAGGTCAATTGGTGGTGCTGAAGGGAAGGGGCTTATGCTCAAAAATATGCTTGATTCCGTGTCCTCACGATATGATTATGTCCTTATTGACTGCCCACCAATTCTGGGGGTGTTAATGATTAACGCACTTGCCGCCTGTGACTTTCTTATAATCCCGTCACAGGCAGAATTCTTATCCATTAATGGGCTTGACCGTATGGTTGATACATTGGCCATGATAAACAAGTCAGTAAACAGAAATCTAGATTACCTGATTGTTCCGACGATGTACGATAGGCGAACTAAAATATCAGAAACCAGCCTTGGTATAATGAGAGAAAAATATAGTTCTAATTTATGGCGATATGTGGTGCCGGTAGATACAAAACTAAGAGAAGCGAGTAAGGAGGGGGTGTCGGTGATTGATATTGCAAACAAGTCAAGAGGGGCTTCCGCGTATTCTCAGTTATTAAATGACATTCTTGTAAGAGATAAAAGGGTTGTTACAGCCGAAGATGTTAAGGTGGCGGTATGATTGATAATAGTAAATTTGTCGATGTTGAGTCATATATCACATCATTAATGGGAGTGGCGAATAAGGATCATCAAACTGTAGAAGAGGTTGACGATATAGAATCCGAAGATACATTTGAAGAATATATCGATCAGTCTTATCAGTGCTCCAGTCTTTATAATGCTCAGCTTGAGCCAGGTATCAGAAACTACCTGTCATTTTTTATCTCAACAGTTAATTATATAGTTCCCTTGGATAGAGTAATTACAGTCAGGCAACTCAATCTAGATGGCAATGATAAAGATTACTCCTATGATGTCAGTCATATACTGAATTATGCTGGTCGCTCGTCAACAATAAATCCTAAATTTTCGCTTTTTCTTAAGGGTGATTTTGAATACGCAATTCAGGTGGATTCCATTGCCGGGATTACCAGTATTGACAATACTAAACTTATGTTTAGAAAAGTAGTCACTGAGAGGCCCTGGTATGTAGGCATAAGTAGAGACTACCAGTTGTTATTACTGGATTGCATCGCTCTTGGTGATACGCTGGAAAAAATCATCTGTGAAGCTAATGATGGCACAAAAACTGCAGTAGTATAATTGCTGTAACTATTGCATTCAAAATATTGACGCTTAGTCCAAGATACTTGGTATATATAATAGGAATGCTGGAGGAATAATGGCTCAACAAGATGAAAATATTGATGACAATGTGATCCAGTGGGTTACATTTCATTTGGACAATGAAATTTACGGTATAACCGTTATGCAGGTTATGGAAGTGTTGCGTTATGTAGATATAACACCCGTGCCTGGTGCGCCGGATTATGTGATGGGGATTATTAATCTGCGTGGCAATGTCGTCACCGTCATTGATACCAGGAAACGTTTTTCATTACCGTCAAAGGAAGTTGATGATCTAAGCAGGATTGTGATTATAGAATCCGAGGGCCAGGTACTTGGTATGCTGGTTGATTGTGTTGCCGAGGTGGTTTATCTGAAGGAATCTGAGATCGAAATGGCGCCGAATGTTGGTAATGAAGATAGCTCACGCTTTATTCAGGGTGTTCATAGTAACGGTGACTCTCTACTTATTCTTGTTGATGTAAATAAATTATTAACAGCCGAGGAATGGAATGAAGTTACAGATATATAATTTGTCTCTTAGTACGAAAAAGGTATGTTGAATCCAGATTAGTTAATATCCTCATGGGAAGGAGGATGGTATATGAGCATTGATACCAGCTATTCAATATATAAAATACTGCCAGGCTCCAGGACAAATGGATCGCGTGACCACATTACATATAAAAAAAATAAAAATAGTAATAAAGATGGTGCTGAGGATAAATCAAAGAAAAAGTACAGTGATAAACTAAAAGGTAATAAGATTGATCAATATATATGATGGATATTTATATGTTTGATAGTAATTTATTGTTAATGTTCTCTAATGCCTTGTTGTTGGTATTGGTGATTTCATCTAATATCAGGTCTAATCGTAAAATTAATATATTGGCGATAGAGAATGCTTCTTTGACGAATGATATGCATGCTTTGTGTCATGGGGCAACTAACATAGATCGCCGTCTTGAATCAGTTGATGCGCAAATTAAGAGAGTTCTAGAAAGGCAGGATAACATTGATACATCTGACTTTGTGAAACGAGAATATGATCATGCTATACGGGCAATTAAGAGTGGCGCGTCAGTGGATCGTCTTGTAAGTGTTCATGGTCTTTCTCAGGCAGAGGCGCGTTTGCTTGTGTCAGTGCATGGCGATTAATATAGCTATATTATTTATAGTCTGGCGATATTAAATTTATTGATGTCTTCAGGCTTCCCTATATAATAGCCTTGGGCGTAATCGACTCCGTAGCTTTTTAAAAGCTCAAGAATCTCTCTGTTAACGACAAATTCAGCGACTGTCTTTTTGCCAAGTTTTTTCGAAATTTCAGTAATAGATTTTACCAGTGTTTGATCAATAGAATCATTCATCAGGTTGGTGATAAAACCACCATCGATCTTTATGTAGTCCACAGGTAGTTGTTTTAGGTGAAAAAAAGAATTAAAGCCTGAGCCAAAGTCATCAAGTGCAATTTTGAAGCCTAAGCTACGGAGTTTATGCAGCATATCACGACCTTTTTTATAATTGGTTACGGCTGCGGTCTCTGTTATTTCAAATGTAATTTTATTGGCATTAAGACCAGTTTGTTCAAGTTTATTTTTTATTAGTGGTAAAAACCCGATTTCGTGGAATGCATGGCTTGAGAGATTGATGTTGAATGAAATATTATCGTTGATTTTTGCACTTGCAGCCAGCATATCAAAAGCGCGGTTGACAACCCATAAATCAATTTTCTGTATTAGACCATTACGCTCGGCTACAGGAATGAAATTATCTGGTGTTATCAGGTCATTGTTGGCATCCACCATCCTCAGTAAGGCTTCAAAGCGGTCTATCTTGTTGTTGCTAATATCCATGACTGGTTGAAACAGAAGGCGTAACTTTGAACTTGCCAATGCTTCACGAATGCGGGGAATCCAGTAGGCATCATCTCTAAGAGTATCAAAACGACTATCATTTTTATTGAATATATGAATGCTGTTTCGACCTTTCCTTTTGGCCTCATAACATGCCTTGTCTGCGCAAGCGAGTATCTCGCTGCTAGACTGCTTCGTTCCGGGTTTGATAGCCACGACACCAAAACTTGCGGCGACATGATACTTCCTGTTGTCTACTCTAAACTGTAGATTATCAATTTCCTGGCGTATGACATTGGCATGAGCAAATGCGGATTTTTCGTTATTATCATCAAATAATATAGCGTATTCATCTGAATTGATTCTTGAAATTGTGGCATTGGAGCTTGAATGTTTCCGCAAAATATTGGCTATGGTTGTCAGGAGTCTGTCACCAGCATCGTGGCCTTCAAGGTCATTGATTGCCTTGAACTGATTAAGGTCTATATAGACCAGGGAAGATTGTCTGCCGTTAAGGTCGGCCTGGAGTACGGCAACATCTATTGCCTGTTCCAGGCGGTGACGGTTACATAATCCAGTCAGATCATCATGGCTGAGCATATATTTCAGCCGGGTTTCCATGATTTTGCGTTCAGCCAGCTCAGTTTCCAGCTGTTTTTGTTTCCTGAGATTTAAATTGCGTTCTTTTTTTAGACGCAATAGCGTAAGGATGCGGGGTAAAAAATTGTGTTGTTGCAGTGGTTGAAAAACGATGTCGAGTGCGCCGGCATCAAGGCCAGCACTCAGAGCGTCATCGTGCCAGGCAACATTAGGTGAAATTAGTAAGATTGGAATTTCTGATAACGCTTCATCTTTACGTAAACTCTTACACAGTGTTAATGCATCAAGTCCCTGTGTCATCATGTCAAGGATGATCAGGTCAACAGGCTTATTATCACGATGTTGGCTTGCTCTGATGGCTGATTCGACATCTTCCCTGGTTTCGGCTTGAACAAGGTTGTTGAAGCCATTGCTGCTAAGGATGAGCTCTGTCATCCGCGTATGTTTAGGGCCTTCTTCAAGGACAAGGATAAGTGAATTGCAAAGGCCATCGGGGTCGTCCCAGCGAACAGATTTTTTGCGTGGAAGCGGTGGCTGATGGCTACTCACGAGGGTTTTCTCGTTATCCAGTATTTTGATGTTCTTCATATATGCTAGCGGGATGTATTATGTAAGTACATGATAATATTATAATTATAATTCCCAAGCGCTGAACTTGCTGTACCAGCTTTGTTCATGATGACTGCTATCCAGCGGGTCAGGCACTGTATCCAGATGGAATAGCTAGCTAATTTAGCCGTAATATAACATGCTGAAATGCAATGATAAATTTATTAATTATATCTGCACTGCCGATTGCCTGGGTGTATAGTGATAAGACATCCATGCCTATGACCTTGTATTATATATGGTTTAGACTTTATTCCTACAAATTTTCTACCAGCCCATGCATAAAGAAAGCAAATTAGATAAACACTACTGGTATGTCCGCCACAACGGACGCATCAGTGGACCCTTTTCTAGTGGGCATGTAAGCCGCCAGGTATTATTGGGTCGAATCAATAAGGATGATGAACTGAGTCATGATCTAAAAAGCTGGCAAATTTTGAAGCAATTACCAGAACTGATTCCTACGGTTATGAAGGCGGACCTTGATGATCCTGTGGCAGTCCAGCGTTTAGCCGCAGCGCGAAGGTGGGCGGATGACAGGGACTATACTCACCCAGCATTACTGATAGATGAAGTTTTTCAAGAGCATTATGATGCTAGGGATAAATCATCACAGGATCCGCAGCAACTGGATACACGCATTACTGAAAAATTACAAGAAAAAAGGCGTGAACGCTGGAATAACAACCTATTTGCGCTGTTAATGATGATCATTATTGCCGCTGTAATTGGCTATTATTTTTCAATTGCCAGGCCTGTTTCTGATGAGAAGCTGGGCTGTTCTGCGCCGCCGGCATCAGGAGTTAATTGGAATAATTGTTTTATGCAGGGAGCATCATTGTCGGGGTTAAATCTGGCTGCAGCACATATGATGAATGCTAATTTTACTGCAGCCGATTTTAGCCATGCCAATTTGTCCAGTGCCGACCTCAGGTATTCAATATTGACCATGGTTAATGCAGAATCTGTCCGCCTGGAGTCTGCCATTTTAATTGGTGCAAATCTTAATGGGGCGGTGCTTCGGAATGCTGATATGAGAAAGGCTGATTTATCTTACGTCAATTTAGTTGCGGCCGATCTTCGTGGCGCGGACCTATCTGGTGCCCGGCTGGATAATGCCCGCTGGGTAGATGGCAGGATATGCGCGCCAGATTCGCTTTCACGCTGTAATTAGAAAAGGTTTTTACTCGTTTTTACTATCTCTAGCATGTGTCTGATTTTTCTGACTAAGGACTTGATGTCGATAGTTTGGCTGGTATCCAGGAAAATGGATATGTTTTGTTCCTGAGCAGTCAGGGTATCCTGCGTTTTAATCTGTTGTCTAAGGATATTAATATCGGCATCGGATGCATCAGTACCTCTTTCTGCTCGTTCGACAAGCCATTTTTCCAGAAGTTTTTGCGGCGCATAAAAATCAAGAATGATACATGGGGTATTAAGGGTTTTGGCTAAAGAAAAGAATTGTTTACGTCTCTCATAGGCAAGGAAAGTAGCATCAATAATTGCGCTATAACCTGAAGTTAAAATTGCTTTGCAAGCTTCCTCAAGCCGGTCATAGGTCTTTTTTGTAGCATCTTTACTGTAAATATTAGAGTTGCTAGGAAGGAGACGTTTCCTTTCAATATCAGAACGGATATAAATTGCATTTATAGGGCTGGCTAGTTGTTTTGAAATAGTAGATTTTCCGGAGCCTGACAGGCCATGATTTATTATTATCGCGTTATTGCTGGCGCTGGTATACCGCTGGGCCAGGCTGATATACAGCTCTGCCTGTTCCAGAGCGGAGTTTTTATTCTTTCCCGTTTGTTGCGAGGCTTCAATTATGGAAACCTTTGTGCGGACCATGGCTCTATAGACCCTGAAGTAGTTTAGTAAATACAGGGCTTCAAAATCACCGCATTTTTGTAGCCAGTAATTCATAAAATGATTGGCCAGATTTGTCTGGTCTTTTGCATCTAGATCCATGAGAAGAAATGATATTTCATTAATCAGGTCAATGTGACGAAGGTTATCGTTGAATTCAATACAATCAAAGATGATGATTTCGTCATGCTGGAGTGCTATGTTACCAAGGTGAAGATCACCATGGCATTCCCGTACCAGACCATGATTTTTCCTGTTATTTATCAGATTTTCACAGCGTGAAAACTGCGCCTCATGCCAGTGCTGTAGTTTATTCAGACGGTCCGTGAATAATTTTTTAGCATCAAAATGTTTTGCCTGCAGATAATTGTCGAGCACAGGCTTGTGAGTATCGGTGGCATTGCCATATCTGGATTCCGGGTCGGATGAGGGCAGGCTGTTATGAAAGGTGATGATAGAGTCAGCAAGGAGTTCGATATGTTTTTTGTTTAGTAACTTTTTCTCAACTAGCCTGTCGAACTGGAGTTTGGGGTCGAACTGTATCATCATCACGGCCCACTCGAGTACTTCCCCAGTGCCATTCATCATCGGCTTTTCAACTGAGCCAGTTATAGCAACAACATCCAGGTATATGTCTGGCGCCAGTCTTTTATTGAGTTTTAATTCGTTCAGACAATCATAATGCCGTTTTTCAAGTGATGAAAAATCCAGGAACCCCAGGTCAACGGGTTTTTTTATTTTATAGGCGAATTCACCGGTTAGTATTATCCATGAAATATGGGTTTCGATAAGCTCGAACTTATCAATATGGTGGTTATAGGCGCGCTGATTCTGCAGGCCTGTAAGCAGCCTGTTGTGTCGGTCTCTGGCGCTGGTATGATGTTCTGAAATATTAACTACCCTTAATGATTCATCAAATTATATTAAAATCCTGCCGGGATAGCTTGCCGTGAATATAGATGTGTATTTTTTACAGCTTATATCGCTACCGCAATAAATCCTTCAGGGAATCCTTGAAATTTCGGTGCTAAACCCATGTAGATATCCTTGCCAATGATGCTGTGGCCGATATTCAGATACACATACCATCATGGGCATGTTTTGCCGGCGGGATTTATTATACAGAGTACAGAAGCTTGTGTTCTGAGTCTTAATTCTATATATACAGATAGGGTTATAAGCCGTGATCGCAGCGAAGGGGATGTTTTATTTATGTGTTCATTGTGTTACCTAACTCAGGTGGTTTTCAGACAGGTGGATAAAAATCTGGACACTAACTTGCTGAAAAGAATGAAAAAACTTCATCGTTCTTAAATCAGTGTTAGAATGGCGTCAATCTGGGGAGTGATGATTGCATGGCTGTTTATGCTGTAGATAAGTTGATAACTGAGGCGCGGCGTATCGCAGCGGAATACCGCCGGGCAACGGGAAAGCCGTTGCCGGGTGTCAGTAGTGAGGTTTGTCAATTCGATGCAGCGCGCTTGCTGGATCTTGAGCTGGTCGGGTCTGCTGCAGGTGGTTATGATGCCGTTGGGCGCGGCAAGCGTGATGGCCAGCGTATCCTGATAAAAGGGCGCGCCATATTTGATGAGAACAAAACCGGGCAACGTATTGGCCAGTTAAAACTCGAGCAGGAGTGGGATAGTGTTGTGCTGGTGTTGATGGATGATGACCTGGAACCATTTGATATTTACGAGGCGAGTCGAGACGAGATTCAGCAAGCGCTGGATGATGCCAGCCCCAGTAAACGTAACAAACGAGGAGCGATGTCAGTTGCTAAATTTAAGGCGATTGGCCATCTTGCCTGGAGTCGGGACAATGGGTCGGAGGATGATGAGCCATGGGTACACGAGGTCAGTGATTGAGCACATGCTCCGAATACCAGGTTGCGGCGTAGATTGATGGCATCACTCAATAAAATATCTGAATTACTGGGCGAAAACGGCCCAATGGTTGAATGTATAGCCTCATTTTCGCCGCGACCATCACAGCAGCAGATGGCTAGCGCTGTAGCTGAGGCCTTGAAAAGCCGTGAAGTTCTGGTGTGTGAGGCAGGAACCGGAACCGGCAAGACCTTTGCTTACCTTGTCCCAGCCCTGGCCAGTGATCAGAAGATCATTATTTCAACAGGTACAAAAAATTTGCAGGATCAGTTATTTCTGCGTGATTTGCCCGTGGTGGTCAAGGCGATGGATGCTAATCGCCATTGCGCTATGCTTAAGGGGCGGAGTAACTATATTTGTCCATACCGCCTGGAGCAGGCCCAGTCAGGTGCAGGCTATTTCTCTCCCCAGCAAATGGATCAATTACAGCGTATACGCACCTGGTACAGCCAGAGTCCTGATGGCGATATTTCCGGTATGCGTGAAATAGCTGAAGATTCTCCTATATGGTTCCAGGTAACTTCAACAGCCGACAATTGCCTGGGTCAGGACTGTCCTGATATTGCTTGTTGTCCGGTAGTGAAGGCACGTCGTCTGGCACAGGAGGCTGATGTAGTGGTGATTAATCACTATCTGTTGTTCTCCGATATGATGCTTCGAGATCAGGGTTTTGGTGAATTATTACCAGGCGCAGATGCCTTGATTCTAGATGAGGCCCATCAGATACCCGCGATTGCGTCAGATTTTTTTGGCCAATCATTGAGTAGTCGGCAGTTTATGGAGCTGATTAATGATAGCCTAGCTGATTATCAGCGAGATGCAGCTGATTTGCCGGCCTTTCCGGATGCGCTGACGCGGCTGGGTCGTAGTGTTAGTGAATTACGTCAGGCTATGGGGCGTTCACAGCAACGTATGCCATGGTACCCG